>Ga0316204_10007240_pt1 | contig 16423 bp, 17 predicted proteins | sample 6monrhotite_MG_2_FD_205661 | JGI IMG/M metagenome (GOLD analysis project Ga0316204, IMG submission 205661) | Microbial mat bacterial communities from mineral coupon in-situ incubated in ocean water Damariscotta River, Maine, United States -... | ecosystem: Environmental > Aquatic > Marine >... | reverse complement strand
GACCTCCCAATTGTTACTTGGTTTATTAAGCTGCTTACCCTGTCATTCAAATCTGCGGCACTCCGGGATTGACGGGATTCGACCTAGCCAGCGCTGTCCGCCACGATGCGCCCATCCTCAAGCGTGATGACCCGGTCCGCCATTTCAAGGATCCGGGGATCATGCGTCACCATCACTGTGGTTGTGCCGCGGGTCTGGCCAAGCGCCTTGAGCATCTCGACCACGGTATGCCCGGAGGCTTTGTCGAGCGCCGCCGTCGGTTCATCGGCCAGCACGATCTCGGGGTTCGAGACCAGCGCGCGCGCCACCGCGACGCGCTGTTTCTGCCCGCCCGACAGGTTGCCCGGCAGGTAATCGCGCCGATCCGCCAGCCCCAGAAGATCCAGAATGTGATGCGCCGCCCGCCGTCCCTTTGCAGCGTTGACGCCGCCATGCACCTGAAGCCCCATCAGCACGTTTTGCGCCGCGGTCAGGCTTTCATGCAGATTGTGGGCCTGAAAGATAAAGCCCAACCGGCGCCGCAACCCGACCAGTGTGGCCTCATCGCTGCCATAGAGTTCATGACCCAGAACCCGGACGCTGCCCTGCTGCACCTCGCGCAGGCATCCGATCAGCGTCAGAAGGGTGGTTTTTCCCGACCCCGACGGGCCCATCAGGATGGTCAGACTGCCGCGCACCACGCTGAGGTCGATGTCAAAGATTGCCTGTTTGCGCGCCTCGCCGGAGCCAAAGAAATGGTTCAGACCCTGAACCTCGATCGCGGCATCCTCGATCAAAACAGATCCGCCGGATCGGCATTGGCCAGGCGCCGCGTGGCGATGGCCCCGGATAATGTGCAGGCCGCCAGCGTGCCCAGAAAGACCAGGATCGCCCGGCTTGCATCCATCGCCACCGGCAGGCCCGTCACGTTCACCAGCCCGGCATAAAGCCCCAAAGACACCAGAAACCCGGGGATGAAACCGAACAGCGCCAGAATGATCGCCTCCTCGAACACGATGCCCAGAAAGAATGGCTGCCCATATCCCATCGCCTTGAAGGTGGCGTATTCGCGCAGGTGATCGGCGACATCGGTCGACAGCACCTGATAGACGATGACCAGACCCACCAGAATGCCCATGAAGACGCCAAAGCCAAAGATGATGCCTGTGGGTCGCTCGACCGACATATATGTCTGATCCGCTTCGGCGGCACCCACCAGGCTCTGCACCCTCAGATTGCCAGCGGGCAGGGCGGCTTGCAGGCGGGCGATGACGGCCTCGACCGACACGCCGTCATCGGTGCGGATCAGGATGTGATTGGGCGCGCCACTGCTGCGGTTTGGAAAGGCGCGCAGAAAGGTCTGATCGGACATCACCATCATGCCATCGGCCATAAACCCACCGCCCACCTGCATCGTGCCGATGGCGGTCAGGGTGTTGCCACCGGTCTCGAAGGTGAAGGGTGTGCCCGCGGTCAGATCCGCGATCACGTCCGGCGGCATGCCGCGCGTCGCCTCATCCAGAAGGGCGGTGTTTTCAAGGCTCAAGCGCGCCAGTGCGGCGGCGATTTCGGTCGCGGCGAACCCCGGTTGCGCAACATCCATGCCAAAGCTCTGCAGTGAGACCGATGACCCATCCGGCAGCGTAAAGGGCAGGTTGCCAATGAAAAGCGGCGTGGCCGCTGCCACGCCCGGCACGCCAAGCGCCTGAAACATCCGGGCGCGCGGAATGTGGCCCGCGTCGGTCAGGGTGTTGCCATCCTCCGATGACAGGATGATATCGGCCCTGAGCAGCGCATAGGGCGCGACAGTCGATCCGTTCAGCGCGCCCATGATGCCAAGCTGCATGAAAACCAGCAGATTGGCGAACGCGACGCCCGCCACGGCGGCAAAAAACCGGCCCCGGCTGTGGCTGAGTTGCAGCCAGCCGATGGGCAACCGTCCGAAGAGCAGGGTCAGAAGCTGGCTCATTCCACGCGGCCCGCATCGATGCGCACGATCGTTTCAAGATTGGTAAATGGCGTGGCCGTGGCAGAGGACGCCGCATCGAGCGTCACGATCACATCGACCACGCGCGCATCCGTGTTGGCCGCCGGATCATCCGACGTGATTGACTGGCGCCCGATCTGAAGCCCGATGGCCGACACCACGCCCACCAGATCACCGGCAAACGCATCGGCGCTGACGGTGACAGGGTCGCCGATGGTGACGCGCCCGATCATGGTCTGATAGACCTCGGCCTCGACCGTCATCTGGCTGGTGTCGCCCAGGTCAATGATACCGGCGGAACCCGGCCGTTCACCGGCGCGCACATTGATCTCCAACACCATGCCGCTTTCGGGGGCCCGCACATAGGCGCGTTCCAGATCCTGTTCGGCGCGGGCCAGATCGGCGCGGGCGGCGTCCAGATTGGCCTCGGCCACCGCGATATCGGCCTGTACGGTTTCGGACCCCGTGGCATAGCGCGACAGCGTGGCCAGCGCCCGTTCGACATCGCGGCCCGCCTCATTGGCGCGGGCCACGACCTGATCGAACTCGGCCCGCGTGGTCACGCCGCGTTCAAAAAGCGCGGTTGCGCGGTCCAGATCCGATTGCGCAACCGTCTCGGTGGCTTCCGCACGTTCAAGCGTCGCCTGCGCCTCGGCCAGGCTGGCGGCATTCGAGGCACGGGTTTGCGCCAGATTGGCCTCACGCACCCGCAATGCGGCCTCGGCCGCGGCGACCGCGCTTTGCAATTGCGCCAGATTGTCGAGCACCGCCAGAATGTCGCCCGATGTCACCAGATCGCCCTCGGCGACCCGCATTTCGGAAATCCTTGCGTCACCCGCCCCCGATGGGGTGGCCACGCTGATCACGTCACCGCGCGGAATGATCCGTCCCAGAGCCACGACATCGCCCTCGCTCAACACCGCGACGCGTTCCTGCGCGGAGACCTGCAATATGGCCACGGCGATCGGTGTGTCGGTGCCGGCACCCGGTTGCAGGCCGGTGGCGTTGAAAAAGGCGCGCAGGCCGGGCGGTTGGAAATACATGCCGATGACCGCGCCAACAAAAAGCGTGGCCATGATCAGCGGGATCAGGATCAGGCGCGACCGCCCGGTGGTTTTCGGCGCGTGGGCCGGATCGGATTTGGTCAATCCGATATCTTCCAGCGGCAGGCCCGGCGCGCGCGGGGAAGGATCAGAAGGCATGGCAGGCCCCTTGGGCATCGGGTTGTTGCATGTGGCACTTTCCGCCCTTCGCGGGCGATGGGCAAGGGCAGAAAACCCGCCAGTGGGTGTGCGGATGCCCAAAGGGGCCGCCGACTTGACGGAATAGACTCTGCCGCCCATTTGCTCTTGATCAATGTTGCGTCGGGAAAATTCTGTCATTTCAGGTCCGTCAGGCGAACGGCTCGAGCGGCGGCGGCACTTGGAAATTGTATGACCCAAGGCCCCGGCAGGGGGATGCAAAGGTAGCGCAAAGACATGGATTACAAGGATTATTACAAGGCTCTGGGCGTCGAACGCGACGCAACCGCGGAGGATATCAAGCGCGCCTATCGCAAGCTGGTGCGCAAGTATCATCCCGATGTGAATGCCGGGCCGGATGCCGCCGCCGCCGAGCGGAAATTCAAGGAGGTGGGCGAGGCTTTCGAGGTCCTGTCCGACCCCGAAAAGCGCGCCGCCTATGATCAGTTGGGCGCGAACTGGCAGGAGGGGCAGGCGTTTCGCCCGCCACCCGACTGGGATGCCGGGTTCGAATATTCCGGCGGCCGAAACCCGCAGGCGGATCGCGACCAATTCGGTGATTTCTTTCAGGATCTGTTTTCACAGCGCGCGGGATTTGATCGTGCGGCCCGGCCCGGGGCCCAAATGCACGCACCGGGGCAGGACCATCATGCAAAGATCGTCATCGATCTTGAGGAAGCCTATAAAGGCGGCAGCCGGGACTTCACCCTGCGCAAGCCCGAGCTTGATGCCGAGGGTCACATCGTTCTGCGCGAACGCGCGATCCGGGTCACCATTCCCAAGGGTGTCAGCGACGGACAGCATATCCGCCTGGCCGGACAGGGTGCGCCGGGGATCGGGCAGGGCAAGCCCGGCGATCTCTACCTGGAGGTGGCCGTGACGACGCGCCCGGGATTTTGGCTCGAGGGGCGCGATGTCTACATGGATCTGCCCGTTACCCCGTGGGAGGCAGCCCTTGGGGCCCGGATCGGCGTCGATACGCCAAGCGGCAGGGTGGAATTGCAGGTGCCGGACCATGCCCAACCGGGCAAGAAGCTGCGCCTGAAGGGGCGCGGCATCCCGGGCCGACCGCCGGGCGATCTTTATGCGGTGGTCAAGATCGTCATTCCGCCGGTTGAAACCGCCAAGGCGCGGCAGCTTTACGAAGAAATGGCCCGCGAAACGCGCTATGATCCACGCAAGAAAACGGGAGGGTAGGATATGGCCGCCCAAAAATCACCGGACCCGGTTTGCGAGGTCGTCACCGCCCTGACCTTGATTGATCTCTGCCGTATCAGCGGATCGACAACCGACTGGGTCATCGAACTGGTCGAGGAGGGTATTCTGGACCCTGTTGGCGGGGGCCAATCCGCGTGGCGGTTCGAAAGCTCAAGCATAACGATCATCGCCAGAGTGCGCCGCCTGCAAAGCGATCTGCGTCTCAACATACCGGGTGCCGCGCTTGTGCTGTCGCTGGCGGATGAAAATGCCCGGTTGAAACTGCGCCTGATGCAGATGGAAACGGACCCGCCCGGCGCGATGGCCGGATCGGAGCCGGACAGATAGGGTGCACCGCATTGCCCCCCGGTTACAATAGCCGCAATCCGTCATCTCAGATGTGACCGCAAGGCGGCTGCGCATTGTCGCGGTCGATTTCGCCGGTTTTGACCGATGTTAATTCGGACACCGCTTTCGGCATGTATCGTTAACCGGCAATCTGATTTTCAGGCATCCTGGAGAAGTCGCGATGCTGGTGAGTTGCATTATGCGCACGCCCGTTACCACTGTAACGCCAAACACATCCGTACGCGCCGCTGCGGCCTTGATGGGGAAACTTGGCCTTGGCGTGCTGCCGGTCTGCGCCATGGCGCGCCCGATCGGGATCATTACCGATCGCGATATCGTCATCCGGTGGGTGCCCAACGCCATAGGCGACGGGAATGTTGAACCAATCATGACGCCGAATGTCGTCACCTGCCGCGCGAGTTACACAGTCGAACAGGCGGCGCATCTGATGTCGGCCAGGCAGATCAGGCGGCTTGTCGTGGTGGATGGTTTCGGTGACATCGCGGGGATGGTGACCTTGGGCGACATCGCCAATGATGCAAATGAACTGCTTGCAGGTCAGACCTTGGGCGAAATCGTCGAAGCGCGCGGCGGCTACTGACCTCTTTGACTCAAAATCTCATTGCGCAGCACCCGAAGATCGACGCCCGCGATATCGCAAAGCGCGTCGATGTCGCAAAGGATGATGTCGTTGTGATGCGGGTGCGAAATGAGCCCGTCGCGCTCGAACCGCCGCATTGTCCGGCAGACATGGACATTGCTGAGACCGGTGAATTCGCCGGTTTTTTGCTGCGTTATCGGAAAGGCAAAACATTGATCCTTCACCAGCCCGATGGCGTCGAGTCGGATGTAAAACTCCAGCAGCGCATAGGCAACGCGGCTGGCGGCACTGCCTTGTCCCAGGCGCAGCAGAAGCTCGGAAATGCGTGCCTGTGAGCGCACGATTTCCGCTGCCATCAACCCGCGCAGACCGGCCAATTCAGGGGCAGGCCCATTCGCGTGGGGGGGGCGGATATTGATGAAACGCGCATCGCTCAACGCCTCGACCGTGCAGGCGGCCACGGGGGCCGTTTCGGCACCGATCAAAGCGAAATCGCCGGGCAGCATGACGTCGATGATCTGGGTTTCGCCGTCGGGCAGCATCTTGGAAAAGGCGACCCACCCGTCCAGAAGCAAAATGGCATGGTCGGCAAAATCATCTTCCTGAACGATGATCCTGCCTTTCGGCACGGCTTCGATGGGGGGATGAGGCTGAACGCTCAGATACGCCGAGACCAGCGGCGCCGCCGGTGCTCCAACGCGGGGCCGGTCTGCCTGGTCGCCATATGATAGCATCGCCACTGTCCTTCCAAATCACCACTTATCGCAGGTCAACGCCGGTGACCCGTCAATCCTGAGGCAACGGTAGCAGGGTCAGCCCGACTTAGCCACTGCTCTGCGGGTCAGGGCCGGTTCAGGCGGCGAGCCGTCGCACCGGGGGGTTGCCGCGCTATGCCCCGGCGCGAAAACGCGAAGGTTCGCTCCACGCAGTTGCCTTTCCTCTCATGCCATAGACCTGTAGACCCGCGCATGGATCACCCGGAAAAAACACAGCAGGCGAGGCCCTTGCAAATGGAAAATGAACACGACACCGAACCGCAAGGCAAAGCCTCCATCAGCCTGAGCGGCGCGGTCGCCATGGGCACCGGTGTGATGATCGGGGCCGGAATATTTGCCCTGACCGGTCAGATCGCGCAACTGGCCGGGCCGCTTTTTCCGCTGGCCTTTGTTGTCGGGGCCATCGTTACGAGCCTCAGCGCCTATAGCTATATCAAGATGTCGAACGCCTTTCCGTCTTCGGGCGGCATCGCGATGATCCTGCAAAAGGCCTATGGGCCGGGCGCGATCGCGGCGGCGGCAGCCCTGTTGATGGCGCTGTCGATGGTGATCTCCGAAAGCCTGGTGGCGCGAACCTTTGCAACTTACGTGCTGCGGCCCTTCGATATCACCAGCGGCCCGTTGGTGCCGATCCTGGCCGTGGGCGTCATCCTCTTTGCCTTCGCCGTCAATATCGCCGGCAGCAGATCGGTCGGGGCATTGTCGCTGGTGATGGCGGCGGTCAAGATCGGCGGTATCGCGCTTTTCGGGATTGCGGCGCTGTGGTCCAGCGGGTTTCAGTTCTCGACCGCAAGCGAAACTTCGGCGGGGTTTGACGCTGTAGGCTTCATTGCCTCGGTTGCGCTGGCCATCCTGGCCTTCAAGGGCTTCACCACCATCACCAATAGCGGCGGCGAGATCACCGACCCGCACCGCAATGTCGGGCGCACCATCATGATCTCGATCGCGATTTGCGTGGTGGTTTATCTGCTGGTGGCCTTCGCGGTTGGATCCAGCCTGAGCATTGATCAGATCATCGCCGCGCGCGATTATTCGCTGGCCGAGGCCGCAGCCCCCGCGCTTGGAGAGGCCGGGTTCTACCTGACCGTAGTGCTGGCCGCCGTTGCCACCGCATCCGGCGTGCTGGCCAGTGTCTTTGCCGTGTCGCGGATGCTGGCCATGCTGACCGATATGAACATGATCCCGCACCGCCATTTCGGCATGTCCGGGCCGATCCGCAGCCATATGTTGGTCTATACTGTCGTTATCGCCTCGTTTCTGGCGGTGTTTTTCGATCTCGGCCGGATCGCGAGCCTGGGGGCGTTTTTCTACCTGATCATGGACATGATCGTGCATTGGGGTGTTTTTCGCTTTATGCGCGGCCAGGTTGGCGCAAATCCGGCTGTGGTTATCCTGGCGCTTTTGTTCGACGCGGTAGTGCTGGCCGCGTTTACCACGCTGAAGCTGCGCACCGATCCCGCTATCGTGCTATATGCAACCGGTGCAATTGCCTTGGTTTTTGTATTTCAGCGCCTATATCTGTCGCGGTGGACTGCACCGGAACCGGAATGAACAGGTCTTGGCAGGGAGACAAAGTCAAAGATGTCAGTGGGAAATACGCTCTTGAAATCCTGGTGGGTGCGCCACCTGGTTGTAATTGTGCTGTCGGCGGCGGGGACGGCGCTGTTTTTGTATAGTCGGGCACAATGGTCCGAAATGCATCGCTGGAACCGGGCCATCGGCGACATGTCGCTTGTGCTGGTGGCGCTGGCGATGATGCTTGGGCCGATGTCGCGGCTGTGGCGCGTATTTGTCAAGGTTCTGCCCTATCGGCGTGAACTGGGCATCTATGCGGTTTTGCTGGCGCTGATCCACGCAACCATCATTCTGTTTGGCTGGGTCCAGCTGGACCTGATGCGCCTGATCGGGTTCGAGTTTCATCCCGGATTGCAGCAATATGTGATGTTCCAGCAAGGGTTTGGCCTGGCCAATCTGATTGGTGTCCTGGCGCTGCTTTACGGTGCGATTCTGGCAATTACCTCGAATGATGCCAGTATCCGTTGGTTGGGCAATTCGGTCTGGAAATTCGTGCAGCAGGGCACCTATGTGCTGTGGTGGCTGTCGGTGATCCATACCGGATATTTCCTGTTCCTGCATTTCCTCGATTTCGACCGCCCGACCCCCGAACCGAACTGGTTCCAGTGGCCGTTCGTCGGGATCGTGGGTGTCGTCACGCTCCTGCAGATCGCGGCCTCGACCTCGACCTGGCGCAAGCGGCGCAATCGCGAAAACGGCGCGCCGGAGACCACGTAACCTTGATGCGATGATCGGCGGCCGTCAGGCCCCGGTTGATCCAATGCCGCCGGCCGTTTTTTCGGCCGGCGGCAGCGTCGATTGCGACCAGGCACGGTCCCGTTCCGCAATGCGCGCGCAGAGGACGGCAATGCAAAAGCCGAATTTTTGACCCGGAGTAGCTGCGCAGAGACCGCGGCCTGAACGTCATATCTGACGAATAGACTCGCAACTGCCGACATCACCCGATGCGGCACGGAAAGTGACCCGCCAGCCATGCGCGCGGATGTTTCCCGCATGACATCAGCAAGCCGGAACGATGTCGCCAGTATCGCGCCAAAGGGAAAAATGGATAGTCGTCCTATCCTGATCCCAACGCTCAAATCGTTTCCGGTTTCGCAGCTCGGGCCGCTTGTCCTCTTTGATCTAGCGCAAAGAAATTCTTGATCCAACGCAAAGACCGGGCCTTTGAACTGGCATAGCAAGCGGGCAGCAAAAGGCACTCACAGCGCCCCCCCGGCAGGGTTTCGGCCCGTCAGATCTTCTACGCGCGCCGATCTGCTGATTGCACAGTTGAAAACAAAAGGAACGTCCGATGAATACTACCTATGTTCGCCACGCTATTGGTGCCGCTCTGGTGCCTTTCGTAATGTTTGGCGCAACGGCAGCCCTGGCAGATCCCGAACACGGCGAAGGTCCCAATATTGGCCAGGCCGGCGATGTCTCGCATATCGACCGCGTGATTGAGGTTGATCTTGGCGAAATGTATTTCGATCCCGGCAGTTTCGAAGTTGAACGCGGCGAAACCGTCCGCTTCGTTCTGAACAACAGCGGCCGCGTGGTGCATGAATTCGCCATCGGCACCGAAGAAATGCAGGTCATGCATGAAGCTGAAATGCGCGCCCTCATGGCTGACGGGTTCATGACCACCCGTGTGCTGCGCCATGACCGCATGCTCGAAGCCGGCCGGATGCACCTGGACGCCAACTCGCGTCTGCTTGAGCCGCGTGAATCCACCGAACTGGTCTGGACCTTCAGCGGTGAGCAGGATGAGCTGATCATCGCCTGCAACGTGCCGGGACACCGTAATGCAGGGATGGAAGCTTCCGTGACCATCGGGGCAGATCACGCCAGCTGATCGCTTTCGAAACCACTGACACCGAAACAGGCGGCCACCGGGGTCGCCTGTTTTTTTGTGATTCACGGACTCAAGGTCCAACCTGTGGTACTGTGCAACATGGCCCCGATGAAACGATTTCGGAATGTCTCGCCCGAATAGCGGGCCGCGATCCTTGATGCGGGTGCCGCGGAAATTGCTGAACACGGGCTGAACGGGGCCTCGATCAACCGCGTTATCGCCGCCGCCGGTATGAGCAAATCGTCCTTCTATCACTATTTCGAAGGCAAGGATGACCTTTACGGCGAGGTTGCGCAGCGGGCGCTGAACGAATTACTGGCCGCGATGCTGCCGGGAACGCTTCCGGCAACGCCTGCTGAATATTGGGAAATGTGGGAGGCGATCTATGTCGCGTTTCTCAGGCGTCAATTGGCCGACCCGGTCCTTGCCGCCCTGAACTGGAGCGCGATCCAGGCCCGCGCCGATGGCACGGCCCATCCGGCGCTGGAGGGTCTGGCAAGACAGATGCGGCAATGGCTTTCAGCTCTGGTTGTGCAGGGCCAGGCGCTTGGCGCGGTGCGCACCGATCTGCCGCAGGATCTGTTGATGGATACGACATTTGGAATGCTGGAAGGCGGCGATCGTTGGTTTGCCGCCAACTGGGAGGACATTGATGACGCGACTGTCGGCGATTGCGCCGCGCAGATCGTTCGGCTGTTGCGTGATCTCACTGAAATCAGAGGAGACAAGACATGACCACGCTAACGCTCCCGCCCGATCGGCCCTTTGCCCGCCCGCTGAAGCTGGCGCTGTTGTTCTCGATCCTGGGCGAAGCCGTATTGCTTGTTGTTTATGGCCTCATCCTGTTTCCCGAAGGCAGTTGGGTCAGCAAATTCATGTGGACCATCCTGTCTCCGATCGGCGGCGCGGCGTTGGGTTGGCTGACCTTCACGGAAACGGGCCGCAATTTCGGGCCTGACTGGCTGAAATAGGGGCACGGCAAAGGCGGTTTGGTGCACGAAACACCCGGCCGCAGTGAAAACCCGCGGCCGGGTGGCTTCCTCAGGTCAGGAAGGGCTTAACCGCAGACAACATTCGGGTTGAAGGGCGCGAACATACCCGAAGGATTGTCGCGCTGCGCCCAGATATGCAGGTCATAGTGCGGCTCGAACCCATGCGCTTCGTCGCCATCCGTATCGCCCATATCGGCCATCACATCCCAGGGCTGATCGCCGAACATCGGCGGCGCATTTCCGGCATCATCCCAGGCTGTCATGAAAATGAGGTTCTCAACCCCGACCAGTTGCAGCGATCCATCCGCCTGCGGCTCATAGAGCAGGATCGACGGGGTGGTGAAGTCGGTGTTCATGCCGTTGCCATTCACCCGGCCCTCGCCCGGAGGGGCAAGGCCCAGCAGACCGGGATGGATATAGTGAATGCCCATTGAACCCATCTCTGGCGGCAGCCCTTCTGCGGCGGCAGAGGTGCAATCGCCGGGCGGGGCCGGAAAGAACCCTTCGGCCAGGGCCACGTTGACATCGGCGTATTTTGCCGTTGCGGCCCGGATTGCGTCTATTTGATCCGTGTCGGCAAACGCGGCACCCCCAACAAATATTCCAATCGTGAACGGGATAAATCCGTATTTCATAACATTTTTCCTCACTGTGATTATGCCGATCCCCCAATCGGCACCCCGTGACGTTAGGTCACATCAAGGGTTCGGGCAAGCTGCGGCGCAGCATTCACAGCTTGATCGGGCGCAAGGTGCCAGGCGACATCCCGACCGGCGATCACATCCTTAAGCAAACAGCATCGGACATTCGCGGGCGCATTTATTGCGCAGGATGATGTAGATCAGGTGCAGCGTGCCAAGTCCCGCCAACAGGCAGAAGAACGAGATATAGGCGTAGCGCAAAAAGAGGACGTCAACGACAACCACCGCCACAAGCGTGAGCGCAAACCAGCGCATATGCAGATAGGTCGAAATCGCTGGCGGCGCGATGATCAGGAAGAGATAAATCAAATAGGTCATCCAGCGCGGCATCAAATAATCCAGGATCATCGTGCCTTCATAGGCCAGCGAATCCTGGTTGACCGTGACCAGCACCCAATCGGGGTTGATCAGATGCGGCACATAAAGCGACAGCCCGAAGGCCAGCCCGGCCAGCGACATCGCCAGCATCCAGGGCCGCCTGCGGCTGCCAGAGGGTTCCAGCACATAGCTGGCCAGCGGGATCCAGAAGGGCCACATGAACCAGGTGAAAAAGATGAACCCCAACGCGCTCCAGAGCGTCATGAAGGGATCGCCGGTATTTACCCCGACCCAAACGTAGCCTTCCATGAATTGCTGGAGGCCCGCAAATACCGGCATCAGGGCCACCGGCACGTACCGCTTGTTGATCTGTGTTGCCTTCCAGGTGGCAAACGCACCGCCGCCGACAAGAAAGACACTGGCGGCAAAGCTGATTTCGGCTGAGAGACACATAAGATGACCTGAGTTTTATAGCCCGACTGCAAAAAATGCCCATGGCGTCGGGGGGGGCGAACTGCCCTGTGCCAGGCCTCTGACCGTCAGATCGACGGTGATTTCGTGGCGTCACGAATAGTCCTACATGCCCCAGGCATAATCGGGCACCCGGCCAAGATTGACCGAGACCTGACCGATCCCCTCAATATTGTCGAGCGCCACTTTCACAGCGTTTTCAATGGCATCCGATCCGACCACCCCCCAGACATTCACACGGCCACCCTCAACCACGACGTTGAGATGCACCGGGTTGATCCCCGGAACCTGGGATAGGGCCGCCAGAACGATCTCGCGCCTTTCGCGGTCGCTGGCCACGGTGTCGACCGCCACAACCGGCGCGCTGGCCAGCGCCTGCAACAGATTGGCCCGGGCAACAATCCCGACCATCTGACCATTCAGGACAACGGGCACCCGTTTGATCCGCTTTTTCTCAAGGAGGCGCGCGATATCGGCGACCGGCGCATCGGGGGCCACGACATCGACATCTCGTGTCATGATGTCTTTGGCGCGGCGGCTGCGCAATGCGATGAAATCTGTGGCGGTTTCGCTGGATCCGGTAAAGAAGTTCAGCCACCATGATTTCCGGCTTTTATCGGCACCTTCCACCCGGCGCATCAGATCGCCTTCGCTGATCAGGCCGACAATTGCGCCGCCCTCATCAAGGATCGGCACCGCGCTGATTTGGTTCTCGATCATCAGCGCCGTGACCTCTTCCACAGTAGCATCGAGCGTGGCAGAGATGACGCTTCGCGTCATGATGTCCTGAGCTTGCATCCTATCCTCCTTGGAGTTCGGATATGGCAGACGCGCTGCCCGCCATATCCGTGGGTCTCTGGCTTTAGTCGTGCTCTTCGTCCTCGGATTCTTCTTCGGCATGCTCCATCATTTCCCGGATATCATCGGGAATTTCATCTTCGGAAAACAGCGCTTGCTGCACGGGATCGTGGACAAAGGCGATGATATCGGCCAGATCCTGGCCCGAGATCTGGATCACGTCGCCCAGTTCCTCGCGCTGCATCTGGACCATGGTTTCGGCCCCGCGCCACATGTTGGCCGCGAAATCGAACGGGTTCATCGGCTGGTCCATGAACTCGGCATCCAGCATCGGGGCATCGAACCCGCCGACACCGTTGATTGAATGGCACACGACGCAGCCCGTGGAGGCGAACAATTCCCGCCCGCGCGCCGAATCCATCGCCGGCAGGACCAGCCCGGCCGACACCATACCCGGCATATCGTCCATATCCGAGGAGGCTTGCGCCGGAGTATAGGCGACAAGCAGGCCAACGGCCATGACCGCGCCGAGGATTGCAGTTCCCTGTTTCAGTTTTTTCATTGTTCGTCCCTTTCACGAAAAGTTGTTTTTTGTTGTTGCTTGGTCTGGTCTGCCCGCGTTTTCTTTCTGCTTCCACGATATCCATTTTTGCTTTCTGTGGCCAAGGTTATTTCGCGGGTATTCCAGCCGATTTTTTTGGGGGCTAATCGTAACAAAAGTCCGCCGGGACAGCAGGTTTTGACTGCCGCCCCGACGGTTCCGAATGAAGTTTTACCAATTGAATATTTTTTAACGCAACTCCCTCATTCAGAATTTCAGCCGCCGCAGCCTGAGCGCGTTCAGCACAACAGACAGCGACGAGGCGCTCATTGCAAAAGCGGCAAAGATCGGGCCGATCAGGATGCCGAAGAACGGAAACAGGATCCCGGCCGCGATCGGCACGCCCGAGGCATTGTAGATCAGCGCAAAGAACAGGTTCTGCCGGATGTTGCGCATCGTGGCCTGGCTCAGCTTGCGCGCCCGCACGATGGCATCGAGGTTGCCCGTGACCAGCGTGAAGCCCGCGCTTTCGATGGCCACATCGGCCCCGGTACCCATGGCGATGCCGACATCGGCCTGTGCCAGAGCAGGGGCGTCGTTGACCCCGTCACCGGCCATGGCGACCTTTTTGCCCTCGGCCTGCAACTCGACGATGATGCGGGCCTTGTCCTCGGGCAGCACATCGGCCCGGATCTCGTCGATACCCAGACGGTTTGCCACCGCTTGTGCCGTGCGTTCATTGTCGCCGGTGGCCATGATGATGCGGAAGCCCAACGCGTGCAGCGCCTTCAGAGCATCGGGTGTGGTCTCCTTGACCGGGTCGGCCACGCTGACCAGCCCGGCAATGGCTCCGTCGAGCACGACGAACATAACCGTCTCGCCCTCATCGCGCCGCGCATTTGCGGTATCGACCAGCGGGCCACTATCCAGCCCCATGTCATGGATCAGGGCTGCATTGCCCAAGGCAACCGCCTTGCCATCGACCACGCCCATGACGCCCTTGCCGGTCACGGCCTCGAAATCCTCGGCCTTGGCAAATTCGACGCCGCGTTCTTCGGCACCGCGCACGATGGCCTCGGCCAAGGGGTGTTCGGATCCGCGTTCCAGCGAGGCCGCCAGACGCAGCACTTCGCCTTCGTCATGGCCCTCTTCAGGCAGCACGGCGACCAGTTTGGGTTTGCCTTCGGTCAACGTGCCGGTCTTGTCCACGATCAGCGTGTCGATCTTTTCAAACCGCTCCAGCGCTTCGGCGTTCTTGATCAGAACCCCCATCTGCGCCCCGGTGCCGGTGGCTGTCATGATCGACATCGGTGTGGCCAGGCCAAGCGCACAGGGGCAGGCGATGATCAGAACCGCCACTGCAGAAACCAGGCCATAGGCCATGGCCGGATCGGGGCCCCAGATCGACCATGCGATGAAGGAAATGATTGCGATGCCGATCACGGCGGGCACGAACATGCCCGCCACCTTGTCGGCATATTTCTGGATCGGCGCACGGCTGCGCTGCGCATTGGCGACCATCTGCACGATCTGGCTCAGCATGGTGTCGGCCCCGATCCGCGTGGCCTCGATCACCAGGCTGCCGGTGCCGTTGATCGTGGCCCCGGTGACGGGTTCGCCGGCGACCTTTTCAACCGGCACAGGCTCACCCGAGATCATGCTCTCATCGACCGAGGAGCGACCATCGACCACCACGCCATCGACCGGCACCTTGTCACCGGGGCGCACCCGCAGGTGATCGCCAAGCTGCACCTGGTCCAGCTCGATTTCTTCTTCGGTGCCGTCGGGACGGATCACCAGCGCGGTCTTTGCGGCCATGTCCAGAAGGGCGCGAATGGCCTTGCCGGTGCCCTCGCGGGCGCGCAGCTCCATCACCTGTCCCAGCAGAACCAGCGTGACGATGACGGCGGCGGCCTCGAAATAGACGCCCACGGCCCCGGATTCGGGATCGCGGAAACCGTCCGGGAAAATCTGAGGCGCGAAGACCGCGATGACACTGAAGACATAGGCCGCACCCACACCCATCGAGATCAGGCTGAACATGTTGAGGTTCATTGTGCGGAACGAATTGAAACCGCGCGTAAAGAACGGCCAGCCAGACCACAGGATAACCGGCGTGCCGAGGGCAAGTTCGATCCAGAGCGATGTGCGTTCGCCAATCAGCTCCTGGAAGTAGGTGAAGCCCAGATAGGGGCCCATCGACAAAACCAGAAGCGGAACCGACAGAACCGCGCCAACCCAGAACCGGCGGGTGAAATCAACCAGTTCGGGGTTTGGCCCCTCGTCTTCAAGGCTGAAGGTCTCAGGCTCAAGTGCCATGCCGCAAAGCGGGCAGGAGCCCGGGCCGGGATGGCGCACCTCGGCATGCATCGGGCAGGTGTAGACGGTGCCGCTAAAGCCCGCGGGCACAGTGTCGTATTGCCCGCCCTTCAGCGCCTTGACCGCGGCCGGATCATCGTCATGGCCATGGCAGGAATGGCCGTGGGCGGAATGATCGTGGGCGGAATGATCGTGACTGGCGTGGTCATGCCCGTGGCCGGAATGGTCGTGCCCCGCATGTCCGGCACCCTCACCCTCGGGCACCAGGAACATACCGCATTTCGGGCAGGAGCCTTCCTCGGTGCTGCGCACTTCGGGATGCATCGGGCAGGTATAGACGGTGCCCGCATACCCCTCCGGCACGGTGTCGAAGCTGTCGGCTTCGCTCAGGTTATGGCCCTTTTGGCCGGTGGTGACGCTCATCTTCGTTTCCTTCGTCCAAGTAATCCGGCACGTCGGGTGCCGGGCAACGTTCAGTGAAAAATCATACCATCGACGTGAAACCCGGCATCGACATGCAGGATCTCGCCGGTGATGGCGGTAGTGTGGTCGCTGGCCAGCAAAAGCGCGGCGCGCCCGACCTCGTCAGCGGTAACAGTGCGGCGCAGGGGCGATTTCGCCTCCGTTTCGCGGATCAACTCATCGAAATGTTCAATGCCGGAGGCTGCGCGGGTCTTGACCGCACCGGCCGAAATTGCGTTGACGCGAATGCCCTGCGGCCCCAGCTCATGCGCCAGATAGCGCA
>Ga0316204_10007239_pt1 | contig 16426 bp, 13 predicted proteins | sample 6monrhotite_MG_2_FD_205661 | JGI IMG/M metagenome (GOLD analysis project Ga0316204, IMG submission 205661) | Microbial mat bacterial communities from mineral coupon in-situ incubated in ocean water Damariscotta River, Maine, United States -... | ecosystem: Environmental > Aquatic > Marine >... | reverse complement strand
AAAGAGCGGTTCGTAGCCAGGCCAGAGCACGGCGCTAATGCGCAGCGGCGCTTGCGGTTTTTCCGTGCAAGCACTCAGTGGCATCAGTAATATCACCAGTACGGCGAGTAGTTTCCAGAGCGGAAAGGTAGCGTGTCTAATAGAAGACTTTTGCACAGCAGTCCTCCACATGGCGTCAATTCCAAAAGGTTGAGAAAGTAAAATCGGTGGCTAGACAAACCTAGTCGACGTATTGAATATAGTCAACGTTAGGCGTTATGTCTAACATATTAATACTGGACTGATGAGGGCTTTTGCTGTACTGGGGGGGTGATGAAGGAGTTGGTGTTTTTTCGGGGAGAAATATGTTGTTCATTGTTGTAGATAAATGAAAGGGTAGCCACACTAGCCTACCCTCACTTACTGTATTTATTTATTGCTGGCAGGCTTGGCATTACTCCATTTTGAATGGTCGCTATTTGATGAGTTGTTGCTTGCGGCGTGACGCTTGGGGGCTGTTTGATTGCCGTTGGCATTGCCTTCGCTCCGTTTCGGCGATGAGCGATGTTTGGATGCGTTGCTATGCCCCTCATGCCTAATTTTTGGCTTCTTGTCTTTCTTGGGGGGCTTTGGGCCACCTTTACGTGGTTCTGTGGCTGGAACAGCTTGTTTGGGCTCAAATCCAGGGGCGACTTCACGCGGCAGACGTTGTTGAATCAATGTCTCTATGTCGCGTAATAATTTGGTTTCGTCTGCGCTGACTAAGGACAGCGCTTCACCTTCTGAGCCAGCCCTGCCGGTACGTCCTATGCGATGCACATAGTCTTCGGGTACATTGGGCAGTTCGTAGTTAATTACATGGGGGAGTTGGTCGATGTCGATGCCGCGAGCAGCGATATCGGTGGCGACTAATACGCGCACATCACCTGCTTTAAATTGAGCTAGAGCCTTGGTGCGGGCACCTTGGCTTTTATTGCCGTGGATGGCAGCAGACTTAATGCCGTCACGTTCAAGCCGGTCGGCTAGTCGATTAGCGCCATGCTTGGTGCGAGAGAAGACCAATACTTGGCGCCAATTGTTGCTGCCGATTAAATAGCTCAATACCGCAGCTTTGCTGGTTTTATCCACTTCAATAATCGATTGTTTGACCGATTTTGCCGCTGCATTACGAGGGCTGACTTCGATTTGTACGGGGTCATGTAAAATGCCGCCAGACAAACGACGAATTTCGCCTGAGAAGGTGGCGGAAAATAGTAGGTTTTGACGATGTTTGGGCAATGCGGCTAGGATTTTTTTAATGTCGCGAATAAAGCCCATGTCGAGCATGCGGTCTGCTTCGTCCAAGACGAGAATCTCAAGTTGCGAAAATCTGATTGCGTTTTGATTAAAAAGATCGAGCAAGCGCCCAGGTGTGGCGACGAGTACATCAACGCCACCACGGAGTTTTTGCATTTGCGGGTTAATTTTTACTCCGCCAAAGACGACGGCTGATTTTAATGAGAGATGTTTGCCATAGGTCGTCACACTGTCGTGAACTTGGGCCGCCAATTCACGCGTTGGGGTCAGCACTAATGCGCGAACACAATTAGCCTTGGCTTTTTCTCCGCCAGAGAGTTGTTGTAGCAGTGGCAAGGTAAAACCGGCGGTTTTACCCGTGCCTGTTTGGGCGGCAGCCATAACATCGCGACCGGCTAAAACGGCGGGTATGGCTTCGCGCTGAACGGGCGAGGGTGTGTCATAACCTTCTTCGCTAATCGCTCGCAGTAAGGAATCGGATAAACCAAGAGAGGCAAATGACATAAATGGGTACTCGTAAAAATAGGCCTGGGCAGATGCCCTGTGTGGAGTGCGGTATTGTAGTCTAACGCAATACTGGCATAGGCTTGGGATTATATCGTAAATAGCATTAGCGTATTTATATATTTTGTATTAGCTGAATAATTAAAGAGAACGCTGGCAGCCACAAAGAGACGCTATCTGGGTGCCGACTCGGTGGTAATATGTGATAGGGATTTATGAGGCTGGCTCAGCGTATTTATTGGACATAGGGATGGAATAAATGAAGTATTTCGACGTATTTAATGGTGATGCTGATGGTGTTTGTGCGCTGCAACAGCTACGGTTAGCTCAGCCCCGTGATAACGAGTTGGTGACGGGGGTTAAGCGGGATATTTCGCTCCTGCAACAAGTGGATGCTCAGCCGGGTGATCAGGTGACGGTACTGGATATTTCTCTTGATAAGAATCGCTCGGCTTTAGAGGGCTTATTGTCGAAAGGTGTGCATGTACGCTATTTCGATCATCATTTTGCCGGTGAGATTCCTGAGAGTGATTATCTGATGTCGCGCATTAATACGGCGGCTAATACTTGCACCAGCTTGATTGTGAATGATTACCTACAGGGACAGTACCCGGCCTGGGCTATCGTCGGTGCTTTTGGTGATAATTTTGATGAGAGTGCTCGTCAGTTAGCGGCAGATCGTTACAGTGATGAGCAGCTGAATCAGCTACGTGAATTAGGCATTGGCATTAACTATAACGGTTATGGCGCGGCACTGGATGATTTGTATTTCGCCCCCGCTGACTTATGGCGTCGACTGCAACCGTTCGCTGATCCATTGCAGTTTATTGCTGACGATAATGAGGTTTTTTTTACCCTAACCGAAGGTGCGCGAGAAGACTCAGACAAGGCTCGAGCGATTCATGCCGAGGTTATTGATGAGCGGATTGCGTTATTTGTGCTGCCTGCGGAGCCTTGGGCGCGTCGCGTGGCGGGGGTTTACAGCAATGAGTTAGCCAGTGCTAATCCAGATCGCGCGCATGCCCTATTAACCAAGCTACCTCACGGCGGTTATATGGTCAGTGTGCGAGCCCCGATGAATAATAAATTTGGTGCGGATGATTTGTGTCGTTCATTTGCCACTGGCGGTGGCCGTAAAGCTGCGGCAGGTATTAATGAGTTACCTGAGGCTATGTTTTTTGAGTTTGTTGATCGGTTTCGTGCTATTTACCGCTGAGTAATAGACAGGGACATGACTACCTTGTGCGTGCCCCTGTTGCCTAGCAGGTTGTTGAAACTCTACTCAGGAGGCGAAATACAGCGTTAAAATCACCCTAAAAATGCTCATTTACTCCAGTAAACTGTGATTTTTCGGCTGATTTTGCCTCGTCTTTCGCTCCCCCGAGCGGCCTTAAACAACCTGCTACGGCCTTTGATTAGCTGCCCATTTGTTTCAACTGCATTTCCATTTTGTCGATTTTACGACTCATTTCCACAGAAATTTTCGACAGTTCTTGGCGCAGATAAATATTTTCAATGTGCATTTGTACGTGAAAAGCAAGCTTCTCTAAGATAGCTAAATCTTGTTCATTAAATTCATCTGCGCGGCGTTTGTTGACGATCTGAATGGCACCTGTTACGTGGTCAGTGGTGACGCCATGTACGGGCACGCAAAGCGTATTGTAAGTGACGTAGCCGGTTTTAAGGGCCACAGTGTCGTGAGGCCCCATCGTCATGTGCATGTTCTTTTCAAACACGGGTTTACCTGTGGCGAGAGTTTTGCCAACGACGGAGCCTGCCTCAGGCACATTAATTTGTCGCTCTTCTACGCCCGTGCCACATTGAACCCATAGGTTGCGCTCGACAGGGTCGTGAATGAAAATACTGCAACGCTCAGCTTCGACGACCTTGGGCATAATCTCCATAAAGTATTGGAGTAGCTCACGGTTACCGGCCTTATGCCAGGCCTGTTCGATCATCTTTTGCTTGTTCTTTAACTCATTCAGTTTTTCAATTAGTGCTGATTTTTGCATTGGTCTTCGCTTCCTTCTGTGCCATTGCGGGTCTTGCTGGTCATTGCAAGCGGTGTCACTTGTTCTAGATTATCGACCGTTAAATGTCGAGGTGTAGCTGTATTTGCATAATTTTTACAAATGCGGCCTCGCGGTTATTGGTGGCCATTATCTAAAACCTGGCAGTGTCATGTCTTTGGGGTAGGTCACAGAATAGGAAAAATTAAGTTGGCGTTTTTCATTGGCCTGATAAATGTGCCGCCAAGCGATGGTGCCGGGTGGGGCTGTCTCATCCTGGTGATTGACTGGTGTGCTCGCTTCGAGGAGCTTGACGCTGATGCGCTCATCTTCAGCGACGGGCAGTTGGTCCAGAATGAGGATGGGGAGTGTTTGCTGGTGTAAGTTCTCGATGTTGATGTTGATGTGTTTCTCCACGCGCCGCTTGTCCTTAAATAGGCCCTGGTTGGCGCGCATATCGCCGAGTGACTGATAACTGATTTTGATACGCGGATCTTCGCCTAAGCCAAGCTGTAGCTCGTCGCCACTTTGGGTCGTCTTCATTGTACTGCTACCGACGTAGGCATTGTCTCGGAACAGATTGAGTTTGCCCTGGGGCAGAGGGGCGTCGCCGCTGTATTGAATGGTGGCAAATAGGTAGGCGCTGGGCTGTAACTTGGGTACGGCTCTTATTTCAAGCTGACCTACTAGTGGATATTCTGCAATGGTAAAGCTGTGTGCTTGGTTGTCACTAGCCAAACTAACCTTGGCGTCTAGCTGGTATTCTGCACTAAAACCCGTGTCATGCACGGTAGCCATCTGCGGTGTGGCCGAGACCCTATCGGCTTCGGAGAACGCGAGGCCGCGGAGGCTGCTTTTCTCAAGCGCTCTGCTGGCTTTACGTTGGCTAAGCATTTCATGGCGTACATGCGGGTTCTCAAAGTCGATAAACCAAGGGGCTAAGTTTGGCGGATTCGTGTCGCTGTGGGCGGGAGTGGTTGACAGTGTTAGTTGGATATCGTGCCAAGCTTCCGTGGTGCGCTGTTGCACTGTGGCCTGTTGGCGTAGCATCATTTTCTGGGTTTGGGTGTCAACGTAGAGATCGTACTGGGGTGCCCAACTAGAGCCAATTATTTGATAACTAAGTTCAAATTGAGCATTGCCAGCCTGTTGCGTATGTAAGCGAAGTTTGATCTGCTGGGAGGCTTTGCGATCACTGCGTATTTGATTAAGTTGGCGTTGGGTTTTGTCGATTTTTTCATCCAGTGTACGAATGATGGTGTCTTGTTGGTGAATCGCGCGATAGGTATTGTTAGCGCCCTTGCCGATAGTTTCCCAGCCCTGTTGCCACTGCTCAAGCGGCAGCGTGGTGTGTTTGGTGCTTATATTTGTGACCAAACTGGCTTGGCTGAGGTGTTTAATAAAGTTAAGTTGTTCGTTGAGTGACTGAATTTGATCGCTAGCGAGGCGACGGTCATCTTGCAGTTTTTGCAGCTCATTTGCTAGGGCCTGTTCATTCTCGTTACTTAATTTTTCATTAAAAACCCGCTTGTTTTCCATGCTAAGAATGGTGATTGTTTTGTCGCCCTCACCGCGAACCCTTATGGAGTCGGATAGTAGTCCGGTGGGTAAGTCTTGAATAATTAAGGTGCTGTCACCTGCGGGGAGTTGTTGGTTGAATTGTCTGGTGATTTGGGCCCGATCGCTAAAGACGGTGACATGGCTTATTTGAGAAGGAGTGACTAAGTCAATGGCCCCAGAAGCGGCTCCCAGACATCCAAGGTAGGCTAATAATGCGATCGCTGTTTTGTTCATTTCCCTAGACCTCTTTGTGTAATATCCCGTGTTGTTTAATATAGCAGTGCTGTCTTGTTGTGGGTATATATGTGGAGTTCTAGGGTACTTAATTATCCGAGAACAAACGTCTATTTATCGTTGTTGTAAACATATATTGCAGCCACTGATGCGGCTAAAGTTCAGTGATGTTGTAGCCGCTAATTGAGTGTACTTTAGGATAAAGTAGGTATTCTCAAGGATTTGGGTCATCTCCTTCTGATTGGCTCCTGAAAATATGCAGTGAAATATGGATCTTTTACTGATCACGTCTTCTACTCAGCACCTAGACAATAATCCTGCAGTTATATTGGATAAATCTGAATTGGTGACTTGGCTATCAGCCTTGCCGATGGATGACGTTGTAGAAACGGTGAGGCGATTGTACGACATGATTTCACCGTTTAATGAGCTGGCGGTTGATGATGCGATTAGGTTTGATCTTTTGGAGCACTATCGAAAAAAATTAGATGATATATTTTTTAGTTACGATGAATTTCGCTTGAAAGAACTGGGTTTGTCAGAGCACGCGTTAAAGAATCTTAAGGATGATGTCACCTGGCTTTATTTAGGTATCGCGACGGGTTACAAAATTATCGTTAAAAATGGTTACGGTGATGGGGTCAATCCAAAATACAACAAAACATTATTATCTTCGATTTATCGCTCAATTGAATTGCTCGTTCGAGCTGTGCTCTATGCTAGCCGGTCCAGCGAAGGTCCGCCGCCATTGGCATATTTAGAAATTAATCAACTGTATAAATACGCAGAATATAATAAAGCTCATAAATCAAAAATAAGTAATCTACGGCGTGAAACGCTGGTAAGTAGTGTCGAGCTTTTATATAAACATTTTATGCTTTTTAACATAGCTAAGCGCTTACTTTTAGCTGAGTCTCGCACGAATGTTGTATCTGTTTTTACTTACCTTGAACCTTATGCCGAGACGCTAGACCTGCTGGCTGGGCTGGTGTGTGATAAGCCAGAAGGGCGTTTTGTTGTTGATCTAATGTCTGATAAAGCCCCGGTTGCATGTCCGAGCGATGGCATGGTGCCTTCATCGCTATTGGACCCTAGGACCTTGAATTCTGCACCGACCTTTAATGCGATCAAAAAAAGGGTGTCTAAACTTAGCGGAGATGTGCTTGGCTTTGTTGAACAGGATGAGTTGAAATATCTGCAGCTTAGTCTGAAATCGATAGCGGATTATTGGCGGCGATAATCGCTATGTTAGTGAACTAAGGTTTAATGCAATGCCAATGAATAGTGACTGTATTGAAATTATCGATGTTGATGGTAACGGCTCTATTTCGGTAGATGCTATTTTAACGACAATGGAACGTGATATTGTTCCGCTAGCCCATGGCGAGGATTTTACCGGGCGTCCGGTAACGACAGTTATTGCGAGTGATGACTATGTCATAAAGCTGAGAAAAGAATATAAGGTTGATCGCATAAACTCTATTGGGTTTTGTGAACGAGCCATCATTAAAGAACAGCAGATCGAATTTTATCATCCAGATAAAACGTGGTTTATTTTTTTCGATAATGATGTGCCTGTAATAGGTAATATCACACCCAAATTGAGGGTGTTGCACGACCCGCAGCTATACGAGTCCTTGGCTAAGCAAGACTATGTTAGAGTACTTCATAGCGTCTTTCATCGATATTTAGTGATAGGGGCTGAACATGATAAACAGCTTGATTTAGGACTCTCCAATTTTGGCATTGATCGTGACCAAGGCGTGTACTACGTTGATGATGATATTTATGATTGGGATAACTTCTTATCCTTAAGTCAGTTTCTCGGAGTATTTGTGCGATCACAGAAGTGGTTGACCGAGGCGGATGCCTATCAATTGGGTGAGTTGTTGCGCCGCAATATTATCGAACATTTCAAGGATCCTCATTGGTGTACCGTCATCTCTCAGCACCTAAAATCGGTATTTATTCCCGATAGTATTAAATCAATTCATAAAAGTTTAGTCGATGGCCTACATGAAGGAAATCAATTTTCATACAAGCCACAGGCGAAGGGCCAAGTGATTGCTCTGTTAGCCGATGTTCACGGAAACGCGCCGAGTTTAGAGGCTGTACTAGATTTTCTATCTACGAAAAATATCGAGCATGGATTAATGCTCGGTGATGTCGTGGGCTATGGGCCACACCCTAAGCAATGTATTGATATGTTGAAAGGTTTAGATTGGTTGAGTACTGTTCGAGGTAATCATGATCATGTGATTGCGCATAACGTGATCGGTGAAAATATGAATAAAACCGCGCGCTGGTCACTTGACTGGACGCTCGAGCAATTATCGCAGGAAGATAGAGCCTGGCTGGGTGAGTTGCCTCCTTATGTTGAGGATGCTGATTGGCTGGCTGTGCATGGGTCCCCCAGAGATAAAAGTTTTTTTAATGCCTATGTTTATCAGCTAACTTATGCTGATAACCTTGATGAAATTCAAGGGCGCGATATTCGTTGGTGCTTTCATGGCCACACCCATATCCCTAATGTTTATTATCGATCGAGCCAAGGTGATAAAAGCAGCAATGCACCCAAGCAAGATATGAAAGATTATCGTCATGCGCTGATTTGTCCAGGCTCAATTGGGCAGCCTCGTAATCAGCAGGTGGGGGCTCAAATTGCGTTGGTTGATTTGGATAATGGCGAGATTGAATTTCACCGAATCTCCTATGATTTACGCTCTGTTGTGAATGATATGCAACGTTTTGACTTTCCAAGTCAGCTAGTTTCACGTTTATTAAAAGGCCAGTAGGCCAGCCAAAAATATCTATTGCTTCGTAGCGATTTGAATTTAGATTATCTAACGATTAGATCGCGGATTTATTTGTTTTTAAACAGGCTGTTTAGGCGCGGAGGGGCAATATGGATGACAAATTAGGTTAACGATACGCTTTCGTGCATGAATTATTGATAAGGGAATATAGATAAGGGGGCATTTTTCAGCCCCCTTTTTTTATGTGGGGTAGTTATGGGCAGTGTGGTACGACGTCGGGAAGGCTATTTCTTAAGCTGGCCCAGCCCATGCCCATGTTGGCCTGCTTGGTTGTGATTAATACAGCCATTGCATTGGGTTTACCAGGAACCAGCGTCATAAAGTGATAGGTTTTTTCAGTCACGAACTGAATCTCTTTAATCATTGGCTTGGGCTCTTCGCCACGCATGTTAGCAATTAATTTTTCAGTATTTCTAATCGATTTTCCACGAAACATATCGACAGCAGATGCGGCAACAGCATCTAGGTATGTTTGTGTGAAATAGGGTACGTTGTGAGAAACGCCTAGAATAAGTCCGCTCTCTAAATCAACGACGGCTGCAGCTAAAGCTTCATCGACATCATCAATTATCCCTTTACAGACATCATTTAAACTGGCCATGCTTTGTGTTCTCCTTGATTGTGTGGTGTCACCTTGTTTTTGAAGGTTGGCCACGGGTTTTGGTGGTTGATAGATCTATTGCATCGAGTGTTACTTATATTTCGATCGCTTCAAGTGCTTCGGTTGCCTTCTTTGCATGTGCTAGCGCCATGCCTAAGGTGGCGTCTTTCTTGGTGAAAACGGTTAATAGCATGAGTGGGCCTGCGTGCATGATGACAATTTTTCCACTGGCGGCCTCAATGAGTAAATTATTGGTGGCTCCGCTGTTCACTTCGCTGGCTAGCTCATCGCTAATGGCGAGTAGGGAGCTACTCATCGCGGCAAAACGATGTTTGTCAAAACCAGGCATCAACACTTCTGCCCAAGCAATACCATCAATACTACTGACCGTTGCGCCAAAAAAGTCGCCACCAGCTTCCATCAATGTGGCCAGTACGCTATTCATTTTTAGACGAGCGGCGTCGCTGATGTCTTCGCAATGCGACTCACTTTCGCCACTCAGTGTTTCTATGACTTGATTTACTAAACTCATATGCTACTCCTGCATCAATATAGCCAGTAATGCGTGTATTAAAATGTTGACGTCATTACTCGACCTTGCATCCACTTCAAACACTGGGTAAATCTGCTGTCGTTCGTATAGCTTATTCTGGTAGTCCGAAATTTGAGCGTTGTCATTAATACCTGATCGGGTAATAGCGATGACAACTCCAGTTTTTTTTATGAAGTCACTAAAGGCATCTAAATAAAACTCCATTTGGCCAACGGGATCTTCATGATCATTGGGTACAAGCAGTACTAAACCGATGCCCGTTCGGGAAAGAATTTTCCACATAAACCGAAACCGATCTTGGCCGGGTGTGCCATAGAGGTGTACACGCTTCCCATCGTTGAGTTTGATATAACTATAATCAAAGCCGACGGTAGTGGTCCTTTTCATTTGTTTTGTACTGTCGGTGGCTGCAACGTCGGTGGATACGGGCGCAACGTCGCTGATCGCACCTAATGCCGTTGTTTTTCCTGCGCCGACGGGACCGGTAAATATAATTTTGTCTGTCTCAAATAGCATGATTGGCCTTAACGTTGTTTGTTAGCGTTAATTTCATTTTGGTCACTAAGCCAAACCGAATCGGTGTGCTAGTTTTGATAATAGTCCTTGACGATTTGTGTCATTTTTCACTGTGCGTGTTACTGCCGGTGCAGAGTGATCGGGGTTGATGTCAATCAGACCGACAGAGTACGCCGCGTTAAAAAAACAAATAATTTCATCCATCGGCACTTTAGTTGTTTCATGAAGCTTGTTGAGCGAAAGGGCTTGAACAGCTAACGCCGCAGATAAGCTTAAGTGCTCAGGGAAAAAACTATTACGTGTAAAGTTTGGCCAGGCCTTTAATTTGACGGGTTGGTCTGGGCCGCATTTGTCGATTAGAGCACCGGATCTCCACAATAGGCCAGCCGCCCAAAGCGAGCTGTCGAGCGGTGATAACGCTGTTTTACCTGATGGCGCAGCGGGAAAGTCACTTGCCTCAATATCTTCAACGATGATGTTATCTTTTGATGTGGCTAAAATGGTTCTGAGTTGTTCTTGGGTTGCTTCTGTGGCGAGGGAGTTACCTTTGCCATGAACGAGGACACTGGGGTAGCCGTTGACGTTCATTTTTAATACTTTTTGTGTGCGCTTGGCATCATAGAGCACATGAAAGGCGGTCTCGTCGCAGCTATCGTTTTTGTCGGAGGCTGGCGCGGCAGTATTGGTGGTATTTGCTGCTTTGACGGCGGCTTGTTTTTTAGGTGCTAGCGAGGCGAGTTGAATTTCGATTTGACTGCAAATACGTTCAATGAGCGTTTTTAAGGCCACTACTTTGACGGGTTTTGCAAGTGAGACTAAATTTTTTCCAGCTATTTTTTCTTCGGAAATAACTAATTTAACCTGACCAGGGCGTAATTGTTCGAAGGCTGTTTTTCCAGCGTCGGACTCTAAATCAAGTATGACTAGGTGACCTTTAATGTCATCGTTACCTAAATAGCGGCAGGCGACGCCTTTGTTTTTGACGAACTCTATGGCGTCCATGACGGCGCTTAGGTTGTCATCTTCGAGTCCAATGGACGAGATAACTACCGGCGTTGGGCTGAGTTCATTGCTGCTTACAGTCACAAGCGTATCTCAACATTAGTTGTTATTAGTGAGTGTTTCTCTCTTCGTTGAAGTATTTATCGACGGTCAAAATGTTAACTTTAGACAAATTTCTGGTGCTATTAACGAAGTGATAGTTATATCGATGAGTTTTTATAGATATCGGATATTGAAGGATTGTTGGTGTAATATTTTGTCAAATAATGAGACTTTTTTCTCATTACACTATCTGAAGCGGAAACTGAGTGTTTGGGGTCAGGCTTGCGTTTGCGCAGAATATTGGGAGTCAATATGGCTAAGTGGCAGGATACAGGGCAAGGTTTAATGTGGTTGGATCAGCCTCAGCGTGTGGTTGGTATGCGTCTCGGGACACGCACGAGTGCTGTTTTTCTTAACGAAGAGAATGCTTGGGTGGTGATCTCCCCTGGGCCTGATTGGGCGGCCGAGCTAGCTCCGAGGCTTGATTTGAATAAGGTTCACTATTTGGTTGCCCCCAATATGTATCATCATCTTCATCTGACAAAGGCGCAAAAGATGTGTCCACAGGCTCAGTGTTGGCTTGCGCCAGGTCTGGCGGCTAAGCGAGTGGATATTAAGGCCGATGGCGTTTTGACGGATCAGTCGCCGTGGCAAGACTCTGGACTGAGTACATTTATTGTTAACGGCATGCCAGGTTTAAATGAGTTGGTGTTTTTTCATGCACCTAGCAAGACGCTTATCATGACTGATCTGGTATTTAATATTCGCACTAGCGATCATTGGTGGACGCGACTGGCCATGCGGCTTAACGGCAGTTACGCCAAGTTTGGGCCGAGTAAGGTGATGAAGGGCATGGTAAAAGAGGCTGATAGCGCCAGGGCCTCGTTTGAGCAACTACTGCAGCAGCCTTTTACGCGGATTATCATGGCGCATGGTGATGTGTTAGAGGCCGAGGATGCGCCTCAGCAGCTAAAACAAGCCTTCGCTTGGTTATGGGATTGATGAGTGGTTGATTATTCTGCTCGCAAGGCATCCACCGGATTGAGTTTGGCCGCCTGGCGAGCGGGCGCAACACCAGCGATTACGCCGATGATGATGGCCATGGCTTCGGCTAAGAGCACGTAATAAAGCGAGACGTGGGTGGGCAGGGCAGGAATGGCCCAATGAATGAGCCAGGCTCCGCCCGCTCCAATAACTAAGCCGATGCAGCCGCCAATGGCCGCTAAGGTCGTAGCTTCCCCTAAAAACAAAAACATGATTTGGCGCTGACCTGCACCGAGTGCGCGTAATAAGCCGACCTCATTGGTGCGTTCTTGAACGGAGATGGTGGTAATGGTCAATATTCCTACACCGCCAACAAATAGTGAAATGCCACCAAGCGCCATAACGGCCAGGGTCAAGATGTTAAGTATGTCGCTGAGGGTGGCGAGCATTTCCTCTTGGGTAACGATGGTGAAATCTTCCAGGCCGTGGCGCTCAGTGAGAATCTTTCGGGCTTGTTCTGCGATACGCTCAGGCGAGCCATTGGCACTGTAGAGCAGGTCGATTTCCATCAGGCTGTCGCGGTTAAACATTTCCAGGGCGCGAGCCGCGGGAATATACACCGCATCATCCAAATCAAAGCCTAACAATTGGCCTTTAGGCTCCATCACCCCAATCACCCGATAGCGATCCCCGCCGATACGTACGATTTCCCCCAGCGGGTTGGCTCGGCCGAAGAGTTCGTTGCGCAATTTTGTGCCAAGTACGGCAAAGGCGCGAGGGCTGTCATTATCGTCGGGGGGCAAAAACTGGCCGACCGCCACGCTAAACTGCCAGACCTTAGGCGCGTCATTGTTGGCCCCAATCACCATCGTGCGACGGCTACGCTTACCTGCCTCTACGGCAGCATTACCTTGTACGACAGGTACGACACCCGTGACGTTGGGAATACGCTTCAAGGCGACGGCATCATCTAGACTTAACGGCCGGACATTGCTAATCACTCCGCCCGACATGCCTGTGGTGGATGTTTTCCCTGGTGCAATACCGATGAGATTGGTGCCAAATTGCGAGAATTCGGTCAACACAAACCGGTGAACACCTTCCCCAATCGCGGTGAGCAAGACCACTGAAGCGATACCGACGGCGATACCGATGGCTGTCAGCGTGCTGCGGCTACGTTGGTTGATGACGGCGCTCAGTGCGAATTGAAAAGAGTCAGTGAGTCGCATTATCGATGATGTCCTTGATTTAACATCCGTACTGATTTTTCTAAGCTTAGCAGTCTAGCGCCAATCACTCTTAAATTAAATATTTCCCACGATTGTGTCGATACCTTAATTACTGTGAGGGAAGGGCAAGTGCCGAGCACGCTTTGGATTGATGGTGATTTTTTGCGGATGTCTTCAGCAGCATCATGTTGTCGAGAAGCGTAGGGCGTTCTAGTTTATTTTGATAAATGTGAACAAAGGTGAATAGAGGTGCGTTGGAGGTTTTTAATTCTGCTCCTAATGTTGATGTGGACCTTACCAGGCTACACGGAGTTCTCACTAAATTTCCTACCGATAGGTAATGGTGCGATTTACGACTCCCAGATTAACAGCGATAACCTGTCCGACCCCGACACTGGCCAAACTCCTTTTTTGTACGACCCTGCCGCGTTGCAGCGCCCCGAAATAGTCACCGACCCCATTACTGGCAACATCTACTACCACATGATTGTCGGCAGTTTAGCGAGTGGTTTTATTCAAGAGTCCTACGTTCAAATGGGTTTTGCTAGCTACGGCAATTTCAGGGAGCCAACCCTGTCGGCCTCCGCTTCGGGGGGGACAGGCGTCTATGTGCCTCGTTACATTAATTCGAATACCACCTCGCTGGGTAATGGCTATGATCCGCTGGATATGGGCACCGATGCGATTGCGTTGAATACCGTGTCGGGTAACGGCACAGCCAATCCCACTCGCGTCATCATGCGTCAATTAGTGAACGACGGTGAAATCATGATGGAATTTTTAAAAGACGGTTATCTCACCAAACCGCGCATTAGCCAAATGCTGATGGCCCCCGATATCACGATGTTATTTGATGTCGACATGCGTGCCATCACCTATGACGACGATATCACCGTTGCCCCAATGGTTAATTCAATGCAGTTGTGGGGGCCGGGTGTGCCCACTGACCGCAGCGGCGATTTTGATATGAATATGTACAGCGGCGACTTGGCGGTTAATGCCGGACGCTATACCTATGCCGATGGCGTTGGGCCCGGCGGCTCCGAAGGCACCTATCACTATGCCGATGGTGCTTATGACCAAACCAGCATTCCCTGGGGCGATTATTTTGATGCCTCGTTGGATACCAATGGAAAGCCAGTTAATCCTTGGGGATTTGAATCAGCGAAACCTTAGTGGACGGGTTTGTTGTTTGTAGTCAATGGATGTGGAAGGGTTTTTGATATGAAGCAGTCTCGACATCAACGATATTGTATAAGTCAGCTAAGTTTAACGCTGTGCGGCTTATTTGTATCTATAGCCGCGCAAGCGGGGAGTTTTAATCAAACCGATTGGAGTGGTGGCATTAAGAGTGATGCGCCAACGTGTACGGCCGCCAGCGGCGCGTGGGCGGGGACGCAATGTGTAGCTGCTGACCCAGTTAATCAAACAGGGCTTATTATTTATTCGGCGGCGGATGCTGGTTTCGCGGCGGGCGCTGATTTAAGCAGTGCACCCTCTTCGGCTGCCCTGAGCGAGACATCAAACCTTGATTTTGCAAGGTCCAATAACAAGATCTATCACACCCTTTATGCTGACTTTTCCAGCGGAAGTCCCTTGTTGACGAATGCCAAAGTGAATAATGGTGCAGTGGGTATTAAGCCTGCGACCTTGGTTAATGTCTGGGCTGCCGAGCCGGCCTGGGATGTAGCCACGGGGCTGGCCAATGACAATGCAACTTTCGGTGACCTTGATGGTGATGGCGACATGGATATGTTGGTCGGGGATTCGGGTGGTTTTGTCACCGCCTATCGCAACACCGGAACCGACGATAGCCAAGTCTGGGAGCTTTATCCCGCCTGGGGTTTAGGCGATGTGGTTGATGGCGGTTACCCAAGTACATCGGTACCTGCCTTGGGTGATTTGGATGGTGACGGCGACTTGGATTTGATGGTGGCTTATAACGGAAATATTGCCAAAGCCTGGGAGAACGCGGGCAATAAAAATATTGCCGCCTTTGGTCGCAAAAGCGCTTGGGATCGAAGCTCAGCAGTCATTACTGCCAACATGAAAATTAACTTGGTAGACCTCAACGGCGATGGTACGCCCGAGTTGATGATGGGCGGGAATTACAACGGGACTGTTGTTGAAGTCTATCAGTTCGATAGTGCGACCCCTTTGTGGACTCAGCAAGTGGCCTGGCAGCCGCCGAATAGTGGCGGTGGCGGTGCATTGGTGACGGCAGGCGATTTAGATAATGATGGTGACCCTGATTTAATCGTTGGCTGGCGCAATGCGGCTAATTTGACGGGTTACACCAACACTGGCTCTAGCATCACACCTAGTTGGACACAAGATTTTTCCGGCCCTGCATTTGCGACCGAATATGACTATCCCGCCCTGGTCGATTTAGACAGCGACGGCGATATGGATCTTTTAGTGGGTAGCAGTAACGGGCTGACCCTGTATGGCTATAAAAATACGGCCACGACTTACAACACCGCAGCCACCTACACCTCTACGGTTATTGACGTAGGTGCGGCAAATGCTGGTTTTACGACCTTAGATTATTCGCCCGTGGTGCCTGCGGGTACAACAGTTACCGTTGATGTGCGTGCCGGGGCGACGGGCTCACCGGATGCGACCTGGACCGACTGGCAAATAGGCATTGTCAGCGGTAGTGATATATCCGCTCTGGGGAGTCGTCGTTATGCTCAGTATCGATTGAATTTATCAACCACGGATACGTCGCTGACACCCCTGATCAAAGATGTCACGATGAACTACGTGGCTTACGCGGAAACAGTCAGCACCACCGTGACGGCAGACAAAGTAAGTTTGGCGCTTAGCTCGCGCACCGTGACTTGGGATAGCGTAAAAACCTGGCTAACCACAATTACATCGGCTAACTCAACTGATGGCAATGTTTCATTACAGCACCCTGCTGTGGCGGATTTAAATGGCGATGGTTTTCTTGATATTTTGATGGGTGATGGTTGGACATCGGTAGGCCTGGCCGGTTATCGCAACGACGGTACAAATAATTGGATTTATGAGCCGAGCTGGAATATTAACTATAACGCCGCCACTCAAACCTATTCTGCGCTAGGTGATCTGGATGG
>Ga0316204_10007238_pt1 | contig 16428 bp, 10 predicted proteins | sample 6monrhotite_MG_2_FD_205661 | JGI IMG/M metagenome (GOLD analysis project Ga0316204, IMG submission 205661) | Microbial mat bacterial communities from mineral coupon in-situ incubated in ocean water Damariscotta River, Maine, United States -... | ecosystem: Environmental > Aquatic > Marine >... | reverse complement strand
GTAAATCAGGAGTCATCACTTCTGATTATGCTAATGAACTCTTTGGAAATTTCTACATCCAAAATGATTACGATGGTTTATCATTCACTGAAAAATTTCTTGTTTCTGAAAATAAAGAAACAAAAAGCACCCAACTGGAGATAGTATGTGGTCCATTTATCGTTGATCATGAAAAGCAAAAAGGCCTTTTAAACGATTGGGCTCAGAAAGTAAAAGAATTGAGTGAGAAAATATAGGAAGTGTTGCCGATAAACTTAAACCGGAGACTAAAGAGCTGAGAAGAAAAAAGGAAACAACTCTGCCTATCTAATTTGTCGAAGCTCGAACTTCGTCAACACATAAAAGGCAATAAGAATTCAAGTCAGACTTCGGTCTGACTTTTTTTATGCTATTACTCAGTTATTGGGCTTAGAGAAATCAAAGGCGGAACTTTCTATTAAAATTCTTCTCTCTCTCTTTCTTATTGGGATAAGGCTTTCTTCCTAAAACAAATGGCAAATTATCTCTAGTACCAACAGGAAGTTTAGTATCCATATCTTCATATCTAGGGTCGTTAACAAGTGGTAGACGCTCACACTTTACAACTTCAATTGATGGAAAGTCATAGTCTACATCAACTTTTCCTTCAATATAATAACAGCCAGGAGCGTCAAAGGGATATTTCTTAAGAATCTGTACAAAATGAGTAGTATCAAAATACTCACCATCACGATCAATCCAAGTTCCAAAACTCATGTGTCCTCTATCTGTAGGGACTGGTTTTCTGCTTATTAAATAACCTACAATAGAAATCTTCTTCTTGACATACTTGGCTAGATCTTTAACCAAAACACCTTTGTCTGCATGTTCATTTAGTAAGTCGAATACTCCCATTGAAATAGGGCAACCTAACAGTTGAATTTCATCAAAAACATCTTCAAATTTTGATCTTTCAAATTCTGGGAATCTATATTTCTTTCGTTCAGCAATGAACAGACTAGTTTGCGAAGGAGCTACCTTCTTACCATTGACAAGCAGCCTTGATTCAATTGAAAGTTCCGCCTTTGACTTTTTTGTAAATCGAAATGCACCAACGAACACTAGAGTTTCTAATTGTTCAATTCCAACTGAATTTCGATTGTAAAAGTCTTCTATTGATTTATATCTACCATTCTTTGACCTTTCATAAATTATGTCTTCAACGAGCGTTTTACTAAGACTCTTTATTAAATCAAAGCCTAAGAAAATTTCTGAGCCTGTTATATCTGTTAATAATAATGATCGATTAATACATGGATTATGAATCGTACCTCCGGCCATTCTCGCTTCATGAATATATACTTCAGTTCTATAAAAACCGCCATAGTTGTTGATAACGGCAACCATAAACTCAAGAGGGTAATGGGCTTTTAAATATAAACTTTGAAAACTTTCAACTGCATATGATGCCGAATGAGCTTTACAAAATGAGTACCCAGCAAACGATTCGATTTGTCTATATATCTCCTTAGCAATTGTGCTAGTATAGCCTTTGTCTTTACAATTGGCAAAAAATTTCTTTTTCACTCTATCGAAGGCTTCGTTGTTTTTCTTGCCAGACATAGCACGTCTTAATATATCTGCATCTGCCATATCCAAACCTGCAAAATAATGAGCTACTTTAATCACATCTTCTTGATATACCATAACCCCATATGTATCCTCTAGTTGATCCTTAAATACTGGATGAACATATTCAAACTTTCCACCTTTGTGTCTATAGATATATTCTCTCATCATACCAGACTTAGCTACTCCTGGCCTTATTATAGATGAAGCTGCAACTAGCACAGGATAATTATCACATTTTAGACGCCTTAAAAGTCCTCTCATAGCTGGACTTTCAATATAGAAACACCCCAGTGTTTTGCCTTTGCTTAGCATTTCAGCACATTTTGGATCTACTTTAAACTTTTCTGTTTGAGTAATATCTATTGTTTTAAATTGATTTTGCTTGATAAGCTTTACAGAATCATTGATATGCCCAATGCCTCGTTGGCTTAGTAAGTCTATCTTTTCAAAGGTGATTTTATCCGTTATGTACATATCTACTTGAGCAGTTGGAAAACCTTTAGGTGGCATTTCCAAAGTCATAAAATCGGTTATCGGATTTTCAGAAATCAGAATTCCACAGGAATGCATTGATCTAAGATTTGGGCGACCTTCTAACCGTTGGGCATAATAAGCAATTTGCTGAGCGATAGAGTTGTCTTTCAGCAAGTGAAAGGGAGTCTTAGAAAAGACCTTCCTCTCATCTTGAGCGACACCAAAGACTTTGCCAAGCTCTTGACTTATAGATCGATGTTTAAACCTTCCAATTGTGCCGGTAAAGGCAACTTTTCTCTTATCATACCGATTAAAAACATACTTTAATATTTCATCCCTATCCTTCCAACTCCAGTCAATATCAAAATCTGGGGGAGATGTTCTACTTGGGTTCAAAAACCTTTCAAAGTATAGGTTTAATTCCAATGGACAGACCTCTGTAACTCCTATATTAAATGCAACAATGCTGTTTGCTCCACTTCCTCTACCTACATGATGAAACCCACGACTATTGCTGTAACGTATGATATCCCATGTAATTAAAAAATAAGAGGAAAATCCAAGCCTATCGATAACCTCCAATTCTCTTATCGTTCTGGCCTCTGCTTCTTTATTATTACCATAACGGAACTTTAAACCCTCAAGTGCCAATTGTTTTAATAGCTCCTTATCTCCCTCTCGACTACCAGTATAAGCCACTTTATTTTTGGGTGTATCGAAATCGAAATCAAATGAGCACTGATCGAATAATTGAATTGTATTTGGAATTAGATCGGGAAAATACTCATAAGCCTTTAGTAGTGAATCAATAGGAGTGAAGTGCTCATTTGCTAAGCAATGAGATAGAGGATTGAGCTTCGATAGTAGAATATTCTGATCCACACACCTCAATATTTTGTGCAATACATAACCTTCTCTATCTTGAAAAGTAACTGGATGATATGCTATTGCTTTTTTAAGGGTCCTGCCAACTAATTTTTTCACTTCGTTAACCCTTATACCAACATACTCATTCTCCCTTAATCTTGTAGGATTCGTTTCAAGAGGATAGATAATAAATACATCATTAAACTCAGGGGCATCCTTTGGTAGAGGGATCTTATTGATTCTATGGTAAGTAAGAAATTCGTTTAATTCACCAAAGCCTCTTGTAGTTCTGGCTAGTCCAATAAAATTTGTTTTTGTTCCTTCTTTAAACTCCATTCCAATAATTGGCTTGACTCCATTTTTGTTGCATTCTAAAACAAAATCGTAAACCGATGTCATGGCATTGATATCAGTTAATGCAAGCATATCATACCCATAACTTTTGGCTCCAGCAACAAGCTCTTTGGGTGATAATACTCCATAACGCAATGATTGATGTGACCTGCAAAATATCATCTCTTTTTTGTTTGAAATGAAGTTCCTCTTTGCACAAATTGTTCACCATACCTACTCTTAATCTTATCAATTGCTTGATATAAGGCTATCGCTTCCATAGAGTCTTCAAAAAGATCAATTTGGTAGTGACCTCCTACTAAATCAGAGAAGGCTATACCAACTAACCTAAGCCTCATTCTTCTCTGATATAAGATTTCAAAAAGATCATTTACAATTGGAAGAATTACATCATCTCTAGATGTATAATTTATTTGTCTACGCTTAGTTTCAGTATCGAAGTTGGTATACCTAATCTTAACTGTAACGGTAGAAGTGAGTCGCTTACTTTTCCTTAAATCGAAGCAAAGCTTTTCAACCATTCTACTTAGAACAGACTTTAATTTAATTAGGTCCATTGTATCAGCATCAAATGTTCTCTCTGTTGATATGGATTTACGTTCACGATGCTCAATTACAGGTGAGTTATCGATGCCATTTGCTTTATTCCATATAGTTTTCCCATTCTTGCCAATCAACGTAATCAAAACATCCAAAGGCATTTCAGCTAAGGTTTTAATCTTTCGTATTCCAATTCGATTGAGTGAATTAGCTGTTTGATTACCAACCATTGGAATTTTTCTAATTGAGAGGGGGTACATAAAAGGCTTGATATGGTCCATTTCAACCTGAACTCTACCTACCGGTTTGCCTTCTCCAGTCGCTATTTTAGAAACAGTCTTATTAATCGATAGGCCATAACTAATTGGCAATCCAGTTTCTTTGGTAACCTTATTTGCTAATTCAGTAGACCATTTAGAACAGCCATGAAACCTATCCATTCCAGTAATATCAAGATAGAATTCATCAACTGAGGCTTTCTCCATAATTGGAGAGCTTTCTTTAATAATTTGAGTTACTTCTTTCGACTTATTAGAGTACAACTCCATATCGCCTTTGATAACTATTGCTTCAGGGCATAACGATGTCGCATAGCGCATAGGCATGCCAGACCTCACGTTAAAACGCCTAGCCTCGTAGCTACAAGAAGATACTACACCTCTGTCTTTTGAGCCTCCAATAATAAGGGGCTTACCTTGTAATTGACTATTAACTAGCCTTTCACAAGAGACAAAGAATGTATCTAAGTCAATGTGAACTATTGATTTCATCAGTTGGTTGTAAAAATATATTGACGCTTATTTCGTCATTAATTGGCGAGAATAATGTCGTCTATTTTTTTAACATTTACAATACCTTTATAAAAAATAATCTATGTGCTACCACAGTAAGATGAGTAAAAAGGCTCAAGAGATTAAGAACAGATATCTAGTTAGGATAGAAGATGAAGCTTTATATCAGCCTCCAGGTTACCTAAATGGATTTACACACCCAAACACCCCTGTTATAACAAATGAAGATCGTGGTTTTCTGCAACAATACACATGGGGGCTTCTTCCCTTTTGGGCAAAAGATCGAAAGATCCAAAAGAATACTCTCAACGCAAGAATCGAAACTATCAATGAAAAGCCCTCCTTTAGAAATTCAACAAATAATAGATGCCTTGTTCTAGCTGATGGATTCTATGAATGGAAGTGGCTTGACCCTAAAGGAAAGCAAAAACAAAAATATGAGATTGGTTTATCTGGGGATGAATTATTTGCCTTTGCGGGGATATGGTCAGAATGGCTCGACAAGTCTTCTGGAGAGCTCATAAAAACGTATAGCATTGTTACAACTGAAGCTAATGAATTGATGTCGGAAATACACAACACAAAAAAGAGAATGCCTATAATATTGAGCGAAGAGAATGAACAATACTGGCTTGATGGTGGAGATTTTGAAGATTTCAGAAAGGTTAAAATTGATTTAAAAGCAGAAGGCGAGAATATGGGAACTTTGTTTGGTTGAAATTAAGCCTTGAGATCTCCATTCAGAAGAAAAGGGCAAGACGAGGTCAATCCGATCTTCCACCCAAAGAAAAAGCTCGATATGAAAGTATCGAGCTTTTTTTGTACTATTATATTCTGCTTTTTGACCAATTAAGTTTAATGACAACCGTTTTATGAAATATTTAACCTCTGCAATAACTTTACTTTTAGTCTTTAGTCTTTCCTCCTTTGCGCAAGACAAAACCTTCACTTTTAAAGCAAAGGTTCATGCTTATGGCGAACCCCTTAAGGGCGCTACCATAGAAGTATATGAAGTGGGCGATTTAATTTATGAAACAACCTCAAAAGGGGGAGGAAAATTTGAATTTGAATTGAAAGCCGAACGGGAATATATGGTAGAAGTTTCCATGGAAAATTTGACTACCAAAATCATTTGGGTAAAAACGGCAGGAACCCAAAAACTATCATTTAATATCCCCACCTTCTCTTTCGATGTTGTTCTAAAAAAAGAAAAACCTGGCCCACATAATGAGCTTTCAGAGATTCCGGTAACCTTAATCAAGTACCAGCCCGAAAAGAAAGAATTCTATATGGATAAAGACTATGCAAACACAGTTAAAAGCATGAAAAAAAGCATCAAAGAGAATGGCCTCCAAAGGCGATAAAACTTGGTTTGAATGAGCTTTTTGTTTGAAACAAAAACAAACCACTCAACAACCCTTACCCCCTCCTAGCCTTTCTTCCAAACATATATTTCAATTTTGTGCATCTTTATGGTATACTAGCTAGAAGATAAATGGAAAAAATATTAAGCACCCAAAAGTTATCAAAGCGCTATGGCAGCTTGCAGGTACTGAAAGGTATTTCTTTAGAAGTAGAAGAAGGCTCTGTATTTGGCCTTTTAGGGCCCAATGGGAGTGGCAAAACCACCACTCTGGGTATTTTGTTGGACATCATCCCTCAAAATTCGGGCAGCTACAATTGGTTTGGCCAAGCACCTTCTCATCAGCTGAGAAAACAAATTGGATCATTATTGGAAACGCCCAATTTCTTTGGCTATCTATCAGCTGAAAGAAACTTGAAAATTACTGCCGACATAAAGGAAGTACCTCATACGGATATTGATCGGGTATTGAAAATTGTAAACCTTTACGAAAGAAAAAAAGACAAATTCAAGACTTACTCTCTGGGCATGAAACAACGTTTGGCATTAGCTGCAGCTTTGTTGGGCCAACCAAAAGTGTTGTTACTTGACGAGCCTACCAATGGGCTCGACCCTCAAGGTATTGCAGAAATTAGGGAATTGATTCTTCGCATTGCAAAAGAAGGAACCACCATAATACTTGCTAGCCATATGCTAGATGAAGTTGAAAAGGTTTGTACTCATATGGCTATCATCAAAAAAGGTTCTTTGATTGTACAAGGGAGAGTTGATGAAATTTTGGGGGATGAATTCTTATTGGAATTAAAAGCTGAGGACATGATTAAGTTAGGAACTCTCTTAAAGGAGTATGCAATGGTAAAAGACATTAAGGAAGAGTTGGGAGTATATATTGTCAAACTCACTGAAAATATTTCCAATGCCCAAATCAATGAGTATTGTTTTAAACAAGGAGTGGCATTAACTCATCTGATGAGTAAGAAGAAAAAATTAGAAGCACAATTTTTAGAAATAACCAATTAGCCATGATTAGACTACTAAAAATAGAACTGAACAAGATGCTTTACAGTAAAGTATTTTGGATTATCATTGGCTTGTATGTACTATTAATCGTACCCATAGCATTTCAATTAGAAGATATGATCGGTGGCTTTAGTATGAGCACCAATACTAATGGACAAGAAGCCAGTCAACCATCTATGGGAAGTATGTTAGTTAGCGGAAATTCCATTTACAAATTCCCTGCAGTATGGCATTACATTAGTTATTTGGCCAGTTGGTTTAAACTGCTATTGGCCATTATTCTCATTATTAATGTTACCAATGAATACAGTTATAAAACGCTTCGACAAAACATAATTGATGGCATGAGCAAATGGGAAGTGATTTGGGCTAAGGAATTAGTCATAGTATTGTTGAGCCTCTTCACCTTTCTTATTGTCATAATTCTGAGTTTAATCTTGGGAATTAATTCTGATGACGTAAGTATTTTCAATGGTTTTAGTATCGTATTTGCCTATTTATTCTCCTTATTATTTTACTTGAATTTTGCCTACTTTTTATGCTCGTGGCTCAAAAGGTCAGGCTTTGTTATTGGTATTCTGTTTCTCTATACACTAGTAATCGAAAACCTAATTTCTTTTAAGTTGCCAGAAAGTATCAGTCAGTACCTTCCAATGAATTTAATTGACTCCATGGTTCCTAATCCGGTAAGTCGCTTGTTAGGACAAGATGTGGTTTATGATTTCTCAATCACTTACATCGGGGTGAGTATAGTGTACATTGCTCTATTTATTGCACTAAATCATTGGATGCTCAAAAAAGGACATGCTGGAAAATAACAGTTGAATTATAGTCCAAAGGTCATTGAAAGCTAGCTACTAATTCATCTACTTCAGTAAACCATTTTTCCTTTTCTGCTTCAGAAAGCCAAGTAGCCTTAAATCCATTTTTAAGCAAAAGTGCTACTTCTTCTATGGTTAAATCGATCGCTTCAGCAGTGGCGATAAAGTTTTCATTCATATAGCCCCCGAAATAAGCTGGATCATCGGAGTTAAGTGTAACCAATAAATTTTTGGCCATCATCTCTCTTAAGGGATACCCTTTTAAATCCTGTATTACTTTTAACTCCAAATTAGACAGTGGACATAGCGTTAAGGGCATTTGAATTTGAGCCAAATAGTTCACTAACTTTTCATCCTCTAAGCACCTATTCCCATGATCAATTCGATCTACATGCAATACATCCAAAGCTCCCCATATGTATTCTGAAGGCCCCTCTTCTCCAGCATGGGCACATAATTTATAGTCTTCTTCTGCCGAAGCTTTGAATACCTTCTCAAACTTCTCTGGTGGGTTTCCAACTTCTGAAGAGTCTAAACCTACCCCATCTATTAAATCCTTAAAAGGGATAGATTGAGCTAATGTTTCAAAAGCAGCTTCTTCCGATAAGTGCCTTAAATAAGACATGATCAACCGAAAAGATATTCCCAATTCCTTCTCCCCTTTTTCTAATGCTTTATAAATTCCTGTGATAACGGTAGAAAAATCAATTCCCCTATCTGTATGTGTTTGAGGGTCGAAGAAAATTTCTACATGCTTCACATTCTGGGCATGAACTTTAGTTAGATAAGCCCAAGTCAAATCATAAAAATCTTGTTCAGTAATCAACACATTTGCCCCAGCATAATAGATATCTAAAAACTCTTGCAAATTATTAAAGCGATAGGCGGCCTTTACTTCTTCAACAGAATTATACTTGATTTTAATGTTGTTGCGTTTCGCTATTTCAAACATCAACTCTGGTTCAAAAGAGCCTTCAATGTGCAGGTGAATTTCTGACTTTGGTGCGCTTTCAATAAATCTTCTTAGTGTCTCTTTTGTCATCTATTGTAGTGTAAAGAATAGTCTTTTAATAAAAACTGAGAGGTTATTAAACAAGAAACCTCAGCTAACTATCTGAGGTTTCTCTTATAAAAACAAAAGTTAAGCCTACTACCACTTAACTTTATAGATCATCGATTATTTGCGTAATCAATGACTAATTGGGACAACGAAGCTAGTAAATAATTACTATTTACAAAATAATTTGTTACTAATTATATGCTAAACGTCATAAATTAGACCCAGATTAATATAATCCATTAAAATCAAGCCCCATTCCGAATTCGAAATGGGGCTCTTTATAAGAAATAAGAACTCAATATGACGGTTGAGCTCTCTTTATCATCAATTATTTGCGTAATTAATGATTAATTGGGACTTCTAAATTAGCAATTTTAGCTTACAGCCAACAATTCAGCCCTACCCCTAAACTAGAGATTAGTCAGCTTGGCGTTAATTCTTCATTTCAGTGGATATTATTCCGTTGGAATGAAGAATTTTGTTGACAGTAAAATGATTTATGAAATTCATTGGTAACAGCAAAGAATACCTTTTATTAGAAAGTGTTGATCACAGAAATTGTGAGGTATTGACCAGCACTCCTGAAAGCAGCTTAAGTGCCATATGGTTTGATTCTGATGGAAATGAATTGATCATTGACGGTCAAAAGCATTGTTTCCAAAAAAATCAAATCGTCTTTCTTACAGAGTTTCATAAGGTTGAAGTCAAGTACGTAGATCGCATAAACCTCCTTCGATTCAACCGTCCTTTCTATTGCATTTTAGACCATGATGCTGAGGTAGGTTGCAAAGGCATCTTGTTTTTTGGGGCATCCCAATTGCCAATTATTAGCATTCCTGAAAAAGATACGGAAACCTTCGTAACGCTTTGGAAAATGTTTAGCATTGAAATGGGCTCTCAAGACGATCTACAGATCGACATGCTGCAGATGATGCTAAAAAGGTACCTCATTCTTTGCACCAGAATCTATAAACAACAACACAAAATAAAAACGCCCAAAGAAGAACTTGACCTAGTAAGGGAGTTCAACTTTTTGGTGGAAAAAAACTTTAAAACTCATCACAGTGTTGCTGCCTATGCTTCCCTCTTAAACCGATCTCCAAAAACATTATCCAATCTATTTTCTCAAATGGATGCAAAAACCCCATTGCAATACATTCAAGAGCGGAAAATGTTGGAAGCAAGAAGATTGTTACACTACTCTACCCTCTCCATTAAAGAAATTGCCTATGAATTAGGCTATGAAGACATCCAAACTTTTAGCCGTTTTTTCAAGCGTCATGAAGGAATAGCTCCTTCAGAGTTTAAGGCAAAAAAGCAATAGGGAAGAATTGCCAATCCTTTGGGAAAGTCGACCTAACAAGTTCCTCTTCTTTCTAGAGACCTTTGTACTGTTAATTAAATTCAAAAATTATGAAAGCAATAGAAAGTAAAGAAGATTTTGGACAATTAATGAACCAAGATAAACCTGTTCTCTTAGATTTTTATGCCGACTGGTGTGGACCATGTCAAAGCCTACTTCCAGTAGTTGAAAAATTATCTAAAGAGTATGAAGGGAAAGTAGAAGTTAGAAAAGTAAATGTGGATCAACATAGAGAGTTAGCTGCACAATTTCAGGTAAGAAGCATACCAGCACTTTTCTTTCTAAAAGACTCAAAGGTGGTAGACCAATTAATCGGAGTGGCTCCTGAAGGAGAGCTAAGAAACAAATTAGATGTCTTGGCAAATTAATGTTGGAGAAGGAGTCATAGAAGCCCATCGATTTTCGATGGGCTTTTTTATTTCATACAACTACGAACTCTACGTTTATAGTTAATAGATCTATGCTTTTTAAAGCAAAGAAGAATAAGTAGTCTTTTCTATATTATCTGAAAAAAATAATGCTTAAATTGCTATCACCAATTAATCAAGTCGTTCTTAATACTTGATTCTACTTTACTGATTTAGGAAAATATTCCTATAGTTAATATACTTCCACTTTCTGGACTATTCCTGATTAGAACATCTTGTTCTACCCTAAAATAGTTGTTATCCAATATACTCTCCTTGGATGCTTCCAATATTCTGTATCGAAGATTCTTTTGAAATGAATTAATATCACTTAGAAATAAGTGTACTAACTATATCAAAACCATATTACTATGAAAAACCTTACCAAAAAGAGCAAACTGCTCGCAATTCTAATGATCTTATCAATGGGGCTATCTGCCCAATTTGAAACCTCCTGGCAGGTCAGTGGGGACCTTAGTGTCACTATTCCCACCAACCCAAGCAACCAATATTCATACAACTATAGCGTAGATTGGGGTGATGGGTCTACTGTATCAACTAATCAAATGGAAGATGCTGAGCACACATATACTACTGCTGGAACTTATACAATTACGATTAGCGGTGATTTCCCCGCCATCTTCTTTAAAAATTCAGATGACAGAGAAAAAATCACAGCCGTTACTAACTGGGGTGGTTTATCTTTCGGTTGGGAAACATTTGCTTTTGCATTTGCTGGTTGTTCTAATTTAAATAGCTTACCATCAGGTGGACCTAATCTAACCAATGTGACTGATTTGAGTTATATGTTCTACAAAGCATCCTCTTTAAATACAAGTTTAAACACATGGAATGTTTCAACTATAACCACTATGAGAGGGACCTTTTCGCAAGCGACCGCCTTCAATGGAAATATTTCTTCTTGGGACGTTTCAGCTGTAACAGATATGGCTTCACTTTTTGAAGGAGCCAATGCATTCAATCAAGATCTCTCCAGCTGGGGAACAAAATTGAGCAATGTTTCGAGCATGAGTGGAACTTTTTCTAATACTAAATCTTTTAATCAAGATTTAAGTGCTTGGAATGTAAGCGCTGTCAAAAATTTTTCTCACCTATTTGAAGGTGCTTGTGCCTTTGATCAAGATCTAGGTGCTTGGAATATGACAGCAGCAACTGACTTAACTTATATGTTAAGTGCTTCTAACCTATCATCCTGTAATTACGAAAGAACACTTAAAGGCTGGTCAAACAATGGAAGCAGTCCAACTTCTGTTACATTAGGTGCAGACGGATTATCATATTTTACTACTATGTATCGAGATGATTTGATAAATGGCGCTGGTAAAGATTGGACAATTGTTGGAGATGATGAAAGTAGAGAAGACAATTGTATTCTAGTTTGCCACGTTGACGAAGAAACCTATTTTAAAACTACTTGGACTATAACAGATGGCTCAGTTGACGGTCGTACCATCAATATTCCTACGCATGGTACAGGTTATAATTACGATGTTGACTGGGATGGCGATGGAGTTTTCCTACCAGCAGATATAGGTTATACAGGTGATGCTAGTCATGTCTATACCAGCACAGGGATTTACAATGTAAGCATTAGAGGTACTTTTCCAAGAATTCAATTCTATCAAGCACCTTATGCAGAAAAAATTACTTCTATTGATCAATGGGGGTGTATTTCCTGGACCTCCTTTGACAAAGCTTTTTGGGCTTGCACCAATTTAGTCTATAATGTTTCTGACCCAGATGATGTCCCAGACCTATCAAATGTTACCACACTTCGTGAAATGTTTAGAGCTGCTTCCAGTTTTACTGATTTACATAACAATGGAAATTTTAATAATTGGAACTTAAGTACAATCACAGATATAGCTGGAATGTTTAGAGATGCTTCTAGCTTTAATGGAGACATTGGCGGCTGGAATGTATCAAATGTTACCACTATGGGTAGCTTATTTTCTGGTGCTTCTATGTTCAACAGAGACATCGGTGGCTGGACTACAACAAGTCTCACTAATTTAAGCGGTACCTTTAATAATGCCGCAGCCTTTAACAATGGACTTGCAAGTGGTGTTGGTGGAACAGGAATGAACAGTTGGGATGTTGATCAAGTAACAACTATGTATCAAACGTTTACAGCAGCTGCAGCATTCAATCAAGACTTAAGTAATTGGGTAGTTTCTAGCGTTACAACAATGCGGTTTATGTTTTACAATGCTGTTAGCTTTAACAATGGCAGGCCAATAGGTGAATTACCTAGCACAACTCCACTTAACTGGGAAAGAACTTCTGCACCCACCAGTACTCTTGCAAGTGTTAATCATATGGGATCAATGTTTAGAAACACCCCATTTAATCAAGACATTAATGACTGGAATGTTTCCTTAGTATCCAACATGAGTTCTATGTTTTATATAGCCACAGACTTCAACCAAGATATTTCAGGGTGGAATGTAAGTGCAGTTACTAATATGTCAAATATGTTTGGTTATGCCACTGATTTTGATCAGCCAATCGGAGCTTGGGGCAGTGATGTTTCAGCAGTAACAACCATGGAAGGAATGTTTTTTACAGCAACCAATTTTAATCAAGCTCTTGATAATTGGATTCTATCTGCTCTTACAAATACGAGGATCATGTTCAGACAGGCTTCAAGCTTTAATAATGGGCTTGCAAGTGGCGTTAGTGGAACAGGAATTAACGGATGGGATGTTGATGGTGTAACAAATATGTCAAGTATGTTTATGATGTGTACTGCTTTTAATCAAGACATTTCTGGATGGGACCCAGCTGCTGCAACCAATATGAGTAGTATGTTCATGAGCGCTATTAATTTTAATCAAGACATTTCTGGATGGAGTGTATCTGGTGTTCAAAATATGAGTTCAATGTTTTACGGCGCTGGTGCATTTAATCAACCTTTAGGTAATTGGGAAAGAACTGTTCCTACTATTAGTAGCCTATCAAGCGTTGCTAATATGTCGAGAATGTTTTACAATGCTTCTGCTTTCAATCAAGATATAGGCAACTGGAATCTAAATAATGTGCAAGTTGGATCAGGATCATATGAATCAATGAATTCAATGCTTAGTAATTGTGGAATGGGGTATACTAATTATGATGCTACTCTACAAGGTTGGGCATACGAGCCTGGTGTTTTCCCACTTACCCCACGCACAAGCACTCCAAATGGCTTAACCCTAGGATCATTAAATTTAGAGTATTGTACTACTCCTGCTGTTGATGCTCGCTTAATTCTTACTGGCTTTAAAAGTTGGGGTATTACGGGTGACGCTAACACTTGTATAACCCCAATAACTGGACCAACCACTAATAAACCAGCCTTAAATTCAACAACTAACCTTAATTTGAATTTAAGTCCCGCAACAAATCCTTCAAGTAAAATTTCTAAAGGATCAGCTGCAAGTTCATCTATCAATAAAATTAGTGTGAACTCAATATCTAATGGAAATTTAGTGGTAAAACAAACCAAACCAAGTAGGGTGAGTTCTACCCTTTCTATAGAGGTTTTCAACCTCAATGGAAAGCTAATCTATCAGGCTAAACAATCAGTCAATAACAACAGCTTTAATACTGGGGGCCTTGCAAAAGGAACTTACATTGTTAAGGTTAAAACCAATTCTACTATCGATGTCCAAAAAGTAGTCATCAAGTAAAATTAGTTTCTAAATTTTCAAAGCGGCTCGTTTCACGAGCCGCTTTTTGTTTCTAATTATTACGTCAGTAATAATGCTTAAATCGCTATCACCAATTAATCAAGTCGTTCTTAATACTTGATTCTACTTTACTGATTTAGGAAAATATTTATCTAGTTAATCATACTCTACTTTCTGGACTATTTTATTATAAAAAGATCAAAATCAACTCAATTACAGATATTCAAAAAACACCATCAAGTAAACTTAATTCCTAGATTTTTCATAAAGTAAGTTGTTTTACAAAATACTTACCTGCACTTTATCGCGAATACCATACACTTTATCGCAAAACCCCTGTAGTTGAATAAATAGTAAGAAGATAAAGAAGAGATTTATTGTAAAAATAAAGGAGGCCTCCTTTTTCTTTTAGAATTTCAAAAAAGCAAATCAAATAGTATATAATAAAATTAAACGATTATGAAAAAAATGAATTTTTTAAAATGTTCAATTACATTTATCTGTGTAATATTTGCTCTTAGCAGTTACTCAGCAATAATCTATGTAGATAAATCTGCAACTGGCTTAAATGATGGAACCTCTTGGACTGATGCCTATAATGATTTGCAAGATGCCATAAGTAATGGAAGTAGTGGTGATGAAATATGGATAGCCAAAGGGACCTATTACCCAACTGCTACAACCGATAGAACTATTAATTATTATCTTACTTACGAAGTTTCTATTTACGGTCACTTTGATGGAAACGAATCATCAATTAATGAAAGAGATTTATCAGATGTTTTAGATTTAAATGCAAATAGGACCATATTATCTGGAAATATTGGGAATCAATCAATTAATACAGATAATTCTCATTATCTTATCAAAAGTAAACCAAGTGGCAATGACTCTTATCTCATTAATGGAATTACAGCTAGCGAGGCATATAGCTATGCAACATCAGGCCATGCAATCCATCTAAGAACAGGTAGTGGCAATATCACCATCACTAATACTCTAATATATAACAATCAAGGTGGTTGGGCTGCAAGTGGTCTAGAAGTAGATGCAAGTGGAAATGGAAATACTTTGATAGAAAATTGCAGGTTTAGATCAAATTCTGCTGTTACAGCTTCTGCTTATTACGGAATAGGAGGCACGACAATCGTTAGAAATTCAGACTTCATAGACAATTTAGCAACATCCAATGCTTATGCAGTGTATGGTAAAAACACCAATATGACCTTTGAAAATTGCAGTTTTACTTTAAATAAATCTAACAGTTCAAACTCGGCTCATGGAACTTGTATAGGCACTTTTCAATTAACAACTCCTGTGGACATTAGCAACTCCATTTTTTGGAATAATGGAGATGCTTCTCATACAACTGAGATTCTAGCAAGAAGTAATACAACTGTATCTAATTCAATTGTAGAAGGTGGATATGGAGGAACTGTTCAAACTAGTGTCTTGAACCAAGATCCTCTTTGGACTGATACTGATTTAAACCTTGATTTTAACTCTCCAGCTATTGATGCTGGGAATAACAGTTTATATACTTCAAGCTCTACTATAGATATTGATGGTGATCAACGCATTTTAAATACTACCATAGATATGGGATCTCAAGAGTATACTGAAGCGCCTAATCCAAGAATTTATGTCAATCATGCTGCAACTGGCTTAAATGATGGAACATCATGGACAAATGCATATAATAATTTACAGGATGCCTTTATTAATACAAGTGATGGTTATGAAATATGGATTGCAAAAGGAACATATTACCCTACTGCTTCTACAGATAGAACCATATACTTCTCAATCGTTAAAGAGCTCTCTATTTATGGCCATTTCAATGGTAATGAAGAATCGATTAATGATCGAGATTTGTCTGATGTTTTAGACTTAAATTCTAATCGGACTATTTTGTCTGGAAATATTGGTGATCCAATGATCAATACAGATAATTCTCATTATTTGATTAAAAGTGGGAATGGAAATTTTAGAAATTACCTCATAGATGGAATCACAGTTCAAGATGTTTATAGTAGCTCTATTCAAGGACAAGCTATGAAAATTGTTAACAATAGTTATACTGATG
>Ga0316204_10007237_pt1 | contig 16429 bp, 9 predicted proteins | sample 6monrhotite_MG_2_FD_205661 | JGI IMG/M metagenome (GOLD analysis project Ga0316204, IMG submission 205661) | Microbial mat bacterial communities from mineral coupon in-situ incubated in ocean water Damariscotta River, Maine, United States -... | ecosystem: Environmental > Aquatic > Marine >... | reverse complement strand
TGTCGAATTCGAGTGCACCAGTGGAGTCGACAATGGTCTTTCCATCGAAAGGGGCATCTTTTAATTCACTGGGTGATGAGCCGGTCGCGATGATGATGTGATCAGCCTGATGCTGTTGTCCGTCAACTTCAACTAGCTTATTGGCAAGTAGTTTGCCGCGGCCGTGAATAAAGGTGACTTTATTAGCTGCTAGCAGCGCAGATATGCCTGAGGTGAGCTCATGCACTACTTTGTCTTTGCGGGCGAGCATGGTCTTGAGGTCGAGTTCGACGCTGCCTACGTTTATGCCATGGTCGCCCAGATGGTGTTGGGCTTTTTCATATTGCTCGGAAGATTCAATCATCGCCTTAGAGGGGATGCAGCCGACGTTGAGACAGGTTCCGCCTGGGGAGGCGTTATTATCTCTGTCGATCCAATCGTCGATACAGGCTGTTTTTAGTCCCAATTGTGCACAACGAATCGCCGCGACATAGCCGCCAGGGCCTGCACCGATAATAATGACATCAAATTTTTCGCTCATGAGTTTTCCCATTTAGCATTGTTTACGAGAGGTACTCGTCTTGTATGGTTTGTTGTGCGTTAATTTTTTATAGCTCAAGTAATATTCGAGCAGGATCTTCTAGCAGCTCTTTGATCGTCACTAAAAATTGAACGGCCCCCTGTCCATCGATGATGCGGTGGTCGTAGGAGTGCGCTAAGTACATCATGGGGCGGATCACCACCTCGCCATTCTCAGCCATGGGGCGCTCTTGAATTTTATGCATGCCAAGAATGCCGCTCTGGGGTGGGTTGATGATGGGGGTGGACATCAGTGACCCAAATACGCCGCCATTGGTGACGGAGAAGGTACCGCCTGTCATTTCATCAATGCCGAGTTTTCCCTCTTTAGCCCGTGCGCCGAAGTCTCTAATTTTAGCTTCGATTTCGGCCAGATTCATTTGATCCGCATCACGTAAAATGGGAACCACTAATCCGCGTGGCGAGCCGACTGCGATACCGATATCGAAGTAGCCATGGTAGACGATATCGTCACCATCAATCGAGGCATTCACTTCAGGGAAGCGTTTGAGCGCTTCACATACTGCCTTAACGAAGAACGACATAAAGCCGAGGCGGGTGCCGTGTTTTTTCTCAAAGGCATCTTTGTAGCGAGCGCGCAGTTCCATAACTGGCTGCATATTTACTTCGTTGAAGGTGGTGAGTATGGCGGCATTGGACTGGGATTCAAGCAGTCGCTCGGCGACACGTTTACGCAGGCGTGTCATCGGTACGCGTTTTTCTTGTCGCTCGCCAACGAAGGTTTCTGGAGCCGCCATAGGTGTACTGGGAGGTGTTTTTTGCGTGCCTAGCTCCATATAATTAATGACATCTTCTTTGAGAATGCTTCCGCCTTTGCCATTGCCCTGAATCTGACGGGCATCAAGTTTATGCTCTTCAATCATTTTACGCGCCGCAGGTGTAACGAAGCTCTCTTCGTTACTGCTTGCTATCGGCTCAGCTGCAGGTTTCTCCTCGACAATGGCCGGAGCTGGTTTTACACCTGCTTTTGCTTCACCTAAGGTGGCGAGTATTTCTCCAGAGAGGACGGTGGCACCTTCTTCTATAAGGATGGACTCGATGATGCCATCAGAGGGTGCGGGCACTTCAAAGACGACTTTATCCGTTTCGACATCGGCAAGGATATCTTCTGCCTCAACTACGTCACCAACCTGTTTGTGCCAGGTAACAAGAGTGCCATCGGCAACAGATTCTGGAAAACTGGGAACTTTGACTTCGATAGTCATTTTTTTTGTCCTTTCTTTAGCTATTTTTTCGGGCCAAGGGCGGTTTCGACCAATTGGCGCTGTTGTTCTTTATGTAATTTGGGGTAGCCCACAGCGGGTGCAGCAGAGAAGGGGCGACCCGCATATTCAAGATAAAATTTCTCATCCAGCAGGGCTCGCACATGATGCTGACTGGTAAACCAAGAACCTTGGTTTTTAGGCTCTTCTTGACACCAATAAAACTCAGTCGCATTGCTATAACGTGCCAACTCTTTCTTCATGAGTGAAGCCGGGAAGGGGTAGAGTTGCTCCATGCGGATAATCGCAACGTCGTTGCGTTGATCTTCACGGCGCTGGGCAAGTAAGTCGTAGTAGACTTTACCGCTGCACATCACCAAGCGTTTGACAGTTTTCGGTTCAATGGGATCAACCTCGGGAATAATAGGCTGAAAAGTACCTTTAGTTAATTCATCTAATGTGCTGGTAGCCATCTTATGGCGCAGTAGTGATTTAGGTGAAAAGACAATCAGTGGTTTTCGGCAATTGAGCATCATTTGACGACGCAGCAGATGGAATATCTGCGCCGGTGTAGTGGGCATTACTACCTGCATATTGTGTTGAGCGCAGAGTTGTAGATAGCGCTCAACACGGGCAGAGGAATGCTCAGGGCCTTGCCCTTCATAACCATGGGGCAATAGCATGACAAGGCCACAAAGGCGTTTCCATTTCTGTTCGCCAGCGCTAATAAACTGATCGATTACCACCTGTGCGTTGTTGGCAAAGTCACCAAATTGAGCTTCCCAGATGGTGAGTGTTTTTGGATCGGTGGTGGCATAGCCATATTCGTAGGCGAGTACCGCCTCTTCAGAGAGTACTGAATTGATGACAAGAAATTTTCCTTGTTTCTCTTTAATGTGGCGTAGAGGAATAAAGGCTTTGTTGTTCTCTTGATTAAAAACTACGGCATGGCGATGAAAAAAAGTACCGCGACCACAATCCTGACCAGATAGACGAATATGGTAGCCTTCGTCTACCAGGGTGGCGTAGGCAAGGGTTTCAGCAAATCCCCAATCCATGGCTAGCTTGTCAGTGGCCATTTGAGCGCGACTTTCGTAAATTTTTCTCACTGCTGGATGGAGCTTGAAATTCTCTGGCATTTGCTGCTGTTTATCCGCTAGGATTTGCAGCGTCGCTTTCTTTACACCCGTGTCGAGTAGTACGGTGCATGCCTGTTCGGTATATTGCCCCCAGTCAGTGTGCTGGGTTGGGTAATCGGGATTAATCTCTTTGACGACGCAACGGCCATGCTCAAGAGCATCACGGTACTCTTTCATCATCTGTTTGGCATGGCCAGCTTCGATGAGACCTGCCTCAAGTAATTTATGAGCATAAATGTCTCGAGGTGTCTTTTTCTTTTTGATGTTTTGGTACATTTCGGGCTGCGTCGCCATCGGTTCATCAGCTTCACTGTGACCATGGCGGCGATAACAGACCAAGTCGATTACAACATCTTTTTTAAAGGTCATGCGGTAATCTAATGCCAATTCAGTAACAAATTGCACCGCTTCTGGATCATCACCATTAACATGAAATATGGGCGCGTTGACCATTTTGGCAACGTCAGTACAGTACATAGTGGATCTGGCGTCACGTTGATTACTGGTGGTGAAGCCAATCTGATTATTGATGATAATATGTACCGTACCTTTGGTGGAGTATCCTCGGGATTGGGACATGTTGAAGGTTTCCATTACCACGCCTTGTCCGGCAAAAGCGGCGTCACCATGGATGATAACGGGGATGACCAGATTACCTTCTCGATCATTACGACGGTCTTGACGTGCTCGCACTGAGCCTTCGACTACCGGGCCAACTATCTCAAGGTGCGATGGGTTAAACGCCAACGCGGTGTGCACTACGCTGCCTGAAGTCGTGATGTTTGAGGAGAAGCCTTGGTGGTATTTTACATCGCCCGTGGCGTAACCATCCCAATCCACTTGGCCTTCAAATTCCTGAAAAAGATCTTCTGGCAATTTACCAAGTATATTAACCAGTACATTGAGTCGGCCTCGATGGGCCATGCCGATTAATAACTCTTTAGCGTTCATCGCGCCACAGCGCTGTACTAATGTGTCTAGCATTGGGATCAGGCTATCACCACCTTCTAATGAGAAACGTTTTTGACCAATGTATTTACTGTGTAAAAAACGCTCTAAGCCTTCCGCTGCTGTTAAACGATCTAGCAGCCTCAGCTGTGTCTCTTTAGGATAATTGGGCTGGCCTCGGTTCTGCTCAATACGCTTACGCAGCCAAAGCTCTTCTTCTTTTATTGCAACATGTAGATACTCTGAACCAATAGCATGTGTGTAGGTTCGTTGCAAAATTTCAAGTATCTCTCTTAGAGTGGTTCGATCAACACCCGCTAGCGTACCGGTATCAAAGGTGCTATCGAGATCGTCGTTAGTAAGATGGTGATAGGCTAAGGTTAATTCAGGTATTTGAGGTAATTCATTTTCGGCTGCAAGGGGGTTGAACTGGGCCTGTTTATGCCCATGGGCTCGAAAGGCGTTAATTAGTTGTGAAACCTGCAATTGTTTCTCTTGCAGGTGTAAATCACGGCTCGAAATACTGCCATTATCGACACACGGTCTATGGGTAGAAATATTACGGAAAGCATCTCGTACTGGCGTATGGGCGACATCTGCATGCTGATTTTCTGCTGCAAGCTGGTTGAAATAGGCTCGCCAGGGGGCTTCAATGCTATCTGGGTCAACAAGGTATCGTTCGTATAGCTCTTCTATATAGAGGGCATTTGCGCCATCTAAAAAAGAACTTTTCTGCAGGGCATCCATGCTTTTATCTGTTGGGGAGTTGCTCATAGTTAGATCGACTTTATCGGTTTTTTAGATTCATAAACACATTTATGTTAAGTATCGGTCACTTGTCAATATTTCTTACTAGTTTAGTCGAAGTTTGGGAGGATTAAGAATAAGTTGCTTCAATTACAGGGTAAAAACCTTTTTCAATGAGCGTTCATCTAAAAGTTGCTCGACAGGGACGGGGCTTGCTAAATAATAACCCTGATATCCATAGAACTTTGTTTTAGATAAGAGGGTGAGTTGCTCTTGGCTTTCAATGTTTTTTGCTATCACTTCAACGCCAATGGCATTGGACATCGCAATAGAGGCTTCAAGAAACCGTTGTTTGGCAGGGTTTGATGAGAGTTGCTGTGTGATGGAAGAGGCAAGCTTTACCTGACTGAAAGGGAATTGTGTGAGATGAGAAAGGGAGCCTACAGATTGGCCAAAGTCATCAATAGAAAATAGTATACCGTATTTGTTGAGTGTATCTATTTTTTGCAATGCTTCAATTGGACTGGTGTCGATTAGTTTTTCGGTTATTTCAAATATTAATCTGCTTGGTTCAATGTTACTCTCATCAATTGTGTTTATGATTGTTTCAGTAGCGTGAGAGTGGTTAAAAATATGTGGGTTAAAGTTGATGGAAAGGCGAGTGTTGGTATGCTGAGAGGTAACCTGGCATGCCTCGGTAATTATCCATTGATATAGATCGAGTGTTTTTCCGGTTTTATCAACAATATGAATGAAATCATTTGGCATTAAAACGCCTAGTTTGGGATGGTGCCAGCGAATTAATGTCTCCAGAATCAGTAAATTTCCATTGATATCACAGATAGGCTGAAAATAGAGCTGGAATTGACGCTGCTCAATGGCAGGAATGATCTCTTGCTCTAACGTTAAGCGATTATTCTCTTTCTCTTGCAAGTTTTTATTGAAAATAGAGGTTCTATTTCGACCAGATTTTTTTGAATGATACATCGCAGTATCAGCAGAGTTAATAAGTTTTTTAAGTGTATCTCCCATTTCAGGAAAGAGCACGATACCTATACTCGAGCTGACTTGTTTAGCTTGATTATCTAATTTATAAGGTTGAGATAATTCGTGACGAATTTTTTCCGCGACAACTTTTGCTTTATATGCTGCAATTTCAGGGTCTATGTTTAGCATCGGTAGTAGTATTACAAACTCATCACCTCCTAAGCGGGCAACAATGTCTTCATTGCGAACAGACAACACTAGTCTTTCTGCTACTTGTTGCAAGAGGTTGTCACCGACTTGGTGACCCAAGCTATCATTAATTTCTTTAAAGTTATCAAGATCTAAAAATAATAGTGCACTTTGTATGTTATGACGTTGACTACTCGCAAGGTTTTGCTCGAAATTAACCATAAACATTCTTCGATTTGCTAATCCTGTGAGTGAATCATAAAAAGCTAAAGCTTCAATATTATTTTTATTATTTACCTCTTCTGTTATATTTTTTACTTCAGCAATTACCATTGGTGTTGATTGTTGTGAATCTATCACTGGGTTTATCTTTATAATGTAATATATATCTCTTCTGTTGATGTCTTTTTCAGTTATTTCAAATTCAACTGAACCTCCAATAATAGATTGATTTATTTTTTCCTTAATTAAGTTCTTGTTGCTACTGCATGACCATAATGGAAGTGAATAAAAATTTTCATTTATTATTTTTTTTTTATAACTATTTAATTCAGAATAATTTGAATCTATAACTATTTCATTTTGATCAATTAAAAATAATAGATTATTGGTGTTTTTAAAAATATTTTTAACGAAAGTTTCATGTGATTTTGTTATTTTATTGTCTTTTATATTCTTAATGTGATGATTTATAGTTGATAGGAAATAATCTGGATTTATTGGCTTAAAAATATAGTCATCAGCGCCATTTTTAATGGCATTTACTGCGTAGTCAGTTTCTCTAAAAGCTGTCATCATTATACAAGTTATATTTTTATTATTATTTTTAAGTTTTGATAGCAGTGTAATTCCATTATCGGTTCCTATTTTTATATCTATCAAAGCTATATCGGGAAGGAATGTGTTGGATATTTTTTCTGCAGTATCAACATTATCTGTTATTTTTATAATATGGTTTGTATTTTCTAGCTCTATTAAATCACGAAGTGAATCAAGGATGTCAGTATCATCATCCACAATTAAAATTTTAATATTATCAGTAATGTATTTTTTTTCTATCATATTAATATTTTTTATTTTTAATTGAATTTATATTTTCTATATAATTGACAAGGTCATCTGGTGAGAACGGTTTGTGTAAACAGCCTATTTCTATAGATTTTTTAAACCCTTTTGTATTGAAGTTAAGATTGTTTTTTTTCTTGGCTATGATTGTTGGTAAACTATTCATGCTTAATATTTTATGTATGTTTTTATACGCAGTTTCCATTGCGGAATCATTGTTTGTAATAAATAATAATGATTTTATATTTTTTTTTAATTTTTTTATGTATTGTTCATTGCAGTTTAGTAGTATAAGTAAAGGTGGATTGGGTTGGTCAATTAAATTATTAATATTTTCAATAGGCAAGGCTTCACTCTCTGAACAAAATATGGTTTTTCTCTTGGTGAAATAAGAAATAATGTAATCAAATCGATAGCAGCTAGTACAGATGAAAGTAGCATTAGGTGCTAATTTTCTCAAATTATTACAATCCATTCCTAAGTTTTTTTCTGGATTTTGTATATCACTTATAACGATATCTATTGTTCTTTTTTCTTGACTAAGTATAGTTTCTGTATTTTTCATATCATCACATATTGTGATGTGGTGTCCATGGAGTTCCAGAATTTGTTGCATGGATTCAGAAAAATCAAGATTTGGATCTCTGATAAGAATGTGCATGATCAAGCAACCTGTATACTGGGTTGGTGGATAGGCAATGTGATGGTTACACGGGTTTCTATACCAAAATCTGAGATAACATTGATATTGCCATGGTGCTGCTCAATAATTTGTTTTACTAGCGACATACCCAAGCCGACACCAAAACCTTTGGTACTAAAGAGAGGTTCAAAAATATGAGGCATTACTTCATCATCGATTCCTGGGCCATTGTCACTGATTACTATGGTGATGTATTGATCGTCGATTTGGCTAGAAATATTGAGTTTATGCACCTTTCCTTGTTGTCCCCGCATTGCTTGGCAAGCATTCTCAATTAGATTAATAAACACACGTTGCAGGCGTCCTTTATCAATATCAACTAAGCGGTTATTGCTGTTTAATTGTAGCTCAAGGTTGATATCATTAGAAATCGTGCTAATTTCATCTTTAGTTGTAACTTCAAGCCAGTTATCAAAGTTTGTGGGTTGTAAATCTAGGCTGGTAATGCGAGTGAAGTCGAGTAGCTCATCAATAATATGGTCACATCTTTCTACATTACGTGTAATTCTTTGTAGGGCGGATAATAGTTTTTTGTCAGGGCTACTGTTTAGTTTTTCTACAATATACAGCGAAGGGCGAATTGCGGCTAAAGGGTTGCGTAGTTCATGACTGACGGTAGCGGTAAGTTGACCAAGTGTCGCTAAACGCTCTTTCTTGACTAGCTCATCTTGGGCGCTAATCAGTTCCTGTGTACGCTCATTCACCAAGTTTTCTAGTTCATCTTTGTAGAGATTGAGTTCAATTTCGGCAAGTTTCCGTTCGGTAATGTCGTGTACGGTACCTATCATACGAATGGGTTCGCCTTTGTCGTTTCTATAGACTTTTCCTTGCTCTTGAACATAACGATTTTCTCCATTAGGGCGAACAATGCGATGTTCTATGTTGTAGGGTATGGTTTCATTGGTGACGCTCATGTTAACGGCGTCTATGACAGCCTGGCGGTCATCAGGGTGAATTGTATTGAGAAAGGCGTCATATGTGGCGGAGAATAGCTGTGGTGCTATACCAAAAATACGATATATCTCATCAGTCCAGCTTAGGTCACTATTTGTAATATCCCAATCCCAGTTGCCGAAATGGGTGATTTGTTCAGCTTGACTATAGGCTTCTTGGGCTTTCTTTAATGTTTGCTCACTCTCTTTTCGTGCACTGATATCATTGACAACAGAGACGAAGTTTTTAGGTTTTCCATCGATGTCTTGTAGTAGGCTAATCATTAATTCCACCCACACTATGTGTCCAAGCTTGTGGATGTAACGTTTTTCCATTATATGACGATTAGATTCCCCTGATAACAGTGAATTAACCTTAGCCATAAAACTGCTTAGGTCATCAGGATGTATCAGCTGCATAAACGTCAGCTTGTGAAGCTCTTCTCTGTTGTATCCTGTGATTTCACATAGCTGTTGATTTATTGTAATGACTTTCCCTTCTAGAGAGACGTAGGCGATACCGACAAATGCGTCTTCAAATAGGCTTTTGTAACGTTTTTCACTTTCATCTAGTGCACTCTCTTGTTCTCTTTTATTATTGAAAGATACGACTGTTCCAATAATTTTTTCATGTTTGTAAATAGGGTATGCATTATAATCAACAAGAAGTGGAGTTCCATCACTTTTCCAGAACACCTCGTGATTTATGTGCTGGTTTCCACCATCTTTAAATGCCCGATATATCGGCGAATCATACATATTGTACGGTTCACCATTTTCATAGCTGTGATGAACAAGCTGATGCATATTCTTTCCAACTAAATCTATTGTACTGGAATACCCTAGTGTTTTTATACAGGCTGGGTTGGCAAAGGTGCAGTTCCCCTGTTCATCAGTTCTATAAATAGATTCGCTAGATGATTCAAGTAGATGATCTAATAGATCCTGATTGTCAGCTAGTTTTTTTGTTATATTTCCAATATATATAATAAAAATATACGAGGACAAAAATATCAATAAAGTGGCTATAAGGAAGGAATAAATAGCAGCATAATAAAATGGATATTGAAATTCATCTAAATTTATTTTTGATAATATGACATGATCGAGTGTTGGAATATATGCGAAAGCAGCAAGAACCTTATTGCCATAGATGTCGTAGCCTATCGTTGTACCTTGCTTTTCTTTTATTGCAATGTGAAATAGGGAGGCAATGGGTTCTTTTTTTTCAAAAATATTTTTTCCACCCGTGTCTTGGTAGCTCTTGGTGGATATCTGGATGGAATCCTCGTGTTCTGTTATGAGATAGCGTTGCTCTGCATTTTTGAACTTGTCACTTTTCAAAAAACCTTGATGAACTTGTGAAATCGTTGCGCTGCTTGCTTTTCCATCAAGGTTTAAGCGGATATGCATCGCTTTATCGTATTGTGCGACAGATTCAATGAGCTGTGCATCAATAATGACCATTTTTTGCAGATTTTGACGTCGCTGCTCGAGTTCTATGTTGTATAGGTAAATTAGGATAACTGTGGTGGCTATCAGCGTGATTACCTCCATGATGGCGACCAGCTGTAGCTGTTTTTTATGTTTATTCATTAAAACGCCCCGTCATATAGCCAGTTCTAAAGAATAATCAGCTTCTAGTATGATTCTAATGAGTGACTTTAGATTATTATTGGTATGTTTTTTCACGACGTACCCTTTATGCGCTAATGGTCCTTTCTTTGGATATCGACACCTCTTAATAAATCTATCTACTTGTTAAACAAATAAAACCTTTTTAAAACAGCTTTGTGTTTTATCTGTTTGATATTTATAATTATATTTTATTGTTAATAAATGTAAAATACTATTACACTTGCAATTTACAGGGTTGGATTAGCATTTTTTTAATTATTGTAAGACTTCATGGGTATGTGCTTTTGTTTCAATCCACTTTAATCCGCAATCACGAGCAGAGTCGTCGGTTGAGGATTTTCTGTATTTCTATAGTGAATTCTAATTGTCTGTGATGAAGTGCTTGGTTATAAGCCCGTCGGGTTAATGATTTTATTGACAGTTGGTTATGGCGGTGTTGATTTGTTCTAATGCCCAGTCAATTTGTTGCTGCTCGATAATCAGCGGTGGGGCAAATCGTACTACGGTCTCATGGGTCTCTTTGCTTAATATACCTAACTGTAGTAGTGCTTCGCATAGGCGTCGTGCGCTGCATACCTCGGGATAGACCTCCAAACCAATGAGTAACCCTAGGCCTCTAACCTCTTTTATTAGTGGGCTATTGATAGCGCGTAGCCCTTTTGCAAATCGCTCACCTAATTGTTGGCTGCGTTTAGCGAGCTGATCCTCCATGAGGATATTCATCGCCTCTAGCGAGACAGCTGAGGCGAGGGGGTTACCACCAAAGGTGGAACCATGGTCTCCAGGGGTAAAGACGGCCATGACATCTTCTCGCGCAAGAAATGCTGAGACGGGGAGTAGGCCGCCGCCAAGGGCTTTGCCAAGGATTAAGCCGTCCGGTTTTACATTATCGTGTTGACAGGCGAGGAGCTTGCCTGTTCGTCCTAAACCCGCTTGCACTTCATCGCAAATGAGTAGTACGTTGCGGCGGCGGCATAGTTCAGCACACGCGGCTAGGTAGCCTGCATCATGGACGATGATGCCTCCTTCACCTTGTACTGGCTCTATTAAAAAGGCGGCGGTGTTAGGTGTTATTGCCGCTTCCAAAGCGGCGATATCGTTAAATGGAATTTGCTTAAACCCTGTGGGGAATGGACCAAAGCCTGCCTTGTATTGTGGCTCAGATGAGAAGCCGACGATTGCAATAGTGCGCCCATGAAAATTGCCATGGCAGGTAATGATTTCAGCTTTGTTTTTTTCAACCCCTTTGACTTGGTAGGCCCATTTCCGAGCGGCTTTTAGAGCGGTTTCTACTGCTTCAGCACCGGTATTCATCGGTAGCATTTTATCCATGCCAGTGATTTCACATAGCCGTTTGGCAAAAGGGGCGAGTTTGTCACTGTAAAAAGCTCTGGAGGGGAGCGCTAGGGTGGCGGCTTGCTCTGCTAATATTTTGACTAAACGTGGATTGGAGTGGCCAAAACTGACGGCGGAGTAAGCGCTCATCATATCCATGTAACGCTTACCCTGTTCATCCCATACATAAACACCTTCACCTCGATTTAAGATAACTGGCAGGGGCGCGTAGTTTTCAGCACAGTAATGTTGTTCTTGATCGATGATGGATGTCATGGTTGAGTCTCCTCATTGAGTAAGGCGTGGGTTAACTGTGCCATCAGCTCAGCCGTCGTGTTGTTGTGGTCACGGTAGGGGTTATATTCGGCAATTTCGAGTGCCCATATGTCATCGCGTTGCTTAAGTGTCTGTAGTGCTTCTAGCAGCTCTTTAGCGTGAATACCATTCTCTTCTGGGCTACCAACCCCAGGGGCTTCTATGGGGTCGATTGCATCCAGGTCGATACTAATGCCAAACCCGGCTTTTGCTGTGCTAGCAATGCTTAATGCTTGCTGCCAAGCATGACTGAATCCAATTTTTTGGATTTCAGCCATACTTATCACGCGTACACCTAAACTATTGAGCAGTTGTTGCTCTGCTGTTTCATAGCTGCGAACCCCGAGCAGGCAGACGTGTTTAGGATCTAAAGTGGCTTGTTGACCATTTAAATCGGTGAGAAGGGAAGCTCCTTGGCCTAATAGCGTTGCCAGCGGCATGCCATGAATGGCGCCACTTTGGCTGGAGTCAGGAGTGTGGCTATCCATATGAGCATCAATCCAGACCATGCCTAGTTGACCATGGTGTCGGCTGATGCGATGGACACCCGACCATGTACCAATTGCACATGAGTGATCACCACCTAACACAACGGGGAATTTTTGATTGTTGAGATGATCGGCTACGGTGGTTGCAAGTTGTTGGCAAAATTGGCCTATCACTTCAAGAGGTGTGGCATGCGGGCTATTCATAGGGCGGAGGAGTGTGAGGGGAGGGCAGTAGCTGCGGTCATGCTGTTGAAAACAGGGCAGGTAGCCTCGTTCCACTAGTGTTTTGGGGCCATCCCCACAGCCATTATCTTGTGCTCCCCAGCCTGAGGCTGCACCTACAAACACAATATCACGATGCATAGGCGACCCTTTGAATTATGTACTGTATAGATGTTTTATCGGTGATTTATGGGTGATCTTTAAAATTCACACTATTTTGATTGGGTAATAACCTGGGTGAGTAGAGTGATGATGGCTCTCTCTAGTTGTTGGGGGGATTATGTAAGACTATGCTTTAAACGTGCTTTCAAGCTGTGATTGGCTATGTTACGAAGCTTGCTAAATTTCAGGGTTTTTAAGGCATAATTTAAAGTTGTGTTGCACCATCTCTGATTTGGGATGCTCATTATTTATTGTGGTGATTGGGGGAGCTTGTATTGTTTCCGTTAGTTGATATGATTGCCATAAGAAAATCTTTACGGGATAAGTAATATTTATGGCTGATCGCAGATTGAAAGTTTTTCATAGCGTAGCGCGCCTGCTGAGTTTTACCAAAGCCGCTGAGTCACTGCATATGACGCAACCTGCGGTGACATTTCAGGTTCGGCAATTAGAAGAGCAGTTTAATACTCGCTTGTTTGATCGTACCCATAATCGAATTACGCTAACAGAAGCAGGGCGGTCAGTTTATAGTTACGCAACACGTATTTTTACGCTGTACGATGAAATGGATAATTCGGTGCGCGAAATTACCGGCGATGTGAGTGGCGTGCTGATTATTGGTGCCAGCATGACAATTGCTGAATATATGTTGCCTGCGCTACTTGGCGAGTTTAAGCGAACCTATCCAGAGGTTGGCTTGCGTCTTAAGGTTGGCAATACCGACGCGATTGTCTCTATGGTGGAGAATAATATTATTGATTTAGGTGTGGTTGAAGCGCCAGTATCTAATAAAAACCTTGCAGTTGAGTTGTGTCGTGAAGATCAATTGGTGCTGATTGTGCCACCCGACCATCCATTAGCGAATCATCAAAAAATTTCCGCAGCACAGATAGCCGAATACCCTTACATTTCCCGTGAGGAGGGTTCAGGTACTCGCGACGTGATTATTGACTATTTGCAACAGCATGGCATTGATGAGGCGCAGTTGGATGTGATTATGGAGCTGGGCAGTCCAGAGGCGATTAAAGGTGCAGTTGAAGCCGGGATCGGTATTACAGTGATGTCTCGTACTACACTGAACAAGGAGCTGGCTGTAGGCTCTTTGAAGGCGATTGAATTTGATCCACCGTTAGTACGTCCTTTCTCCTTTGTCCATCAACGCCAAAAATTTCGCCAACGTGCGATGGATGAGTTGCTGAACTTCGCCCGTAATTACTGTAAAACCCATTGCCAAGAGCAGAATGCTTCCCATGATTGAATTATTAAAAACATGGTACCAACGTAACTTCTCTGATCCCCAGGCGATGATCTTGGCATTGTTGCTCGCAATAGGTTTTGTGGTCGTCATTTTTTTTGGCAATATGCTGGCGCCACTACTGGCTAGTGTGGTGATTGCTTATCTGTTAGAAGGCACGGTTGCGAAGTTACAGAAACATGGGGTTGGTCGGCTCTGGGCTGTTGTTGCTGTTTTTAGCTTGTTTATGGCGTTATTGATTTTTACTATTCTTGGCTTGATACCACTCCTGTCTCAGCAACTCAGTGAGCTGGTTCGCGAGGTGCCTAACATGGTAGCTCAGGGGCAACAGGCACTATTATCCCTACATGAGTCATATCCGACATTTTTTAGTGAGGAGCAGGTCAGAGAGCTTATGAGCGGTGTGCGTTCTGATCTTACCGGTTTTGGTCAGAGTGTGCTTTCACGTTCGATAGCCTCAATCCCCGCACTTGTTACGGTGCTGGTTTATCTGATTTTAGTGCCAATTATGGTGTTCTTTTTCCTTAAAGATAAATTTGCGATTGTTGAGTGGTTTACCAGTTATCTGCCAGAAAAACGCATGCTGGCAAGGCAAGTGTGGCAAGAGATGGATTTACAGATCGGTAATTATATTCGCGGTAAGATTTTGGAGATTATTATTGTTGGGACTGCCACCTACATTGCGTTTGCCATGATGGGGCTGAATTATGCACCATTGTTGGCTGCTTTAGTGGGGTTGTCGGTGTTGGTGCCTTACATCGGCGCGGCGGTGGTAACACTCCCGGTGGCATTGATAGCCTATTTCCAGTGGGGGCTGAGTTCGGAATTTGGCTATCTGATTCTGGTGTATGGCATCATTCAGACCTTGGATGGCAATGTGTTGGTACCCATACTGTTTTCTGAGGCGGTCAATCTTCATCCGGTGGCAATTATTGTTTCGGTATTGGTATTTGGCGGCTTTTGGGGGTTTTGGGGAGTCTTTTTCGCGATTCCACTGGCTACCTTGGTCAAGGCCGTGCTGAATGCATGGCCAAAAGCCGCCCATCTTTCTCCTCATTCTGAACAAGCCTAGTACACCAACCAGTTCATTACAACCAGCCTATTTACCCTTGTTGTATTGGGTAGACAGGCTGGCTATCGTTTGATGAATTATCAATTACAGCACTTCTGAAGCGAAGTCTGCTAGGCGTGAACGTTCGCCACGCTGTAAGGTGATATGTGAGCTGTGTTCCCAGTTTTTGAATCGATCGACGACTGAGGTGAGGCCAGATGTGGTTTCACTCAGATAAGGGGTGTCGATTTGTGCAAGGTTGCCAAGGCAGACTATTTTGGTACCTGGTCCCGCTCGGGTGATTAAGGTTTTCATCTGTTTTGGTGTGAGATTTTGTGCCTCATCAATGATGATGAATTTATTTAGGAAGGTGCGACCACGCATAAAGTTGAGCGAGCGAATTTTAATACGGTTGGTGAGTAACTCATGGGTGGCTGAACGCTCCCAGTCTTCATTAAATTCACTTTTGTTAAGCACCTCAAGGTTGTCCATTAAGGCGCCCATCCAAGGGGTCATCTTCTCCTCTTCGGTACCGGGTAAAAAGCCGATATCTTCACCTACGGGTACCGTTACCCGGGTCATGATGATCTCTCGGTAAATTTTGTGTTCCAATACTTGGGTAAGTCCTGCGGCGAGGGTGAGTAGCGTCTTACCTGTTCCTGCTTGTCCCAGCAATGTTACGAAGTCAATTTCGGGATCCATGAGGATATTTAAAGCAAAATTTTGCTCGGGATTGCGGGCCGTCACGCCCCAAACGGCATGATGCTGAGTGCGGTAGTCGCGAATTAATTCAATAACCGCTTCATCACCATCAATTTTACGCACGATCGCTTCAAACCCTTGCTCTTCCCCTGTACTGTAAAGATATTGGTTAACATGCCAAGTTGTCGCTTCAGGGCAGTTGACGCGGTAATAGGTATGCCCCTCTTCATGCCAGGATTCAACTTCGTTGGTAACATGCTCCCAGAATTGCAATGGCAGCTCTGACCAGCCGCTGTAAAGTAGGGTGACGTCATCGAGTACCTTGTCACTGTGATAATCCTCTGCGCGAATCCCCACAGCAGTGGCTTTAATGCGTAAATTGATATCTTTGGAGACCAGTGTTACGGCATTGTTAAGTTCATGCTGTAATCCGAGTATGGTGCTCAGAATACTATTATCTGCCTTGTTGCCAGGTAGGGTGCTAGGGAGTTCACCTGTGAGTTCGTGGGTTTGAATAAACAAGTTTCCGCTGGTGAAACTGGCATTTTCAGGTGAGGGTAGCGGGATACCACGATCTATATCTTGGCGGTTAGCATTAGAGAGCAGTTCTTCTAGATAGCGAGAGACTTGTCGGGCGCTGCGCGCTACTTCTGAATGACCACGTTTATTATTATCTAACTCCTCTAATACAATCATAGGGAGGTAGATGTCATGTTCTTGGAAACGGAATAGGCTGGTAGGATCGTGCATTAACACATTGGTATCTAGTA
>Ga0316204_10007236_pt1 | contig 16435 bp, 16 predicted proteins | sample 6monrhotite_MG_2_FD_205661 | JGI IMG/M metagenome (GOLD analysis project Ga0316204, IMG submission 205661) | Microbial mat bacterial communities from mineral coupon in-situ incubated in ocean water Damariscotta River, Maine, United States -... | ecosystem: Environmental > Aquatic > Marine >... | reverse complement strand
AAAACGTTAGTACTTGGTGAAGAAAAATAAACAGGAAAAGTTCCACTTGCCGTCATCAAATAGATACGAACGTTGGTATTAATTGGAATACCCGTTAGCGTAAATGGATAATTTCCATCTGCATCTTGAGTTTTACCTGCAGTGTTATCCGTTGCGAGAATCTTACCACTATCATCGACAGCAACGATTAGCGTGCCAGATACCGAACCTGAAATTGTAGTGGTATTTTGAGCCGGCGTAACAGGTGAACTACCTCCCGAACCTCCACCACCACAGGCACTAATAAATAATGCCAAGATAAAAATTAAAATATAATTATTTATAGAATGATTATTAAACAAAACGTTAATGTTTTTCATTTTTTTTCTCCCAGCTAACTCTATTGCAGAGTTAGTAAATAGTTTTATCCTAAAAAATACTTAGGATTCCTTGAATCAACTTCTATTGAAAACTACTACTTTTTTTCTAGAATAACATATCCTTACAAAACACATGGAATTATATGAAATAAGCTTTTCTCCTAGCAAATTTGAAGGCAGAGACTAAGGAATCTCCATATAAAAACATTCAAAAACAATAGTTTAAACAGATCTGAATAGATCTGGGGTCAGTACCTGAGGGATCCGCTATTACAAATATCATAAAAAAAGCCAGCACAAGGCTGGCGTTTTTGTGAGTTGGAAGCCTTAAATCAGACCATACCAAGACGCAAGCTTTCCAACGCTATGATAAAGCCAAAAGTAACAACACTAGCCACTAACGAAAATATCATAACAGCTACTCTATGATTCAAAGATTTCATTGTATTCTCCATAAGACAATCTTTTTTACAATATTCTTTCCCAACTCCCACGCAAGACAGCATTAAACAAGCAACCAAGTAACTTGGTCAGGAATTTGAGAGGCGGCATTTTAGGTAATTTCTTGCCAGAGATCAACCATGCATAATGTAGGTCTATTTAAATAAATCTGTCTCTGTTTTTTAAAGCTACAATAAAAAATAGGGGCTAGAGAGTTTTTACTCTGACCCCAAATATCAGCATTACAAACTATCTAATATTTCATTAAAAACAACTTTAACTTCAGCACCAAGCTGAATAATCTCGGGGTCATCAACAGATTGAAACAAAAACTCCGGATCAATCATACTCACTTCAACATCTCCCTCTTCAAGATCATGTAGCACGATAGAAAAAGGTAATAAGACGCCTAGTTTTGGATCGCTGCTAAACAATTTTAATCCTACCTTTGGTGTGTTCGTTCCAATAATCGTTATTTTCGGAAGGTCGGCATCAAGTTTTTGTTTTAACGCACCCTGTACATTAATATCTGCGGCAATCAAATAATCTTTTGCATGCAATAGGCTTTTGAGCTTCTCAGTTACAATTTCAAAAGAACCAGGAACAATTCGACTTATATAAAATGACATACTTATTTACTCCATTCATTATTAGTGTATTTAAGCAATACATTAATATATTCTGATTTATTTGATAATACCGATAAAATGACTAATACTTATTCCAATTAAGAATAAATAGGAAAACTATATGGATAAGATAAGTGCAATGAAGATATTTCGGCGCGTCGCTGAATCCGGCAGTTTTTCAGCTGTATCACGGGAAATGCATATATCTCAACCCACCGTCAGCAAACAAATTGCCGCGCTTGAAGATGATTTGTGTACAAAGTTATTAAGCCGTAGCACCCGCGAGCTAAATCTTACCGATGCAGGCCAACGTTATTATGAACGTTGTTGCTTAATTCTCGATGAGCTAGATGAGACCGAAGCCGATATACGCAGTCAACAAAACCTCCCAACAGGGTTGTTGCGAATTAATCTCCCCATAGCGGCAGGACGCATCAAAATTCTTCCCTGCATATGGGATTTTTTTAACACCTATCCAGACCTAAAAATGGATACCCGATTTGATGATAATTATGTCGACTTAATAAAAGAAGGGGTCGATGTCGCAATAAGAATTGGTGAACTGTCTGACTCTTCCCTCGTTGCAAGAAAAATTGGCACCATTCCACGTTACCTTGTCGCAAGTTCAGCGTACTTAGACAAACATGGTGAACCAAAAACATTACAAGAATTACAACAACACAATTGCATCGTTTACAACTTATTAACTACACGAAATGAATGGCACTTTAATAGTGAAAAGGGCAAACAAAAAATTTCTGTGCGTGGCCGCTTTTCTTCAAACAGCCCCGATGCAATACGCCAGGCCGTAATACAAGGGCAAGGTATTGCTGTCATTCTTGGTTGGATAGTCGAACAAGACATTGCGCAAGGAAAAATGAAAGTTCTTATGAAAGACTATGTTCCAACCGCATTAGATATCAATGCCGTTTATCCTCAACGGCGTTTTATGCCAGCTAAAGTCAGTTTGTTTCTTGATTATTTACAGGAAAAATTAAAGTCATAAAAAAATCGCTATCTTTTTCTAAAAAATAATTTATTCCATATGAGAATAAATGAAATGCACAAAGCTGACATTATCAAATAACCTCGCATCACTTACCCTTACACCATCTTTAAGTTAAACATTAACAATAAGAGGTAATAAAATGAAAAAGATGCGAGGCTTTATCGACCCATGGACCTTGGGTTTTATCATTTCACTTTTTGGCGGTGTTACAGGTTATATCTTACACCCACCCGGTGAACAAAAAAATATTGAGCAAAACCAAATGAAGCAAGAGAAAACGATTGCGATGAATGAAATCAAAACCGTTGTTAGTGAACAATAGAAAAGAGGGCGGTGACAAATCTAAATGATTATCAAATGTCACCGACCCCTTTTATTCCTGGTAAGGACTCATTACAAACCACATTTAATTTTTTCTTTTATTTATTTGTATCAGTATATTGAATAACTGATGAAAAAAACAATGTATTGTCAACTTCGGTTTCAAGGTTGTCTGCCATATAGATTAGGTACCTCCCAGTTTTAGTAAAAACTTTACCTCGTTTAGCTTTACCATCATCCCAGAAACGTGCTTCAAGTTTACTTGTATCAAAATCTAGTTTTGTTAATACTGCAAACTGTTCTTTAGGCATAAGCATTTCACTAGCACCTTCATTTTCAACATGCAGATAAAACCAATTCCCATCAGGCGCTTTAATAGCAAGTTCTTTCGGGTGTGGCACAGGTAGGCTAATTGATAACTTATCACCATTATCTAAATTTTTTGAATTAAATTTAAGTATTCCATCATCATGTAAAATTCTATCTAACTTGTCAGGTAGATTATTAGCTGAAGCTACTGTGGCTGATTCATTACCTGAATCACACGCCGTTAGAAACATCATTATTATCAAAGGTAACATCATGTTGCGAATACTATTCATAGCTTGAATACTCCTTTATTTAAACTGTATATGAAAATGTTCGGGAGTACCTTCAACCAAACATCGTTTAGCTGTAGCCTTACAAGCTTTTAAGAAAGCTTATTGTTCTATCTTGCTCATATTTTTTTTACGCACATCAAGCGCCTTAGAACTAAGATGCTTAGAAAGGTATTTTCCATTTTTAATTTGATTTTTAAGTACCGTTTCCATGTCTGTAATAATTGCTGACTTATTCTTCTTTAACTTTACAGCATCATCATAGGCCTTTTTAATTGCTTTAGCCTGTTTTTGAGCGACGTAGTCATTTACATTGCCACCCTTTTGGAATCGAGTATATAAGGCATCGGATTGTGACCATGCAGTACGTTTTCCACTCGTTACAACAATATCCTTCTTGGTTGCGGTATAGTAAGCGTCTGCAATTGTTTTTATATGTGCTTTAAGACCTACAGGTACTTTTATAGAGCCCTTGGTTGAATAATGCTCAGCCATTTCACCTCTCCTTGTGTATGAATTTAGTCCATAAATTACAACTAATATAACAGAACTTTGCTGCAAAATACCTGAGCAATGAATCAGTTTATTTCATTTAGTATATTAGCGAAATCTGTGCTCTGACCCCGTTTTTATTACTTATTCGGGCAAGCCTGTTTTGCGCAAGTCTGATAAAAAAACCTTTCTATATTCGATATTTGTTATTGGCATCGTTTTAGCTGTGAAGGCAATAGTAATATTTGGATTTATTACCTGGAGTTGTTCAGCCGTCCATTCAGCATCGTCAATTCGACCTACATTTATATAACTAGCGGCAAGAAATAATTTAACAGGCACAGCATTTTCATTTCGTGCTTGCGCCTTTTCAAGTACCTTAATAGCTTCATCGTACCGGCCTAACATATAATACGCCCTACCCTGGTTATATGGATAATCCCATGTGTAATGAGGATTAAGCTCCATGCCTTTAGTAATATATTCAAGAGCCTTTTTTGGTTTACCAAGACTATTGTTAATCAGAGCAAGCAAGCCATAACCATCGGCATAGTTCGGTGCAATAGTAATCGCTTTAAATACAACATTCCCTGCAGCTTCAAGTTCTTTTCTCATAAGGTGAACATAACCAAGCACCCAATATGTTTGTGGAATACTCGAGTCAAGCAGCGTTGCCTGTTCAGCCATTGCCAGTGCTCTATCTAATGTTTCTACAGGTGAATCCGTCCAGCCACGTCGATAATCAAGTGCCATTGTATAGGCCATTGCACCATAAGCACGGCCATAACTCGGATCTAATTTAATTGCTTGCCGATATTCAACACGTGCAGCTTCATTTGTACTTTTAGTTTGTTGTTTGGAAATACGTTGACCGGATAAAAAATAATCATAGGCTTCTAAATTAGCTGGTACTACTTTTGAAAAATAACCCGCTTCCTTCGCTGTAATTTTGATTGCAAGTTGCTTAACCAGCCGCTGAGTTAATTCATTTTGCACTGCAAAAACTTCATTAACGTTATTATTAAAACGTTCGCCCCACACATTAATACCTGTACTAGCATCAACAAGTTGCACATTTATGTTAAGCGTATCTTTCATACGCCGAACACTTCCTTTCAATACATAATCTACAGAAAGTTGTTTTCTTAAATCCTGCGCTGAAATATCTTGCTTCTTATATTTAAAGGAAGTACTACTCGCCAGGACTAGTAAATTCGACAAACGGGATAAATCGGTAATGATGTTTTCGGTCATACCATCTACGAAGCTGTCATGCTTATTATTTTCTACTTTGTTTTCAAATGGCAAAACCAGAATCGTTGGTAATTTGGTTTCTGTCACCCAATTGTCAATGGAGTTGGTAGACGAAGTAAGTAGCCAAAAACCAAGCAATGCACTAACCAAAACTAGACCCAGTAAACCTACTTGAATACGCAATGATTGGTTTACTGATTTTTTGTTGCCATCAACGTTATGGGAGTTAAACTTATCAGCCTCATCAATAAATTGAATCGGTGCAATTAATTCATAACCTTTTTTTGGAATCGTGGCAATTATATGGGGATGTCGGGCATCATCATGTAATGCTTTACGCAACTTAATAATTGTTTTGGTAACCGCATCATAGCCAACAAGCGCACCGCGCCAAACATCACGCTCCAGATCTTCCCGAGTAATCACTTCACTGGGGCGTGAAGTAAAATAAACCAACACCTCCATTACCTTTGGCTCAATACGGACTATCTCTCCAGCGCGCGTAAGCTCACCTTGGTCCGGTGATACCTGCCAACCATCAATAATAAAGTTTTTTTCGGCCATTTAACCCAAACTTCTCTCTATTCAAAGTTACGAAAATTAATCATAACACCATGTTTCTTCTATAAGTATGCTCGGTCTTACTTTCGTCCTTTTATCGTCCTACTTCAGTCGAGACTCTCAATACATTGTAGTCAATACTTTGTTCAACTGTTAAACAACAGCTCAATTAATAACAAAGGCAAAGGAGAAACAATCATGAAAAATACACAAAAAACATTTCAATCTCTACTTATATTAATACTAAGTAGCTTTCTTTTAACGGCACACGCCGCAAGCAAATCAGATTTAGCCAAAGAAAAACGTTGGGAAGCGCAAATTGTCGATAGCCTCATGGTAGGCGAAGGCATCAAGCTCAAAGCAAACGGCGTAGATTTTTTAGGGCTGTACGCTGAACCCGCCACTAGCTATTCAAAAGGTGCCGTGATTATATTACACGGTATTGGTGCCCACCCTGCATGGCCAGATGTTATTGAACCACTTCGTATGCAACTTCCCGACCTTGGTTGGCATACCCTTTCTTTACAAATGCCCATACTCAATAATGAAGCTAAAGCGGAACAATACAGCCCTTTGTTCCCGGAGGTTCCTGCTCGTATCAAAGCCGGAATTAAGTTTTTAAAAGAAAAAGGCATACACAATATTGTACTCAGTGGCCACAGTATGGGTGCCGTTATGGCAGGATATTATTTATCAATTCAACATGATCCTGATGTAAAAGTATTAGCAATACTTGGTAACGATATAGGCATGCCTAACAAACCCCATATGAATAGTATTAAAAACTTTAAGATGATTAAAAATGTGGATGTCGTAGATGTATACGGAAGTGAAGATACAAAAAGTGTATTAGCTACCATTAAAACAAGAAGTCCTATTGGTAATAAGCTCCACAAAGGTCATTACCAACAATTAAAAATTAATGGAGCCAATCATTTCTATCATGGTAAACAAAATGATTTGGTTAATGGATTAAATGTACAATTAACAAAAATCATAAAACAGTGACAAATAGGTTAAAGGGGATGGAGGGTTTGTTACGGTGACAAAGCTAAATGATTATCAATTGTCACCGACCCCTTTATTCCTTTTAAAAAGGGGGCGGAGGGATTATTAATTAACCATTTCGTTCTCCGCTCTACTCGGTCTACCTCTTTTAGTCTGTCCTAGTTTCAAACCATATTTTTTTTCAATTTTCCTTTTAAATCGCTCGTCACCAATTGGTTGACAATAATGCGCGGACTTACGAAATAAATGCAAATTCTCTTCACTTAATTGTGTTTTAAAAATATCTCTGTAAACATAACAACGTTCTTCAATACTTTTACCAAGCGCAAGGTATTCATCATGAGGAGTAAGCCAACCATGATCCCCCCATGCATTCATACCATAGCTAGACCATTTATACTCCTCAGGCCGTTTAACCATTTCAGCTCGAACAGGATTTAACTCGATATACCGATAACACGTTAGTAAATATTTTTCAGTTTGTATCATGCTTGAACGGTGACGACCTTCCCACAACGTGCCTGTTCGTTTGTATTTCAAATTAATATACTGCGCATAACGACTACCCACCACTTTCATTGTCGTTGAGATTGCATCTTCGGTTTCTGGTGTCACTAAAAAATGTATATGGTTCGTCATCAAACAATAGGCATGTACCGCAACACCATAGCGTTTTGATAGCTTCTGCCAAAGCTCAAGATAAAACAAATAATTCTCGGGCTCGATAAAACAAGCTTCCCGATCATTTCCACGTTGAACAATATGATAGGGTAAATTTGGAATGTACATCCGTGCACGTCGTGGCATAGCAACTCCTTTGCATCGCCTCAGTAATTATCTCTTTACTTTATAACTCATCAACCATGATTGGTTAAACTTAAATCCCTCCGTCCCCTTTTATCCCAATTCAAAAGCTATAAATTAATTGGGGCAGAGCACATTAAACACTAATATTAGATGAAACTGTGCACTGACCCCATTTATTTCTTACTTTCAATTCTATTTGCAGTGGACTATATTAATAACAATGAATACGAAGATAATTTCACTTAAATTAAAAATACGTTCAGGATTTCTGATAGGGACATTTTGTTTGTTGCTCTCAGGGTGTTTCATGGAATCGACCACACCGATTAGCCCGATTAAACAGGCAAATTATCCAGCTGATATTATTGACACATGGTCCATGCTCAGTAATAAAAACGTTATCCATTTAATTGAAGCAAAAAATAAAAATCAGTTAAAAGTTACCTTTAAAAGACCTAAAAGTAATAAAAAAAATGATCAAGTTTCCTATGTGCATCTCAGTCACCTCGATGGGGAAACATTTATTAACAATAAACCCGCGCATGGGAAACGTTATGAGTTTTACAAGTTTAGTCGGCCTTGTGCGGATCTCATTTTAATTTACCTTCCCAACCCAGAACAAATAGACAGAGATATAAAATCAGGTCGGCTTAAAGGGCGAATAGTGCAGGACTTTTTTACCAATCGAATAATTGAAGAATCTCAGCTTAACCTCATTAAATATATAAAAAGATATCAAAAAGAATTATTTATCCCCTTCCGCTACATGGTTCGTCAGTCACAGGCAGGCAAGTTATCTGAAGAGTGTAAATCAAATATAAAACCGATACCGGGAGATCCAGAAAATAAACATAGTTTAAAACGTATTTGAATTAGGAACCGATGATACCCAGCTAATAGAATAATTAACTAAGGGCAGGGGCTATATTAGAAACAATCGCCTAAAGCGCCTACTGTTGGTGCTCTCTGACCCCGTTTTTATACATCAACCATGATTGGTTAAATTTAAATCCCTCCGTCCCCTTTTACTCCCCCTTTTACTCTGAGATCATATGACTATAACAAATTGCTTCAAGTGACCAATATTAAATCACTCTACTCCCCCTTTAATGTTATTATCAAATGTCACCGACCCCTTTTATTTGATGAGATTACTGTTGCATAAAATAACACTATATTGTTTATTTTTGGCTATAAATTTTTTATATATGCCAGTCTTAATGGCGCAACCAACAGTCCTCTCAAAAAACGTACCAGCATTAGAAAACCAGACAGCTGAAAAAGAAAAAATTTCATCTATTTTTTTCCCAAAAGAAAATTTGTACCCCGTTTACATTGCAAACCCTTTACGTTCGACTTTCAGCCTACAAACAATGTTTTTTGAAAAAACATCAATTGCAGATACAAGTCGTCGGCGTTTTGATTTAAAAGTTGGCGGGAACCTTGGAATATTCAGAATGCAGTCGCTAACAAATAAACAAAAGGCATGGCAACTGACATTGGAAGGAGGCTTTCACGGCCAATTCGATGCAAATAAATCAGAAGATAATATTGGTTGGGATGGTATCTATTCTATGTCAATTGATGTTCGCTCAAGTGATGCGTTTGCCTATCGCCTAGGTATTCATCATCTATCAAGTCACATTGGGGATGAACTTGCAGAACGGACGGGAAGAAAACGTATCAACTATACCCGTCAAGAAACTCGCGCCGGGATTACATGGTTATTTGCACCTCATTGGCAAAGTTACGCCGAGATAGCGTGGGGACACGATTTACGAAATAAAACCTTACAACGTCCTTGGCGAACAGAGCTTGGAATACAGTATGAAAAGCCTCAATATTTTTTTGAACAACTAGGTTGGTATATGGCGCTAGACCTTTCATCATATGAAGAAAACAATTGGGATATTAATACATCTTTGCAAATGGGAATTATCTCAGTAGTTGAAGAACGACGTTGGCGACTTGGTCTTGAATATTATGATGGACGCTCGCAAATTGGAGAGTTCTTTCAGGACAGTGAAAGGTATATAGGCCTGGGTATCTGGATTGACATCTAATTTAATCGGTGTCAGAACTCCGTAACTGCGAAGATATTAAAGATGCCGGTTATAAAACTAAATGATTATCAATTGTCGCCGCCCCCTTTAATTCTTTATTGACCATGATTGTTTAAATTTAAATCACTCCGCCCCATTTTATATTAAGAAAATAATCTATACTTATAACTATGAAATTTTTCTTACAACTCATAATATTATTATGTACGCCTGTAATTTATGCCAAGGCGAACCCGGTTGATGCGACGTCGCCACCTTCTGAGGATAACGCTCCACAGAAGCAAGTTGAAAAATACATTGAACCAATGTCTTCGCGTGGTCAGTTATTATATGAAAACCATTGCACTACGTGTCATGCAAGCCAAGTGCATATTCGCAGTAACCGTAAGGCACGTTCGATTGAGGATGTTCGTCGTTGGGTGATTCATTGGGAACGTGAACTCAAATTGAAGTGGAACAATGAAGATGTGGATGAAGTAAGCAAATTTATTACTGAGAATTTTTATAAATTTTAATTTCATATAAAGGGAACGGTGACCCTTTTGACTTTATGTCAAATGTAAGGTTTGACGCCATGCTTTCTTGTAAACGGTCAAAATAAAAACACTCTAGCCGCTTAAGATTTAAAAGAATCGGTAACAAATCGAAATGATTATCAATTGTCACCGACCTCTTTTATCCTATTAGTAGTAAACTATATTAGAAACAATCGCCTAAAGCGCCTACTGTTGGTGCTCACTGAGCCCATTTTTTTATATAGGTTAAAAATGAATCAAGCTGATACTAATCCTGTGTTACATTTAGTTCTACTACCGGGTTTGGATGGAACGGGGAATTTATTCAGTCCTTTTCTAAAACAATTTTCCGATCAATCATGTGCTACCGTAATACCTTACCCTCTTGATCACTACATCCCATTTGAGCATCTTGCAGACTATATTATTTCCTTACTACCGAAAAACAAACCAATCATCATTTTAGGTGAATCCTACTCAGGGCCAGTTGCTCTCAGTCTCGCATCACGTAAAGATATCGACATTCAAGCTGTAATACTTGTAGCAACATTTGCAAAGTACCCTCCATCATTCTTAAAAACAATTTCTAAATGGTTACCACTCTCACTTTTTTTACAACTACCCATTCCAGACTTTGTTATTCGACGTTTTTGTTTTGGAAGCGCAACGAATAAAACATTAAGCCTTATGCTTCGTAATGCAGTAAAAGCCAATACGCCAAATGTTTTAGCGAAACGTGCGCGCGATGGAGCGAGTATTGATGTAACCAAGTTACTTAACGAAATTAAAATACCTTGTTTATATATAGCTGCCACTGACGATAAAATGGTACCCAATAAAGCGATTGATATTTTAAAAAGAAATCTTTCAAATTTGGAAGTTGTAACAATAGAGGGCAGTCACTTTATTTTACAGGTACAACCTGAAGGCTGTTATAAAGTTATTAATAAATTTCTTTGCAGTATCAATGATTAATATAAAAATACGTTAATTGGGGTTAGAGAGTTTTTACTCTGACCCCAAATATCTTATTTCGTCAAATGTGAAATGCAAGACCTGACCCCGTTTTTTCCCGTGAATAATGAATCAGTTTATTTCATTTAGTACATTAGCGAAATCTGTGCTCTGACCCCACTTATTTGCTTGTTTTTTTTTCAGTCAAAGTTAAGGAAGTGCGTCAACATAATGGTTTTCCGAGATTTATCTTTAAATATAATTTTTGCAGTAATATCAAAAACACCCCAACCACTAGTCTTTAGAGGAAAACCATTTTGCTTGTCATGAATACGTCTCACAGGATTTCGAAACGTTGGATGAAGGTGGTATTCGACATATTCAACATCGTCTAAGGAATCATTTTCATTCACTTCAATAAATGCAGTCCAATTCCACCAATCAGTTTTACCCTTCTTGCCAGCGAATTCAGAACTATTTGTTAAAGTAAAAGCCATAACTCAATTAATCCTTATGCAAATCTACAATATAATTCCCTACTACAAAGGAACCGTTATAGGTTTTATCTTCCATTTGAACAGTCAAGTAAACACTAAATGTTGAAGGAGGTAGTGTAAAGGGTAAAAAGGGGCCTTGATCATCTAAAATTGTAAGCTCAACTTCATCGAGGCTTTCATTGCTTAGAGTCGAAGGAGAAAGAATCGCTTTTTTACCAACCAACTTCTTTATATCCTCATACTCACCTAAATTCAGTCTTAACCGTCCATCATTAATATTGCCCTTCTTTTTCAAATCAAAGACTGAATAAAAAAGCGCAATTACCGCAGCACCAATCTCAACAACAAAAGCATTAAATAGAATCTCTCGTTCACTACTGGTTACATTATCATTGCCTAAAAACACCGCCCATAAGGTTCCAAAAACAATCACGACATAGATAGCCATGAACACCCAAAAGAGTACCCATTTCATCTTGTTTTCCTGAATATCCGATTTAGGCATAAATAATCCGTTTACTCAATCTGCTCCATAGATTTTCACCAACAAGAATAGAATACAATTAAACCACAATCACTGCAAAGAAAATACTTAACTCAGGTTAGAATACAGTAAACGCTAATATTAGAAACAACTGTGTTTCTGATCTTAACCTCTCTATTTTTTCTCATCAATAATCTTTATCAAATAATTTCTTAAATCATCAAAATACTCTGGCCTACTATCATTTAAAATCTTAGTAAGCTGATACGAATGTACTGTTTTAATGTAACTTTCTTTTGAGTCTGATAAATCGACAAATAAATCATGTAATAACTTCGCGCCGTCTACTTTTGCAAGCCATTCACTATTTTCAACAGAAAAATCATCTACAGGGATGTCGATATATTTATTATTGCCGTTAGCAAGAATCCAATCAGAAATTGTCTCAGGCGTTACCTTATTATCCTCAAATGTTTGCAATGAATTTATTACATTAGAAATAGCAGTAGGATCTAATAGATAATTCTCATACATTCTTCGATCTAGAAACTGAACTATTCCCTTTGATTTTCTTTTTAAATCATCAATTTCCTTATCAGTTTTTTGTTCTCGGTCAAAAACAAAACCAACTAATGGCGGCAACAATGCACTTCCAGTCGATAGTCTAGTATAGATATCCCATATTAAATCAGATTTCTTTCCATCAAAGTCACCTGTATTCCTAACCGCCACTATAGATAATCCAATAATGCTGTCATTATCTACATCACTAAGAATCAACTCAAAGCATTCTTCTTCTGTTTTTCCTTCAACCCAAAGAATCTTATCAGCACCAAATACATCAGATAACCTTGCTCCAACTTCTGACAAACAAACAGATAATTCTTGCATATTATCATTATGTAACTGAATCAATTCAGTTTCAGGTCTACTCCACTTTAACAGAGTAATTGTATTAGGATTTGCCGCACTAATAACTTCAGGGGAATGTGTCGAGACAATATATTGATGTTGAGGAAAATTTCGTTTGAGAATTTCGATCAATTTCCGAGCAGCACCAGGATGTAAAAAACTATTAGGCTCATCGATAATAATAACTTTAGGTGCCTCTGCGGTTATTGCAACATATAATATAGCTAATACCTGACTCACTCCTGTCCCACAATCTTCCAATGGGATTAATAAATCATCACGCTCACTATCATGCTCATCAATCACTAAATTTATAGTAAGACGGTTTCCATCTACTGGAATAATTCTAACTTCATAAATCGTTTGAAATATCTGGTGGACAAAAGTGTTATATCTCGCAAATCTAGGACGATTTCTTGATTGAAGAATATGTAACACTTCAGCTAAATTACTTGCATTAGATTGTAATGCTATTGATACGCCATTTTGACATGACGCTATATTCATTCTTTCTGCACGGAAACAGTATATTTTAGATAAAAACCTACTATAAATTATTTCACCTAAATCACTAATATTTCCAAGCGGTTTCTTTTGAAATGCATCTAATTTTTGACCTCCTCCTATTAGCGTGCCAACAATACAGTTAATAACCTTTCCTGTTGGACTTAAAGATGGTCTTTGTCTAACTAACCAGTTCCCCTGATTTGAATCTTTCTGAAACAAGAATTCAAGGCTATCTTCTTCGAAAAATTTATTAACATACATTTCAAAATCAGTACCAATAGACTGTTCCATAGACGTATTTATTGGAAACCCGTAACTTCCCGCTCCTTCTCTTATTATATTGTAGAGTTCATTACCACTAACGCTTATTGAAAATTCAACACTTGAGATTGCATTTAAGGCTGAATTTGGAATTGGTTTAGATTCCTTACTGACATGCGGTTTGGACGCAAAAGAAAAAGACAAGCCTTCAAGCAAAGCAGTCTTCCCAACATTGTTCTGCCCTACAATTACATTAAATCCTTTCTCGAAAATAATTTCTTTTGAATCGATAAAACTTTTATAATTTTTTATCTTGAAATTTTTGATTTGCATATATTCAACCTAAATAAAAAAGCCCGCATAAGCGGGCTTTAAGTTTTATGCCTTAGTATAAATCTCACTACCCTGCTCTTTAAACTCCGCAGCCTTAGCCTTCATCCCTTCTTCCATGACTACCTCTACCCCAATACCTTCTTTCGCGGCATAGTCGCGAACGTCTTGCGAGATTTTCATTGAGCAGAAATTTGGCCCACACATGGAACAGAAATGCGCCACTTTATGCGCATCTTTCGGCATGGTTTCGTCGTGGTATTCGCGTGCTCGGTCTGGGTCTAGGCCGATATTAAACTGGTCTTCCCAGCGGAATTCGAAACGCGCTTTACTCATGGCGTTGTCACGTATTTGTGCGCCGGGGTGGCCCTTTGCTAAATCGGCTGCGTGTGCAGAAATTTTATACGTGATGATGCCTTCTTTTACATCGTCTCTATTTGGTAAACCTAAATGTTCTTTAGGTGTTACGTAACAAAGCATGGCACAACCGAACCAACCTATCATGGCAGCACCGATGCCGGATGTTATGTGGTCGTAACCTGGTGCTATGTCGGTTGTTAATGGCCCGAGTGTGTAGAAAGGTGCTTCGTCGCATTCTTCTATTTGTTTGGTCATGTTTTCCTGAATCATGTGCATGGGTACATGGCCGGGGCCTTCTATCATTGTTTGGATATCATGCTTCCAAGCGATTTTTGTGAGTTCTCCCAGCGCTTCGAGTTCACCAAATTGTGCTTCGTCGTTTGCGTCTTGAATGGAACCGGGGCGTAAGCCGTCACCTAATGAAAAGGATACGTCGTAGGCTTTCATGATTTCACAAATGTCTTCGAAGTGGGTGTATAAGAAGTTTTCTTTATGATGCGCTAAACACCACTTGGCCATAATAGAACCACCACGCGATACGATACCGGTGGTACGTTTTGCAGTAAGGGGTACATGGCGTAATAACACACCGGCATGAATGGTAAAGTAATCGACACCTTGTTCGGCTTGTTCTATTAATGTGTCGCGGAACATTTCCCAGGTTAAGTCTTCGGCTTTGCCGTTTACTTTTTCGAGCGCCTGATAAATTGGAACCGTGCCGATAGGTACAGGTGAGTTACGAATAATCCATTCGCGAGTTTCGTGAATGTTTTTACCGGTGGATAAATCCATTATGGTATCGGAACCCCAACGGATGCCCCATGTCATTTTATCCACTTCTTCTTCGATGCTTGAACCGAGCGCCGAGTTACCGAGGTTGCCGTTAATTTTTACTAAAAAATTACGCCCGATAATCATTGGCTCAACTTCGGTGTGATTAATGTTGGCTGGAATAATGGCGCGGCCACGAGCAATTTCGTCACGGACAAATTCTGGTGTGATTTTTTTAGGAATACTGGCACCAAAACTATTGCCGGGATGTTGCTTGGCAACTTCTTCTGCGTATTGTTCTAGTTTTAAGTTTTCACGTATCGCTACGTATTCCATTTCTGGAGTGATGATGCCTTGTTTGGCGTAATGCATTTGGCTTACGTTCTTGCCTTTTAATGCTTTGCGCGGTTTACGCATATGGTGTTCGAAACGCATGTGATCGAGTTTGGTGTCTTCTGCGCTGTCTCGACCATAAGCTGAACTCAATCCTTCAAGTTCTTCGGTATCGTTACGTTCTAGAATCCAAGGGCTACGAATATCAGCAAGGCCTTTGCGAATATCAATATCAACTTCTGGATCACTATAAGCACCGGAAGTATCGTAAATAGTTAGCGGTTGATTTTTTTCTACGCCGGCATCGGTAACCGTGTCCGACAGGGTAATTTCACGCATTGGAACCTGAATGTCCGGGCGGCTACCTTCTACGTAGATTTTCTTGGAATTAGGGAATGGCTGAATTGAGGCATCGTTTAGGGTTGCGGTTTTGCTTAAAAAATCTTCTGGTACGGCGCTCATAGGAACTTCCTCGGTGTATAAATATTAATACTAAATTTAATAAACGGAGGTACAGGTATAAACGCGGAATATCGAGACGGGTTTGCCACTTTTAATTGTATAAAAATCAGTGACTCACGCTTTCCTACGCCGGTACTATCCGTTCAGGTTCAAAGGGTAAAACTCTCAGCCATAAAACTTAAATTCCAGCAAACTTAAATATAAGTTCGTAGGCTCCCCTAGCGAAAATGTATTATCGCTGCTTGGCAGGTTCGATTGCAAGCCCAGACTGGTAGGGTTATTGGCTTATCGCGATGCCAATAAAGCTAATTTTGCCTTGCTGAGGTGTTCCTATATATAAGGTATAACGGTTACAGCTAATATTGATAGTGTAATACTATATAAAACAATAGGTTAGAAATGCCTTATACATTTTTTTTATCGGTCTAACAGAACATAGAATAGTCTTTGAGCCCTTATCGCTTGCCTGAACGCCATAAACGGCTTAATCTTGCTCCCATAATAAT
>Ga0316204_10007235_pt1 | contig 16440 bp, 23 predicted proteins | sample 6monrhotite_MG_2_FD_205661 | JGI IMG/M metagenome (GOLD analysis project Ga0316204, IMG submission 205661) | Microbial mat bacterial communities from mineral coupon in-situ incubated in ocean water Damariscotta River, Maine, United States -... | ecosystem: Environmental > Aquatic > Marine >... | reverse complement strand
ACCTCGACGGCTTCTCAGAAGAGGACAGGGCCAACCAGGGATACGGTTTCACTTACCTGCAGTGGGTAACAGGACGCATCCGGGGGCGCGTTCGCTACACCAACGGATGCAACACCGGGTTCCAGGGACTCGTCGCAGACGCCATGAAGATGGCAATGTGGTGGTCTATCAGGGAGATGTACACGCCTCTGTGGGGCGGGCAGCAAAGCACTACCATCGACTACCCTCACGCCCCTGGAGACCCGTGGCGATCTCGTAGCATCGAGACGAGCCTCCCCCGCCGCGGGGAAGAGTCCCCCTTGTACGGATGGCGAGCGTGGTTGTGGATCCACGATGAAGGTCTCCTGGAGGGCCCCGAAGAAGAGGCCCACGAGGCAGGAGCCCGCTTCTCCAGCCTCATGGAGTGGGCACTGGCCTACTTCACCCCCGACCTCAAGACGGAAGCGCTCCCCGCCCTGATGCGCCGATGGTACAAGGACGCGGAGCCCGAGTATGTCGAGGGCCGTTTGGTGCCCTGGGAGCCCGAGTCGGGCAGCTAGGCGCCCGGTACAGGAGACCCACGCACTAGTAGTATGTGAAGACAACGAAGGAGAAAGCACATGGAAATCAACGGCAGAAAGACGAGCGTCATCGACGGGCGCACCGCAGAGACCATCCTGGAAAAAAGCCCGCGCCACGTCGCCGCCTCCACCGTCTCTTCGTACTTTGCGGAGAAGGGCCTGTACTGGAGGCGCCGCGAAGTAGACGGCGCCCGGTTCAACACCTGGGAGCTACCCGAGACAGAGGTGCTGGACATCATCGCTCAGAACGAGCGCCTTATGAACCGCGTGGCGGAACTTCGCTTGCTTGTAAAGCAGCGGGACCCTACGGTGCGGAAGACGCAAGTGAATCGGTTCAAGAGGTAGCCTCTCAGCGCCCTGGGCCCAAGGGAGACAGAAGATGACGGTGCACGTAGGTCTCGATCTGGGCAAGTGGAAGATGGGCATCGCAGCGGTAGACGGCGACGACGCCATAGCGGGCGTCGTACGCGTCCCCGCAGGGACCTGGGAACAGACCTCCGGCATAAACGCCATCCTCGCAGGGCTCCAGGGGCTCCGAGCGCGCGGCTGGAGCCTGCACCACGCGCACGTACACGTAGAGCAACCCGTGCACTACGGAGGCGCAAAGGCCGCGCTGCAGAAAGACGCGGAGCTACTGGAAAAGCTAGCGGATAGACTTCTCTCCGAGCTTCGCCCCCTGGGCTACGAAGTGCGTCTGTACCGACCGCACGCGTGGAAGGGGAACGTACCCAAGCCAGTGCACCACAGGAGAATACGCCGCGCGCTGACCCGCGGTGCCCTGGATGCGCTAGAGGCGCGAGACTACGGGAACGCGCAGGCCGATGTCTGGGACGCCGTGGGACTCGCTCTCTTTGGGGCGGGCAAACTAGGGCGAGGGGGCGCCCGTTAAGACACGTCTATGATTAGACTGTCTGCCTCGGACGGCACGGTCACGCTGTTATCGGGGTGCACAACGAGGACAAAAGACCACGGGACAGAGTCGAGAACCTGTACTTCGGCGCTGATGTCGCCGCCGTCGTTGCCCCAAACGACCACTGCCCCCAGAGGGTCCAGGCTACCAACCGTAAGGGTCCGCAGCCCGAGGTCGACCCTGCGAATCACGCCTCGCTCATCTCGTCACCGTGATGATGTAGCCAGAAGCGGACAGAGGCTTCGTCACGGTGTCGTCGGAATGGACGACGGCAACAAAAGAGAACGCCTCCGAGGCGTACACCCGGAGGGAGATGTCGCCCGTGAGCGTGTCCTCAGACTCGACCCAGGTCCCGATAATCGGATCAAGGCTGTCGATCTGAATGGTGCGGCCCGCGCCGTGATCCATGAGAGCGGAGACAAAAGAAGCCATCAGCCCACCTCGTGCAGTTCAATGGAAGCGATCTCAATAACGCCCATTGATGCCGAGCCCCAGTGCCAAGCACCGACGTATGCCTTTGCTCCCACTGCGGTGAGATCGAAGTAGGGCGAGCCCGAAAGGTAGAAATATCCAACGCTGTTGGTAGCCGGTGGCCCGATGTAGCCAGCCCAAATAGGGACTCCACCAAACGCTTCGCCCGCGTTCGTGTCGGTGGAGCTTGCCAGAGCCGCAAAAGTGCCCTGCCCGTAGACGACCGCCATATTCCGAAACGAGCCGGGAACGCCTGTGCTCGTCCGGCTGTAGACGTCCGTGTAAGACGAGCCCGTGGATCCGCCTTTGTTGAATCGCCAGCCGCCGCCGTTGGCCTGATGGGAGAGGTCCTTATTGGGTACTGCGACATCCGTCGCTATCCCGCAGATCGGGCCACCCGTGCCGACCGGAGTGATCGCGGTGTTGAATATGCACCTCCACACGTAGGTTTTCGCCGGGTCGAACGAGCCAGAGGCCGCACCGGCTGTCATCAGATCGGCCCATGAGGCGCTGATCTCGGGGGCGTTGTCGTACCCGCCAGCGTGGCCGATGGAGCTATTCGGGTTGATCTTGAGCAGACCGCCGTCGACCTCGAATTGCGAAGAGTTCGCCACGTCTTTCGCCGTGAACGTGACCCCGCTCAGGGCCAGAGTCGTCCCGTCTGTGTTGAAATCGTGGTCACCCACCGTGGAAAAATCGACCGACCAGATGACGGTGGACGCGGGAGGAGTAGGACCCCCACCTGACGACGGCGCGGGTCGGTTGCCTAGCATGCCAAGTATGGACATCTAGCGCTCCGGCCCGAGTTCCCAGACGACGGCTCCTGTTGCGGACGTCGTCGCGTCAGGGATGCCGTATACGACGCTGGCGCCGCTGAACTCCTGGCTCTCGTTGGCGAGAATCTTCCATCCCACACTACCGTTCGCGGTAGGCGTCGAGCCGTCCGTGGTGACCCACATATCACCCCCGATGGCGCGCACCAGAAGGCGCTGCCTCGGAAGGAACGCGTCCGAGGTTGGGTAGGGGGACGCTGTCGCCGTGAGCGCGGTGGCGCCAGAGAGCGTAATTAGCTCAGGACCCCCCTGCGCGACGGGATTGCCGATGCCAGTAGAGCCCCGTGCGGGGCTTCGGACAGCAGTGGACTTCGGAGAAAAGACTGCAGACATCGAACATACTCCTAGAGGTGCAGGGTCCAGGGTACGCCAGAACCCGGTAGCGCGCTAGTCCTGAGAACGCGTAGTGGGCTCACGGGACCCGCCCATGCGCCTGTCCGTATCGACTTTGAGGCCCCAGCCGATAAGAAGCTCAACGAGACCGCCGATCCACTTCGCGAACTCTTCGACCTCGGGGTTGACAGCCACGATGGCTACAAGTCCCAGGGCGAAGACAATACCGATTGTGATGAGGGCGAAACGATTAGATTGAAGCAAGGCAGGCTTTGGCATGTCAGTCCTGTTCTGCGGCGTCGACAAGGTCGCCCGCTTTGTCAATGGCGAAGATGACGGGCACCGTGACCACGGCGATCTGAGGGAAGATGTCGTCGAGTACATCGAGGACACCGGCTGTCGCGTTCGCGAAGAAACGGAGAGTTTCCAGGAGACGCCCCGCGAGATGCTCGTTGATATAAGCCTGCACGGGATCCGGGATGTCTCCGGGGATCGCGTCGAGACTGTAGTTCGCAAAGGAAAGAACAGCACCGCGACCGTCGTTCTCTGCCGACTCGTACTTGATCTCCTCGTAGCCCGCACTCGACATCATCTTGCGCAGGTTGTTGGCGTGCGCCGCGTGCCATAGCCGAGGCGCCGCGAAGGGCTTGCCGGTGACACCGGGAGCGGGGATGGCAATTTGTGTGATGGCGGGGTTAAGGCGCGCGGAGGCGTCTACAAGCTGCTTGCCAGACATGGGGCTCCTTCGAGACGCTACAAGGCGCCGATTGTGGAGAAGTAGGAAACGAGACCGTCAGCGAGGGCCTCTACATACATGGCTTGATACCACACGATGTCTTGCCTGTCCTCTGAGTTCGAGAGGAACCAGGGCTCCAGGAGGATGCACGGCATCGGGGGCAAATGAAGGAAGGGACCCCCGTTCTGCTCTACAGAGCGCACCTCAATACCCCTGTCCTGTGCGGGCACTGTCGCGTTTAGAGAGGCGCGCAGGCAACTACCCAGGAGCAGACTCCCTTCGCTGCCGGAACTCAGGAAGAGACGACCCCTCGCCCACTTCGACTCCGCGGCGTTCAAGTGAAGGTCTATCGCGACGAGCGCCCCCGAGGCGGCAACTGCCTCCACCTGACGCATGTAAGGACCCACGCGCACGCGCTTATCCCCCGACCCCCTGTAAGACGCCCTGTCGGGTCGAAACACAACGACGCTTTCCAGGCCCCTCTCCGAGAGCGCTCCCTTGAGCATCTCTGCGACAACCGAGTTGTAGAGCCACTCGGTCAAGTCGCCGTGGCGCGCACCCTGAGCACCCTTCCGGTGCCCCACAGAGATAGCTACATGCGGAATAGTCATTCGGACACCCCACGAGAAAGCGGAAAGTTCGCTTCCCCCTCTTCGATCAGGCGAACGGGCACCCCCACGGCGCGAGCAAACCGGACAGCGTCCTCCTTACGTGCAAAAGCGGGCACCCAAAAGACAGGGGGCTCCCCGTCCCAGGGCTCCCCACCGATAGAGATGTCCTCTTTTTCGATGGGAAGGCTAACGAGGGCAGGTACTGTGTGGATCTGCATACGAGGACGCTAGCGGAGAGTCCCCCCTGCGCGCAACCAGACTCACTTACGCAGAGGAACGAAGTGCACGTCGACAAAGCCGCGCGGGTGATGCGCCGCGGTCATGACGCTAGTCGCCTGCAGGTAAAGCAAGTCACCCTCTTGGAGAAGTTTGTCACTCACAGTGAACTCGTGCCTAGCAAAGTCCCCTGCACCGTGCGCGAGCGATACGCCGCCGACCTTCTCTCGGACACCGTCCCGCTGACGAAAAAGCTCAAGCGTCGTCGTACCGGAACCCCCATCTTTAATCTGATGCAGATGAGCGTGGTCGATGGTCATCGGCTCCATGATGCTGATGATCCCGAACTCCCCCATAGACACAGGGTCCGCAGTACCGGGCGTAGGAGCCACAGAGGAACTCTTTGTCACGGGAGTGTTGAACCACGCCACGGCGGGCTGGATGAGAATGCCGGGGTAGTATCCGGGGTAGGTAGCGCTCATTAGAGTCTCCGATTGAAGTGAGGGAGAGAGTCTATCTCATACACCGTGTAGCTAGAAGCCGATGTAGCGCAGGCTAAGAAGACCATCCGTGGGAGAGATATACGCCGCGATGCAGGCAGGACGGGAGTCCACATACCCCTTGCCCTCATGCCAGCTATCCGACTCGGCGGGACTCGGTTGCTGGATGAGCATAATCCCCGAGTCCTCGTGGACCTTGAGATGGTGCAAGTTGCCCGTGAAGGCAAGCCTGTGCGCGGCGCTCCGATTCACCTCCCGCAACCACGCGTCCGCTGTCGACGCGAGGTCGACTGCGCTTCGCTCCCCGTGCCCGTGGTGCCCCATGACAAGAGTGTCCCCGTACAGGTGCATGGAGTAGCTCGCGGAGAAGTTGCCGAAACTAATGCGCTCGTCCTGCCTGTAAGCCGCCCAAAGCGCCGCCATGAGGGCACGGGACAGTAACTCGTCATGGTTCCCTGGGATGCACTCCAGGTGCACCTTGATGCCCTGCTCCAGGAGATACTGCACCACGTCGATGTAAAGCTCGATCAATTCTTTAGGGAGCGTATCCGGCCTGCCGTCCATGTCCTGCGTGTGCTTCATCGACGTGGTGGCGCCGTGCATATTGTCGATGTGCGCTGCATCGCCACCTACACCCAGGAGAAGGTAGTCAGGCTTTCCAAAAGCGCTCTCGCCGTGCCGCACTGCCTCGGTAACACCGTGCCGGAAGCGACATGCCGCCTCCCTTCGGTCGTAGCCACGCCGCATGTAGCTGGCGCCTGCCTCGACGTGAAGACCGAAGTGCAGGTCGGACGGCTGAAAGAAAACGATGTGACTACGCGGAGCCGGGGCGTCAGGGAACGCGCTCGCGGCAGGTAGCGCACCAACGACGTTTTGTAGGATGCCCTGCAGAGGGTCCAGAAGACCCGCCTCCAGGCGAAGCCACTTCGTGGCGAGACGACGCAGGTCCTGCAGGCTCTCCCTCTCTACTCGCTCCGCAAGCGCCCTGCGCTTCAACGCGAGGCTGTCTTCCACGAGGTTGTCAAGAGGCTCGTCTCGAAGGTCGTTGTGCGTGAAGGGCTCGTGTTGTTTGGTCAGACCGTAGGCCGACTTGATGCGCCAGAAGTCGCGCCTCGTCAACCCGTGGCGCACGGCAACTTGGTGCATCGACTTTCCCGCGCCACCCTCGGACGTCGCGACGTAGTCTCGAATCATGGCACGCAAGGCGCCCTCTTCTAGGACTACAGAGCGACGGACACCACGGTCCACCCACTCAAACAGGTGCCGACCACCCATGTCCGTGTGCACGGCGCTCTCGGAGGGCGCCTCCCCTGGGACCTCGTCCGTGTCGACCTCAGACGGCTCTGGCGTACGCTTTATCGGCTTGCCACGCCAGTCGCTTGGACGACCACGGACAAAGTCCAGGAGGCGCCTTGCTTTGTAATCGGACCACACCTGCCCGGTGTGCAATAGAAGATGCTCCTGGAGCCTGCCTCTCCCCGCCCCGGGGTTCTCTGCGAACCACGCGCGTAGTTGTTCTGCGAAGTCAAATACCCACTGCGGCTGGTCTTGTGACATAGGTCTCCTTCGATGAGCGCGCAAAGTAGCACAGCTACCCGTGCACCCACCGGACGGTTCTCGGCAGGCTACTGGAGACCAGGAAAGGCGTCGGAAGAGGGGGTCATCGCCGTGTGGTCGAAGAGGACTTCCCCGCCCTCCCCTGTCTCCTGGTCGACGGGGCTATGCTTGTGGTGCAGCACCAGAAGCCATGTACGCCGCCCGTCATCTGCGATCCTCCGCAGGTAGATGACCATCGCAGTGGCCCACGCACCACCGCTCACAAGCCCCCCTAAGAGGACCAGGAAGAGAGGCCAAAGGGCCTCTACTACTTCCCACCAATGTGCCGAAAGCCATTCACCTGTAGACATAACGCGACGCTCCAGGGGCTCTAGGTTCCGTACGCCCGCGCGGATTCACGCTGAGCGGGTCCGATGAGCACGAGGGGATCTCGAAGGGTGACGTGCGCGTGGTCCCCCGCAGGACCCTCGATGTGCACAAGCTGAATGTGAACCCTCTGCAGCCCCCGAACGTCAAGACGGTCAAGGAGCCCACCGAAGGGCACGTATACGAGACCGTCTAGGTCCACCACAGGCACGGCACCGGGCTTAGGCACGCCAGTAATCCGGCTCCAGCCTGAGCTTTCCTCCGTGCCGCCAGGACCCGCCACGAACGGAATACGCTGGTGGATGCCGGTCTCTTGACCCGCGCCCTCCGCACCCCCGCCGAGGCCCCAGAAGACAGCCTCCACGTAGGCAGGGTCGCCCTTGACGCCTAGCTCAACCCCGTTGGCGCTCGCTCCGACTGCCCACCCCGTGACGGTGAAGTCTGAACTGCCCTGGTTCGCGGAGTGAGGGTCTCCGATGATACGCAGACGGTACGCGCCGGAGTCCGGGTCCTGCTCACTAAACGTAGTCAGGTCGGGTCCGATAGTACCGTTGGCGTCGATGTTGGCCTTTAGCCCGTCAGCGATCTCCTGCGCGGTGGCAGTTCCGTCTGACGTGTAAGTACCCGTGTGGGAACCGCTTTTGGTCGTAATTGACACGTCGTATTGCGTGGTGTTCGATACGGTGTCGATATTTACAATCACCGTCCGATACGCCGCCACGTGGCGCACGCCGATGCGGAAAGGCGCCTGGATAGCAGCGCCGTCCGACCCGTTGGTCAGGGTCACACCCGCATCGTTCTCGACAGGGGCGAGAAGCTGCTCCGCTTCGTCTTGTAGAACCCATTGTGGGTTCCGGCCCGCCTCTAGCTCACCCTGCAGGGTGCTCAACTGAGACGGCGCGAGACCGTAGGCTGTCGTAACAGGTGTGGTTGACATGCTTTATTCCTAAGACGACTGGACAAGGCCGAATTCGACCTGGAACTGAGAAAGGTACGCTGTAGTCAGCGCAGCCGCAGTGCACTCTACTGTGACCACAATATCTTGTGCGGCGGTTGTGTTGAATGCGGGGTTATAGAGGAAGTCGATATTGTGCTCGAAGTTGGACGGGGACGTTCCGTGTCGCGCGGCTGTCTTATCCGTGCAGTTGCCGGAGAAACCGACGCCGCCGTTGGACTCGCCGCTCAAGTCAGCTTCGAGTTCAATCTGACCTGTCGTATTAACTCCCCAAGAAGTCAAATTGTAGTTCGACAGGACGAGGCCCGCGAGGCCCCCGGCTCGAAGGCGAAGTTGAACGGCGCTGGCGCTCCCTACCGCTTGAATGTCGTAGACGGCTCGAACGCGCAGCCTCCCCTTACCTGATGACGGGAAAGTGCCCGCAGGCAAGGTGTATGTGGCAATAACCTCCTCCGCGGTCCCTGCGGGGGCGTCATTAAACGCGCCCTCCGAAGCACGGCTGTAGAGAAGCGTAGTCCCGCCAGACAGCCATTTAATCCACGCCAGGGCCCAATGGAAAAGGTAGTTCCAGATAGTGTTTGGCGCGTTGTACTTCTCTGGGAACCCGTCCGACTGCAGCGCCGATGGGTACGCTGCGGGTTGGTTCGTCAGGTTAGAGTCATGACTCGGAAGTTGTGTGGGGGCAGGCATGGGGCTCCAGTCTACTAGATGACGCGCGCAAGTGGTCCAGTGAACGTGTTCCCCACGCAACTAGAAGGGGGTCCGAAACCTCCAGAGATAGCCTCCACCCACAGAGCGAGGCGCCCTGCGCAGGTGGCGTCTTCGAGGATAGCGCGCACGCGACTACGTCTCTCCTCGCTCATCCATTGTTCTCTGGACGCCTGGATCTGAAAACCGGCTGGGAACAGATCGAAGTATTCTATGCAGATAACAGGTTGCAGAGCAGCCTCCATAACACGCATCAAAGCGTCTACGGTGCCGTCGCAGTTATTCGCAAGGATGCGAGCCTCGATTACCGGTCGGTAGTCCGCGTCGGAAACGAGGCTCCCCCGGGGCTCTCCCACCAACGCGCCCCAGCGGTCGAGAGAGACTCCCTGTGCCATCCCGAGGGTAGTGCCTTCGTAGACACCGAAGACGTCGTCTTCGAGCCGCTGCACCGCACGTGCGAGGGTGATAGTGAGCCGCCTGATGTGCAGGTTGTTACGCAGAACACCAGGGAGCCTTGAGACGGCAATAGCCTCGTGGTCCGACTCATACACCATCTCCAGGTGTTTTTGAGAAGGACCGTCCCACTCCAGGTTGGAATCAGGTCCCGACATCAGATGACCACGAGCATGATGTTGCTAGCCGTCAAGGTCAGCGTGACGTCGATAGACGGGGTGTAGGGCAGCGCGACAATAGTAGAAGGGAGAATCCCTGCGCCAACGGAGACCGACTCTAGCCCCTCTACGCCTCGAAGTACGATTGCCTGTATCATCCCATACTCTGTCAGGGTGGACCCCATGCCCAGGGAGCTAGTAAAGAACTCCACGAGAGCCTCCTGGATACCCGGCTCGACGTCCGCAGCCACGTACCCAGGTGCCAGATCCACGGAAACGGTCAAGTACATACCCTGCGCGCTGCCCGAGTCCCAACTGACCTGCCTGCTCGTGCTCTTGCCCTCGTCAGTGACCTGCTTGACGACCGCGGTGCCGCCACCGGAGTTCATCATCTGCGTCCCTGCTGCGACCTTCTTATGAAGAAGCGCGGCGACCGAGTCCTGCTGAGCCGCCGTAAGCACGGGGTTCAAGAACACCCAGATGGCGTTTGCGTCCAGGGTCTTACCAGAGACGACTGCCGTAGCGTTGCTCGCGTTCTGAATGACGACAGCCTCGTTGACGTAGTCGAGCGCGAGTAGGTTCGCAAGCACGCTGGAACTAGAACTCGAACCGCGAACAGTGAGACTCGCGCGCCTCTTCCTCCGCAGCAGCGAGTCGCTTTCTCGTAGAAGCCCAGGTGTTGCCTCTGCGGCGTTAGTGACCGATGTCCACCCAGCGACCGCAGTGACGATCTTGTTGATAGACGACGCAGCCGCGACGGTGGGTCCCGCTATCTGAGCCTGCACCAGCACGTCGGTAGACCCGCCCGCGATAGTGATGTCAGAGGTAGTCGTCCAGCGAGCGTCGTCATCGTCGCCGCCTCCCTCTACGATAGTCCCCTGGGGGATGACGGTCCCGTTGGTGCCCAGGCAACTTACCGTCGCTGTGGAGTAGCTCGCCGGGTCGGGGTCGACGCCCACGAGCCGAGAGCCATCTTGCAACTGGACACCTTCCGCGGCGTCGATGTTCGTGCCGTCGTAGATGCCTCGGAGTGCCTCGTAGCAAGCCGCGATGCGGTCGGTCACGATGCTGATGGAGATCATCGTCGCTTGGTCGTCGGTGCGTGTGGTGTCTAGAACGAGACCCGTCAACGCCTCGTAGTCGCTCACCATCGCATCAATAATCTGCGCCTGGGTGGGGAGCGTCAGGCCGGAGGGAGAAAGGGGCATGTACTACCTCGGGTAGATAGCGCGCAGTTTTGCGAGCCGTTGCGTGATGCGGGGGTGCGCGTTTCCATAACGCGCATTGGACACGCTGAACTCTAGCTCGAAAACCTGCTCCGCGAGGCGAGCTTCTATCACACCTGCGATAGAAGACGTGGTCGGGTTCCAGGTCGTCTTGACCGAGGTCACCGCAGCGATGCCGGGAACCGTAGAGACCTGCTTGCGTATCTCTTTCTCGATAACGGCTTGTAGCCCAGGCGTCATCGCCGTGTTCATCCAGTCAGCCCAGGGAAGACCCGCGTTGGGGTTCATGAACCACTCCCCGCGGTGGATGGAGAGGCGCAACCAAACACGCTGCGCTATCGCCTGCTCTGCAAGCACCAATGGCGTAAAGCCATCGGGGAGGTCTCCATCCACAAGGAGGAAATCGTGAGCAGTAAGCCGTGCCATCGCTCGCTACCGTATCACGGAGGCGGGGTGGCTACCACTCTCCAGGGTTGTCGTCGTCATCCCTACCATCCTTCCACGCAATCCACGCCATGAGCAGCCAAGCCAAAAGAGCGCGTAGACTCAACTCCCGCTCCAGTCTGTGTCGATGACGTCCGAGGCGGCGTCCGCCGCGGAGCCCCCCAGCATCTGCCTCATCTCCTCTACGGAGAGCCCCCGGAGGTCGAGAGCGAGGATGTTGCCTACGTGGACGTTCCCACCGGCACTCCCCTTGCCCGCGTCCATGAGCTTGATGCCCAACTCGCCCAGCTTCTTAACGGCATCTACCGATAGCTCAGGCGACTCAAGGTGCGCCAACGCCTGCACGCCCGCGCCCACAGCAATCGACTGCCCTAGTTCCTGGGGGTCGATAGCCACAAAGCCCTTCTTCTTTAGTTGCTCCAAAAACCACGGGTGTCGCGTGAACGAGTACGCGTTCGCGATGGTCGCGGGTTTGCCGCCCCTTCCCAGGACGGTGGCGACCTGCTTCACGCTATGCGTCTCCATGAAGACGTCAATCGCGCGGTGGTGCCGAGGCTCTGCGATGAACCGTACCTCTTCCGGCTCCCTCTCCGCGGGGGGCAGAAGCTCATCGGGAACCATAGGGAGTGCGTTCCCTCTCGCCATTAGACCTTCACCTTGATGCTGGGGTCCGCCTGCAGGTCACCCGGCACCGTCAGCGTCAAGGACGTCACGGGGAGGCCTGTCGTGAGGTTCACCCCGCTGTTGTGGGCCAATTCGATAGCGTTTAAGCGGGCGAGCACCTTCGGCGTCGTCGTAAGCGCCTCGGCGGCTGCGCCCGCGCCGAGTTGGATGACGCCGCTGAGCACCATGGCGCCTGCTGTCGACGACGTCCGCAGCGCGCTACCCACCCCGAGCCAGGGTGCCGGTAGGATGAAGGCGTCCATGACGTGGTGCCTGCGCGTTGTGGCGGGCTCCGCGGGGAGCGTCGCGCCCCCAACGGCGTTGTCGATATCTCTGGAGACAGTGAGGACGAGCACGTCGTCGCCCGCGACCAGGGGAGTGTAGACGGCGTTTCCTGCTCCCCCGAAGTGCACCACAGGGCCATTAACAAGGCCCATCTCGTAGGTCTCGATGATGTCGTTGTCCGTTTCGGAGAAGCGGTGCCCCTTGATGGACAGTTGCACGGTAGCTCGCGGAGTCTCCTCGCTAGCGTCGTAGGAGACTACCTTCCCGGGCATCACAGTCTCAACCTGCTCTACGATAGCGCCAGCTACTCTCGCTATTAGCTCAATCCCGCTGACATCTGACTGCTGCATGCCTTCTCCTATTTATACGGTACCGCTTTGACGGTGGTGTAGAACTCCTGCCCGTAGTTGGACCCTTGGAACCCTACCTGCACCGCTTTGTAGAGACCTGTGAAGCGCCTTGACTCTAGCCGAACTACACGCCCCACGCGCAACGTGGTGTCGACCAGGACGCCCGTAAACTGCACGCCGTTTTGGTCTGTGGCAGTGGGACTGCCCACGAGCGTCCCGTGTCGCGCAGAGTAAACCACCGCGGACTCGACTGTAATTTTGTTTTTCGGAAGGATATAGAGGTTGCCGTCGCGGATAAACCACCGCAGCGCTGCAGGGCCTCGCGTGGCGCTTTTACTGACCAGCAGGTCAAGGGCACGGCGCGCGGGACCGTTAAAGACGAAGCGCCGAGGGAAGTCGATGCGCCCTAGCTCAATCTGACCGCGGCCCAGCCCCGTGGCGGCGATAATCTCGTCCAGGACCTGATCTCCGTGCGTGGTCCTCTGAAAACTGAGGTCCAACCTACTGAGGTCCATCTGCCGACCGCCGTCGCGAATCACGATGTCCATGGACCAATCACCACCCGAGCGCTTCATGACGAGCGTCTTCGGATCCGGGTTGCCCTGGAAGACCGTCGAGAGACCCGTGTCATAGTGACCGACACGGACGGTGCACTTGTTCTTGTCACTCTCAAACACCGAGAGGGACGAGTCGTTCAAGTTCAGAATAGACAGGGAGCACTCCCCCGGAGTGCCCGTGTCCCTGGACTCTGTGCCAAACGAGATGTAGTGCCCTGACTGCTTGGGCTCATTGCCAAACTCAAGACCCTTTTCGCCCGGTGCACCACAACGCACCTTGATGCCGCGCATCATCGTCATACCGGAGTAATCCTCACCGCCTCATCGACGGAAGGCGGAAAAGCAACCTCCCATTGATCGCGAGGGGCATACACGATCTGGACGCCCCCATCTACGCCGAGGTCCTCTCGGGCGTAGCGGTCTTTGCCTATAGCGAACAACACACCCCCGGAGACCGAGGTGCTGTCGTACAAGTTCATATCCCACACCAACACACCCCCCGCCGCCACGCGGCGCCCAAAGGCGATAGGCGTACCGTCCGCAAGAGATACGTCGACATACCAACTGCGCCTCCTGTCAATCCAGCGAAACTCCAGGAGGTACTGGACACTCTCTAGCGTAAACGTCTTTGTGAAGTGAGGGTCTTCTGCCGAGAGACTTAGTATTTCCGCCATGTCAAGCCCTTCCGTCGTTTAGTCATGAGGGGGGACCACCCATCTTTTCGAGGAGCCAACGCCCTCCGGCTTTAGCCGCCGCGCCTACTTCCTCAACACCTTCCTTGAGCAGACTCTTGTTGGGAGCGACCTCAGTACCGCCCTCGCCCTTCTCCTTCTTTTTCTTAGAACTCGAAGGCGCGGCGCTCGACGGCGGCACATCCACAAGGGCCACATTGACCCGACGTGCAATAGTGAACGAAAGCGAGACGGTGTGCGCCTGCTTAATGTCCCAATCATGGGGCCATGCAGTGAGCAGGCAGTTCTCGTAGTAAGGTCCTCGGAACGCCCAGAGGGTGAGGTACTCGCCTACGCAGTCCCGCAAAAAGGCGAGAGCCGCCTCGATGCGCGGAGGACCTGTTATGCCCGTAAGTACGCTTCGAGGGTTGCCCTCTTGCCACAAGGTCCTGTCGTTCTGCTTCCTTGTGGGGTTTTCCGTGATAACAGCGGACACGGCGATTGTGGTCGTATTCAGTTCTACGTGATCCGACGCGGGCGAGAGACTCTCAATCGGGTGCAGGGCGGGACTCGCTCCCTCCGTGATACTCACCTTAGTAACGGAATCGAGTTCCAGTACGCGCCCGTCTGGGTGGATTATCTGCATCAGTTGTTAGCCGTGTTTCGGTACAGGTTGGCCGCGCCGACCGTCGCTGTCATGTTCTTGATGTTCTGAGGGTTGTTGATAGTTGTGCTGCTGCTGCTGCTGCTACTGGTGTTGTTCACCGAAGACACAGGCGCAGGGGAGCCGCCCATCGACTTCAGACTCGCGGCGAGCGCAGGGTTCGCGCCCTGGTTCATACCCCCGAAGAACTGACCCCCCGAATTACCCCCGGTGAGGCTTGACTTGATACCTTCTTCGATGACGTTATCTCCCGTGCCGACAATCAAATAGTTGCCGAGGACACTCTCACCCCCCTGGACCTCGGTCATAAGGTCCTCGAAAATCGCAGCTATAGCCGCTAGGAGCCCGAGGAGCGCGTAGATGGGTGCGAAGGCTACGTTCGCGGCAACGCCGAAGCCGAGCACAGCTTTCCCCCAGGCCAACGTGCCCGCTATCGCCGCGTACACCGTTTTACCCGCAAGGAACGTGGCTAGCTTGACGACGGCGAAATGCACGCCTCCCAACACGAGAGCCCCAGCCAGCAAGGTGAAGGCGCTTGCGAGAGCCCCGGTTACCTCACCCCAACCGCCCATCTGGACGATAACGCGATCCAGCCGGTCTGCCAGCTTGAGGAACACACCAAACGCCTTAGAGAGGTTCTCGATGTACCCACTCAGACCCTGCTTGATGAGCTTCCGGTTTGCCAGGAACCAAAAGCGGAACGCCTCCAGCATCGTCGTAAACACGGGCAGGAGGTCCTCGGCAATGTCGTTCCGAAGTCCCTTCGCGATGCCCCTCATGCGGACGATCTCATCGTTCCACTTCTGAGAGGCGTCAGTGAGGTCCTCACTCACCACGAGCCCGTACGCCTGCGCCTCTTCTCTAAGCGCCGCAAACGCCTTCGACCCTATGCTGAGCATGGGGCCCATGTTCTTGGAACCCGAACGCCCGAACACCGTGTCGAGCCACTGGAGTTCCAGTTTACTAAAGTTCCCCTGCTCTCTCGCCTTCATGATGGCTTCGAGGAGGTCCATAGAGTCTTTGTACTTATTGTTCGCGATGTCGCCCAGCAGGCCGAGTGCTCCGAACTGCTCGACGCCCTGGCCCTTGCCCTTGATAGCGTCGATGGCGTTATCGGAAGCGCGCCGGAGTGCCGTAATCACCTCGGGGAACTTCGTACCTACGATGTCGCTAATGAACTCCAGTTCCTGGATCTTCTGCGAAGAAGTACCCGCCTGATCGGAACGCACCTTTGCGATGTCCGCAGCGTCCGCGGTTCTCTGTATGATCCTCCCGCCGACGATGCCGCCTATTGCGGGGAGTGCCAGTGCGGCTCCCGCGCCAACCGCCGCCCCGAGGCCAAGCCGCCCCAAGAAGCCGCCCCTGCGACCCCTGCGACCCCTGCGCCCGCCGCCGAACCCGCCGCCGCCGAACCCGCCGCCGCCACCTGCCGCTCTCGCTAGAAACGCCTCTCTCTTTATCTGCAGTTTGAAGTAGCGCCAGCGGGCATTCAGACCCTTCCTCGTCAGACGCGTTTTTTCCTTCCACGTCAGTTTTGAGGCGGCTAGTTCTAGCGTTCTCGTTTTTAGGAGCACCCGGCGAAGCGTCGGAAGCTCAGTCGGCCCTCCGAAAGGACCGAATTGCCCCGTGCCCCCTTGGGCTCCCATAAACGGGAGGGTACTGACACCCGTAGCCGCATTCTTCCAGGGAGCCTGCCGCATAGGCCCCTGCCGACGACCCGAGTGGATCGCTGGCATTTTGATAGTCTTCTTACTAATCCGCCCAATGCCAGGGGGCAGACCGGGTCGGCGCATCTCAAGGGTCTCGCGCAGTTTTAGAGGCACCCGGCGCATCTCAAGGGTGTCGCGCAGACGTAGGCCCGCCCCATAGTTCCTTCGCTGGTGCGCCCGGAACGCGCGTTCTTGGTTCCTATTAGCCGCCTGTTTGGCACGGTGCAGACGCGTCGCACGGGCGGACTTCGCCTTCATTTGTTCCCATCGGGGCCAGGGCTGGAACCCAGAGGACGTCTTCAGCGGACTGACCGTCTTCTTCCCACTAACGAAGCGACCCCGGGCGTCTCGCTCCCTCTTTTTGCTCTCCTTGCGGACTATCTTCGTCAGGGTTTCCTGGTGCTTTTTTACCTGCCTCTCTGACTTGCGCATATCGCGCAAGCCCGCGCTCGTCTCATTAACGAGCTTGAGAACGGTAATTAGCTCTCGGACGGTAGTTTTCTG
>Ga0316204_10007234_pt1 | contig 16440 bp, 15 predicted proteins | sample 6monrhotite_MG_2_FD_205661 | JGI IMG/M metagenome (GOLD analysis project Ga0316204, IMG submission 205661) | Microbial mat bacterial communities from mineral coupon in-situ incubated in ocean water Damariscotta River, Maine, United States -... | ecosystem: Environmental > Aquatic > Marine >... | reverse complement strand
TTTCAACTAATTAAATCAGTAATCTTTATTGACACCTGAATCTAATAAAAGTCAAAAATAGATATCCTCAATTCTGAATTATGATGACAAAAATCAGTTAATAAGTATTTTATTAATACAATAATGTATTTTTATTATTTAGATGAAGAAGTTCAGACTTTTGTAATTGATTGTAAAACTATTTAATTAGCATTTTTTAATAGAATACTTACCATAATATACAAATGTTGTATCAGAAAAATCACCTGCCAATAAAGATTCTTTATTGTATAAATGAATAGAACTCTCGGTTATTATTATAAGCATTAACTTTTTATTTAGGTTGAAAATCCTCGCGCCTCCTGGAAATTTTTGAGTTAATACTAATGAGTCTTCATCATTGAGCAAAACCGCTAACCTTACTCCTTTAGTGCTGCCTAAATAATATTTTCCTGCTTCATACACTATTTTTTCTAAGGCCTGTCTACTCCATTCTTCAATGGGCTCTTCATTAAAACCTTCCTTTGATTTAATGTACAAAGAATCTAATTTTATAATGTAAATAGTGTTCATAAGTTTATTAAATATACAATTTTCCTTGTTCTAAAAGCTATAATAAAATTTAAAAAAAAGTATCTTTATTTTTTGCTTCCATCAAGGTTAAAAGTTAAATTTTTATCTAGCGCGTTAGATTTCATGTTAATATTTTTTGTTACGTGTTCAGCAAAACCAATACCAGCTTCAGTAAATATATTAGATACTGTCATTATACCTTCTTGCTTTAATCGTTCAGCATCTTCTCGATATTTAGTTGTTGCTGCGATTTGGCCATGATATTTCATTTCTTTTAATTGATCCAATACATCTAAAACAGTCGTGAATTTTGGTAGTGTGATCATGACTAATTCAATTGATTGTTGCGCTTGAATCCTATCCCAGAAATCAGCATCGCTTGGATCTCCTTGTATCACGCGTATGTCAGTTTTTTTTAATTCTTTAACAACAGTTGTATCTATATCAACCCCTATCACTTTATTTCCATAGTTGGCTCTCATCTTGGCATATGCTCCTTGCCCCAATGTACCCATACCAATAATCATGATGGCGGCATCGCCAATATCAAAAACGTTGTCATGGCTTAGTCTAACTTTACCTTGCAATCCTCTAAAATACGTTTTATTTCGAGAAAAAAATAGATTTGATTTAGCGTTTAAAATGGCTGAAATAACAAATGAAAATGACATGGCTATAGCAATTATAATAAGCCAATTATTATCGATCCATTGATTGCTTACAGCGATTGCCACCACAATTAATCCAAATTCACTAAAATTAGTAAGGTTTATTGAAGCCAGCAATGAAGTCCTAGCTCGCAGTTTAAAAGAAATTAATAATGCAAAGAAAAGTAAAGATTTTGCAAAAATTAAGGGTGTGATAATGACTGCCATCAAAAGTAGATCTTTTGTTATCTGTCCTGATAATCCTATAGATATAAAAAAACCTAACAAAAATAAATCCTTAAAACCAACCATGCTTTTTGCCATATCTTCAGCTTTTGGGTGATTGGCAATTAACATACCGAATATTAAAGCGCCTAAATCTCCTTTCATTGCAACTAATTCGAATATTTCAGCCCCTCCCATTGCCAGTATAAACCCATATAAAATGAGTAATTCACCACGCCCTACGCTTTTGAGTAAAGCATGCAATATAAATCTAAATGGAATGAGTAATATTAAAGAAAATGCCCAGATTGATGGTAATTTATTTGTTGATAAAGCCAAAAAAACAACCGCGGCAATATCCTGCATGATAAGAATACCTATAGCAATTCTGCCATGTAATGATTTAAGTTCTCCTTTTTCTTCTAAAACCTTAACCACAAATACTGTGCTAGAAAAACTCAGAGCAAAAGCAATAACTAAAGTACTACTCATGTCCAAGTCAGAAAAATGAGATAAACCAATGAGTGTTAATCCATAGAGGCCCACACCAAATACAAGTGTGATAATTAACATATGGATGCCTGTGACAGCCCAGACTTGTGGTTGTAATAAGTTCTTAATGTTGATTTTTAATCCAACAGTAAAAAGTAGTAAAGTAATGCCAATGTCAGCCAGTTTCTGAAAAAGGTCTGTATTTATTTCATCCTGTGTATAAAGTATAAAGCCAGTAACCAAAAAACCCACAAGTGGAGGCAATCCAACCTTTTTGGCAAAAAATCCAAGAGTAAATGCCAAAGTTATCCAAACAACATCTCCTACCGCAATTGCTACCCATCCTAATTCCATTTTGACTCCATTGAAGTTTAGCCAGAATGCAACATAAACACAGGGATGTTGGCTTTATTAAGAATGTATTCTGTCACACCACCAAAGATTCTTTGTTTAAATCGGTTGTGACTATAACCACCCATAATCAACAAATCTGATTGTGATTCCATGTAGCCATTAAGTATGGCTTGAACATCATTTTGTCCCGTAGACTTTACATGTTTTGCCTTAACTCCCCATGCTCGAAGGTATTTCATCAAGTGCTTTGCTTTCGGGCCGCTTTTATTTTCAGGTCTACAGGTTATAATATTAACTTGCTTTGCTAGGCGCAATAAAGGCATTGCAGCGGCAACTGCTTTAATAGCCTGAGGACTTTGGTTCCATGCAATGCTTATAGTTTTTCCAATTTTCGGCGCTTGTAACTGAGGTAAAATGATCACAGGGCGAGATGAATTTAATATAGCTGACATCATATATTGTCTGGCCTTACTCTTTCCTTCTTTTATCGGTCGTGAAACTATTATTAGATCAGAAACTGCTCCCGTGATAGAAAAAACTTTATCTGGGGTTCCTTTTCTTTCACTCCATAAAGCCACTGGTTTGCTTTTTTGTTTCTTTCTAAATACATAGCCATTATCTTGGGCCAATTTTGCAAACATTTCTTCAGCACTTTGATTGTTGTTTTGTATTTCATCAGTATCAGCTACATTTTCTAAATCACTAGGCATTGATACTGTAGATGTTTCATGTAGTCGAATATGACAGCCTTTAACACTGGCTCCTAAGTGTTTGCCCAAGTTGAAGGCTTCATTTAACGCAACAGCACATTCTGGTCTATTGCTAACTGGTACAAAAATTAATCGCATTAATTTACTCCTAAATTTTATTTATTATATTTTAATTGGGCTGACAAAACCTTGAGGCTTTATTGCCAGCACTGAACAATTTATTTGATTCAATATGATTTCTGCAGTATTACCGACTAGATACCCTGCAATTCCAGAACGTCCAACAGTTCCCATTACCATTAGTTCTGCACCTATTTCTTGAGCGAGCTCTGGCACAATTTTTTCTGCACTACCTTTTACAATATGTAATTGAGGCTTTAAATATGAAGCAGTTTCACTGCCAATTTTAGAAAGGTTTTCGTCAACCACTTCTTTTAACCATTTTTTTCTGACATCTTTCTCATCTTTAACCATTTCATCAATATCAGCTGTGGAATAAGTGCTTCTGGTTGACCTTAAAAGATCTTCATGCTGAAGTTGCCATGCATGTACAATATGTAACTCACTAAATTCAGCTATCGCTAAAGAACCTGCCATGGTTAACAACTGTTCATTTATGACTGCATTTTCTGAATTTTCTGGCTCATAGCTCAGACCAACTAGAATTTGTTTATAACCTTCTTGAGCTTTGGCTTTAATTAACCATACTGGGCATGGACATTTACGTAATATTTTTATATCCGTGTTACCAAACAATGTGTCAATAAAACTTATCGGTTGTTCAATGGCTTTTATTAAAAGATCACGATTATGCTCTAAAACCTCTTGGATAATATCGATAAAAGCTTTACCAGTAAATACTTTTATTTCAATTTGTAAATTATGATCTGAAACAGTATTAACTAGTTCTTGTATTTCTTGTCTTCGTTGTTGAACAATATCATCTATTAATCTGTTTGCCATTGGCATACTGGGTTTTAAACGACTGATATCATCAAAAACGGCAACCACTGTCAGTTTTGCCTGATTAGCATCTGCCAAATCAACTGCACGTTTAAAGGCAGTCGCTTCATTCACACCCTTACCAGCAACATATAAGATATTAGAAAATCTTTTCATAATTTACTCCTTATTAGTCACCTATTATTATATCAAAACTAATGTATACAATTAATAACTTGTGTCAATTATTTAATCATTTTCAAAAATATAACCCTGTGCTTAACTTAGATCTCGATTAAATTGAAATCGCATCAATAGAATTCATTAAATAGAATTTAATCCGAATAGAATTTGCTAAATGATTGCTTAAAGAGTTATTAATAATTGAAAAATATAATATTCTTAACTTATTTTTTGCCTTATAGAATTAAATAGAAATAGCATTAATGATAACCAAGCTACAACAGCTATCCATAACATTCCTTTAGATAGGTATAGCAAAGGTTTAAATTCTGCAGAAAGAGCTAAATTATAGGTTGCAACGGTATACATGCCTAATGGAAAGATAATGCTCCATTGCATGGGATCATACTTTAAAGGGATTGCTTTATATACATGCTTCCATAAACCTATCATTACTAAAAGAGGAATCCACCAAGTTGCCCATGTCCACAACATAATTGACATTATCTGTACAGATGGACGAAGTTCTACAAGTGTGGGAATAATTGGATCTGTTAACAATAGACTACTACCTGCATTAGCACTGATTGCAGCGGCTCCCATTATGACCCACATTAATGGCGAATAGTCTTTAGCCTCCATACTAAAAAAGAAAATCCTATAACAAAATATAGTGACAAAAATGGCATAGAAAATCATACCCAATGACCAAAGCATGTGTATTTCCAACATCATGTAGCCTGCGTACTCACCTAAATCTTTGGCAATTTTTGTACCTAATAAGACTAAAGATTGTGTACCAACAATTAAAATCAACCAGCCACCGTGAACAACATTCACTTCACGATTTTTATGGGCAAATGTTAGTGAAGCAAATCCAAAATACATGAGTGCTGACCAATAAATAAAAGCAATAAACCAACAGACAATTGCCAATAAAACATAACCATTTTGGTGTAATAAAATTCCAGATATGTTAGTGGCTGCAACAAATGTGAAAAAGATAAATGTTGTACGTGGGTTTTTTAAATCTTCAAAAACAGATTTTGGGAACTTAAATAACCTCCAAGTATAAAGAGTGGTCATAATGACCCATGTGCTTAATGTTAAATAAAAGAATACCTCTGTCAACAATAAAAAACCTTGTAGTTTCAGGGCTACAGAAATGATGCCTGTAGCCATTGTCATGGCAAAATATCCAGGGTATAAGTCCTTAAGCCAGTGTGGTTTTTTATACTTCATTAGGACATTCACTATGAACAGCAACTGAGTGTGAAAATTCTAAATCCTTACTATCTGCCAATGTGACAGAAAAATCTAACAATTGATCTCGGGTATTATGCATTCCCATGGTCTTCAGGTGATTGTTTCCAATTATAGGTTTGCATGTAAGTCAATTGAGTAAAGATAGTATTATCTTAACAATAACGACAAAATTGTAAAGTAATAATATTTTGATAATATACATCTACTAAAAGTAGTAGAGAATATCTCATGAATAAGACTATCTAAATTGACTCAAGGGCTATCTATATTCTAAAACCTACCAAAAGGATCATCAATACTTAATGATGGTTGAGTGAACCATTTCGGGCCTTGTTTTGTCATATAAAAATGGTCCTCTAATCGAACCCCAAATTCACCTGGCACACAAATCATGGGCTCATTACTAAAACACATTCCAACATCTAGAATAGTATCATCCGAACCAACCAGATAAGGCCATTCATGTATATCCAAGCCGATGCCGTGACCAGTCCTGTGAGGTAATCCTGGTAAATTGTATTCTGGTCCCAACCCTTGTTGAGTTAAATAATATCGCGCGGCTTTATCAACTGATGAACAGGTCATGCCTAATTGAGCAGTATCAAAAGCGGCCGCTTGTGCATCTTTTTCTATTTGCCAAATTTTTCTTTGCCTATCATTAGCCTCACCAAATACATAGCTGCGAGTGATATCTGAAATATATCCTTCAATCTGACAACCAGTGTCAATCAAAACCATGTCATTTTGTCTTAATTTTTTGGGATTTTTAACGCCATGTGGATAAGCACTGTCTTCTCCAAATAAGACAATACAAAAATACGAACCACTTGTAGCTCCCATTTTTATATGTGCTTGATGTATAAAATCTACGACTTCTTTTGTGCTAATCCCTTCATATAAAATTTTTGCTGCGGTCTGTTGTACTTTTAAAGTAATATTTTTTACACGCTGCATAAGGGCAATTTCATTTTTAGATTTTTGCATGCGACAACCTGCAGTGATGAATTTAGCATTTGAATATTCATAATCAGGATTGGCTAAGGCTATTCCATTGGTAATAAAAAAGGAACTGGATTCATCCAATGCTATGAGATTGGAAGCAAGTTTCATTGATCCCAATATTTGACCAAATAATTCATAAGGGCTTTCATGCTCTTGCCAAGCGTGAACTTTGCCTCTGACTTGCATAAAACCTTCTAAAGTACCTATTTCAAAATAGGGAGCGATGTATTGAATTTCACCCTCTGCAGGTAAAACCGCCCCAACCATGCGTTCGCTGGCATGCCACTTTGTGCCGGTAAAATAATATAGATTGGTTCCAGCATTCAAATACACAGCTGAAATGTTTTCTCGCTTCATTATTTGTTGTGCCTTTAGAACTCGCTGCTGATATTCTTCAATAGATATAACATTTAAATCATCGTTATATGGCTCCAAAACACTCAATTCTTTTTTTGCAGTACTACCACCTATTCCAATTGTCATTTAACTAAACCTATCATTTTATTTTAAATCGTATATTGTATACAATTTACTTGTTTTATTAATTATTATTTTTAATAATTACTTATAATATATTAATAACTTTATAAACATCAATTTAAATAATTTGGAATACATATGAATGCCCTTAATAAACTAAAAAATTCCATAGACTTACAATTAGATCAAGCTTTTGTGATTTTTAGTCCAGTAAATATTACATATATTTCTGGTTTTAATGGTCATGCAGCGACCTTATTACTGACTTCTAATAAGTGCTATTTAATTACAGATTATAGATATTTTGAACAGGCAAAATCGCAAGCCACTGGTTTTGAAATTATTTGTCGTGATAGAACCAAGCAAAGTTTAGGTCAACTGCTAAATCAATTATTGGAACAAAACTCAATAAGTAACCTCTATTTTGAAGCTGATCATATAAGTTATTCTCAATGGCAAGGATTAAAACAAGATCTTAGCATAACTAAAACCCTTCCTATAACTAGAACAATTGAAGATTTAAGGTATTTCAAATCAGAATTAGAAATTAAGAACATACAAAAAGCTGCAAATATTGCTGACAATGCCTTAGAAAACACCTTATCTTTAGTTAAGGAAAATGTTACTGAGCGAGAATTAGCTACTGAACTAGAATACCAAATGAGCCTACTTGGTTCTGAAGAAATGTCATTTCCAACTATTTTAGTCTTTGCAGAAAGAAGCGCTTTACCTCATGGTATTCCTGGAAATCGTAAACTTAAAAATGGCGATTTAATTCTGATTGATTTCGGTGCTGTACATAAAGGTTATCGATCAGATATGACTCGTACATATGTATTCGGTAAGGCGAATAAACAGCAAAAAGAAATACACCAAATTGTTGCCAATGCACAACAGAAAGCCATTGATGCTATTGAAATAGGCGTATCCGGTGAATATTTATATCGTCAATCAGAGAAAGTCTTATTATCGAGTCCTTATGCAGAATACATGGGAGAAGGACTTGGACATGGAGTTGGATTAGATCTACATGAGTTCCCATTTATGGGTAAAAATTGCAATTTAAAAATTCAGGAAGGTTGTGTCATTACTGTTGAACCAGGTATTTACATACCTGATTGGGGTGGTGTTAGAATCGAAGATGATATTGCCGTAACTAAAAATGGAATAGAAATTTTGAATAATTCACCCAGAGAATTATTAGAGCTCTAATAATTAATTAAAACGTTGAATTGAACAAGGTTGCAAATCAAAAATTGGCTTTTCTGCATGAACAAGATTACTTATTAAATCAGCTGTAACTGCTGCTTGAGTCAACCCTAAGTGCTGGTGCCCAAAGGCATAAAATATATTTTTGTGAGTTATATCTTGATCTATAACTGGCAATGAATCAGGTAAAGAAGGTCTAAATCCCATCCACCGTTCTCCATCTGCTGCTTTTACTTGTTTCAATGGGTTTAAAAAATATTGTGCATGGTTTAATAACATATCAGCTCGTTTCCAATTCGGTTTATTTTTAAGACCCGCAAATTCAACGGTTCCTGCCAATCGTGTACCGTTATCCATTGGTGTCATTATAAATTTACGTTGTGCGAATGCGACTGGTCGATTTAATAAATCTCTATTACTTAACATTAAATGATACCCACGTTCTGTCTCTAATGGAATATTGTAACCTAAATTTTTAGTTAGTTTATGACTGTACGCACCTGTTGCAACTATGACCTTATTAGCCTGAATAGTATTTCCAATTGTTATTAGATCAACTTCTTTATTTGTATTTGGATTTATTTTTAAGATTTCTCTTTTAATAAACTTTCCTCCTTGATCTATAAAACTCTCAAATAAAGCCATTGAAAACTTCAATGGATCTGTTGTGTAATGAATATCTGGATAATAAATAGCGTTTTGACAATTTTTCAATTGTGGTTCTAATTCTTTAATCTCGCTATGTTGCACTATTGTTTGTTTTACGTCGTAAGAACTTAGTTTTTTAAATTCTTTTTGAGCCAATTTCATTCCATTGTTTCCTTCAAATGCTAACAAATATCCTTTTTGCTGAATTAAATGTTCTGCATTTGCCATTTTAATTAATGGAAAATAGGATTGCATAGCAACTTTATTAAGATGACATAAAATTTTTGTTCCTTTTTTAAATTGATTTTTTCTTGCAGCCATTAGAAACCTAAACATCCAAGGCATGGCTTTAGGCAAGTAGCTCTGTTTAATGCTTAACGGCCCATTTGGGCCCAAAATTATAGAAGGCAAAGACTTTAAAATTGAAAGACTTGCCATTGGAAATATTTGTTCAGTAGCAAAATGCCCTGCATTACCACTACTACACCCTGAGACGGGATCATTTTTATCTATTATTGTGACTTGTAATCCTTGTGACTGTAGTTTTAATGCACAACAAATACCAACTATTCCACTTCCAATAACCGTTATAGACTCTTTATTCATGTTTTTTTCAAATTTTTTAACTATTGTATATTGTATACAATATATTATTAGTATTATAATGCCACCAACATTTAAATCAACAAATTGATAATAAATTTTAATAAAGAACCTTTGCATAATAAAAAACCTTTGGAGCACATTATGAACAAAACAGATTGGACAGGCGTATTCCCAGCTGTAACAACTCAGTACAATGAAGATTATTCAGTAAACCTGCTTGCCACTCAAGTTATGTTAGATGAACTGATTAAAGATGGGGTTCATGGAATCATTACATTAGGTACTGTTGGAGAAAATTACTCACTTTCTGCTGAAGAAAAAAGAAATGTACTTGCTGCCTCTCAAGAAGTCATCGCCGGACGTGTACCTTTATTAAGTGGTGTGGCTGAAAACACAACAGCATTAGCCTCACAATATGCAAAAGATTGTGAGAGCATTGGCATTGATGGTTTAATGGTTTTACCTGGATTAATTTATAAATCTAATGAAAGAGAAACTATTAATCACTTTCAACAAGTGGCTCGCAGTAGTTCTTTACCAAATATGATTTATAACAACCCTGTCTCATATGGAGTAGATACTAATATAGAAATGATGAAGGTATTAGCTGCTGAAGATAACATTGTTTCGATTAAGGAATCCACTACTTCAACATTTAGAATTACAGATTTATTTAATGAATTTGGTGACGACAGGTTTCAGATCTTTTGTGGTGTTGATAATATTGCCTTTGAAAGTCTTATGCTTGGTGCACATGGCTGGATTAGCGGCTTAACAAACGTGTTTCCAAAAGAGTCCGTCGCGATTTATAATTTGTTAAAGAATGGTGATACAAACAAAGCACTTGAAATTTATCGATGGATCACCCCTTTATTGCACCTAGACACCATTCCAACTCTTGTTCAATGTATCAAATTAGCCGAACAAGAAGTGGCTCGTGGTAACGAAAGAATCAGAGCCCCAAGATTAACCTTGGTCGGAGAAGAGCGAGAATTAGTGATTCGATTGGTTAAAGAAGCTTTAGAAAATAGACCACAACTTTGAGGAAACTCTGATTAATGATTAAAGGCACTTTTTTCTGTATAGATTCACATACTTGTGGCAACCCCGTTCGGGTTGTTACAAGTTCAGCCCCTTTTCTAAAAGGTAAGAATATGAGTGAAAAACGTCAAGACTTTTTACTCCATCATGATTGGATTAGAAAAGGACTGATGTTTGAACCACGAGGTCATGATATGATGTCAGGTTCCTTTATTTATCCTCCTACCAGTGAAGACACCGATGCATCCATACTTTTTATTGAAACCAGTGGATGTTTGCCCATGTGTGGGCACGGAACAATAGGTACGGTAACAGTAGCAATTGAAAAAGGATTGATAATACCTAAAAAGCATGGTGAATTACTATTAGATGTTCCCGCTGGTAAACTTCGAGTAGAGTACCAACAGGAAAATCAACAAGTAAAGAATGTCAAAATATTTAATGTAGCATGCTATTTGGCCTATCAAAATGTTGAGATAAATTGCCCTGAACTAGGAATGTTGAAAATTGATGTCGCATATGGCGGAAATTATTATGCCATTGTAGATCCTCAAAAGAACTATCAAGGGCTCGATAAATTTAGTACCAGCGATATTTTGAAATACTCACCCATATTAAGAGAATTACTAAATAATACGATTCGTCCTGTTCATCCAGAAGATGCCAGCGTTAATGGAGTCACTCATTTACTGTGGACAGGAAAGGCTAAAAACCTTGAATCAACTTCTGCAAATGCCGTGTTTTATGGGGAAAAAGCCATAGATCGCTCGCCATGTGGCACTGGCACCAGTGCCAGAATGGCACAATGGCATGCCAAAGGGTTACTAAAGAAAGGTGAAAAATTCATCCATGAATCTATTATTGGTAGTCAATTTATTGGTTGTATTGAAGAAGTAACCACTGTAGGTAAATTCCCAGCTATTCGACCTAGTATCCAAGGTTGGGCAAAAATATTTGGCCAAAATGCCATAACTATTGATGATGACGATCCGTTTGCATACGGGTTTACTGTTTAACATAACAACTTTGAGAATTAATATGACATTAACTGGCGCACACCTGATTGGTACAAATGAAGTATTGGGAAAATCTACTTTTAAAGCTTTTAATCCAATAAATGGATCGGAATCTGACTGTAATTTTTCTGAAGGAACAACAGATCATGCTAATTCTGCCTGTGATTTAGCAGAGGATTCTTTTGAAATATTTCGAAATTCAAGTTCTTTACAAAGAGCTGAGTTACTTGAAAAGATTGCCGAAGAAATTATGAATATTGGCGACAAGCTAATTCACCAAGTCCACATGGAATCGGGATTACCTCTCCCTCGTATCCAAGGGGAACGCGGAAGAACTTGTGGCCAATTACTTTTATTTGCAGAAGTATTAAGAGAAGGTTCATGGGTCAATGCAATCATTGATAATTCTGATTCTGCAAGAATGCCATTAGTAAAACCTGATACACGTTCAATGCAAGTGGCATTAGGACCTGTAGCTATATTTGGAGCCAGTAATTTCCCATTAGCTTTTTCAGTGGCTGGCGGCGACACAGTCTCAGCACTGGCAGCTGGTTGCCCCGTCATTGTGAAGGGACATCCCGCACATCCAGGCACTTCAGAAATGGTTGGAAAGGCCATAATAAAAGCGATTAAATCATGCGGATTACCCAATGGAATCTTTTCTCTAATACAAAGCAGTAATTATTTAGTCAGCGAAATTTTAGTTAAACACCCGAAGATTAAAGCCGTTGGATTTACCGGATCTTTAAAAGGAGGAAGACACCTTTATAATCTTGCCAATTCCAGAGTAGAACCCATTCCATTTTATGGAGAGATGGGCAGTATCAATCCAGTTTTCTTGTTAAACGATGCTTTAGACGATGATACTAATAATTTTGCAAAAGAATACATCGCATCTCTAACTATGGGTGTTGGCCAATTTTGTACCAATCCAGGATTGTTAATTGCACAAAAATCACAAAAATTAGACTCTCTATTAGAAGATCTTTCTCTGAATTTTGGAGGATCGATCACTGGTCCTATGTTAACCAAAGGTATTCAAGATTCATTGAATCAAGGTATTAAAAATATAAAATCTCAATCTGGTGTTGAAGTGTTGGCCCATAACTCTGCAAATCAGAACCATTCATTTTCACAAAACATGATTGTAACGGTGTCAGCCGAATCATTTATTAATAATTCTGACTTACATGAAGAAGTTTTTGGACCCGTAGGAATCGTGGTCATTTGTAAAGACAAAGAAGAAATAATGAAAGTAGCTGAATCTTTAAAGGGGCAGTTAACTGCTACAATACATACAACAAAAAGTAATGATAAATTCACTAGAGACTTATTTAATAAACTGACACAAATTGCTGGAAGAATCTTATTTAATGGATTCCCAACAGGAGTTGAGTTCAATCGTTCTATGGTTCATGGAGGGTGTTATCCAGCGACAACGGACTCACGATCTACTTCTGTAGGCACTCAAGCTATTTATCGTTTTACTAGACCAGTATGCTATCAAGATACTCCTGAATATTTATTACCAACTGAATTAAAAAACAACAATCCGTTAAACATTTATCGTATGATAGATGGCGTTATGACAAACGCATAAAATAGAATTGGAAAAAATACATTACAAGACTCGAACTGAACATGTTTTAGAACTCATTAAAGAAGATATTTTATCTGGAGCTTTAAAAAGCGGAGAACCCCTTAGACAAAGTTTTTTAGCGGATAAATATCAAGTCAGCCGAATACCAATTCGAGAAGCTTTGCTTCAACTTGAGTCTCAAGGATTGGTTCGAATGGAAGCCCATAAAGGCGCAATTGTGACAGAAATTTCCATTCAAGAAATTGATGAATTATTCCAACTCAGAGCTATTTTAGAACCTCATATCTTACAATTAGCTATTCCCAACATGAAAAATGAATGTTTTATGCGCTGTGATGAAATTCTAAACAAATTGGAAAATGCATTAGATAATAAAAAGAACATAGACCTGTGGAGTGAATATAATTATGAATTTCATAAGACACTATATGAGCCAGCACAATTATTTCATACATTAGATATTATTAACACACTCAACACGCGATCAGATCGCTATATCAGATTACAATTACTCTATACAGATGGAATTGATAAGGCTGAAAAAGAACACAGAGAGTTATTAGAACTGTGCCAGAAAGGTAATATCGATAAAGCCATCAAACTCCTGTATGATCATATCCATGTTGCCAATATGGATATAAAAGAGTTTTTCAAAAATAAAGTTTCTTAAAAACAATGCAAAATCATTATTTTCAAAAGATTTTGTAACTTGTTTATCAATTTAATGTCCTATTTTTACTTAACTTAAATTAACTGACCTTGAGAATGGATATTATGATAAATAAAAAAATACTAGTATTAACCTTATGGGCTGGAATTTCTTCAGCTCAAGAACCCACACAAGCTATATTAAATGGTGTGAAAAATATTGCTCCTAATGTGAGTCTATCATCAACAAATAAATCGGTAATTAAAGGTGTTTCAGAAATCGTATTAGATTCATCTGGTCGAAGTGAAGTTTATTATATGACTGATGATGGTAAATACCTAATCAATGGTAATATTATTGCAACTGCTACTCGTGAAAATATGACTGAGAATACCAAATCTTCATTAAGGAAAGACGTTATCGGTCAATTTAATAAAGACCAAAGAATTGATTTTTTTCCTGAAGACACAACTAAAATGAAACATCATATCACAGTTTATACTGATATTGACTGTGGCTATTGCCGAAAATTACACAGTGAAATGAAGCAATATAATGACTTAGGTATTGGCATTTCTTACCTACTTTATCCTCGCTCTGGAATTGGCTCTCCTTCCTATGCTAAGGCTGTGACTGCATGGTGTGCTACAGATCGTAACAATGCCATGACACAATCACAAAACGGGGTAACATTAGAGCCTAAACAATGTGATAATCCAATTGCAGATCATTACAACTCAGGTTTAAAAGCAGGTGTTAGAGGAACACCGAACATAGTCACAGATAATGGCGAGCTCATTCCCACTTATATGCCTGCTGAGGCCTTACTTGAAAGACTGGTAATGTTAGCCAGTAAATAAATACAATCAAAAGTCATTGAGATTAAATGATTACTTTAATCGTTTAATCTCAAAGGGAGGTGCTTTACATTGTTATACAGAGAAAGAAAAAATTGATGAATTCAATTATTTTTCACTCTGCTATTTAGCGGTGTCAAGCTCTCTCCTATTTTTAAAGTCTGATTCTGAAGTCCATTTTGGCCAATCATTGTTATTGGCAAGTACACTGGCGATATCAATGATGAGTTCAATATCTTGTTTAATCCCACCCAGTGACCAATTGGCAGAATAATCATCCGCTTCTTTGTGGTAACGATGAGTGATGTATTCAGGATCGGTATCTCCTAAGCTCATGAACAATAAACTTGGTACACCTTGTTTTGCAAAAGAAAAATGATCAGACCGAAAAAACAATCCATTTTGTGGCCGTGGATCAAGCTTGACACTGCGGTTTTGTTTGGCTGCAGATTTTGATAAATAACCTTCCATCTCTGACATGTTATTGCCATACTGTAAAATGTAATCCACACCATCAAGAGCATTCATTCCATCAATATTTAACAATGCAACCATTTTTTTGGTTTCGATAACTGATCCTTTAGCAAATAATTCCGATCCTATTAAACCTGTTTCTTCAGCAGTGAAATTAATGAATAGGATAGATCTTTCAAAGGGCTTGATTAGTGATTGTGCTTTCATCAATCTAGCCAATTCAAGTGTTGCAGCAGTACCAGTTGCATTATCAATAGCACCGTTATAAATTTTGTCTCCAGTAGGTGTTTTCTTTGTACCAAAATGATCCCAATGAGCACCAATAACAATGTATTCATCAGCTTTACTTGAACCTTTTAAAGTTGCTACAACATTATTTGATACGGCATTTTCAATTTCAATATCTAGAGATAAATTAGCCTTTAAATCAAGAGCTTGCGCTTTGAAATCGGCAGTTAGTGCTTGCTTTTCTTGTTCTTCAAAAATAAGTCCTGCTGATTTAAATACCTTCTGTGCCACTTCGTGTTGAATCCAACCCATTATCGGCAGCTTGCTGACATTTTTATTATCATCAACTAAGGTATATTTGCTGCCTGTATTTGAACTTTGTACCACACTCCATGGATAAGCAGCGGGTGCTGTTTGATGGACGATGAAAACAGCTTTAGCCCCTTGGCGAGCTGCTTCTTCATACTTGTATGTCCAACGTCCATAATAGGTCATAGCATTACCCGTAAATACCGCCTCATCTTGTGTGGCAAAACCAGGATCATTCACCAACATGATGACAGTTTTTCCTTTAACATCTATACCAGCATAATCATTCCAGTTATATTCTGGTGCATTGATACCGTAGCCTACAAAGACAATGTCAGAGTCATCTAAGGTTATTTTATTTTCAATTTTTTCAGTACGCGCCGTGAAATCAATACCATTATTAAAAGTCATATCACCAATGCGTAATTTCATATCTTGATCAATAATAATCTTAGCCATGGGAACCGGATGAAAAAAACTACCATTATTTGCACCTTTTAGACCTATTGACTCATATTGTTTTGCCAAATAATCAATAGTTAACTTCTCTCCTTTTGTCAGTGGTGCTCTACCCGCAAATTTGTCTGAGGCTAATTGTTTAATATCCTTATGAATATTATCAATGTTTACAGAGATTTGTTGTTTTGCAGATACCTTTTGAAAAACCACAATTGAAGTGATTATAAGTGTTAGTAAAATATAGTGTTTTGATTTACTTTTCATTCTTGTCCCATAAATTGATTTTCAGTGTAATTATAAATTTAAAAAGTCATTAAGTATAGTTGTTATTTTGCAGTGGAAGGCACAGTGTTAAATTAATTCATAATGAATATGAGGTTTTAACCTCGCCTTTTTTCCAACATTGGCAAGACTAAAGTCTCGCATCCAAAGAGCACATATTTTTCTCGCAGAATCGTAAAGACGCTGAAAAAAAAATCTTTGTAAGATGT
>Ga0316204_10007233_pt1 | contig 16441 bp, 16 predicted proteins | sample 6monrhotite_MG_2_FD_205661 | JGI IMG/M metagenome (GOLD analysis project Ga0316204, IMG submission 205661) | Microbial mat bacterial communities from mineral coupon in-situ incubated in ocean water Damariscotta River, Maine, United States -... | ecosystem: Environmental > Aquatic > Marine >... | reverse complement strand
GAAAAAAATCAATTAGATATAAGTAAGGATAGGGTAGATGCTCACGACATTATCAATGATGCAACTGCTCATGTTGAGCTTATCGTACAAGACCGAGGAGGGTATATAAACACTCATTTAGATGCTTCGAGGTCTGATGTATTGGCAAACGAAATGCATTTTACCAATGTTATCGTCAATATTTTAGACAATGCGGTGAAGTATTCGCCCGAGGCACCAAAAATTGATGTTTTTACAGAGCTTGCTAAAAATTATATTATTATCAAAGTGCAAGATCAAGGTGCAGGAATGAGCAAGGCCGTGCTAAAAAAGGTCTTTGAAAAATTTTATCGGGAGCATACCGGTAACATACATAATGTAAAAGGTCACGGATTAGGATTGGCCTACGTTAAAAAAATAGTGGATGATCACCAAGGTGAGGTGTATGTTGAAAGTGAAAAAGGTAAAGGAAGTACTTTTTACATTAAGCTGCCTTTAATTTAAAAAATTATGGAAACAGAAAACAAGAAAATATTATTGGTTGAAGATGATCCCAATTTTGGGATTGTCCTAAAAGATTATTTGCAAATGAATGACTTTGACGTTGTACTTGCAAAGAACGGAATGGAAGGTTTTGAAAAGTTCAAGAAAGATAATTATGATGTTTGTATTCTTGATGTAATGATGCCATACAAAGATGGATTTACTTTGGCCAAGGAAATTCGTGAGAAGAATGAAAATGTGCCAATTATCTTTTTGACTGCTAAAACAATGAAAGAAGATGTTTTGAAAGGATATAAGGCGGGTGCTGATGATTACCTGAATAAACCATTCGATTCTGAAGTGTTGTTGATGAAGCTTAAAGCTTTAATGCAACGAAAGGCATCTAATACATTAGCAGATAGTAAGCAGTTCGAATTTAAAATTGGAAATTTCAATTTAAATTCTAAACTACGCTTCTTGAAATATCTGGAAGAAGAGCCCATTAAACTTTCTCCCAAAGAAAACGAACTTTTACGCTTGTTGGCATTGCATGAGAATGATTTGATGCCAAGAGAATTGGCTTTAACAAAAATCTGGAGAGATGATAATTACTTCACTTCTAGAAGTATGGATGTATATATCGCTAAGCTTAGAAAATACTTAAAGCGTGACGATGTTGTTGAGATATTGAATATTCATGGTGAAGGTTTTAGATTGGTTGTTAAGACTGAGGGAGAGACTTCTGTTTAAAGAATATTAAATTTATAAATTACAAACGTCTCAAATTTATTTGAGGCGTTTTTTTATTGACATACTTGCACGATAGCGACTGTCCTAGTTTTGATTTTCATAATTATTGTAAGCCATTTTGAATTGCTTTGATGATTTTTTCTGGCGATAATTCTATAGATACTTCAATAGCATCCTCAGGTTCTTCAAGGGTGTCAAATTGAGATTGTAGTAATGCTGATGACATAAAGTGACCCTTTCTACTTTCTAAACGATTTTTTACCTGTTCAAAAGTACCTTTTAGGTATATAAAAACTAATTGATTTTCAATTCCTTGACTCAAAATACTACGGTATTTTTCTTTTAAGGCAGAGCAGGCAATGATAGCACCAGATTCGAGCTGGTTGTACGCCAAGGTATTCAAACTTTGTAACCAGTCTTTTCTATCATTATCATTAAGTGGTTCGCCCGAGCTCATTTTTTCAATATTCTCTTTTGGATGATAATCATCACCATCAAAAAAAGGAAATCCATGAATTTGGCTCAAAAGCTTCCCGATAGTGGTCTTTCCGGTACCGGAAACACCCATTATTATAAAGATTGACTTACTCATCTTTAAAACTTATTAGTTTATCTATTTTAGAAATTACCCTTGAAAATTCTTCGTTAAATTCTATCCAGAATATAGTTTTGTTCTTTCGATACCAAGTCAATTGGCGTTTTGCAAACCTTCGGGTATTTTTTTTAATTTCTTCAATGGCAAATTCCAAATTATAGTTTCCATTAAAAAAACCAAAAAGCTCTTTATATCCAACGGTTTTAAGAGCATTAAGTTCTTTATGTTCGAACAAGTCTTTTGTTTCATTCAACAAGTCATTTTCCATCATCAAATCTACACGCTTATTGATTCTATCATAAATAAGCTCTCGTTCTGCTGTAATCCCAACATAAATTGTTTTGAAATTGCGCTTTTTCTTTTCTTGGTTCAAGAAAGAGGAGTAAGGCTTTCCTGAGGTAATACAGACCTCTAAAGCACGAATGATGCGATGCGGGTTTTCAATATCAACCCGATCAAAATAGTAGGGATCCTTATTTTTTAATTCTTCCTGTAAATACGGAAGCCCTTTTTCCTTTTCTAGCTTAATCAATTCCTGTCTTACTTTAGCCGGAACTTCAGGAAAACTGTCCAAGCCATTGACAACGGCATCAACATAAAGGCCGCTGCCGCCCACAAGAATAGCGATATCATTTTCTTTGAAAACTTCATCCAATTTTAAAATCGCTTCTTTCTCAAAATCACCCACTGAATATGAGTCAAATATACTTTTGTGTTGAATAAAATGGTGTTCTGCCATTTGTAATTCTTCGTAGGAGGGAACCGCAGTTCCAATTGACATCTCTTTATAAAACTGTCTAGAATCTGCTGATAAGATTTCCGTATTAAAATGCTGCGCCAGTTGAATTGCCAAACGCGTCTTACCAATGGCTGTTGGTCCAATTACGGCAATGAGCGTTTTATTTATCATAAGTGGTCTCCACAACTATAACAATGCTTGGCATTATCACGATGCCCTTCGGCAGAGCAAGACGGACAAGCTTGAGTATTACTATGTACAACGCTTTTGCCACTATTGTTTTTTCCATGGCGAGAAAACTCAACGGTAACAATACCAGTCGGCACAGCAATAATACCATAACCTAATACCATAATAATCGTAGCTATAAATTGCCCAAGATTGGTTTGTGGCGCAATATCACCATAGCCAACAGTAGTAAGCGTTACTATGGTCCAATAAATGCTTCGTGGTATGCTGGTAAAACCAGCTTCATCACTTTCAATAAGGTACATTATAGTACCCATAATAACCGATAGTATTAAAACCACATAAATAAAGACGGCTATTTTTGCTCTACTTGCTTTTAGCGCAGATTTAAGTTGTGAGGCTTCACCCAAAAACTTGACCAATTTTAAAATTCTGAATATGCGAAGTAGTCTGAATGCCCTAACTGCCAGTAAAACTTGTGATCCTGCAAATATGTAAGAGAGGTATAGCGGAATGGTTGATACAAAATCAATAATACCATAAAAACTAAAAACATACTTAAGGGGTTTCTTAAGACTTATGATACGAGCAATATATTCAATAGTGAAAAATATAGTTACTATCCATTCTAAAACAAGTAGCGGTTGATGGTATTCAATATCAATTCCCTTAACACTTTCTAGCATCACCAATACCACACTAAGCACTATCAAAACCACCAATGCAATATCAAAGAATCTTCCCAATGGGGTATCTGCTTCATAAATAATTTCATGAAGACGGTGTTTCCAACCAGAATGGATTTCTTGCTCTTTCAATTAGAAGTTTTTAATTCTATAATCTTAACTCTATTCTTTTTGCGAAGGTATGATTCAATGATTAGTGTCGAATTTAAATCCCCAGCAATCGGAGTCATCAATGATTCTAAGATATGAATATTATTTAATTGATGGTTTAGTTCTATATAACCAAAGCCTTGTAATACACCTTGTTTAATCAAAAGCACACTCTGTTCACCTAGAGATCGACCCTTGTCGACTAGAACAATATTACGTCTGTCGATACTGTATTTTTTAAAGATTTCATCAATCTTATCTTGTATTAATTCAGCTGGTTTTAAATCAAATTCTTCAGTAAGTTTTGATAAAAAATTGTCACTACTTTTTAAACTTGAGAAACTACTAAGCCTATTGATTTGTCCATTAGCGCGTTCAGATGAAAATCTTAAATCCCCATCTTTAATTGCAGTTAAGTAGATACCATGTGAAAATCCTTTTTTGGTTTGTTTATGATTGTATTTTGGGGTATTCTCTTTAATTTCATGATACTCTTTTAATAGCGCTACAAGTTCACTTCCTGTTTGTTGGTAGCTAACCTTCTTCGTTTCTTTTTGTAGTTTTCTAGCCAAATTACCTACATTGGTAAAATGCTGATTCACCCTTTTTTTGATATTCTTGGTTTTGCCAATAAAAATGATGTCACCTTCTTTATTGTGCATGTAGTAAACCCCGGTCTCTGATGGCAGTTCTTCTACCATATTCAATTGGGTCGGTGAGAGTTCTCCTAAAGTTTCTTCACGAACGACCGTTTTTAGTATTGATTTGTCTAAATCTTTGGTCAATAATAATTTAAAGAGTTTTAGTGTTGCCAATGCATCACCATCGGCCCTATGCCTATCACTAACAGCAATACCTAAAGAACGCACCAATTTACCTAAACTATGCGATTCTGCATCAGGAATCAGTTTTTGTGATAACTCAACGGTACAAAGTGTTTTTCGCTGGAAGTCATAGCCCAATCTCCTAAATTCCGTTCTTAGAATACGGTAATCAAATTGTGCATTGTGAGCCACCAAAATAGTGCCTTCAGTAATTTCAACTATTCTTTTGGCCACTTCATGAAATTTGGGCGCGCTCCGTAACATTTTGGAATTAATGCCAGTAAGTTTTACCACAAAGGGTTGAATGTCCTTTTCTGGGTTGATAAGACCTACAAATTTATCTACAACATCGTGCCCATCAAACCGGTAGATTGCAATCTCCATGATACCTTCTTCATTGTACTTGCCGCCGGTACTTTCTATATCTAAAATGGCATACATGAATCTCGTTCGATGTTTATTAATAATTTCTAGCGCCAAAGATACTGCTTCCGATACGCACCATTGTACTACCTTCTTCAATAGCTATTTGATAATCTCCGCTCATACCTATAGATAAGATATTTGAATGAGGCAACTCATCTTTTAAAATATCAAAAAGCACTTTTAAGTTTTTGAATTCTTTTCTAATTTGTTTACTATCCGTAGTAAATGTAGCCATGCCCATTAGGCCTTCTATTTTTATATTTTTAAGAATTTTGAAGTCTTGAGAATTGATGATTTCTAAAAGTTCTTTTTCATTCAATCCGAATTTAGTTTCTTCTTCTGCGATATGAATTTGCAAAAGACATGAAATAGTACGATTGTGTTTTTTGGCTTGTTTATCAATTTCTTTCAAAAGCCGAAAACTATCAACGCCATGAATTAAATCAACATACTCCGCCATATATTTCACCTTATTGCGTTGAACATGCCCAATCATGTGCCATTGAATGTCTTTTGGCAAGGATTCCCATTTTTGGGTCATTTCTTGAACTTTGTTTTCCCCAAAAATTCGTTGCCCAGCTTCATAAGCCTCAATAAGGGCTGCATTGGGTTTTGTTTTTGAAACCGCAACAAGCGTAACCTCATCAGGAATATCTTTTTTTATGTTCTTAATATTATCCGCAATAGACATTTATCATCAGTTTATAATTCGTAAATAGTCAATCCGCTACGCAGTTTAGGTTCAATATATGTACTCTTTGGTGGCATGACCAACCCGGCATCTGCAATTGCTTTTATTTCATCTATGGTAATCGGCACCAAACTAAATCCGACAATAAAATCACCCTTATCGATACTATCTTTCATTTTTAAAAGATTATATTTTCCATAGCCATATTCTATGCGCTTATCATTTCTCAAATCATGAATTCCTAAAATAGGTTCTAGAATGGTTTTATATAAAATTTGAGTGTCCAACTCACTCAACGGGTCTGTAAATTCATATACCTTTTTTCGAAGGTAGAGCGAATAGAATTCACCTTCTAAGTACATGCTGAAATGATGTTTTTGATGAGGCCTGTAAATACCATCATTTCTTTTTTCAATACGATATAGTGTATCTAACTGAATTAAAAACTCATCTGCAGATAACCCATTCAAATCTTTTACCATACGGTTGAATTCATAAATCTTTATTTCAGATTCAGGAATCAAATAACTCATGAAAAAATTGTAAGGCTCTTCACCTGTATGTTCGTCGTTTTTTGCTTTTAATTCTTCAGCCAATAATGAAGAGGAAGCACTTCTATGGTGACCGTCCGCAATATAAAGGGCGCTAATATTACCAAATAACTGCTGCAACTTAAAAATTATATTTTCATCAGTAATTTTCCAAAGCGTATGTTTTACTTTGTCCGTTGTAGTAAACTCATATTCAGGCACTTTGGTAGTTTCATTATGTAATATGAAAGAAATTTTATCATTATCACTATAGGTCATCAATACCGGTTCGGCATTAAAACCAACAGTATTCAAATAATCAGCAAAAAGCACCTCTCTTTTTTCTAAGGTGTCTTCATGTTTTTTTATAGTGTCTGCCTTATAATCTATGACACTAGTAGCGCAAAATAGACCTAAACTTTTAAAGCTATGTCGCTCAATTTGATATAGATAAAAACTTGGGTTGTCGTCTTTTTCAAATACGGAATTTTCTAAAAACTCTAAATAGCGGTTATGAACCAGTTTAAAACGTTCTTTACCAGAAATGTTTTTATGAAATTTAAATCCAGGATTGATAATATGTAAAAAAGAAAAAGGATTATAGGCCAAGATGCTATTCAGTTCATTGTCATCATATTCTTCATAAGATTTTGATGCAACAAACGATACTTTATCCTTTGTGGGTCGAATGGCTCTAAATGGTTTTACGATAGCCATATTAATTAAATTGAGCAGCTATTTTCTCAGCTTTTCTAGATTGCGAATAATCGTAGAACCCTTCGCCAGATTTTATTCCTAACTTATTGGCCATGACCATATTGACCAATAGGGGGCAAGGTGCATATTTAGGTTTTTTAAAACCGTCGTACATCACATTTAGAATGGATAGGCAAACATCTAAACCAATAAAATCTGCTAATTGTAAAGGCCCCATTGGGTGTGCCATACCTAATTTCATTACAGTATCAATTTCTTCTACGCCAGCAACACCGTTATATAGCGTTTCAATAGCTTCATTAATCATGGGCATTAAAATACGATTCGCCACGAAACCTGGATAGTCATTGACTTCAGTTGGGGTTTTTCCTAATTTTTTCGAAAGCTCCATAATAGTAGTGGTAACTTCATCTGAGGTATTATATCCCCTTATGATTTCAACCAGTTTCATTATCGGAACAGGATTCATAAAATGCATTCCGATAACTTTATTTGCTCTTTTGGTTACGGCTGCTATTTGAGTGATTGAAATTGAAGAGGTATTGGTGGCTAAAATTGTCTTTTCGTCACAAAAACTATCTAATTCTTTAAAAATATCAAGCTTGATGCTTAGGTTTTCAGTAGCTGCCTCTATAACCAAATCACAATTAAAAACACCATCTTTTATTTGAGTATATGTGGTAATGTTATCTAGCGTATTCAGTTTATCGCTTGTATTTATTTTTTCTTTAGTCAGCATTCGGTCTAGATTCTTAGTAATGGTTGAAATACCCTTGTCTAAAGAATCTTGCGAAATATCAATTAGGCTTACTTTAAATCCGTTTTGTGCAAAAGTATGAGCTATTCCATTGCCCATGGTTCCTGCACCTATTACCGCTATTGTATTCATAAATATTTCATTTAAGCCAATAAAGACATTTAATTTTAATTATCGAATGCTTCTATTACTTGCAAAGCAACCCTTAAAGCAGCAGTACCCTGTTTTAAAGAAACAATCGGAACTGTATTATTGTTTATAGCATCGGCAAAAGTTTCCAGTTCATCTAAGATTGCATTATTTTCCTTAATGTCGGGGTTTTCAAAATAGATTTGTTTTTTAAGGCCTTCTGCATTTTGAAGTATCATATCAAAATCTCCTGGTGATTCTGGCGCATCTTTCATTTTTACGACCTCTACCTTTTTCTCTAAAAAATCAACGGAGATATAAGCATCTTTTTGAAAAAAGCGAGACTTACGCATGTTTTTTAATGATATTCTACTGGCCGTTAAATTGGCAACACATCCATTTTCAAATTCAATTCGTGCATTGGCAATATCGGGTGAATTGCTAATTACAGAAACACCGCTTGCATTTATTTTTTTAACATCGGAATGTACCACGCTAAGAATGGCATCAATATCATGAATCATCAAATCCAATACAACAGGAACATCGGTACCTCGCGGATTAAATTCAGCCAAACGATGGGTTTCAATGAACATTGGCTTCTCAATACTGTCCTTTACGGAAATAAATGCAGGGTTAAAACGCTCTACATGACCGACTTGACCCTTTACCCTATATTTTGCTTCTAATTCAAGAAGTTCTTCAGCTTCCTCAAGGGTATTTGTGATAGGTTTTTCAATGAAAATATGTTTTCCATTCTTTATGGATTTTTTCGCACAATCATAATGTGAAAGAGTAGGCGTAACAATATCAACAACCTCAACAGCTTCAATAAGAGTATTGATGTTTTCGTAATAGATATACCCAAATTCATCAGCTACTTTTTTGGCATTGATTTCATCAGGGTCATAAAACCCTATTAATTCATAATTCTCGGATTGATTTAATAAGCGGAGATGAATCTTGCCTAAATGCCCTGCACCTAGCACACCTACTTTTAGCATAGTTTTCTTATTTCTTCAAAAATAGGAATATCAATAGAAAATGGGTTCATAGATACTGGGAAGTTCAGGAATAACTTTTTAGTTTTGCTAACCAAACCAAAAGATGCGAGATACATTAAAACATAAAGGAATGCGCAATAACCTTGCTGAAGTTCTTATCAGCAAGGGTATTACAGACAAGAATGTGTTGGGTGCCATTCGTGAAATACCAAGGCACCTATTTTTAGATAGCAGTTTTGAGGCGCATGCTTATCAAGACAAAGCCTTCCCTATAGGAGCTGATCAGACTATTTCGCAACCGTACACCGTTGCTTTTCAAACTGAACTTTTAAATATCTCCCCTAATGATAAGATTTTAGAAATTGGTACCGGTAGTGGTTATCAAACAGCCGTACTTTTAAATTTAAAGACAAAGGTTTATTCTATTGAACGGCAGCAAGAATTATTTAAAAAAACCAAATTATTTTTTAGTAAAATGGGCTACCGACCCAAAAAAGTAGTTTTTGGTGATGGATATAAGGGTTTGCCTAAAGAAGCCCCTTTTGATGGTATAATAGTTACCGCTGGTGCTCCAGAAGTACCAAAACCCTTAATGGCACAGCTAAAAATAGGAGGTAGGTTAGTTATACCTATAGGAATTGATGAACAAATAATGACTTTATTTATAAGAAAGTCAGAAAAAGAATTTGAAAAAAAAGAGCTGGGTAGTTTTAGGTTTGTTCCCCTTTTAGAGAATAAAAATTAGTTATTAAAATTCTTTTTAATTCTTGATAAATCACGCTGATTGTCGCGATCTTTTATGGTTTCGCGTTTGTCATAATTTTTCTTTCCCTTAGCAAGTCCAACGTTCATTTTTGCAAGCCCCCTTTCATTCAAAAAGAGATTTATTGGTACTATTGTCAACCCAGATGCCGTAACTTCTTTCTGTAATTTTTTCAGCTCTCTTTTATTGAGTAATAGTTTTCGCTCAGCTTTAGGACTATGGTTATAATGCCCACCATAGGTGTATTCATCAATCTGCATATTGATGACAAAGAGTTCGCCATTATCATTGAATTCGCAAAAGCTTTGAGATATAGACGCCTTACCTAGGCGTATCGATTTGATTTCGGTACCGCCAAGAACAATTCCCGCTGTATATTTATCCAAGATTTCATAATCAAACTTGGCACGCTTGTTCTTTATATTAATATTTTTCTGCATCAGATGTAAAAATAGGCTTAATTGGTAAAACTGTAATGTTTTATCAATTTTTACGATTATGTATTAAATGTATTTAATTATGAAAAAAATCATTTTGGTTTTCTTAATCTTTTTTATTGTTTCATGTAATGATAAACAAGTTGAGAAGTTAGATGCGCAACAAATTATAGATAAGGCCATTGGTGTTAGTGGAGGTATTCATTATAAAGACAGTGCCATTTCATTTTTATTTAGGGATAAAGAGTATGTCTCTCAAATTGAAAATGGTAAAAAAATATTGAAAAGAATAACCTATACGGATTCCCTGAAAATTACAGATATTAAAAAACATAATTTGTTTCAACGCTTTTTTAATGATACTCTCATAAGTATACCAGATTCTGTTGCCAATCGTTATTCAAATTCGGTTAACTCGGTTCATTATTTTGCACGATTGCCTTTTGGTCTTAACGATTCTGCTGTACATAAAGATTTGATTGGTGAAGTTGAAATTAATGGAGCAAACTACTATAAAGTAAAAATCACTTTTGACAAAAATGACGGAGGTGAAGATTTTGATGATATCTATATTTACTGGTTTAATAAAGAAACGTTCAAACCAGATTTTTTAGCCTATGAATTTCATATCGATGGAGGTGGAATTCGATTTAGAGAAGCTTTTAATGAAAGATATGTTAATGGCATTCGATTTGTAGACTACAATAACTATAAGGCCAACAATAAAGAAGTTGATATTTTTAAAATAGACAGTTTGTTTACTAAAAACGCTTTAGAGTTACTATCTAAAATAGAATTAAAAAATATTAAGGTAGAACGTATGAATTAATACATTTTTAGTCTAATATCAGTGGCTTTTTCATCTATTATTCTAATAATGAAAAGGCTTCCATTGTCATCTTCTTGCATAGGTTCATACTTTTCAATACCTAGAATTTTATTGGTTAAATCTGGTGTTGTATTGCTATGTCCAACAATAAGCACATTTTTTCCTTCACTATCTGATTTTAATGCCTCAATGTCTATATCTCTTGGATCATAATATTGAACATCAATGTCTTTTTTTACAGATGTAGGAGCAGCGGTCATTAGAGTACGTTCGTAATTTGTGGAGTATATTGCATCTAATGGCACTTGATCAAATACTTCGGCCCATCTGATAGCACGATCTAATCCCTTTTGAATTAATTCAGGGTCAATATTTTTAGAATCGCTTGTGTCCTTTTCGGCATGTCTAATCAAATAAAATGTAGATACTGTGGGTTCTTTAGTAATTTCTTTATCTTTAGCCTCTTGATTGCAGCTTAAAAATCCCACAAAAAGCAGCAAACAACACAAATATTTTATATAATTTTTTGTCGCTAAATGGCAATTTATTTTCATATTTAATATATTGAATTAAGCTAAAAATAGCATTAAATTTTCAATTAGACCCATGTGTAGGTTTTTCAATTTCGCAATATTTTTTCTTTTTACTATTTACGCTTTTGCGCAAGAAAATGGTTTGCCAGAAGACTTAAGACAACATAATTTAACTCAATATAATTCAAGTTTATTAAATCCTACGTTTTCTTTTGATAGAAATCAACCTAGATCTCTTTCAATCTGGTCTCGTTGGCAATGGCAAACAGTAGATACAGATCCGACCAGCCTTTTTGTGAACTATACACAGAAAATTGATGCCCAATCTTCGGCAGGGGTAGGTTTTTTTCAGCATAATACAGGGTTGTTTTTAAATACAGGAGGGGTTTTAAATTATGCATACGCAATACCTCTAGGGGAAGAATCTAATTTGTTTTTTGGTGCTAATATTAGTTTTTATACTCAAAAGTTAGCAGATGACCGTTTAGTTAATGACAATCAAATTGATTTGGCGCAACTTTCTACTGAGAATAGTTTTATTGCTGAATTTGCTCCAGGTTTACGTATTCAGGCCAATGGTTTCAATATGGCCATGGCAATAGAGAATGCGTTAGATTATAATTTTTCAGATAATGAAAGAGAGGCGGCTTCCCGTATTTTTTCAGCATCAATAAGCAATGATTTTCCAGTGTTTCTTTTTGATGAAGTAAGCTATTTAAGACCTTTAGCTTATGTAAGGGCCATACCCAATGAAGATACGCAGTACGGATTAACTACTTTGTTTTCAAATCCTAAATTTTGGGTGCAGGGCGGTTATAATAGTTTTTATGGAGTTTCAGGTGGAGCAGGTGCCACCCTCTTTGAAAAATTTTCGATTGGAGCTTTAGTGGAGTTTGGTTTGGATAGTGCTATAAGTAATGAAGATCCTACTTTTGAAATAGTTGCTTCATATTATTTTGGAAAACAAGCTTTTTCTGCAAAAGAAAAGAAAGAAAAAAAATCTGTTGAAGAACGAATGGATGAGGCCGAAGAAAGAAGAAGGTTGGCTCAAGAAGAACGAGAAAGGCAACGTTTAGAAAAAGAGCAACAATTGGCTGCCGCTAGACAAGACTCTATAAATAATGCAAGGGAAGCTGAATTAGCTGCCGTTCTTCAACAAAACAGATTAGATAGTATTGCAAGGGTTCAAAGAGAACAAGAAGTTGAAATACAGCCAAATGAAAAATATGAAGAGGTTGTTACTTCTGATGGACTAGAACCTGGCTTTTATTTGATTGCCAACGTATTTGGAACACAAAGGTATTATGATAATTTCATGCAGACATTGGTAGCTAATGGTTTAGAACCTAAGTCGTTCTTACGAAGTTTGAATAACTATAATTATGTATACTTAGAGCGTTATGACACTATTGAAGAAGCAAGAGCTGCACGTGATAGTAATTTCAATGGTAAGTATACCGAAGCACTTTGGATTTTTAGGGTGAGAGGAAACTAAAAATTAGTTTCTTATTTCTTGGTTCACAAGTTGTTCTAGATAGGCCATTGTATTCATTAAATACTTTCTATCTCTCGTCATTGTGCCCATGGCAACGGCACCTTGAAGAATGGTGTAAAGTTGCTTTGCAAATTGCAGTGGTGGCACAGGTATCTTTATTTCATTGGCATTTACTCCATTTTCAAGAACCAATGCTATTTTACCTTCAATTTCTTTAATGGTCTCTTTATTGGCCGCAGCCAGTAAATCATTGTTATGCTGCGCATCTACCCCAATATTTAAGATTGGACACCCTCCCATAGAAAGTGTAAAAACATCATATTGTCTATAAAAATTAATTAGTGTATTAATCTTATCTAGAGCAGTACCTTCAACAGCAAAAAGGTCATCAACTTTCTGTAGTATTATATTTCGATTATATTCAAAAGCAGCTAAGGCCAAAGCCTCTTTATTTTCAAAATTACCATAAATAGCACCTTTTGTTAATCCCGTTGCTTCAGTAAGGTGACTCATACTGGTGCCGATATAGCCATGTTTATTAAAAATAGGCGCTACGGTTTCTATAATGTATTTTGTAGTTCTTTCGGCTTTGGTAGACATTGTGGTTCTGATTGGATAATGCTAATATAGAAAAAATTATACTGCGTGGTATATCTAAAAAAGGGCATCTTATGAAGATACCCTTTATAAAAATAGAATTGTTCTTATTTAACCAATTCATTTTGATTTCTAAATACCAACTCGTCGTCAAAAGAATCAAGCAGTATAATACTTTCGTTTTTGATAGTGCCTGATAAAAGCTCTTTCGAAAGTTTGTTCAATATCTGTTTTTGAATCAGCCTTTTAATGGGTCTTGCACCGTATTGAGGGTCAAATCCTTTATTAACTAGATAATTAACAGCTTCTTCAGTAGCATCTAGGGTTATGTGTTGCTTTGAAAGCATTTTCTTGAGTTGCTCAAGTTGAAGACTAACAATTTGTTTGATACTTGATTTGTCTAAAGGTGTAAACATGATGATATCATCAATTCGATTCAAGAACTCTGGTCGTACTGTTTTACGCAATAAGCCCATTACCTCAGCTTTTGCTGCTTCGGCAGCAGAATATAAATCCGTGTTATTCTCAAATTTTTCTTGAATGACGTGACTACCAATGTTGCTTGTCATTATGATAACAGAATTTTTGAAATCCGCCATTCTACCTTTATTGTCTGTAAGTCTCCCTTCATCTAGTACCTGTAATAAAATATTAAAGGTGTCGGGGTGTGCTTTTTCAATTTCGTCCAATAAAATGACTGAATAGGGGCTTCTACGTACCGCCTCTGTTAATTGCCCTCCCTCGTCATAACCTACATATCCTGGAGGTGCACCTACAAGCCTACTAACCGAATGTCTTTCTTGATATTCGCTCATATCGATTCTAGTCATGGCATTTTCATCATCAAATAAATAGGCAGCAAGAGTTTTTGCCAATTCCGTTTTACCAACACCTGTTGTTCCAAGAAAAAGGAAAGAACCAACTGGCCTTTTAGAATCTTGTAATCCTGTTCTGCTTCTTCTGATGGCATCAGAAACTGCTTCAATGGCTTCTTCTTGTCCTACAACTCTTTTGTGTAGTACTTCTTCCAGTTGTAATAATTTTTCACGCTCGCTTTGAAGCATTTTAGTTACTGGAATTCCTGTCCATTTAGCTACTACCTCAGCAATATCTTCATTGGTAACTTCTTCTTTGATTAAAGTGCTTGTTTTTTGTTGATTTTGGAGCTCTATATTCAATTGTTCTAAAAGTTCTTGTGCTTCTTTTATTTTGCCATAGCGTAACTCGGCGACTTTGCCATAGTCTCCATTTCGTTCCGCCTTTTCTGCCTCAAGTCTATAATTTTCAATATCCTGTTTTGTTTTTTGAATATTGTCAACAACTATTTTTTCACTTTCCCATTTAGCGAAAATCTCGTTCCGTTCTTCCTTTAAATTAGCTAGGTCAAGGTTTAAAGATTTTAATTTTTGCGTATCATTTTCTCTTTTTATGGCTTCAATTTCAATCTCTAATTGCATGATTCTCCTATCGAGCACATCTAGTTCTTCAGGTTTAGAATTTATTTCCATCCTAAGTTTTGAAGCTGCCTCGTCAATTAAATCAATGGCCTTGTCTGGTAAAAATCGATTAGTGATATACCGTTGCGATAATTCCACTGCTGATATAATAGCTTCATCTTTGATTCTTACTTTATGATGTGCTTCATATTTATCTTTAATCCCCCTCAGTATAGATATAGCACTTTCAGTATCCGGTTCATCCACTATTACTTTTTGAAAGCGACGCTCTAAAGCTTTGTCTTTTTCAAAATATTTTTGATATTCGTCTAAAGTAGTTGCACCGATTGCCCTTAATTCACCTCTTGCTAAAGCGGGTTTTAAAATGTTTGCTGCGTCCATTGCTCCTTGCCCGCCGCCTGCACCTACTAAGGTGTGTATTTCATCAATGAATAATACAATATCACCGTCTGACGAAGTAACTTCTTTAATGACAGCTTTTAAGCGTTCTTCGAATTCTCCTTTATATTTAGCTCCGGCGATTAAAGCTCCCATGTCAAGGGAGTATATTACTTTATCCTTTAGGTTTTCAGGTATATCTCCCTGAATGATTCTATGGGCCAATCCTTCAGCTATTGCAGTTTTACCTACACCCGGCTCACCAACCAGCATAGGGTTGTTCTTAGTTCGTCTTGATAATATTTGCAGAATTCTTCGTATTTCCTCGTCACGACCTATAACAGGGTCTAGTTTTCCAGCGTCCGCAAGACTATTCAAATTTTTGGCATATTTATCTAAAGAATTGTAGGTTTCCTCAGCACTCTGTGATGTGACATTAGTGCCTTTTCTTAATTCTTGAATAGCGTTATTCAAGTCTTTTTCAGTTACGCCATTGTCTTTTAAGATTTGCGAAATCTTACTTTTTGATTTTAAAATAGCCACTAATAAATGTTCTATGGACACATATTCATCTTGCATTTTTTTGGCGATGATTGTGGCTTCATTTAGCATTTTTGAAGCTTCTCTTGAAAGCATGATATCCCCACCTGAAACTTTTGCGAAGCTTTGAAGCTCATTTTCCAAGACTTGATGTAATAGCTGCGTATTAACATTGAGCTTTTTTAATAGGAATGGTAATACATTTTCATCAACCTCTTTGATTGCCTTAAATAAGTGCTCGTTTTCAATTTGTTGATGCCCAAAACTTTGCGCAATCCGTTGCGCTTGTTGAAGGGCTTCCTGTGATTTTATAGTGAAATTATTAAAGTTCATTTTAATTCTTTTTGAACTAAATTCAATAATCTTACCAGATTCATTATACAGTCAAAATGTCACTAAAACATTGAAAATAAAGGACATTTAGTCAGTTTGTAAGAAATGACGAATTACGCGACATAACCCTTAAATTTGTAATATGGGATTATTTGATAATTTATTTGGAGGTAGTTCTGAGTCAAAAAAAGAAAAGAAAGTTTTGCCTTGGATTTCTTTAAGTTCATTGGAACAACTTAAAGAGATAGAACAAAAATCTAAGACAAAACCACAAGTGATTTTTAAACATTCAACCACATGTGGTATCAGTAGAATGGTCTTGAATTTGTTTACAGATAAATTTCAAGTAGATGACAATAAAATGGACATCTATTTTTTGGATTTACATGCTAATCGTAATGTATCCAATGAAGTTGGAATATACTTTCAG
>Ga0316204_10007232_pt1 | contig 16445 bp, 16 predicted proteins | sample 6monrhotite_MG_2_FD_205661 | JGI IMG/M metagenome (GOLD analysis project Ga0316204, IMG submission 205661) | Microbial mat bacterial communities from mineral coupon in-situ incubated in ocean water Damariscotta River, Maine, United States -... | ecosystem: Environmental > Aquatic > Marine >... | reverse complement strand
CAAGGACTTGTCCTTCGAAGCACCGGCAACACCCGGCATCTTCGCCCAGATGCAGGCCAATTCGCCCGACGTCAGCATTAATGTCAACGTCAACGCCCAACCGCTTCAGGAGGGTATTTTCGAAGTACAGCTGCACATTCGCGGCGAATGCAAAATCGGCGATACCGTGGGTTTCGTGACCGAACTGGTCTATGGCGGTGTGTTCACCCTGAACGTTCCCCAGGAACACCTGCAAGCCGTGCTGTTGATTGAATGCCCGCGTCTGCTGTTCCCGTTTGCCCGCAATATCCTTGCCGATGCGACCCGCGACGGTGGCTTCCCGCCACTGATGCTGGCACCGGTCGATTTTGTTGCCATGTTCCAGCAGCAACAGGCACAAGCACAGGCCGAAGCCGATGCGGGCGACGACGCCGGCAAAGGCGGTAACGGGGCCGACAAGGACGCCTGAGCCTTAGCCTTCTTCGGGTTTTAGAACTCGCCGCCACACCGGTTCGTCCATGCGGGCAATAAATGTCGCGTGGGCGGCGAGCTCTTCATCACTTGCATTATGTTGCCGCGGTGCGTGGGCATTGCCCGCCGCGGTAAGGGCCGGGCGGCTTTCAAGGACCCGCTGGTCCGGCCCTGCCGGATCATCCGCGGGCAGGTCTTCGCTCAGCACCAGGCCAGGTTGGCGACCGCCGATCAGTTCAAGGTACACTTCCGCCAACAGTTCTGAATCAAGCAACGCGCCGTGCAGCTCGCGGCTTGAATTGTCGATCCCGAAGCGGCGACACAGGGCATCAAGGCTGGCCTGGGCACCCGGAAATTTCCGCCGGGCCATGGCCACGGTATCCGTCGCCCGCGCCATGGGCAATGCGTCGCGCCCCAAACGGGCCAATTCGGCATTGATAAAGCCCATGTCAAACTGGGCGTTGTGAATGATCAGCGGCGCATCCCCGACGAAGGCCAGGAAATCGTCGGCAATGTCGGCGAACACCGGCTGGGTGCCTAGGTATTCATCGGACAAACCATGCACCGCGAAAGCTTCTTCGGGCATGTCTCGTTCCGGGTTGATATACTGGTGATAGGTCCTGTCGGTGACCATGTGGTTGTCGAGTTCGATACAGCCGATTTCAACGATCCGGTGGCCGCCCAACGGGTTCAGGCCCGTGGTTTCCGTATCGAGAACAATTTCACGCATTGCCGGGTTTTGCTCCTGTAAAGCGGGTGGATGATGCCGCACAGCGGACAATTTTGACGATCCTAGCGATGGCGCGCAAGCTGTATGCACGCCCCAGACCCGTTTGAACAATAAAATCCGCCCGCTGGCGTTTTTCAAGGTCCGGCAGTTGCCGGTCCAGAATTTGGCGAAACCGTTCCATCGTCATGCCGGGGCGCTTCAGCACCCGCTGGGCCTGAACAAAGGGAGGGGCCGTAACGACCACAACGACATCGCAAGTGTTATCCCCACCGGTTTCCAAAAGCAGCGGAATATCCAGCACCACCATCGCATCGCGCCGCCTGGCGGCGGCGGCAAGAAAGCGGGCCTTCGCCTGACCCGCCAGGGGATGCAAAATACCTTCAAGCCGTTTAAGGGCCGCATCATCGCCAAAAACCAGTCCAGCCAGCGCCGAACGGTCGATGAAATCCCGGCCGGAGGGATCCGTCGCCCGGGCACCCGGGAAAATTTTTGCCACTGCCGCAACGGCCTTGCCGCCGGGCATCATCAACTTGTGAACTTCGGCATCGGCGTCGTAAACGGGCACGCCGAATTTCCTGAACGCCTGCGCCGCCGTTGTTTTACCCATGCCGATGGATCCGGTCAGGCCGACAATTATCATGGCACCAGCCCGGCCAGAACATGGGCGCGCAGACCCGCAGTCACCTCGGGCTTTACGCCGAACCAGGCGGCAAAACCGGGCCGGGCCTGATGCAGCAACATGCCGATGCCATCGACCACCGGGTTACCGCGCCGGGCAGCGGCAACAAGCAAGTCCGTTTGTAGCGGCGCATAAACAATGTCATTGACCAGCGTATCCGTCGGCAAAGCTTCAAGCGGGATTTCCAGCGGCGGATTGCCGCGCATGCCCAGGGTCGTGGTATTGACCAGAAGGGCGGCGCCTTCCAGGGCCGCGGCCCGTTCGTCCCAATCCCAAACACCAACAGGCCCGCCCAGGTCGGCGGCCAGGGTTTCTGCGCGCCCGCGGGATCGATTGCACAAACGTACCTCCGGTGCGCCATTATCCAACAAGGCCGCAACGATCGCCCGCGCCGCACCGCCCGCCCCCAGAACCACCGCCGGGCCCTGGGATGCATCAAAACCGCCGGGGCCGGATTTAAGGTTTTCCATGAAACCGAACCCGTCCGTATTGCTGCCTTTAAGAACACCGTCTTGCATGACAATGGTATTGACCGCCCCGATCCGCCGTGCCGATGCGGAAACCTCATGCAGGAATTCCATCACCGTTTCCTTGTGGGGAACGGTGACGTTAAGGCCGCCGTATCCGGCATCTTGAAATTCCCGTAACGACGCGCCCAGGTTTTCAGGCTGCACCGGCAAGGCCTGATAGGTTCCTTCAATGGTGTATTGATCCAGCCAGTATCCATGCAACCGGGGCGACAGGGAATGGGTGATGGGCCAGCCGATGACGCCTGCCTTAATCACGGATTTGCTCCATCCGGTGATTATAAAGCTGCAGGATATTGGCCGAAACCTCTTCGATGGATTTCCGCGTAACGTCGATCACCGGCCAATCCTGGCGGGCATACAATTGCTTGGCGTCCCTGATTTCCCGCGTCACGGTTTCCATATCTATATAGTCGGTTTCTTCATCCTGGCCCAATGAACGCAGGCGGTTGCGGCGGATCTGAACCAGTTGCCGGGCATCGTTGGTCAACCCCACGATCAAGGGCTTTTGCGCCTGCATCAATTCAATGGGTAATGCGCACCCCGGAACAATCGGTACGTTGGCGGCTTTTAAACCCCGGTTCGCCAAATAAATGCAGGTCGGTGTTTTTGACGTCCTGGACACGCCGACAATAATAACATCGGCTTCTTCGATGGTTCGCGTCGATTGCCCGTCGTCGTGGGCAAGGACATATTGCATGGCCTCGATCCGGGCGAAATAATCGGCATCCAGAACATGCTGGCGACCGGGTGCGGCGTGGGTTTCGATGCCCAGATACGTACCCAGGGCGCTGACAATCGTATCAAGAACCGGAATACACGGCACTTTCAATTCCTTGCAGCCATCTTCCAGTCGATTGCGCAACTCAAGATCGACGATGGTATAAAGAACAAAGCCGGGGTTTTCGCGCAGGCTGTCCAGCACGGCGTCAATCTGGTCGGCGTTTCGGATCATGCTCCAGATATGTTCGGTGGCTTCAATATTATCGAACTGGACCAGCGATGCCCGCGTTACCATATGAAGGGTATCGCCCGTGGAATCCGAAACCAGGTGAAGATGAAAAAGTTTGTTTGCCATGGTCCTGTTCAGCTTGTTGATTAAGTCGCCCTGGGTATAAGCGAAGGGTAAATTGTGGATAAATCCATGTTGTGTCGATTTCCTGAATTACGTCCCCGACAGGCAAAATTGAATCCCTCGCTTCATCAAGAGCCCATGCGAATTTCTTTGCCAAAGTGAATATAGCCGATAACTTTCCATGAACGAATTCTTTCCACCGGATTCACATGATTAGAAATTTCCGGTCGCCGCAAGGTCAGGCTTCAAAGCTTGTCCGCGTGGCTTCCTTTTCTTAACACTTTGTTAACAGCTTGGCCCGTGACATAAATACGACCTTCAAAATGTCTGGATAACCTGTTCATAACTTTTAATCCCCGTTATCCCGCCTACTGCTACCTCAACCACCTATTTTATAAATATATATTATTAGAGTAGAGGAACGGGGCCTTCTCGGATAATATTTTCAAACTTTCCCATCGTTGCTCAAGGACCCCATGACAAAACATTTTTTACGTGCCCTTAACGGAGAAACCCTGTCCCGTCCGCCGTTCTGGTTGATGCGACAAGCCGGACGATATTTGCCTGAATATCGTGCGTTACGCAGCGGCACAAAAAACTTTCTGGATTTTTGCTACACCCCAGACCTGGCCGTCGAAGTCACCTTACAACCCCTTCGACGTTACGGCATGGATGCAGCTATCCTGTTCAGCGATATTCTGGTGATACCCGATGCGTTGGGACAAAAGGTTGACTTCAGGGTAGGTGAAGGGCCGGCTTTGGAACCGATCCGCAATACCGCAGACCTGGCACGTTTAAGCATTGATGGGCTGCATGAGCATCTGGCTCCGGTTTATGAAACCGTTAAGCGGCTTTCAAATGAAATCCCCAAGGAAACCGCCCTGATCGGTTTTGCCGGATCGCCGTGGACGGTAGCGACCTATATGGTCGAAGGTCATGGCAGCAAGGATTATGCGGCGTGTCGCACCTGGGCCTATAGCGACCCTGACGGCTTTGGCCAATTGATCGACCTGCTGGTCGAGGCCACGTCAAGCTACCTGATAGCCCAGGTCGATCATGGTGCCGAAGTGGTGCAGCTGTTCGATACCTGGGCCGGTGTACTGAGCCCGTCGCAGTTTGAAAAGTGGGTGTTGGAGCCAACGGCGAAGATTGTCAAAAACATCAAGGCGGTGCATCCCGACGTTCCGGTGATTGGTTTTCCGCGCGGCGTTGGTTTGATGTATCGCACTTTTGTTGAATGGACCGGCGTTGACGGGGTCAGCCTGGATCATTCCGTGCCGACGTCGTGGGTTGCCGATCATTTGCAGCCGCTGTGTACGGTGCAGGGCAACCTGGATAACATGGCGCTGATTGCCGGTGGCGAACGCATGGAAGTTGAAATGCAGCGGATCTTGCAAAACCTGACCGGTGGACCGTTTATTTTCAATTTGGGACATGGAATTTTGCCGCAGACACCGCCGGAACATGTTCAGCGACTGGTTGAAATCATTCACGAGTGGCCAAATTCTTAAGATAGGCGCCCGATCATGAAAATCGCCGTTGTTCTGTTCAACCTGGGTGGCCCGGACGGGCCCCAGGCGGTGCGACCGTTTTTGTTTAACCTGTTCAATGACGCAGCAATCATCACCACACCGCAACCCTTTCGCTGGTTGCTGGCGCAACTGATCTCGCGGCGCAGGGCACCGGTGGCGCAAAAAATATATCAGCAGATTGGCGGTAAATCACCGATCCTCGAGATGACAGAACACCAGGCAACGGCCCTGGCGGCAGACCTGAATGACGGCAACGAAGACGAATACCAAACCTTCGTTTCCATGCGGTATTGGCATCCGCAAAGTGACGAAACGGCAAAAAGGGTCAAGGAATTTGGCCCCGACCGGATTGTCCTGCTGCCGCTATATCCCCAATTTTCAACCACCACCACAGGATCATCCCTGAACGATTGGCACCGGGCGGCAGCCAGGGCGGGCTTGCGGGCACCGTGTCACGCCATTTGTTGTTATCCGGCCGACGATGGATTTGTCGGCGCGGTTACAGGGTTGCTTGCAACGGCGATCGAGACGGCAACACAGGTGGCAAAACCGCGGGTGCTGTTTTCTGCCCACGGATTGCCCAAAAAAATCGTCGATGCCGGGGACCCGTATCCCCAGCACGTGGAACAAAGTGTTAAGGCCATAGTCGAACGGTTGGCCATGGCGGACCTGGATTGGGCAATTTGTTATCAAAGCCGGGTCGGGCCGCTGGAATGGATCGGGCCATCGACGGATGATGAAATTGCCCGTGCCAGCGCCGACGGCAGGGCGGTGGTGATCGTGCCCGTCGCCTTCGTATCGGAACATTCTGAAACCCTGGTGGAACTGGATATCGAATATCGTGAACTGGCCGAAAGCCTGAATATACCGGCCTACATACGGGTGCCGACGGTGGCCGATGATGCGGCCTTTATCGGTGGCTTGAAAGACCTGGTCGGTCGGGCCCTGAACGGGGGTGACAGCGCTGAATTCACTGCTATAACGTCAGGTGACGGCAAACGCGCCTGTACGACCGATTGCCCGGCATGCCCGTTTGAAGCGAAGGATTTTCCAAGATGATTGAATTATCAGCAACGGCGTATTTGTGGGTCAAGGCGCTGCATGTGATCAGTGTCATCGCGTGGATGGCGGGTTTGCTCTACCTGCCCCGGTTGTTTGTTTATCACGCCAATGCGACACCGCATTCAGAAGCATCGGAAACCTTCAAGATCATGGAACGTCGCTTGTTGCGCGCCATCATGAACCCGGCCATGCTCAGCTCGCTGCTGTTTGGCGGCCTGATGCTGGCGGATATCAGCACGGACTGGATTTCGGGCTGGTTGCACGCGAAACTGGGGGGCGCGTTCCTGTTGGTTGTGCTGCACATGATGATGAGCAAATGGCGGCGGGAATTTGCCGAAGACGCCAATACCAGAAGCCACAAGTTTTACCGGTATGCCAACGAAGCGCCGACCCTGTTGATGATCCTGATTGTCATCATGGCGGTGTTGAAGCCCGAATGGTAAAGGGTGCCAGCGGGCCGGTATATCAGGGCCCGTGCGTTTAACGCGCAGTACCCGATCATAACATAGGGGCTTGCTATTTTTTCCCGGATTGATTATTTGATTATACATACTGTCCTTTCTTCCGGGCAGTAGCCTCAAAACCGAACACTTCTTCCCCGTTCAACCACAGCGCTTTCTGCGCTGGCGCTCAAATCCTTTAGCATATCCCAAAGAGCACATCGCCTGACCCGGCAATCCCGCAACCCCTCCCTCAAATCTTTCCTGATTTGACAGACCCAGACCAGAAAAAATCATGAATCTCAAAGAACTTAAAGCCAAGACACCCGCCGATCTTCTGGCCTATGCCGAAGAGCTTGAAATCGAAAATGCCAGCACCCTTCGCAAGCAGGACATGTTGTTCGCGATCCTGAAAAAACTGGCCGATAACGATGTCGCTATTTTTGGAGACGGTGTGATCGAACTGCTGCAGGACGGTTTTGGTTTCCTGCGCTCACCTGAATCCAATTACCTGCCGGGTCCCGACGACATTTATGTCAGCCCCAGCCAGGTGCGCCGTTTTGCCCTGCGCACCGGCGACACGGTAGAAGGACAGATCCGGTCCCCCAAGGATGGCGAGCGCTATTTTGCCCTGCTCAAGGTCAATACCATCAACTTTGAAAACCCCGAAAATGTGCGTCACCGCATCAATTTCGATAACCTGACGCCGCTCTATCCTGACGAACGCCTGAAAATGGAAGTCGAGGATCCGACGGTCAAGGATCGCACGACGCGGGTGATCGATTTGATCTGCCCCATCGGCAAAGGCCAGCGCGCCCTGATCGTGGCGCCACCCCGGACCGGTAAAACGGTGATGCTGCAAAACATCGCCCAGGCCATTTCCTCGAACCATCCGGAATGTTACCTGATCGTCCTGCTGATCGATGAACGGCCCGAAGAAGTCACCGACATGTCGCGTTCGGTCAAAGGCGAAGTGGTCTCCTCGACCTTTGATGAACCGGCGACCCGGCACGTACAAGTCACCGAAATGGTGCTGGAAAAAGCCAAGCGCCTGGTTGAACACAAACGCGATGTGGTCATTTTGCTGGATTCCATCACCCGACTGGCGCGTGCCTACAACACCTGCGTGCCCTCCTCGGGCAAGGTGCTGACCGGTGGTGTGGACGCCAATGCCCTGCAACGCCCAAAACGCTTCTTCGGTGCGGCCCGTAATATTGAAGAAGGCGGCTCGCTGACCATTATTTCGACCGCCTTGATCGATACCGGCTCGCGCATGGACGAAGTCATCTTCGAAGAATTCAAGGGCACCGGTAACTCGGAAATCATCCTGGACCGCAAACTGTCAGACAAACGCGTCTGGCCGTCCATCGACATCACCAAGTCGGGCACGCGAAAAGAAGAGCTGCTGGTGGACAAAGGAACGCTTTCCAAGATGTGGGTCCTGCGCCGCATCCTGATGCCTATGGGCGTCGTCGATGCCATGGAATTCCTGACCGCCAAACTGAAGGATTCCAAAACCAACAGCGACTTCTTCGACAGCATGAACAGCTAACGTTCGCTAGCCTCGTCAAAACAAAAGGCCGGAACCCTGATCATGGGCTCCGGCCTTTTTTGTTGCGCAGCCGAATCAAGCGAGGCTGCTTACCAGTCGTAGGCCGCCGTGGTGCGGGCCAGGCCGTCGTGCAGGTCCAGGCAGCGTTCGAACCAGTCGTAGACCGCATCGTCGGGGGTGAGGATTTGAAACGGGCTGATGACGCGGGGCCATAACAGGGCGGAAAACAGCACGTAGTCGGCATAAAGCGGCGTGTCGCCGCCCATGAAGGGTTGGTCGCGCAGGGTCATGCGGGCCGGGTGCAGGCTTTTGCGGAAGGGTTCGATCTTGTCTTCGCGACCGGCCTGTACGTCTTCGAGCGACATGCCGAAACGCTTTTCGCGGCTTTGGCGGAAATAGGCGCGGTCCTGTTCATCCAGATGGCCGCAGATGTCGGCGATCACCAGCGGGGCGATCTTGGCGTAGACTTCACACAACACCCAGTTTTGAAGAGCCCGCGTCAGCGCCCGACCGGACGGGCCACCAAACAGGCTGGGTCGGTCCGGATAGGTGTCTTCCAGATGTTCGGCAATGGCCCAACTGTCGCCGATGATGGCGTCGCCGTCTTCGACGACGGGCACGGTCTTATGATCGCCGCCGCAAATTTCAGCGATTTCCAGGAATCGGGTCGGGCGAATTTCCGCCTCAAGCCCCTTGTGGGCCAGGGCCAGGCGGCTGCGCCAGGTGTTCGGGCTGAAACGGCGGTCGTCGGTGCCGACCAGATCGTACAGAATGATGCTCATGACCGGTGGGGTCCTTTAACGGGTTTGTTGCAAGGGGGCCTCAGGCCCTAATCTAGCGCCGGATCTTTACTGCGGACAAGTTCGATGTCACCTAGTTCGATGGGCGTCTTTTTGGCGGCATCGAACAATTGCGGGCGCACGTGCTTGCCGGTGTCGCGAAAAACCACGTCGTAGGGCGCCTGCTTTTCACTTGGCAGGTGTGTATCGGCCCAGTGCATGAGCATCAGCAGGGTGGGGTACAGATCCAGCCCCATTTTTGTCAGGCGGTAGTCATGACGAGGGGGCCGTTCCTGATAGGGAACACGTTTTAACACCCCGGCGGCCTCAAGGTTTTTCAGGCGGTCGGCCAACAGGTGGCGGGTGATGCCCAGGTTGTCCTGAAGCTGATCAAAGCGCCGGGTGCCCAAAAAGCAGTCTCTTAGAATAAGCAGGTTCCATCGATCGCCGATGACGGACAGGCCGCGGGCGACGGGGCAGGCTTCGGTATCAAGGTCTTTCCAGCGCATGGAGCGATCCTAACACGCCTTGACAAGTTCTAAAAGAGAACTTACACAGAGTTAGTTCCTAAATAGAACTTAGTTAGTATTTTACCCCGACGACGGACGTTGGGACGCGGGAGACGGACAATGCCGGACGGCCACATGACACAGACGACACATTCACGGACGGTTCAAACACGGGCACGGACCAGGCGTCGCCCGTCGACCCTGTTCAAGGCGGTCAACCTTGGTGCCCGGATGCTTTCCCGCGTCGCGCCGCCGGTTGCCGCACGGGTTTTGCAGCGGATCTTTTTCACGCCCCAAAAAAACCCCATGCCCGAGCGGGAAGTAAACTGGATGAAGGGGGCCGAGACCTGGCGGGTTCAGTTCGATGAAAAACGCTCCCTGCCGCTGTATGCCTGGGGCACCGGCCCGACGGTTCTTCTGGTTCACGGGTTTTCCGGTCGGGGCAGCCAGATGGGGGCCTTTATAGCACCGCTGTTGGCCGCCGGTTACCGGGTCGTGATCTTTGATGCGCCCGCCCATGGCGACGCCGATGGCAAACAGACGGCCTTGCCTGAAATTGCCATGGCCGTTTTGAAAGTCGCGGAACATTTAGGCCCCTTGAGCGCCTGTATCGCCCATTCCATCGGCACCGCAGCAACCACCATTGCGCTGACCAGGGGGTTGGACTGTGAGCGGGTCGTTTACATCGCCCCCCCTGAATATATGGGGGTTTATCTTCAAAAGGCGGCCAAAATGATCGGTTTCAGCACCGCCGTCGTGGGGCGGGTGCGCGACAGTATCGAAGCCCGCTACGGCATGGCGTTCGAGGCCATTCGCGGCACCAACCTGGCTCCCGGCATGAAGGTCCCGGCGCTGTTGATCCACGACCGCAAGGACACCATGGTATCCATTGACGACAGCCGCACGCTGATGCGCCACTGGCCGGGGGCCATGCTTGTTGAAACCGAAGGATTAGGGCACGTCCGTATCCTGCGGGACACGAAGGTCGTCGCCGGGGCCGTTGAATTCGTGACCGGGGTGGCTAAACCGTAAACACCGTCGATCCCGTGGTCTTGCGGCCTTCCAGATCCCGGTGCGCCTGGGCGGCATCGGCCAAGGGGTAGGTCTGGTGGATTTCAATTTTCACATGACCGGCCAGCACCACATCGAACAGGGCCTTGGCAGATGCCAGCAAGTCTTCGCGCTTGGCGTTGTACACCATCAGCGACGGGCGGGTCAGGTAGATACAACCCATCTTGGCCAGATCGCCCGGTGCAACAGGTTCGGCAGGGCCCGAAGCATTGCCGAAGTTGACGGCCAGGCCGCGCGGCTTCAGGCACTTCATGGAATCGACGAAGGTGTCCTTGCCAACGGAATCATAGACCACGGGCAAACCCGCGCCGCCGGTGATTTCCATGACCCGGTCGAGGAAATTCTCGCGGGTATAGACGATGGTGTGGTCGCAGCCATGGGCACGGGCCAGTTCGGCCTTTTCGTCGCTGCCGACGGTGCCAATCACGGTGGCACCCAGGTGCTTGGCCCATTGGCAGGCGATCAGGCCGACACCGCCCGCCGCCGCGTGGAACAAAATGGTGTCGCCGGGTTTAACTTCATAGGTGCGGCGCAACAGGTATTCTGCCGTCATGCCCTGTAACATCATGGCAGCGGCGGTGTTATCGTCGATGCCATCGGGTACCGGTACCAGCCGATGGGCGGGTATGACGCGGGCTTGCGAATAGGCACCGGGGGGGTTGTCGGCATAGGCGACGCGCATGCCAACGGCCAGGTCGTCCGGCGTATCTTCGCCCAGGGCTTCGATCACGCCCGCCGCTTCCATGCCGATCACGGTGGGCAGACCGGGCAAGGGATACATGCCCATGCGCTGGTAAACGTCGATGTAATTCAGGCCAACGGCAGTATGGCGGATGCGGGCTTCGCCGGGGCCGGGATCGCCAACCTGGACATCTTCCCAGACCATTTGTTCGGGTCCGCCGGCTTCGTGAATGCGTATGGCTTTGGTCATGTGCATGTTCCTAATGGGGCTATTGAATTTCAAAACCTTCGAGGCGCAGCAGGGTCCGCTTCGTGTCGGTCCCGCCGCCGCCGCTGTAGCCACCGATGCCGCCACCAGCGGCAAGGACACGGTGACACGGGATAATGATCGCAATGGGGTTCTTACCGCAAGCCCCGCCAACGGCGCGGGCGGAACTTTTCAAGATGCGGGACATGTCGCCATAGGTCCGCGCACTTCCGAAGGGAATTTCCTGCATCAAACGCCACACCCGTTGTTGGAAATCCGTGCCGACGGGTGCCACGGGTATATTGAAGTGTTCAAGGCGGCCCGTGAAATAGGCACCCAGCTGGTTGCGGGCTTCCTCAAGCACGGGGGAAGATGTGCCTTTTGGTGCCTCGCCGAATTCCAGTGCAAAAATCACCGTATCGTCGGCGAACAGGGTCAGGGGCCCGACCGGGCTTTTAAGGCTTAAATGGGGCATGGGACAAGTCTACATCTTTGCAAGATGGCGTGCCAAGACCTCGGCTTCGGTGATGGGCAAGGCGCAGGTTCCGGCGGCGCACACGAAGGCAGCGGGGTGCGGGGTCGACGTTTTGCCACCAGCCGGATGACCGGCGGGCAGTTCTGCGCCGGGCGTGATGCGCTGGATCACCCGCCAGGGCGGTGCGTTTAACACGGCGGCGCGCCAAAGGCTGTTGGTTTGCGGATCGTCTGCGTCACCCACAATGACAATGCCAAGGGCCCGCTCCAGAATTTCAAAACCGTTCATGAAGCCGGGCAATGTTACCAGGTTGCGGGCTTGCGATGAGGAAAAGACGCGTACAATTTGTTCCGCCCGTTCCCGGTGGTGGGCGTCGCCGGTTACCAGGTACAACCGGGCCAGAACCTCGAGCATGACCCCGTTGCCCGACGGGACGGCGTTGTCGGCGATGGTTTTGGACCGGGTGATGACATCGGTGACATCATCGGCACTTAAGTAATAACCATGGCCGTCGTCGTCCCAGAAGCGGGAATTGACGATGGCCAGCCAGGCCAGCGCCTGGTTGAGGTACATGTCGTCCCCCGTGCATTCCAGCAGGGCGAGGGCACCGCGGATCATGTGGGCGTAATCGTCCAGCACGGCGGCGTGGCGCACCTGGCCCTGTCGCCACGAATGACGCAACCGGCCCCCTTCGGTCATGTTGGCCGATACGAAGGCGAATATTTTCTGGGCACCCTTGATCCAGTCCGGCCGGTCAAGAGTGGCACCTGCGGCGGCAAGGGCGGTAATGGCCATGCCGTTCCAGTCGGTCAGGGCCTTGTCGTCCCGTTCTGGCCATGTGCGCTTGTTGCGGGCGGCCAGCAACTGGCCCCGTTCGTGGGTCAGGACGGCCTCGCTGGCCGGATGGCCAAACGCCCTGCTTTGGGTGTTGGCATTGCGGTTCAGGATGACCTTGTTTTCCCAGTTACCATTGGGGGTAACATCGTACATGGCTTTGAAGGCGGGCGACTGCTCGCCCAGCACCGCATCGATTTCGGCTTCCTGCCACACATAAAACTTGCCCTCGACCCCGTCGCTGTCGGCGTCAAAGGCGCTGGCCAGGGCAAAACCGTCCGCGTCCCTATCGTCCGCGCCGACCACCATGTCGCGCAACAACCAGTCGATGGTTTCATCCAAACGCACCGCATACAGCGGGTTACGGTCGTGCAACCAGGCCTCGGCCAGCAGGTCGATCAACTGGGCGTTGTCATACAGCATTTTTTCAAAATGCGGCGCCAGCCAGTGCTCGTCCGTGGAATAGCGGGCAAAACCGCCACCCAGATGGTCGTATATGCCGCCCTGACACATGCGGTTCAGGGTCAGCTTGACGATATCGCCATAGGCGGCGATACCGGTGCGCTTGAACGAACGCGACAGGAACCGAAAGAAACCGGGTTGTGGAAACTTGGGCGCGCCCTTTGTGCCGCCAAGGGTCGGGTCCGTCAGGTCCAGGGCCAGCCGGGCGGCCTCGTCCAGCAGCCCAAACGTCAGCCCCGCCCCGCCCGCGGGTTTGGACAACTGTTCCAGTGCTGCTTGCAGGGCGTCGACATTTTCGGCGACCCGGTCGGGTTGGTCGTGATAGGCGCTGGCCAGGCTGCGGACCAGGTCGGGGAATGCCGGGCGGCCGTACTTGGGGGTTGCCGGAAAATAGGTTCCACCCCAATAAGCCTTGCCGTCGGGCCTTAAGAACATGGTCAGCGGCCAGCCGCCCTGTTGCCCCATCAGGGCCAGGGATGACTGGTAAATGACATCCAGGTCGGGTCGTTCCTCGCGATCGACCTTGATGTTGATGAACAGGTCGTTCATTACCTCGGCAATGGCGGCATCCTCGAAGCTTTCATGGGCCATGACATGGCACCAGTGGCAGGCGGAATAGCCGATGGACAGCAGGATCGGCTTGTTTTCCGCCTTGGCCCGGGCCAGCGTTGCGTCGCTCCACGGCTGCCAGTGCACCGGGTTGTCCCGGTGCTGCAGCAGATACGGGCTGGTTTCGTCGGCCAACAGGTTCTGGCTCATGGGGTGCTTTTCATCTCGACAAGGATTGTTACAGATTACGACGACAAAATTGATTTAGGTTCGCCCCTGACGCGGACTACACTTTGCGAACCATAAAATTGTATATCAGGTTTTCATAATCTACATGTGATAATCCGGCGCAACATTGCAACCTTTTCGTCGCGCCAAAACGGATCTTACCCAGGAGAACCAACATGAAATTTACCGTCGATGTGGACTGCACCCCGGCAGAAGCGCGTGCATTTCTGGGCCTGCCCGACGTGGCACCCATGCAACAGGCGATGATGAGCGAGGTTGAAGAGCGCATGAAAGCGAACCTGGCGGCCATGGATCCTGAATCCCTGTTCAAGGCCTGGATGCCCGCGAGCGTTCCCGGCGGCATGGAATCGCTGGAACAAATGCAACGGGCCTTTTTCGCCCAGTTCGGCGGCGGTGGCGGTGGCGATAAGGGTAAAAAGGGGTAAGGCCCGTGACCATATCAACGGTCTTTCCGGGTACCATCTTTGCCCTGGCCAGCGGTGCCGGGCGGGCCGGTGTGGCGATTATCCGGTTGTCGGGGTCCCAGGCGGGTGATGCCCTGCAAGCCTTGACCGGGCGGGCTTTGCCACAACCCCGAATGGCCGAACGGGCGCGCTTTTGTGACCCCGGATCGGGTCAGGCCCTGGATGATGGGTTGGCGCTGTGGTTTCCGGCCCCGGCCAGCTTCACCGGCGAAGACGTGGTCGAAGTGCACATCCACGGCGGCCCCGCGGTGATCCAGGCCATGCAATCCGCGCTGGCGGCCCTGCCGGGATTGCGACCGGCGGAAGCAGGTGAATTCACCCGCCGGGCGTTTGAAAACGGCAAACTGGACCTGACGGCAGCAGAAGGCCTGGCAGATCTTATAGACGCCGAGACGGAAGCCCAGCGCCTGCAGGCCCGGCGGCAATATGGCGGGGAACTGGCCCGTCTGTACGATGGCTGGCGGGAACGACTGTTGCGCGCGCTGGCGTTGATCGAAGCGGAAATTGATTTTTCAGACGAAGAACTGCCCGCCGGACTGACCGAACAGGTGCTCGCCGATGCCCGGGAGCTGGACCAGGACCTGCAAGCTCATCTGGCCGACGGACGTCGCGGCGAACGCCTGCGCGAGGGGCTGTATCTGGCCATCGTCGGGCCGCCCAATGCGGGCAAGTCGAGCCTGCTGAACCTGCTGGCTCGGCGCGATGCGGCCATTGTTTCGGACATAGCAGGCACTACGCGGGACGTGATCGAGGTCCATCTGGACCTTGGCGGCTATCCCCTGAACGTGGCAGATACGGCGGGATTGCGGGCTTCTTCCGACGCCATCGAAAGCGAGGGTGTGCGCCGCGCCCTGCACCATGCCGCCCATGCGGACCTGAAATTGTTGGTCCTGGATGGCGCGGACCTGCGTATGGATGGCGTGCCGGACGACATTACCGACGGGTTGATCGATGACAATACGCTGATCGTGCTGAATAAAAGCGACCTCGCAACCCTGCCCTTTCCGGGCGAAATCGGCGGCAGACCGGTGTTTGAAGTATCCGTCAAGACCGGCAGTGGGGTCGATGAATTGCTGGCCGGGCTCGAAGCGCGTGTGGCCAAGCGCCTGTCCATGGACACGGGACTTGCCCCGACTCGCGAACGACACCGGCATGCTTTGGAAGAATGCCGCGCCGCCCTGGCCCGCGTCTTTGCGGTGACCGACCCTCATGGCGAAATGGAACTGATCGGCGAAGACCTGCGTCTGGCTGCCCGGGCGTTGGGCCGCATCACAGGGCGCATCGATGTGGAAGATTTGCTCGATGTGATCTTCGGCGAGTTCTGCATCGGAAAGTAACGCAGCCGAATCGAGCGGCGACCCGTCCGAGAGGGATGGTTGCGCCTCCGAATCGAGGAACAAAACGGAATCATCGCGCGCCCTCCTCTACCGGAATGTTTCACGTGAAACAATTTGCCATCCCCCTGGAACGGTAAGCCTTTGACTCCGGGGCCCCGCGTCCCTACATTCCGGCCATGCACAGCGATATCAAAACCAAATACGACGTCATCGTCATTGGCGGCGGCCACGCCGGATGCGAGGCGGCGGCGGCGGCGGCGCGCATGGGGGCCGATACCCTGTTGCTGACCCACAAGCGGGCGACGATTGGCGAGATGTCCTGCAATCCGGCCATTGGCGGTTTGGCCAAGGGCCAACTGGTGCGCGAAATTGACGCCCTTGATGGGCTTATGGGGCGGGCCATAGACCGGGCCGGGATCCAGTTTCGCATGCTCAACCGGCGCAAGGGCCCGGCCGTTCGTGGCCCCCGTGCCCAGGCCGACCGCAAATTGTACCGCCAGGCCATCCAGGACTTACTGGCCGAACAGGCGGGGCTGGATATCTGCGAGGCTGCTGCCGAAGACCTGCTGCTGGACCCGGGTGGTAATCTGACCGGGGTGATCTGTGGCGACGGCCGGGAAATTCGAGCCGGTGCCGTGGTCATTACGACGGGGACATTTCTACGCGGTGTCATTCATCTGGGTACCAAGCAGACCCCTGCCGGGCGCGTCGGCGAGGCCCCCGCCATTGCATTGGCCAAGA
>Ga0316204_10007231_pt1 | contig 16446 bp, 12 predicted proteins | sample 6monrhotite_MG_2_FD_205661 | JGI IMG/M metagenome (GOLD analysis project Ga0316204, IMG submission 205661) | Microbial mat bacterial communities from mineral coupon in-situ incubated in ocean water Damariscotta River, Maine, United States -... | ecosystem: Environmental > Aquatic > Marine >... | reverse complement strand
CCAATTCATATAAAGCTGACAAATCGTCATTCGGGTGAAGCCTGGTAAGAAGACCTTCCCTTGCAGAGAAGTTGTTCTTATTAAGTATATAAAAACAAAGCCCTGATTCACAATTCATGAATCAGGGCTTAAATATTCTATTCAGGTCAATGTCAAACCAACATTCTGATTGGGTCTTCCAGGAGACTTTTGAAAGTCTTCAGGAAGGCAGAACCTACGGCTCCATCCACTACCCTGTGGTCGCAAGACATGGTCACCTTCATGATGTTGCCGATGGCCAATTCGCCATTCTTCACAATGGCAGTTTGCTTGATACCACCTACAGCCAGGATGCAAGCATCTGGTGGATTGATAATGGCGGTAAACTCTTCAATGCCGAACATGCCCAGGTTAGAAATGGTGAAGGTATTACCTTCCATTTCACTCAGTTCCAGTTTTTTGCTCTTAGCACGACCACCCAGGTCTTTTACTTCAGCAGAGATATGACTCAATGGCTTGTTATCAGCAAACTTCACTACCGGCACTACCAGGCCTTCTTCCACTGCCACAGCTACACCTATGTGAATGTGGTGGTTGATGCGAATGCGATCTTCTAACCAGGAGGCATTCACGGCTGGGTGTTGCCTCAAAGACATGGAAACCGCCTTGATGACAATGTCGTTGAAGGAAATCTTCACTGGCGACACCTCATTCATTGTTTTTCTGTACTCTATGGCCTTGTCCATGTTAATTTCCATGGTCAGGTAGAAGTGTGGTGCCTGGAATTTGCTTCCAGCCAAACGCTTGGCAATAGTTTTGCGCATTTGAGACACTCGTACTTCTTCGAAGCTCTCCTCGCCTACAATGGCAGGTAGTTGAACAGGGGCAGCCGCTGGTGCAGCTTCCTTACCTGGTGCAGCCACTGGAGCCGCAGCAGGTACATAATTCTCAATATCTCTTTTAACAATGCGACCACCTTCTCCGGAGCCGCTTACTTGTCTGATGTCTATTCCTTTATCCGCGGCCAGTTTCTTAGCCAGCGGAGAGGCCTTGAGCCTTCCGTTGTCAGAAGTTGCTACTGGAACTGGAGCCGCTGTGGCAGCCGGTGCAGCTGCCTGGGCTGGCGCACTGGCAGGGGCTGCATTAGTAGCAGGGGCTGGAGCAGCCGCCTCTTCTGAAGCAGAACCACTGGCCGCTTCAGCTTTGATCAACAACTCATAGTCAGCACCTGGCTCTCCTACAATCGCCAAAATGTCGTTTACCTTAACCGCTTCACCTTCATTGGCGCCTATGTAGAGAATTGTGCCCTCGTTAAATGAATCGTAATCCATTGTGGCCTTGTCAGTCTCAACCTCAGCCATCAACTCACCCGACTCTACCTTATCGCCTACTTTCTTATGCCATGCAGCAATCACACCCTCTTCCATGGTGTCACTCATCTTAGGCATGCGCACAATTTCTGCATTTACTGAGCTGGTGTCAACTGCTTCGACAGGGGCTGTATTTTCAGCTGGCGCAGCAGCCTCCTCAGCAGTATCTGAATTACCCGATTCGTCTCCGGCAAGCAGTGCCTGATAGTCCTCTCCCGGCTCGCCTACAACGGCCAACACACCATTAACAGGAATGGCCTCCCCTTCTTCTACTCCAAGATACAATACGGTACCATCATTAAATGAATCATAGTCCATGGTAGCCTTGTCTGTTTCAATCTCAGCCATCAGCTCACCCGACTCTACTTTATCACCTACTTTTTTATGCCAAGCCGCAATCACACCTTCTTCCATGGTGTCACTCATCTTGGGCATTCTTACAATTTCAGCCATGCGTTTCAGTAAATTTAAGAGTCAAAAATAGTCTTAAATCAACCGATATTCAAATAAATCAAAACGAATTGAGCTGGTTCCTAAAAACGGCCTAAAACAAGCTCAAAAAGGCCTTTTATTTAGTTGCACGCACAATTAATTACATTAAAAAAGTGCCGATTTTGATTAGTTTTTATGACATGTAAACCTTAAATTTCATAAAAAACCGGCATGTCATTGAATTACTCCATAACCTCCGATCCTGAGAAATTAGAAGAGGCATTTAATGTGGATGTGACAGAAGGTTATCAGGCAAAATACAATGCCTGCCCTACCCAATTGTTACCCGTCATTACCAACGACAACCCAGACGGCATTTCATTTTTCTATTGGGGCATTAACCCTGGCTTTACCAAAAGCAAAAGTATTAGCAACAAACTGGTCTTTGCACCGGTAGAAGACATACCTCATAAAGCCAGTTTGAAAAGGCACTTGAAAACTCACCGATGTGTCATTTTAGCAGATGGGTTTTACGATTGGAAAATCCTTTCTAAAAAAGGGAAAACGCCCTATCGGTTCTTTTTACCTGGCAACGAACCTATGGCCATTGCAGGCCTTTGGGATGTTTTTGAAAACGAACAGGGTGAAAACATCCACACCTTTATGATGATCACCACTCCTGCCAATAACGAGGTAGCCGACATCACTGACCGGATGCCTGCCCTTCTTGAACATGACTTCCTCATAGAATGGCTCAATGAGTCTAATACAGAAGAAAGCCTCATCTCGCTGCTAAAGCCTTATAAGGAAAAAGCCCTCGATAGGTACACTGTCAATCCCAAGTTGAGCGACCCAGAGTACAACCACCCAGACCTACTCAAACAAGTACCGCCTGCCGACCAATTCGGCAACCTTACCTTATTCGGATAAAAAGAAAATTACTTGATTTTTACTTGTACCTCTTCAAGGTCTACCCTTGAGAGTTCTCGCAGCATGCCGCTTTGAAAGGCATAATCGAGTTCATGAGCTGGGAAATCCTGATCGATGGTATAATTCACATAGTCCTGGAATCGAATACCATTGACTTCCCTTTGGTTGTAAGCTTTTCGAAAACGCACGCCTCCACCATTGATGTTGTAGCTATAAGCCAGGTAATCGACCGTAAAGCTATCTTTATGTATCCAATAGATAAAACTGTCCTCAAAGTCTTTCCCCCCACCTGGATCATCAAAAGTGATCTCCACTTTGTAGTAGGGCTCCCCGTTTATATCACTAGTACACATCAACTGCTTGTTCACCGCAGGGTCGTTGAGCCGGTAAGGCAAAAGCGCAAAGTAAACCACTGAGTTAGTATTGTTGTAGATGTTTTCTCTAGAGCTGCCGTCAAGGCTTATCTCTTGATTATTGATCCATCGAGCAATGGTTTTGTCTTCCTTCAGCACGTCCATGATGGCGTTTTCCTGTTCACTGAACATGCGTTCAATCTGATACTGGCCGTCTACTAACTTGGTTTTGAAGGTTTTGCCTCTGAATTTAAAATCGATGTCAGCCTGCTCGTACAGGCCTCCTCCGTGGCGTTCTATTGCCTTTGAGATGATCTCATCGGCACTGGGATGATTAACTCCACACCCTTGCAATGCGACAAATGCCAACATTACCAGAATAACTGGATTAATTCTGTTCATTTCTATCACTTCCTTTTTTCCTATTCTAACCTTGTTACGCTTTAAGTGCGATAAGGTTTCTGATTATATGAGTTCGGTAAATCCAAACAAAGCGAATTAGAGCATATCAGGCAAGCATTATTATATGTATGTACAGACTATGTGTAGCTTGGTATGAATGGCAGTTTTGCTTTGGGGAATATTATTTAAATTGGCGTGCTTTTGTTTGAACTAGCAATGGCGAACCTAATGGGCAACGAAAGGTTGCTGACAATAATAGAATGGACGGTATGAAGAATTCGATAATTGCAGGCCTGGGTCACTATGTGCCTGAAAAGGTGGTGACCAATGAGGATCTCACTAAAATTATGGAAACCACCAATGAATGGATCGTGGAACGCACGGGCATTGAGCAAAGAAGGTGGTTTGATCCTGAAAAAGACACGGTTTCTAACATGGCTACCCGTGCTGCTAAAATGGCACTGGAAAGAGCCAACACTGATGTAAGTGAAGTTGAATTCATCGTTTTTGCCACCATTACACCCGACTATTTCTTCCCCGGCTCTGGCGTATTGATGCAAAGAGAATTGGGATTACAAGGTATTGGTGCATTGGATATTCGCAATGCCTGCTCGGGCTTTATCTACGCGCTTTCAGTAGCTGATCAATTTATCAAAACCGGCATGTACAAGACCATATTGGTGGTTGGGGCTGAAATTCAGTCATCTGCACTGGACAAGTCTACCGAAGGCAGGTCTAGTTCAGTCATCTTTGCCGATGGTGCCGGTGCTGCCGTTTTGAAAGCTACTGACCAAAAGAAAGGTGTACTGTCTACCCACTTGCATGCCGATGGCGATTATGCCGAAGAGCTTTATGTAAAAGACCCTGGTAGTAGCCGCAAGGTGCGCCTGTCTCATGATTTAGTAGACGGCCCCACCTTCAATCTCACCATGAATGGCAATACTGTTTTCAAACATGCAGTGGTTCGCTTTAGCCAGGTGATAGGCGAGGCATTGAAGCAAAATGGCTTATCTGCTGAAGACATCGACTTACTGGTGCCTCACCAGGCCAACCTGAGGATCAGCAACTTTGTGCAAAAGCAAATGAAGATGCCTGATGAAAAGGTGTTTAACAACATAATGTATTATGGCAACACCACGGCAGCTTCTATACCCATAGCCATGAGCGAAGCCTGGGAAAAAGGGAAAATCAAAGAAGGTGACCTTATATGTCTGGCAGCCTTTGGCAGCGGTTTTACCTGGGCATCGGCATTGATCAGGTGGTAAACCATGAGCAACCTGGACGCTGATGAGTTACTGCGCTTGCAGGACCAGTCGTTTTTATTGGCTAAGAAAAAGATTGATCAAAAAGTCAGTGGGCTTTTATTGGCATCGCAACAAGCACTGGCAGACAGGATAACTCAGCATGCCCCTCCCCTTACTTCAGGCCTGAGCCTTCAACCTCGCAAAATCTCTAAAGGAGAAAATTATGCCGACATGCCTTATTGGGTCAGTGATTTTCCGGCAGACATGAAAGGCAAAGACTTATGGACCTACCGCACTGTGGTGTGGTGGGGACACAGCATCAGCTTCAACTTGATATTAGCAGGTAAATTCAAAGAAGCAGTAAAGCTCGAAATGGAAGGCCTTATGGCTAATGGCAATTACTTTGCTATGTCTGATAGTCCATGGCGATTGGAGTTTGCTGATGAAAATCTCAGAGCCTGCTCCGATTTATCAGCCAATGAGATGCAAACACATTTTGATAAAAACAGCTTTGTTAAAGTTTCCAGGCAAGAAAACCTCGAGAATATCAACAACTTGGTGCACTTGTCCGTTTTAAGCTTTGAGAAATTAATAAACGGTCTCAGCAAATTGGCTTAATATTTGATTAGCCAATAGCGTTTCCAACCAAGTTCGTCAGCTTAGTATATGACCTTACATAATCCAAGGTATGTTCGCCTCATTCGATCTGCCTTTCTCACGTGTGCATTTTTACTGATGTTATCCCCCATTCAGGCTCAGGAAGAAAGGGAGGCATTCGAGTTAATATTTTTATCCGATGACCCTGACTTAAAATCGACAGGTGACATAGAGAATGGCTACAAAACAGGTTTATGGAGCTACTACAGTAGCGATAGCACCTTTATTCAAGCAGGTTTCTACACCGAGAATGGTCATAAGACTGGCTTTTGGCGAGTGTTTATCAACGGAGCAGAGCGTGCCCGATTAAAATATCGAAACGATACTTTGAATGGCTCTTATCAACTTTTTCACCCCAATAGACAAGCCGCAGTCAACACCAACTTTATCAAGGGTAAGCTAGAAGGTGAATGGACCTCATATACCGACCGCAGGCAGCGCTATGAAAATGGAAATTTCATAGCAGGCAAGAAGGTTGGCCCCTGGAAAAGCTATTATGAGAATGGCCAAATAGAAATCAGTAGCTTTTACGTAGATGGGGTCCTTGAAGGAGAGTTTCTGCAATACGACCCCTATGGAGACTTGATGATCAGAACAAACTACAAGGCTGGCCAGCTTGAAGGAGATTGGAAGAAGCTGGTAAATGGCAGTCCCCTGGAAGAAGGGAAATTTGTAAAGGGAAAAAGGGATGGAAAATGGCTGTACTTTGAGTTTGTGGGTTCTTTTGCCTCTTCAGTAGAATACTATAATAATGGTAAACGTACCGGAACATGGAACAGCTTCCATTCTAACCGCAGGAAGGCAAGTGAAGAAAACTACCTGAATGACCAGCCTGTGGGCATAGCACGTACCTGGCACAGCAACCGGGTGTTGGCCTCTGAAACACGTTTCCGGATCGGTTTGGCCGACAGCCTGTATACCGAATATTTTCGCGATGGCACACTGGCAGTCACTGGTAATTACCGTCTGGGTGCAAGGCAAGACGTATGGAAGTATTACCACGAAAACGGCCTCATCGCTGAACTGGGTAAATATGACAACGACAAGCGTTTTGGCAACTGGAAAACCTTCAACACCAAAGGCGGCTTGATTGCCGAGGGCAACTACAGGCTCGATTTAGAAATAGGCCAATGGTTCAACTATTATGACAATGGCTCGCTTGAGTCGATAGGCAGCTTCAAAGCAGGAGAAAAAGACGGCCTCTGGGGCTACTTTCACAAAGACAACAAGCCCATGATGGAAGAAACCTGGCTTGAAGGCAAACTCCAAAACACTTCAGAATTTACTGATGTGAATGGCAGAACCTTGCCAACCGGTGATCTTAAAGCCGGCAATGGTCAACGCATCAATTATACGCCAACTGGTACTAAGTATTCTGAAGGCCCATATAGAAATGGACTCCCGAATGGCTCCTGGACCTTTTTCGATGAAAAAGGACGGAAACTCATGAGTGGCGGACTAGTAAATGGTGTGAAAGAAGGCAACTGGCAAATCTTCGCCAAGTCGGGCCGCGTGATCAGGGTAGAGATCTTTGAAGGTGGTGAAATGATGAATTCCTTTCTTCGTTAAACACGGATAATATGCCGTTTAATTAAGCCTTTCCCCTCCCTTTTGTTCCCTAAAGGGGTACGTAACAGCTTTAAATAACCCTTTAGGGCAATGGGCAAGAGTAACGAACTGGCATCAAACCTCTTAACTAAACGGCATTGAACCCCGACAATAAAAGAAACTTGCTATTGCAGCATTAACAAGGTTAAACAATCCCGTTGCGACTGGGGTTTACCCGAAAACGTAAATTGAAATGGGACTCTTCAAAAGAAAATCAGAGAAGGATAAATTGCAGGCGAAGTATAGTAAGTTGATTGATGAGGCTTATAAACTATCTCATACCGACCGCAGGGCCAGCGACCTCAAAACCGCTGAGGCAGATGAGATATTGAAACAAATTGAAGCCCTCCCCTAATTGTTTTCAGTACCCTTTTGAGCCTTCAACTCTTTCAACATCTTAAGTACCGTCTCTTTTACCAATGGGTATTCATTCCATGGCAAAAAGTGGTTCTGTTCATCCAGAAAGATGATGTCTCTCGGGGCGTTGACCAGGGCGCTGTCTGCAAAAGCGGCATTTCCCGGATGCACCAAATCGTCTTTACCACCCTGAATTACTGCTGATGGCACGGTTATGTCTGCCCAAAGTGGCAACATCAACTCCAACTCTTCTTTCAAGAAGATCAGCTCTTCATTGGAGATTCTCAAAACTTTTGGCACAAGCCCCTCAATGACAGGCCAGCGCATGGGTACTCTGAACCAATCTTCTTCAGGTTCCAGTTCTGGGGCCAAAGCAGGTGCCAACATTACTATGCCCTCTACCAGGTCGGGGTGGTCCATGGCCATGCGTGCCACAATGGGCCCTCCTAGTGAATGTCCAACCAGTATTCTGGGTGCAGGATACTTTTCCAGTATTGGTACCAACAAATTGCACTGCTCTTCCAAAGAAGCCACCGGCTTGCCATAGCTAGACTTACCAAAGCCGGGACGATCAGGTGAGACCACTACAGCGTGGTTATAATAGGCAGTATCTTTCAGGTAGTCCGCAAAGGCGCTCCAGCTGCCAGGTGTGCCATGTACAAAAACCAGGGTAGCCTCTGGTACTACATCTTGCACCACATAGTGCATCTGGTAGCCATCCACCTCATAAATAACGCTCTCAGGCTTTTCAGGCTCATTTTCATAATACTCCCTGAACTCTTTGTCCGACATAGAAAAGCTCACGCAGCTGCTCACCACTTGAGAAAATACTATGAAAAGTACGATAACGGAAAGACACCCGAAGCGAAATCGATTCTTCCATTTAGTTCGTTTTGCCATGTATTTTCAACTTACGAATAATTCCGTGAGGAAGATTGGCAGCCTTCAGAATTAGTCTGCGATATGACCACAGGTAAACAAAAAAAGGCCGCCCTTGCGAGCAGCCTTCTACATATTTTCAAAATACGCTTATTTAATAAAGAGCATTTCACGATACTTTGGCAAAGGCCAGTCGGCATCATCAATATTCAATTCGAGTTGATCTACTGAATAGCGGATCTTATCGAAATACTTCTCTTTAATTCTATCGCAGTAAGCCACAGCCCTCTCCCGCGTATCTTCGATTTTGTTCACCTCTTTGCGTTCTGCAATCATGGCAGACACATCATTTTTCAATGCTGCAATATGATCACTTACACGCTTCAAAGTATCTACTGCATGCCCATTGTCCAGACCAACAGACTTAAGGCCTTGAGCATTGGTAATCAGCTTGTTCTGGTACTTGGTAGCAGCAGGAATGATCTGGCTCAGCGCCAATTCTCCCATCACTCTGGCTTCAATCTGAAGCTTCATCAGGTAGTTTTCCAGCCTGATCTCATTGCGGGCTTCGAGTTCTACCTGGCTCATCACTCCAAATTTCTCAAACAGGGCCACTGAGTCTTTTGTAATGAAGGCATCTAGTGCTCGGGCAGTGTTCTTCACATTTGAAAGGCCTCTTTTTTCAGCTTCTTTCACCCATTCGTCTGAATAACCATCACCTTCAAATCGGATGTTTTTAGACTCTTTGATGTACTCACGCAGCACCTTAACAATGGCGATTTTCTTATCTTCACCACCTTCAATGGCCTTGGTTACTTTAGTGTAAAAGTCCTTCAACTGATCGGCCACAATCAGGTTCAATACCGTCATTGGGCCTGCAGTGTTCTGATCAGAACCCACCGCTCTGAACTCAAACTTGTTACCGGTAAAGGCAAATGGAGAAGTACGGTTCCTATCAGTATTGTCAAGGATGATTTCCGGAATCTTATCGATACCGAGCTTCATGTACATGTTGTCTCCTTTGTCTACTTTGATGTTTCCATTGTTCTCCAACTCATCCAGCACCGCGGTAAGTTCAGAACCAATGAAAGCAGACATAATTGCCGGAGGCGCCTCATTTGCACCCAGTCTGTGGTCGTTGCCAGCAGAGGCGATAGAAGCCCTTAGCAAGTCGGCACTTTTGTAGATAGCACGGATGGTAGACACAAAGAATACCAGGAATTGCAGGTTTTCACGAGCACTTGAGCTAGGTTGGAACAGGTTGACACCAGTGTTGGTAATCAAAGACCAGTTGTTGTGCTTACCAGAACCATTAAGGCCGGCAAAAGGCTTTTCGTGGAAGATCACCTTCAGGTCGTGACGGTCAGCAACACGCTTCATCACGTCCATCAGTAATGAATTGTGGTCTGTAGCCACGTTAATGTCTTCATACAAAGGCGCCACCTCAAACTGACCCGGGGCCACTTCATTGTGACGAGTCATTACAGGAATACCGAGCTTCAAAGCTTCAATCTCGAAATCCTTCATGTAGTTATAAGTACGGCTTGGAATTGACCCGAAATAGTGATCATCCAACTGCTGTCCCCTGGCAGGGTTATAACCAAATACGGTACGGCCACTCATTACCAAATCGGGTCTGGCATTGAACATGGCTTTATCTACTACAAAGTATTCTTGCTCGCAACCGAGTGAAGCATTTACCTTGTTTACATTTCTATCGAAAAGCTGACATACTTTAACAGCCGCCCTGTCTACCGCTTCTACGGCTTTCAACAAAGGTGCTTTATAATCGAGTGCTTCTCCCGTGTAGGACACAAAAATGGTAGGAATACACAAAGTACGGCCCCAAATGAAGATGGGCGAACTTGGATCCCAGGCAGTATAACCACGTGCTTCAAAGGTACTTCTTATACCTCCGTTAGGGAAAGAAGAAGCATCAGGCTCTTGCTGTATCAACGCTGACCCTTTGAACGCCTCAAGTCCTTTTGAAGCATCGAAGAACGAATCGTGTTTCTCAGCGGTAGCACCCGTCAATGGCTGAAACCAGTGAGTGTAGTGGGTGGTGCCTTTGCCCATGGCCCAAATTTTGACGGCAACGGCAATCTCATTGGCCGTTTCCATGTCAATTTTCTTGCCTTTGGCGATGGCGTTTTGCACCTTTTTAAAGGTATCAGGTGAAAGCGAAGACTTCATCTGATCGATGTTAAACACATCTTGTGCGAAGTAATCTGAAATCTTGTCAGAAGGAGGAAAAACCCGCTCTGTATCTCTTGAAAGCGAGGCTTCTAAAGCCCTTTGGCGTTGATTGGACATTCGTTTTTTGATTTTTAGTTCAATTCTCGATCAAAAGTAGCACTTTTACGTAATTCACACCTAAATCAGGGTCTTTTTTAATCACTTTTTACAAAAAATTCGTAAAACCTGCTTCCGCAAACGATTTCCGGGGTGATTTTTCGAAAAATTCTTGAATTCACCCTTCAACTGGTCACTTTTTAAGCCCAGGTCTGAAAATGATCGAATTTGATTATCTTTGCAGCCCAAATGAAGAAGGTCGCATTTTATACTTTAGGCTGTAAGCTCAATTTCTCTGAGACATCTACCATTTCCCGCAAATTTCAGGAGAAGGGTTATGAGAAAGTAGGCTTTTCTGAACAGCCTGATATCTTCATCATCAACACTTGTTCTGTGACCGAAAATGCAGACAAAAAGTGCAAAAAAGTGGTCAAAGAGGCCCAGAAGGTCAATCCTGACGGCTATGTAGCCATCATTGGTTGCTATGCACAGCTCAAGCCCAGGGAAATATCGGAGATACCCGGTGTAGACGCTGTGCTAGGTGCTGCAGAGAAATTCAGGCTAATAGAGCTGCTCGATGGTTTTGTGAAAACACCTGAGGCCAGGGTTTTGGCTTCAGAAATCAAAGAGGCCACGGCTTTCAACAATGCCTATTCTATTAATGATCGTACGCGTACTTTCTTAAAGGTACAGGATGGCTGCAATTACCATTGTGCTTTTTGCACCATACCGCTGGCCCGTGGAAAAAGCCGCAGCGACAGTATTGCCAACATTATACAGTCAGCGGAAGAAATAGCCCAAACAGACGTAAAAGAGGTGGTACTCACCGGAGTAAACATTGGCGACTTTGGCATTCAGAACGGAAAGCGTGAGGAGCGTTTTCTCGATCTGGTGAAAAGCATTGATCAGGTAGAAGGTATCGACAGAATCAGAATCAGTTCTATCGAGCCCAACCTGCTTACCAATGAGACCATTGATTATGTATCCCAATCCAAACGTTTTGTACCTCATTTCCATGTGCCCTTACAATCGGGCAACAATAAAATACTGCGCGCCATGCGTAGGCGGTACCTTAGAGAACTGTATGAAGACCGTGTAAACAAAATCAAGACCCTGATGCCGCATTGCTGCATAGGGGTAGATGTAATTGTGGGCTTTCCGGGCGAAAGCCATGAGGACTTCCTGGAGACCTATCATTTTCTGAATGAGCTGCCTATCTCCTACCTGCATGTTTTCACCTATTCTGAAAGGGCCAATACCAAAGCGGCCGATATGGATGGCGTGGTGCCTTTAAAAGATCGCCAGCAACGCAGCAAAATGCTTCGCAGCCTTTCTGAAAAGAAGAAGCGACAGTTCTATGAAGAAAACCTGGGCAGAACGGCTACAGTGCTTTTTGAAGATGACATTGAGGATGGCATGATGCACGGCTTTACTGAAAACTATGTGCGCGTGGCTGCCAAATACGACCCCATGCTCATTAATGAGCTAAAAGAGGTAACGCTGGCCAAAATCAATGAAAAGGGATTGGTTGAAGTGGAAGAAAGTGTTCTTGTTTACGAAAGCCACTAGTCCTAAATTGAAGAAAAGTGTCGATCCATGCCAGAATACCAATTCCGCGACCGTGACCTCGGGCTTAGCCATGAGGGGGTTCATCTATTAAGAAACGGTTTCAATTACAAGACCATCCCTTTCAAAGAGATTCAAAAGACTGAATTCAAAAAAGGAAACGTTCTCAAAAACAGAGTGATATTATTGATTGTAGGCATAGGCGTAGTTGGATTCAGCATCTATGCTGCTATAAGCCTATATGATTCTTTTTACTCACCAGATGTTTATCGCATTTACATAGAAGAATTATTAGTACCCATACTACCGTTTTTTATGGGAGCCTATGCACTGTATGCTGTGCTAAGAAAGGAAGAGGTAATCGTTTTTCACGGTGAAAAGCGATATACTTTCTCTCTCAAGTCGTTTATAAAAGAGGGGAAAATGGAAGAGATTCGTGCCTTTTTGAAAGAAAAAGGACTTGCACCTGCTCGCTGATGAGTTAAAAGAGGTAACCATCTCCAAAATTAATAAAACGGGCTCGGTTGAAGTAAATGAGTGACTCAAATTTATCAATCGCCAGACGCGCAACTATAATATCAAATGAGTAGTCTTTCTCTCAAAAAGCATTACTATTTTGAGTATTCAGTCAGGTATCTAAACTGGTTTGTTCTACTTTGGTAATAAGTTTATCAGTCATAGCGCTTTGATCACTGATAAACTAAACAAGGCATTTGTTAAGAGGTTAGTAACAAGAGGTAATACTAATAATTATATGAAAGGCATAGAGTATTAGCCATCTCATAATTATTTCTACTTGACTTTTTTATTTATCTGATTCATTAAACCATGTCACACACATTGAATAAGGTATTTTTCAGCATAGTACTAAGCGTACTGCTTTCTAGTGGGCTTTTATCACAAAACACAATACCCGAGGGTGTGCCACCAGAAGTTTGGGCCCAGACCGACTATGCAGACAGCCTCTCGAACAGACGGCTTTACCCCGAAGCCATTCAGAAATATCAATCGGTAATCAATTCATTGACCCAACTGGGCTTTGACAAGAACAGCGAACCTTATGTTAAGCTCGATATCTCCATTGGATTTTGTGTTTCGAGCATGGGTGATGCCAACAAGGCCCGAGACATCTTTGCATCGCTTGAAAATCGAGTGGATATACTGAAGGCCCCTGTACTAGAGGCGCGATACTATTACTTATACGGCCTAAGCTTAAAACAATTGATCACTGACCTGGATAAAAGTACTCAGTACTTCAGGGAGTCGCTGGAAATCCAGCAAGCCAACGATATGTCTGGCATACTAAAGTATTTGACTCTTAGCAATTTGGGAGAGGTCCATTCTTATTTATTAAATCAGCCTGACAGCGCCATTTACTACTTCAATCAGACATTGGTAGAGGCCAAATCGTTGTTCGGGGAGGTTAATTATCAAGTGGCCGCAACCTATGCGAGAATAGCAGAAAGTCACAGGTCGGCTGGTAGAATTTCTACAAGTTTGTCCTTCTATGCAAATGCCGTTACCACTCAAGCTCTGGATATTGACTCTACGGCCTTAAGTACCATAAAACGCACCTCAGATTATGACAGCGTAACGGTTTATTTGAAAGACTACATTGCTGAAGTAAAAGAGAAAAAAATCATCGATCGCTTCCATCCTCTGGACCTGGCTAAGTTTCTGAATTTAGCCTATTTACTTACAGATGAAGGTGAATTGGGTTTAGCTGAAGATCTATTTAGTTCGATATCTGATTTATATGAAAAACATGGCAGATGGGGTGGTGTAGGTTCATGTTATTATGGGCTAGGCAATATCTACCTTCAGCGACATCAATATTCATTTGCAAAACAGCTGTATGAGCGCGCTGTCGATATCTATAAAAACAAACCCTTGGAAGCCGCTCGCTTTCAGATAGAATTGGGTTGGGTATATCACAATATGGCTGTTTTATATACCAACACGGAGCAAGCTGATTCGGCATTGGTTTTCAATCAAAAAGCCCTTGACATCAGACGAAAGTTTCTGGATGAACCACACTTTCAAATTGGCACCTCCTATTTGAGTATGGCACAAAACGAATACCTCCTTGAGAATTTCCACGAGGCACTTGATCTTTGTGAAAAAGCGCTTTCGAACCAATACAACCACCCCAACGAGATATACAACTTAAAGGGTGATATATTCATGAAACTCAGCGAAACTGACTCAGCTCTTTTCAATTACCAAAAAGCGATGACGAGCTCAGTCAAACGCAATTCAAAAGTGCAAGCTCTCTATGCCAGAAATATAGGTATCCTCTTTGGTCAACTTCAAAATTTCGATTCGGCTCTTCACTATTTCACAAAAAGCCTACAGATCAATTACCTGGAGCCAAGAGACTTTACTAGCAGCGTTGATCCTGAATTGGTGATACAACCTATAGAATATTTGCGGACATTAACTGAGAAAATCAGGCTACTGTATGACGCCTATGGGCGACAGTCCAATGAAACATGGCTAACCACCGCCTATGAGGCTCATATTGAGGGAAGGCAGCTTATACCATCCATTAGGTCATCTTTTATTCGTGAAAACGAAAATATGAGTTTCAACAAGTTCCTGGATGGTTTCACAGAATCAAGCATAAAGCTTCTCATGACGTTGGCTGAGGTTAAAAAGGCGCCAAAATTCAAGCAAGAAGCCTTGTCATTGGTGGACCAGGGTAAATCTCAAATTGTATTGAATGCCATTAAAACAAGGCAGATGGATAAGGCAGGTCAGCTGGCCGATTTAGGGCATCTGGTGGCACTTAGAAAAAATGTCACTAAGGCTTCTAATCAGTTGAAAACGCTCCGTTCTACTGGGGCCACCAATGAAGAAATTGTAGCCCAAAAAGCACTGTTAGTCAAGTTAGAAGAGAACATCGGTGACCTACTGAACGAAATACGAACCACCAGACCCCGGCTCTATCAATTCTTATCTGACAACTACAAAAGCTACTCTGATCAACAGTTATCCAGATACCTAAAAAATACAGATGGAGCGCTTGTACAGTATTTTATGGGCGAAAAAGACATTTATCTGTTGCTTAAAACCCAAAGGAATACTGAGACCTTGCTACTGCCAGTAACCAAAGATTCATTAAACCTGCGCGTAACTCGATTGGTGAATTTTGTACGTAATCCGCTACAGACCAACCAGCAGACCTATGACCAATATCTGGACGATGCCTTTTGGCTTCATCAGGTTTTGATAGCTCCAATAAAAGGACTCATCAAGACTCCCAATCTTACTATAATACCAGATGATAACTTGGCATTACTGCCTTTTGAGGCACTTCTATCTTCAAAGAATGAGACGAGTACAAATCTGAATTTTCACGGCCTGCCTTATCTAATTAAAGACATGAATATTAGTTATGCATCATCCGCTTCTATTTTGCTAGAGAAGGAAAGAAACGAAAGGAGTAATGGCTCGCTATTTCTTGGTTGGGCACCCTTTTCAGATTCAACAGTTACAGAACATATGGCCGCTAATCTGGTACGGGATGCTGAACCGAGTGACCTGCCCTACTCAGGCTTAGAATTGCAGGCCCTGAGCCAGTTTTTTGGTGCACAGACGTTTTATCGTCAAACAGCCACAGAGCACACATTTAAAGCCAGTGCCTCCAATTCACGGTTGCTGCACATCGCTACGCATGCCATTGCCGATGAAGAGCAACCGTCATCCTCTCATTTGGTCTTTAGTGCTCAAGACAGCAATATGATAGCAGAGGACGGAAAGCTGCATGCTTTTGAAATATATGCCATGAACCTGGATGCTGATTTAGCTGTACTCTCGGCATGCAACACTGGCACTGGGCAACTGGGAAATGGCGAAGGTAATATGAGTCTTGCACGTGCTTTTCAATATGCCGGAGCCAGAAGTGTGATAATGTCTCTTTGGTTGGCCAATGATCAGTCTACAGCCAGGATTCTACAAAACTTCTACAAGAACCTGGCAGCAGGCAACCAAAAAGACCAATCATTAAGAGAGGCCAAACTTGCCTTTCTCAATAACTCAGAAAACATAACAGCCCACCCCTTTTACTGGTCTCATCTGGTACTAAATGGAGATGGTTCCAGCCTTTCTAAATCATGGCTAGACCAAAACAGAGTGCTATTATTTGCCTGCCTGCTGGTCTTACTGGCAATGATTGCTTTTTTTATTAGAAAACGGAATTCAGCCTAGATGTCTTCACCAACAGTTTCTGAACTTCTCTCACAAAACAGAAAAGAACAAAAGAAGGCCATTGAATTACTTCACGCCTATTGCATGCCCCGGCTTCTTGCTATGATGCGCGACATGCAGAACTTGCCGATGGAGCCTGGCGATATTTTTCAGGATGCAGTTACTGTA
>Ga0316204_10007229_pt1 | contig 16450 bp, 14 predicted proteins | sample 6monrhotite_MG_2_FD_205661 | JGI IMG/M metagenome (GOLD analysis project Ga0316204, IMG submission 205661) | Microbial mat bacterial communities from mineral coupon in-situ incubated in ocean water Damariscotta River, Maine, United States -... | ecosystem: Environmental > Aquatic > Marine >... | reverse complement strand
AGATTCGGGCGTGTGTGACGCAAGCTGCACGGCACCGGCCACCAAACCTTGTCGACTTGATACCGACGGATCGTCCGGGGATTCGTTAGCGCAGCGAGCACACGTCGAATCTACCCAGGGGCACCGCGCCGCCCAGGACGTCCGGGAAGTCCAACAACCCAACAGGCAGCACGACGGCGCCTCGGCGAGACGCTCAAACTACGAGCCCGCGACTGCCGAGACCGCTCTCGCCAGTCCCATCAACCTCCGTCAAACCGAGCCGAACCCGACCCGACCCGACCCGACCCGACCCGACCCGACCCGACCCGACCCGACCCGACCCGACCCGACCCGACTACTCAAATTGCGGGATACGCAGCCACTGAGCGAGCCCGTCGACGCTGCCGCCGAGGATCTCGTAGTACTCCGTGCCGTTGCAGTCCGACGCGGTGTAGGTGCCGATGGGGGCCGGGGTGCAGATGTAGAAGGACTCCGCTGCGGCGAGGGTCTCCGTGTTGGGTACGCCGCCCGTGGTGAAGAGGCCGTCGGAGGGGTCGGTGTCCGCGTAGTAGCAGACCGTCTCGTCGCTGTAGGGCTCCACCGTGGCGCAGTCGACCGGCTCGGCGTTCTCCAGCTCGATGCCGTCGATGACCCAGCCCATGACCGAGCCGTCCACGTGGATGCCCGCGCCGGTGTAGCCAGCCAGCGCCATGTCGGCGTTGTAGCCGTCGACGACCACCTGGGTGGCCACGTAGAGGACCTGGCCGTCCAGCTTGTCGCCGTAGTCCAGGGCGTTCACCGTGTCCGAGGGGATGCCGGTGGCGAGGCCCATGTACTGGTCGCCGCCGTCGCAGTCGTCCGCCAGCATCAGCAGGCCCACCGTGGAGGAGGTGGTGACGCCGGAGAAGCTGAACATGCCGTCCACCACCTCGGTGGAGTCCAGGATCAGCAGCTCGCCGCCCTCGAACACCTTGGAGGTGGGGTCGATCAGCTCGACGCAGAGGTTGTCGGCCGTGGTGGCGCCGGAGTCGATGTCCTCGATGCTCCCCATGATCTCGAAGCCGATGATGAAGATCGTGTCGGTGTCGGACGCGGTGTCGTCGTCCTTGTCGGTGCAGCCCGCGACCGCGAGCGCGAGGCCGACGGCGAAGAGGGTACGAATGTGCATGGTGAGGTCTCCTCAAAGTCAGTGAGCGGCGTGTCGCCCTCATATGAGGCGCAAGCTACCACCGCTGGCAATGACCGCAACCCGCCCGAGGGATCATGACATCCTGGGATATAGCGAGCCCATGTCCGAGCCGACCCACAGCATCGAGGTGATCCGGCACCCCAGCGGCGCCCGAGAGGCCGACGTGCTGGCGGTGGAGGAGCCCATGGAGCTGCGGGTGGAGGGCCGCCCGCTGATGGTCACCATGCGCACCCCCGGACACGACCGGGAGCTGGCGGCGGGGCTGCTCTACACCGAGGGGGTCATCGACGGTCCGGACGACCTGATGGCCATGGCCCACATCCGCGATCCCCGCGAGCCCCGGGACAACACCATGGACGTGCGGCTGGCCGCCGGGGTGTCCGCCGACGCGGTCGCGCACCTCACCTCGGCCCGCCGGGAGGTCTACGCCTCCAGCGCCTGCGGCGTCTGCGGCAAGGCGACCATCGCCCAGGTGCTGCGCCGCGTGCCGCCGCTCCCCTCTCCCCGCCGCGCCGACCCGGCGCTGCTGATGCGCCTGCCCGCGCTGATGCGGCCGCTGCAGGCGGCCTTCGAGGCGACCGGTGGCATCCACGCCGCCGCCCTGTTCAGCTTCAGCGGTGAGCTGGAGGTGCTGCGGGAGGACATCGGGCGGCACAACGCGGTGGACAAGGTGCTGGGGTGGCGCCTGCTGGCGGATCGGGCCCCGGTGGATGACCGCGTCCTGGTGATCTCCGGCCGCGCCGGCTTCGAGATCGTGCAGAAGGCCGCCGCCGCCGGGGTGCCGGTGCTGGCGTCGGTGGGCGCGGCCAGCAGCCTCGCAGTGTCGCTCGCCCGGGAGGCCGGCATCCAGCTCGTCGGCTTCCTGCGGCACGATCGGCTGAACGAGTACTGCTGACGGCGTCAACCGCGAGACGGTCAGTCGCAGTCCTGGAACTCGGCCCCCAGATCCCACCCCTTCACCAGGGAGCTGAAGCCGGGGATGCCGCAGATCTCGGCGGCCTTGGCGGGAGCGTCGGCCCAGTCGTCGACGTACTCGACGTGAAAGACGGCCTTCCCCGCGTCCACGAAGGGCGCGAGGGTGTCGCACTCATCGTAGTCGTGGCACTCCTCGTTGAGCGCCCAGTCGAACCAGTCCAGCAGCGCCGCAGCCTGATCCATGTCGTTCTTCAGGCCCACGGACAGGCCCAGCGCGTGGGACTCGTCCGCGAGGAAGCGGTTGTAGTCGAGCTGCTCGGTGGCGTTGATGCCGAAGCCGGTGTCGCTGTGGTGGGCCGTCACGTTGTCCGGCTCCACCCCGTCGCAGCCCTTCTCCACCGCCAGCGCCAGCCGGGCCCGCATGATCTCACGCACCCCCTCGTCGGTGATGTCCAGCCAGCGCTCGTCCGCCCAGCCCTCCAGCGTGTCGCCGATGGCGGACGCCGGGAAGTCCCCGGCGTCCGGGCGCCAGGGCTCGTAGGAGCCGGCGGAGAAGTAGCAGATGAGGGTCTTGTCGTCGGCCTGGAGGGCCTCTCGCACCCCATCGGTCAGATCGAAGAGGTCCACGTCGTACATGGCCACATCCAGCGAGGTGTCGACCGTGTCGGTGATCTGCCACTGCCAGGTCGTGCCCGGGGCTGGCGCCCAGACCTCACCGGCGGGCACGGGGGCATCGGCCTGGTAGGCCGCGCAGTCGTCGCCGTCGCGCACCTGCCCCTCGGGACAGACGTCCGCGTCGCAAGCGGACAGGATCAAGAGGGCGGCCAGCGTCAGGGAGCGTCGGTACATCGTCGGAACCTCGTGGAGACCTCCGCACCATGTAGCGCCGGCCTGACACCCGCCGCGGCTACTCCAGCAGCGCCAGCGCGTGCTGGCTCATGCTGTTGGCCTGGGCCAGGACGGCGATCCCGGCCTGCTGCATGATCTGCTGCTTGCTCAGCTCCGCGGCGGCCTCGGCGAAGTCAGCGTCCATGTTCTGACTCTCGGCGGCCCGCATCGACTCCACGTAGCTCGACGAGTTGGAGATGGCCGAGTCCAGCTGGTTGGACGCGCTGCCCAGGGAGGCGCGGTAGCCGCCGACGGTGTCGATGGCGGCGTCCAGATCATCGATGGCCGCGAAGGCGCCGCCGGCGGTGGACAGATCGATGCTGCCCAGATCGATGCCCAGCGCGGTGGCGCGGAGATCGCCCAGCGGGATGCCGATCGCGTCGGCTGCCGTGGTGCCGACCTGCGCGGTCAGCACCGTGTTGCTGCCGTCGGCCAGCGCGACGCCGTTGAACTCGGCGGACCCGGCGATGCGATCGACCTCCGCGACCAGCTGGGTGAACTCATCCTGAATGTAGGCGCGCTCGCTGTTCGCCAGCGTCTCCGAGGCCGACTGCACCGCCAGCTCGCGTATGCGGCTCAGGATGTCGGCGACCTCATTGCTCGCGCCCTCGGCGGTCTGCGCGACGGAGATGCCGTCGTTGGCGTTGCGCATCCCCTGCTCCTCCGCCATCACCTCGGCGTTGAGGGCCTCCCCGATGGCGACGTCGACGGCCGACCCGTTTCGGCTGCCGCTGGACAGGCTGTCCATCGCGGCGGTCACGCCAGCGCCGCTCAGGCTGCTGACCGCGCTCATGGCGCTGATGTTGGTGTTGACGGTGAGCGCCACTGTTTCCCCTCTCAGTTGTTGCGTCGGTGACATCCGACCCTCCTGAGATCGGCGGCGGGTGTGTTCAGACAGGTCAGGTGATGTCACCGTCTGTCTCTCGCGGCCTCGACGCGAGCTGTCGCTGCACCGTTCCACAACGATGCAAACCCATAGCGACCAGACAGCTCCTCGACGCCCCCAGACGCTCCCCGGACGCACGCTGGAGCGGCACGCCGGAGGCCGGAGACGAGCTCGCCGCGTCGCTGGACTGACCGCGTGGCTGCGGCGCGGGTTATCCAGCGGCGATGAGCGAAAACCGGTCACGCCTGCTGGACTCCGCGCTGCAGATCCCGCCCATCCTCGCGGCGATCCCGCTGTTCCTGATGATCTGGGCCTCCTACCAGGGTCGGGTCGGCTACCCCTTCGACGTGGAGTGGATGGAGGGGGGGATGCTGGTCCACGTCTGGCGCATGCGCGAGGGCCTGGACATCTACGCGCCGCCGTCGGCGGACTGGGTGCCCTACATCTACCCCCCGCTCTACCCCTGGCTCTTGAGCCTGCTCGGTGAGGCCTCCTACGCCACCGCCCGCACCGTGTCCTTCGTGGCGACCTGCATCGCGGCCGCGGCGGCGGTCTTCGCGGTGCGCCGGGAGCGCGCCGGCTGGGGCTTCGCGGTCGCCGCCGCCGGGCTCTTCCTGAGCGCCTACGACGACACCGGCAGCTTCTTCGATCTGGCCCGCAACGACGCGCTGGCCATCGCCCTCGGCGCCTGGGCCATGGCGCTCAGTCGGGTGGGCACCCGCTCGGCGGTCATCGGCGGGGGCCTGCTGCTGTTCGTCGCCTTCACCGCCAAGCACAACTACGCGGCGGTGGGGCTGCCCATCCTGCTGTGGCTCTGGCGCTACCGGGGCTGGCGCATCGCCGCGACCTTCGCGGCGGCCTCGGTGCTGCCGGCGCTGACCTTCCTCGCGGGCATGCAGATCGCGACGGACGGCCACTTCCTGACCTACCTGCTGGAGGTCCCCGCCGGACACCCGCTGGTGGGCGAGCGGGGCTGGCCCAAGTCCGAGACGGAGCTGTGGCTCTACGCCCCCTTCATCAACGGCGCGGCGGCGATCAGCGCGCTGGTGATGCTCCGGCGCGAGGGCGACGCGCAGCTTACGCGGGGCCTGCTGGCCGCGGCGACCGTGGGCTGCCTGCTGCTGATAGGCCTCGGGTACGCGGCGGACCTCTTCGGGGTCAAGCTCACCGAGGATCTGATCCTGGCCCGCAGCATCGCCACCGGGGTCGTGGCGGCGCCCACGCTGATCGCGCTGCTCTGGACCTTCTACGGCAGCTCCCGCGGTGAGGGCGCCCGCTACTGGGCCGGCGTGGCCATGGTGATCGTGCCGCTGGTGGCGCTGATGCGGGCCCACCACGGGGGCTTCGTCAACGTCTCCATCCCCGGCTACTGGCTCGTGAGCGTGCTGAGCTGCGCCGTCGTGGGGGCGGCGGCGAAGCGGCACACGGCGCTGCTGGCCGCGCTCTCCGTGCTCGTGGCGTTTCAGCTCTACGACGCCCGCTGGGACGCTCCCGAGCGCTACCTCCCCACGGAGGCCGACGCCGCCGCCGGGGAGGAGCTGCTGGAGCTGATCGCCTCCTACGAGGGCGAGGTGCTGATGCCGCACTTCCCCTGGTACCCGAAGATGGCGGGCAAGCAGCCGAGCTTCCCGCTCATCGCCTACTGGGACATCGACCACAAGACCGGGCCCTACAAGTCGCTCGGCCGCTCGCTGGACAAGGCGCTGAAGGAGCACCGGTGGGACGCGGTCATCACGCCGACCAAGCCCGTCAAGCACGGGCTCCAGAAGCACTACAAGAAGGCCGGCCGCACGGGCATCAAGGGCACGGAGATGCGGACGCGGGTGGGCTGGCGCGTGCAGCCGACGATCCTCTGGGAGCCCCGCACGGACAAGTAGCGGACAAGCAGGCGGCTCGACACCCCGGGGGCCAGCGGCTTATCAGGCCCACCTGACACGGAGGCTGAAATGCGCCACATCCTGACCATCTCTCTGCTGGCCCTCGCCGCCTGCTCCACCGCTCAGAAGGAGGAGGTCGCCGAGGCCCCCGCGGCCGCGGCCATGACCGAAGCGCCCGAGTCCGCCAAGGCGGACATCGCGGCGAAGAAGAAGGCCGACAAGGCCGACAAGGCCGACAAGAACAGCAGCGGGGACTGGACCACCTTCGGCGGTGAGTTCACCCTGGAGGAGATCCTCCCCGCCGCCGCGCTGCTGAGCGACCCCGCGCCCTACACCGACAAGACCGTCCGGGTCGAGGGCCGCGTCGCCGATGTCTGCCAGAAGGCGGGCTGCTGGATGGTCATCGCCGAGGGCGACAAGACCATGCGGGTCCGCATGAAGGACCACGACTTCGCCGTCGCCAAGGACGGGGCCGGCTCCCAGTGCCAGATCGAGGGCGTCATCACCGCCAAGCCCCTGGATCCCGAGGAGGCCGAGCACTTCGCCTCCGAGTCGGCCAACACCGATGTCATGCCCGAGAACGGCATGGAGGCCGGGGCCATGACCTACGAGATCATCGCCAGCGCGGTGCAGTTCAAGAAGTAGCGGCGGACAGCCGGGTCACCCGGCCCACCTCGCCGATCCAGAGCCCGCCCGAGGCGTCGCTGCCCAGCGCCCACGGGCGGGTCAGCGGCACCGGCACGCGCTCGGGCCAGCCGCGGCCCCGCGCCCGCCAGAGCCCGCCCTGCCGCAGCGTCCAGAGGCTGTCGCCGGCGGTGTGCAGGTCGTAGGGCTCCCCCACCCGCTCGGTCCAGCGCCCGCCCTCCAGGCGATGCAGCGCCTGTCCGGTGGCGACCCACAGCGCCCCCTGATGCCAGGCGAGGTAGCGCACGGGCCAGGGCTTGCCCGAGGCGTCCGCGAAGACGCGGACAAGCTCCGAGCCAGCAGCGCTCTCGATGCGCCACAGCTCACCGTCCAGCGTGCCGGCCCAGGTCGCGCCGCCGCCGCTGACGAAGCAGACGCAGTCGCCGGGGCCCTCCGCGCCGTCGAGGCGGGTGCGCCACGCGGTCAGCAGCGCGCCGTCGCCCGTGACGTGGAAGGCCCGCAGGTCATCCACCACGCCGAGCGGGTCGCGCGGCAGGGAGCGGCCGCTGGCCTCCCCCGCGAAGGGCCAGAGGTACCAGTTCTTGGCGCTGGCGACGTAGAGCGTGCCCTCGTGCGCCGCCATGGACTCGACCCGCCGGCTCTCCCGGCGGGCGCCCTCGGGGAAGGGAAACGGCGAGAAGGCGCTCGCGGACCGGCCGCCGCGCCAGAGGACCATGCCGTAGTCGCTGCCCAGCGCCATGCCCCCGTCCGGGAGGGGCAGCAGGCAGCGGAAGGTCGCGTGCGCGGGGAGCCCGAGCTCGGCGGCGCTCCAGCGCCCCTGGACGATCACTCGCCGGTGTCGCCGGTGTCGCCGAGGTCCGCGGCGTAGGCGCTGATGGGGATGGAGAACTGGAGCATGTCCGACACATTGGACTGGATCGACAGCTCCGCCTCGGCCGCCACGGCGTCCGGGAGGATGGCCGTGATGGTGAACTCCTCGGAGCCGCCCGCGAGGATCTCCACCGTGTCGTCAGCGCCGTAGACGTCGAAGACCGCGTAGGTGTCGTCCGCGGGGGCGAGGCGGTAGATGAGCACGTCGCCGTCGCCGACGGACTCGATGGTCAGCGTGGTGGAGTAGGTGGCCCCCACCGTGAGATCGGGGAAGACGATCGACTCGGGGCTGTAGCTCAGGGCGGGGACGCCCGGGTCCGGCTCGACGTCCTGGTTCGCCTTGGAGAAGTTGGTGTCCCCCTCACAGCCGAGCAGCGGGAGCAGGGGAACCAGGGAGAACATCGCGAAGAGTTTCAGCGCTGTCGTCATCGTACCTCCGTCGCCGGGAACATAGCACCGGGGTTGCCGCTTCGGGGTCGCGCCACTAAATGGCGGAGATGTCCACACATCACGAGACGGTTTCGTGACCGGGCAACCCGAAGGGCGAGCGCTCTTCACAACCTGAAAAGGGTAACAACCATGTATCGTTGTCAGTCCTGTGCCTCCGTCGTGGGGCCCCGCAACCCGGCTATCTGGATCACCGTGAAGAAGCGCGAGCGCGAGTATCGCCCTCGGGAGCACGCCAACAAGGTGCGGATCGCCGGAAAGAAGAAGCCCCTGTCCCGTCAGGATCCGGGCGGCAGCGGCTGGGAGATCCAGCGCGAGATCAAGGTGTGCAGCGCCTGCGGTGAGAAGTTCAACAACGAAGAGCTGGATCTCTCCCGCTTCTGAGTGAGCCTCTCGGCTGGTACGCTCCCGGGTATGAAGCTCGGGCTCGTACTCCTCCTGACCGGCGGCATGCTCGGCTACCTCACGGTGGTCGATCGCATGTCGCCGGTTGCGCTTTATGCCGTCGAGCTGGACAGCACGGTCGGCGTCCCCGTCTGGGCCGTCCTGCTGGCCGTGGGCGCGCTGCTGATGGTCCGGGCGCTGTTCTCGGGGCGGAAGCGCCCCCCGGTCGAGCAGCGCCTCAAGCGCAGCTACGCCGCCCAGCAGAATGAGGACAGCCAGCGCGAAGACAGACAGCGCGCCGCGGCCCCCTCGGGGGCCGGCGGGGACTGGAGGTCGGACATCTTCAACCAGGCCCGGGCCCTGGCCCTGGAGGGCGGCGCGCGGGTCCAGCTCAACCGCAACAACGCCCCCGTCGGGCTGCTGCTCGAGCGCTCCACGACCGAGCGCGCCCGCCGCAACATCGAGGCGCTGGCGCGCTTCCTCTCGACCATCCCGGTGCCCGCGCGCGCCCGCCTCACCTTCAAGGACTGCCCGACGCCGGGCACCCCCTGGGGGAAGCTCGTCGAGGGGGCCTTCCGGCAGCACTTCGCGGCCGGCTCCTTCCGTGTGGTCTCACAGCGGGACGAGATCGACGTGCTCTTCAGCGACCCTGATCCGCGCTGGGCTGATCCCGACTGAAGCGGCTGAACCGCCAGCCAGTCAGGGCCATCAGCATCAGGATCGCCGCCCACTCCGCCGGCTCCGGCGTGCCGGACACTCCGACCCCGGAGAACCCGCCGGTCCCCGAGTACGCCCGCGCCGACACGCCCTCGACCCCCGGCGTGGGGACCGCCGAGGCCGCGCTCTCACCGCCCGGGTTCACCGCCGCCTTCGACACCGCCACGAACGACGTCCACTGCGTCACGAGGCCGTACTTCAGCCCCAGCGCGGTGATGTCCCCCTGGATGCGCTCCCGGTCCTCCGGCGTGTTGAACGGGCTCAGGTAGTCCACCATCCCGTCCTCCACGAGCGAGCGGGACCAGATCACCGGCAGCGCCCCGGCCTCCGGCGCGTCCCGCGACACCGTCAGCGTCACCGGCAGGGTCACCGGCGCGCCGCCGACCCGCCCATGCACCGTCACGGGCCACTCCCCCGCCGCGTCCACCTTGCCCATGATCCGCAGCGAGCTGCCCAGGAAGAGGTCCGGCGGCTGGGTGGGGGTGGCCGTGTGCACCGGCGCCTCCCCCCAGTCCACCCGGATGTCGGTCAGCACCGGTGACTGAAGCCGCGCCGCGAGCGCCGAGGCCTGCGCCCCCGCGTCCTCGTCCGGCCGCACCACCCGCGCGACGCCGCGCCCGGCCCGCGCCAGCTCCTCGATGAGCCAGCGATTCACGGAGTTACCGATGCCGAAGGAGAACAGCCGGGCGTCCTCCCGCTCGGCCTCCAGCAGCTCGATGACCTCCGCCTCGTTGCCGATGTACCCGTCCGTCAGGAACACCACCATGCGCATGTAGCCCTCGGGGATCTCCGGGGTCAGCGCCGCCTTGATGCCCTCGACCATCTGCGTGCCGCCGGTCCCCTCCAGCGCCTCGACGTAGCCCAGCGCCGCGCGGATGTTCTCGGGGGTCGCCGGCAGCGCCGCCTCGGAGAAGCCGCTCGCCGCCTCGGAGAAGCGGATGATGCGGAAGCGGTCGCTGGGGCGCAGCTCCTGGAGCGCCTGGCGGATGAAGCGCTTGCTGGCGTCCATGGGCACCCCGGACATGCTGCCCGAGCAGTCCAGCAGGAACACCATCTCCCGGGGCGTGACCGCCGCGACCCCCTCCCCCGGCGGCTCGATCAGCAGGCTCACCACCCCCTGCCCGTCCTCGCTCCAGGTGGTCACCCCCACCGCCGGGGCCGCCGCTTCGAGCTGGTAGCTCAGCACGAAGTCCTGGTTGTCGATGGCGCGGCCCTCGGCGAGGCGCACCGTGCGCCAGTCCGGGCCGTCCTCGGAGACCTCCAGCGCGTGGGAGGCGCTGGCCACGGCGCGCACGGGCATGCCCCCGTCGATGTGCACGGTGATGCCCACCCGATCGGGGTCGACGGCCTGCGGCGTGTTGACCGGCGCGTAGTCCTTGAGGGCCCAGGCCTCCAGCCCGCCGGCGCTCTCCCCGCCAGCGCTCTCCCCGGCGGGGGTGTAGCGGGGGCCGACGACCATGGGGAAGTGGAAGGCGTACCCGCCGTCCTGGCGCGGCACGGCGTGGGCATACTCGATCGCCACCTGGATGGTCTCGCCGGGCACGAGGTTGGCGATCTGCTGGGTGAAGACGTTGGGGCGCTCCTGCACCAGCAGCGCGGCGGCCTTGCCCTCCCGCTTCGCGGCCTCATACTCGGCCTTCGCGTCCTCCTTCTGGCGGATCTGCGCCTCGATGACCTCATCGCCCACGGTCATGCGCATGGCGTAGACAGCGGCGTCGGCGGGCAGCGGGAAGGCGTAGGTGCCCTCGACGGCGACGTCCAGCGGGTTGGCGAAGCTCTGGGTCAGCGTCACGGTGGCCAGATCGCCGCTCAGGTGCGCCTCCATTTCGGTCCGCAGCAGCGGCAGGGCGTAGGTCGCCTCCCCGACCTGCACCTCGACGGCGCCGCCGAGGGCGGGGGCGAAGCCCGCGTGGGCGACGGGCAGGGCGAGGGAGAGGAGCGGAGAGAGCACGAGACTCATGGGGATCACGGGGACACCAGCGTGAGGGGTTGATGGAGGTCCAGGGCGGAGAGCAGGTCGCGGTTGAAGTCCTCGCAGCGCTCGGGCTCGGCCTCGCAGACCCGCCAGGGAGAGCCGCGCTCGAGCAGCGTCCAGGCGTCACCGGGGGACTGGAGCCAGCGCCAGGTCACCTCGGACACGGCGGCGGCGCGCTCGCCGGCGGCGCTGACGAAGGAGGCCTCGATGCGCCACTCCCGACCGGCGGTGTCCGTGCTGTGCCAGACGACGCCGGGCAGCGGCGCCGCGCGCACGCCGAGGCGCTCGAGCGTGTGACCGGCCCCCCGGAGGCAGACGTCCGGGTCGTGGAGGTGCCGCAGCGGCGCGGTCGTTCGGACGCGCAGCACCGTGTGCCCCACGCCGTCCGGGTCGCGGTAGGTGATCTTCTCCACCTCACCGCCGAACCGCTGGAAGTAGTCGCGCTCCTCCTCCGAGAGCGGGATGGGCTCACCCACCCGGTCGCCCAGCACGCGCGGCAGCCGCTGGGCGCCGCCGGTGTCCCCCACGTCCACCGGGTGCTGGGGCGCGGCGGAGATGACCGCGGCGACGGCGAGGACCGCGAGGCCGCTCACCGCCGCGAGCGGCCTCGCGGCGCGACCGGGTCGCGAGGGGGAAGCCGCGGGAGAAGCCGAGCGCTGGCTGTCGCGAGGCGGGCGGCGGGCGGGCCACCAGCCGGCCAGCAGCAGCAGCGGCGCCGCCGCGGGCGCGAGCGCCACCAGCCCGATGAGCGAGTGCCAGGGCTCGGTGGACGCCGGAGCCCCCGCCGCGATGGCGGCGTAGATGAGCGCCACGCGGGCGGCGTTCCCCGCGAAGGCGCCGCCGGCCGCCGCCAGCAGCCCCGTCGCCAGCCCGACCGCGCCAGCACGCCGGCGCGCGCACAGCGCCAGCGCCAGCGCCAGCAGCAGCGTGAGCCCCTGAGCGCCGCTGCACGGCAGATCCACGCTGAGCTGCGCGGCCGGACCGGTGACCAGCGTGCCCTCGCGGGTGATGCCCTCGAAGACAGCCCCCAGCATCCCCTCGGCGGCCACCGCCGCCCCGTAGCGCAGGGGGTAGCCCAGCAGGCGCTGGAGCACGAACTGGATGGGCAGCGAGAAGGCGAAGAGCCCCGCCACCGCGGCCGGGCTGAGCGCCCACGGCCGGCGGCTCAGGCCCAGCAGCAGCCCCAGCGCCCAGACGTCCAGAGTGATGGCGAAGGCGCCCAGGATGTTGATGGCCAGCACCCGCCCGGCCAGCCGGATCGCCGCACACCCCAGCAGCAGCCCCCAGGCGAGCCGGCGCGCGCGCGGGTCCACCCCGCCGGCTCGGGGGCCGCTCAGGACCGAGCGCACCACGAGCGCCGCGACCGCCAGGGCCACCCACCCCCCAGCGCTGTCATAGGCAGGGTCGTACCAGGTTCGCGCCAGCCACTGAGCGGGCTCGATCAGCAACATCAGCGCGCCGGGGAGCAGCCAGAGTGAGCGGAGCGTCGGGGGAGTCAGCGGGAATTGAGCCACCCCTCCATTGGAGCCCGCGCACATGTCAGCGCCAGTGATCAGGCCGCGCACTTCCGCAGTCGAATCGGTGCAGATTCAGTGCAGGCACGCATTCACGGCCTTGAACGCCTGCCTGTTCGAGCCGATGAGGTCGAGGTGACCCGGCACGCCGACACCACGCCCCCCCCAAGCCCCGCGACCGCGGACAGCCTGTGGTGCGCCCCGTGATCGGCATCCTGCTGAGCGCGAGCTCGCTGGTGACGGCCGTCGGCTCGCTGATGCTGGCCTGCTTCATCCTCCAGCGGGACCACACCCAGCGCATCAACCGGATCGCCTCGGCGCTCTTCTTCTTCGTCGCCATGTACTTCTTCGCGGAGTTCCAGTACCGCTCGGCCGAGGGCGTGGTCCGCGCATCGTTCTGGCTGGATCTCGCCGCGCCCGCCTACCCGGCGACCGCCTTCCTGCTTCACTTCGTGATGCACTCCACCAGGTACGACCGCTACCGGGGCAGCCGGGCGCTGCTGCTCGGAGTCCACGCCAGCGCCGGCGTGCTGACCATCCTGCACCCGCTCTACAACCTCATGGGCGTCATCAAGATGGGCTCCGCGGGTGTGTGGGTGCGCGACACCACCCAGCTTCACTCCCTGGGGACGCTCGCCTACGCCTGGGTCGTGGCTGTCAGCGTGCTCACGCTGCTCATCGGGCTGCACCACTACTGGCGAATGCCCAGCCCGAGCGCCCGCCACCTGCGGCGCTACCGGCTCCTCGGGATCATCGCTCCGGCGCTGGTGGTCGTGATCGTGGAGAACCTCCCCGGGCTCCTCGGCGCCTACGAGCACCGCCTCGCGAGCTTCTACATGCCGCTGGCGGAGGTCGCGCTGTTCTACCGCGTCATCCGCAACCGCGTCGTGGCCCTCACCCCGGAGCTCGTGAGCCGGGAGATCGTGAACTCCATGTCCGAGTCGCTCCTGCTGGTGGACACCCAGGGCATCGTCCGGGCGGTGAACCCGGCCACGGTGCGCCTCACCGGCCACTCGGACCTGGATCTCGTCGGCGAGCCGCTGGCGGCGCTCACGGGGCTCCCCTGGAGCGAGTCCGAGCTGCTGGCCGAAGAGCTGCTGCTGAACGCCCACGACGGCAGCCAGATCCCGGTGCTGTTCTCGCGCGCGACCGTGCGCGGCCGGGAGGGCGAGGTCCTCGCCGTGGTCTGCACGGCGGTGGACAACACCGAGCGCCACAAGTCCGACGCGGCGCTCCGCAGCGCGCTGGAGTCGGCCGAGATGGCCACCCAGGCCAAGAGCGAGTTCCTGGCGACCATGAGCCATGAGCTGCGCACGCCCATGAACGCGATCATCGGCATGACCAGCCTGCTCCAGGACACGGAGATGACGAAGCGCCAGCGGGAGTTCGTGGACACCGCCCACACCTCCGGCGCGACGCTGCTCGCCCTCATCAACGACATCCTGGACTACTCCAAGCTGGAGGCGGATCGCATCGAGCTGGAGAGCATCCCGTTCGAGCTCCGCGCCGTGGTGGAGGAGTCGCTGGAGCTCCTCGCCGCCAAGGCCTCACAGAAGGATCTGCAGCTCTCGGTGTGGATCGAGGACGGCGTGCCGGAGACCGTGCGCGGCGATCCCACCCGGCTGCGGCAGATCCTGATCAACCTCATCACCAACGCGGTGAAGTTCACCGAGGTCGGCGAGATCGTCGTCACCGTGCGCTCCAGCGCCTGGAGCGAGGGCCGCCACAAGCTGCTGTTCGCGGTCCGCGACACCGGCATCGGCATCCCGGAGGACCGCCGCGATCGCCTGTTCCAGTCGTTCTCCCAGGTAGACTCCTCCATCAACCGCACCCACGGCGGCACGGGCCTCGGCCTCGCCATCTGCCAGCGGCTGGTGACCTGCATGGGGGGCCGGATCCAGGTCGAGAGCGAGACAGGCGTGGGCTCGACCTTCCAGTTCACGCTGGTCTTCGAGGTCAACGGCCCGACCCGCCTGAAGCTCATCCGAGCGCCGTCGGCGCTGACCTATCGGCGGGCGCTGGTGCTGGAGCGCGACGGCACCTGGCGACGCATCCTCTCGCACCAGCTCAAGTCCTGGGGCCTGACCTGCACAACCCACGGCGACGCGAACGAGGCGCTGTCCGCGCTCTCCAGCGACGCCTACGATCTGATCGTCGCCGGCCGCGAGCTGATCGATGACGCCCAGCTGGCGGCGCTCACCTCGCGCGACGCCCACCTGGTGCTCATCTGCCCCGTCGGCTGCACCCGGAGCACGACCGGCGCGGCGGAGGTGCTGCGGCGCCCGGTGAAGAAGTCGGTGCTCAAGTCCACCCTGCGCGGGCTGTTCGTCGAGGTTTCGGAGCCACCGCAGCCGGTGAAGCGACGCAGCCAGCCGGCCGCGAAGCCCATGCCGTCGATGCGAATCCTGCTGGCCGAGGACCACCTCGTCAACCAGAAGGTGGCCCTCAATATGCTCCAACGCTGGGGGCTCACCGCGGACATCGCGGCCAACGGGCGAGAGGCGCTGGAGGCCTGCGAGCGCACCACCTACGATGTGGTGCTGATGGACGTGATGATGCCGGAGATGGACGGGCTGGAGGCGACCCGACGCCTGCGGCGACGCTACCCTGTCGGCAGCCTCCAGATCATCGCGGTGACAGCCAACGCCATGGCCGGAGACCGCGACCGCTGCTTCGAGGCCGGGGTGGACGACTACATCTCGAAGCCCATCCTCACCGACTGCCTGGAGACCGCGCTGAAGAACGCGGCGGAGCGGCTTGGATTGTCCGCGGCGTGACCGTACGTTAGGAGGCGTACGCTGCCGCGGCGCCCCAACTCACCGGTTGAACGGACCTGGCCGAGTCGGACCCCCCGCGGCGAGGAGACAGAAGATGTCCGACATGCTCCAGCTCGCCGGTATTGCTGTTGACGCCCTCTCGATCGGGGGTGTGGAGACCTGCATCCAGCTCCCGGGCTTCAAGCTCGCCTTCGACATCGGGCGCTGCCCGCGCACGGCGGTCTTCAAGGAGACGGTGCTCTTCACCCACGCCCACATGGACCACATGGGCGGCGTCGCCTTCCACGCGGCGACCCGCGGGATGCTGGGTATGAGCCCGCCGACGTACCTGGTGCCGCATGAGAACGCCCGGGCGCTGGCGGGGCTCTTCCAGGCTTACCGAAAGCTGGATCGCTCCCGGCTGGCGCACAAGGTGGTCCCGATCGGTCCGGGGGAGGAGCACAAGCTCCCCTGCGGGCTCATCGCCCGCCCGTTTCGATCGCCGCACCGCATCCCCTGTCAGGGGTATGGGCTGTGGACCTCGAAGAAGAAGCTGAAGCCGGAGTACCAGGGGCTGCCGGGCCCGGAGCTGAAGCGGCTGCGGGTGGATGAGGGGGTGGAGATCGCGGAGGTGGTGGAGGGCTGTGAGGTCGCGTTCACCGGGGACACGGTGATCGATGTCGTTGAGAAGGAGGCGGCGGTGCGGAACGCGCGCCTGCTGGTGATTGAGACGACGTTTGTTGATGACAAGGTGTCGGTGAAGGACTGTCGCTCCAAGGGGCACGTGCATCTGTACGAGTTCGCGGAGCGGGCGGAGCTGTTCAAGAATGACGCGATCTTGATGACGCACTTCTCGGCGCGGTATCGGCCTCGGGATATCCTGCGGGCGCTGGATAAGCGGCTGCCGCCGGGGCTTCGGGAGCGGGTGACGCCGCTCCTGAACGGGCACGTCATCGACCGTCCGCACTGAGGCTGGGGATACCTCGCCCCAGCACCTCTGCGGCTCATCTCCACCCTCTCGCTGAGCCCCCATCTTCAGTCAGAACGTGCCGTCAGGCGCGCGCCAACTGCGACTGGGTACCTTTGAGGAACGCAACGTCCCAGCGCCTCAGGCGAGAGGGTGTTGCGACGTCAGATGCCTCGCCGCAAGGCGACATCAGGAGGCAAGCCCAGCCGCCCCGGAATCCATGGCGCCCTCAAGTCCCCACCTTCAGTCAGAACGTGCCGTCAGGCGCGCGCCAACTGCGAAGGGGTACCTGTGAGGAACGCAACGTCCCAGCGCCTCAGGCGAGAGGGTGTTGCGACGTCAGATGCCTCGCCGCAAGGCGACATCAGGAGGCAAGACCTTGCGAACACGTGGACGGTTTTCGACGGAGACGAGCTGTTGTTCTGCTGCCATCCCACGCTG
>Ga0316204_10007227_pt1 | contig 16458 bp, 15 predicted proteins | sample 6monrhotite_MG_2_FD_205661 | JGI IMG/M metagenome (GOLD analysis project Ga0316204, IMG submission 205661) | Microbial mat bacterial communities from mineral coupon in-situ incubated in ocean water Damariscotta River, Maine, United States -... | ecosystem: Environmental > Aquatic > Marine >... | reverse complement strand
GTTAGTGTTGGCGACACTCTTTGTATAAAACCTGGCACAGCTCATCATATTAAAAATACTGGGACGACTCCTCTACACATACTTTGTATGTGTTCACCACCGTATAGTCACGAAGATACTGTTTTACATAATGATAAATAAGTAAAGGCTGCTATTTCTATGCGCATAGGTATTGATCTCGGTGGAACGAAAATTGAAGGCATTGCTCTTGATAATGATGGCCTAGAACTCTATCGCAAACGTATCGATGCGCCTCAGGGTAATTATCAAAATACACTTAATGCTATTGTTAATCTCGTTTTTGATATAGAAACTAAAACGAATCTAAAAGGCAGTGTCGGTGTCGGAATTCCAGGGACTATTTCACCTCAAACAGGCTTGGTTAAAAATGCTAACTCAACTTGGTTAATTGGCCAACCATTACAAACTGAGCTTAAAACTCTACTTAATCGACCCATTCTCATTGAGAACGATGCAAATTGTTTTGTTGTTTCTGAAGCAACCGATGGTGCAGCAAAAGATGCCCAAGTTGCCTTTGGTGTGATTATAGGTACAGGAACTGGCGGTGGACTTTATGTTCGAGGTCAATCGATTGTAGGGGCTAATGCAATTGCAGGTGAATGGGGACACAACGCCTTACCCTGGCCAAATCCCAACGAACTACCTGGAAAAGAATGTTATTGCGGCAAAAGTGGTTGCATAGAAACATGGCTCAGTGGACCAGGCTTTGTAAAAGATCATCACTCGATAAATAAATTAATATCGCCAAATACTGCTCAAGAAATTGTTTCACAGGCTGAGCAAGGCAATGAGTATGCCCTAGCAACGTTAAATCGTTACATTGATCGTTTAGCAAAAAGTCTGGCAAGTATAATTAATGTACTCGATCCAGATATCATCGTTTTAGGTGGTGGCATGTCTAATATTAATCAACTATATACCGAGGTTCCTAAAAAATGGGGAGAGTATATTTTTTCTGATTATGTAACCACGCAACTTGCACCACCAAAACATGGTGATTCAAGTGGAGTACGTGGAGCAGCTTGGTTGTGGCCTAAATCTTAGGATTCCACGAAGGTTCATTATGGTTATTAATGATATATGGATCATATCTTTTCTGAAACTTACTCAGCAGCCGAGTTATCAGTCAAATGGAACTTATAAATTACACTTATTAAAGACAACTTAATTATAAAAATCACTAGATCAATGACGGATTAATCGCTTTATTTCACCATCTTAGAAAGCCTAATGAAATTACCTTACAAAATATACGCAATCAAAAATTATATTAGAGTATTAGCATATTATAAATAGAAACAATCACCTTCAACAACTTAAGATTTAATTACTTCGGCCGACTACTTAGGTGAGTTATAAAAATTATATAGATTTTTTTCCAAAATGGAGACACGCTTTCATTGATTGTAATAATTACATAACATGGCGAATCTGTTTAATTTTTCATATAAAAAACTATATCAAGTTTAATTTGGTGAACGAAAATTAAAAAAGTTAATTGGCTTTCTTACTTAAAAAGTTATTTAGTGACCTATGTAGTGATCGGTATCGCTGCAACTATTCAAATAACTTTCATTTATGATGGCTTTCAAATTAGGTACGTTGTTATACCTGCGATTGTTGCCACAGTAATTGGCACCTTGCTTGGTTATGTCAGTGATATGCGTATAAAACTTAGTGACTCTAATGAACAATTTAGAGCCGTGGTTGATATTGCAGATGAGTTTATTTATTACCGTAATCTCAGAGGTGAATATCAATATGTTTCACCATCTTGTGAACGATTAACCGGCTACTCAACCGATACATTCTATGAAACTCCAAGTTTTATGAATTTCATTATTCACGATGCAGATCGAAAATTGTGGAACGCTCATGTACATGACATCGATACTGAGTGTGACTCTGAAATATTAGACATAAGAATTCTCACTCAATCCGGTGAAACGCGATGGGTTAAACATGTTTGCGCAACCGTACTAGATAATGACGGTAATCGTATTGGTGTTCGAGCATCTAATATTGATATCACAGATCAAAAGAATCATGAAAACCAAATTTTCAATATGGCTTATTATGATCCTTTAACAAATTTACCTAACAGACGACTTTTTGAAAAAAATCTCGACTCAATGATTGAAAAAGCTAAATTAAATAATGATGTTTTTTCAGTTATGTTTCTTGATCTTGATCGATTTAAAAACATCAACGATAGTTTTGGCCATAAGCTAGGTGACAAACTATTGATCAAAATTTCTGAAATGGTTACAGATCTCTGTAAAGATGATTGTTTAGTTTGCCGCTTTGGTGGCGATGAATTTGTTTTGATATGCTCAGACATCGAAAATAAAAATCAAGCTACAGATTTTGCTACAAACATTATTCAGACAATTGAAGACCCCATACACATTGACGATATTAATATTTATATTTCAGCCAGTATTGGCGTGGCATTTTATCCTGAAGACGGTTCTAGCATGGAATTATTAGTTAGAAATGCTGATACAGCCATGTATAAATCAAAAAAAGATATCACAAATAAAGTACTCTTTTATCAAAGTGAGTTTGGAGATGAAACATCTCATTTCATTAGTACAGAACAAAGTATTCATAAAGCATTAGATAACAATGAATTCATACCTTACTACCAACCAAAAGTTGATATGTCGACAGGAAAAATCATTGGTGCAGAGGCATTAGCAAGATGGCTTACTCCTGAAAAGACATTAATAATGCCAGATAAGTTTATCGATGTTGCAGAAGAAACTAGTCAGATAATAGACATAAGTAAACAAATGACAGAAAAAGTTCTTCTCAATATGAATCAATGGGAAGCAATGAAGTGCCAGGTACCGATATCCATTAATGTTTCGGTAAGACAGTTTGCAAATAGCGCCTATTTTTCTGAATTATTAGCTCTTGTAAAATCTAACAATATCAGTCCTGAAATGTTAGATATTGAAATCACCGAACAACTTTTCTTAGGTGATCTTGTCACAGCAAAACAACGTCTTGATGAATTTCGAAATGCAGGATTCAAGATAGCCTTAGATGACTTTGGTACCGGTTATTCTTCTATGAGTTATTTAAGTGATTTGACGATTGATATATTAAAGATTGATAAATCTTTTATCGATCATCTAGCTAACGACAAAAAGTCTCTCGCGATAATGAAAGCAATCACGTCATTGTCACGTGACCTTAATTATGAAACCATCGCAGAAGGTGTTGAAAATGAAGAGCAAAGAGATGTTCTTCTAAGCCTGAATTGTAACGTTGCTCAGGGTTATTACTTTTACCGACCTATGCCAGAAGAAGAATTCACAACGTTATTGAGAGAACAAAATACATGACAACTAAAACAAACGTTAACTAAAAAATATGAAACACAAATCTTATCTGTCAGCTGACGTATCGTATTATGTTTTTTTCATAGCGTTTAATTCACACTATCAATATCTTTAGGCCAATTAAAATAAGCACAACCCCACCAAATAATTCTGCTTTACTTTCAAGCCATGCACCACTTTTTGCTCCAATAAAAACACCCATGTAGCTAAAAACAAAAGTTGTGATACCAATAATAAAACAAGCCATGAAGGGGTTAATATCAATTAAAGTTAAAACAAAGCCAGCTGCCAAAGCATCTATACTTGTCGCGATCGCAAGCATTAACATTACTTTGTGAGTAATGTTTGTAATATCTTCTTCAATACCCTCATCAAAAGATTCAAAAATCATCTTCCCGCCTATTAAAGCAAGCAGGAGAAAGGATATCAAAGATGCATATTCTTCAACCCAACCTAATACACCTTTTCCGCCCAAATAACCAATCAGTGGCATTAGAGCTTGAAACAAACCAAAATATATACCAGACATAAGGGCCAATGAGGCACGTGATATTTTATGTTTTGATCCAAGCCCAATTGAAACTGCAAATGCATCCATGCTTAAGGCAATTGCCAGTAGTAATACTTCTATCAAATAGGTAACCCTTATTAAGGTAAGAAAGTTAAACTTATTGTTTTTATAAAAACATGATGTTTACACGAGAGAATAAAACTTGAGTTAATTGATATACAGATTGAACTAATTAGCTGATATTTAACTAAGCAACCTTGATACGAACTACATTCATAATATCAAAATCCATTCCCGCAACAACCTCTACAGCCGGATAATAAGTTATATTTACTCGAGCACCTTTTAAATTTTTATATTGTTGTTTTCTTTTAAATTTGAACGGTACTTCACAATCTTCAATCATCACTGTGTTTAAAACCCACTCAGCCTTATCGCGCTGAACATGAGAAACAACTCGCACCGCTTCGGAGTGAGTGAGCTCTTGATGTTTTTTAACTAGCTTTTTTGGATCTGATTGTTTTATGGTTTTCATTTTTCAATAGTATTTATTATTTTGAAAATACACGTCGTAACAGCTCGGTTGTTCTTTTGGCTGGATCTTTACGTATCGCCATTTCTTCTTCAGCTAAGTAATAAAACATGCCATTAATGCCTTTATTTAAAACATAACCTGTTAAATCACTATCTACTTTTGGAACAAAAGGAATGGAGTGATATTGTTTCATCGTATGATTATATGATTTAACTAAACCAACTTCTGCTAAAGTTTGATCGATTACAGGCGTCATCTCTCTTTTTAATGTTGGTGTCATCTTCTTTTTAAAATATTGTGTGGCAGCATCATTATTTCCATTATAAATGGCTTTAACATCTTGCCATCTCATATCCTTGATAGCTCTTATGAATATTTTTTTCGCTTTTGGTGCTGCAATTTCAGCTGCACGATTCATTTTTACTTCAAGTTCTTTTGTATAGCGACCTAACCCTAACTTGTTTAGTGTGTTATGTACCTTTTGCAAATCTGCAGGCAAGGCAATATGAATAAAGTTATCATTAAGATAACCATTTTTTCTACCTACCTGTTTTACAACTCGTTCTGAACCAACGCTTAATGCTTCTTTTAATCCTGCAGCGATATCTTTTTCGGACAATGATTTTTTATTTAAATCATTCAAAATTGACGAACCGGAGTCTAACCATTGCTTTTGTTGTTTATCACTTATTACGCAGCCATTTAAAATCAAAGATAATAAAATTATAAAAAAATAATATTTTCTAAAGTTTTTCATATTAGTTTACCTTTTCAAAAATCAAATCCCACACACCATGACCTAAACGTTGTCCACGTTGTTCAAATTTCGTTAATGGACGATACTCCGGTCGAGGCAGAAAATTATCTTTTCCTGCCGTATTTTCAAAACCTTCCGATTCATTCATTACATGCATCATGTGTTCGGCATAATGTTCCCAATCTGTAGCCATGTGAAACGCACCTCCCACTTTTAGTTTTTTCCTTAACAACTGGACAAATTCATTTTGCACAATACGACGTTTATGATGGCGTTTTTTATGCCAGGGGTCAGCAAAAAACAAATACACAGCATCAAGTGACTCATCAGCAATCATTTGCTTTAAAACATCTACCCCATCATCACAGATGACACGTAGATTTGTTAATCCAAGCTCTTCAACTTGTAATAATAAATTTCCTACACCAGGACGATGCACTTCTATACCAATATAATCCTGCTCTGGATTCTTTGATGCCATTTCGGAAAGGGAGCGTCCATTTCCAAAACCTATTTCTAAAATACGTGGTGCTGTGCGCCCAAATAGTTCATCAAGGTTTAAAAGCTCGTTTTTTAATTCGATTCCATATTGAGGGAAATAATCGTTAAGCGCTCGTTCCTGACCAACTGTTAAACGGCCTTCGCGTTTAACAAAGGAACGGATCCGTCGGATAAATGTTTTTTCTTCAGACATGAAAGTTAATGAATTCGCTAATTTAAAAAAACGTTCCATCAATGGGAGAGGATGCACTTGCATAACGTTTGCGTGGCATGCGGCCAGCAAGATACGCTTCGCGTCCAGCTTCTATCGCTTTTTTCATGGCTGATGCCATCAAGACCGGGTTTTGTGCCGCTGCAATTGCTGAGTTCATCAACACTCCATCACATCCTAACTCCATTGCAAAAGCGGCATCAGATGCTGTACCTACACCGGCATCAATTAATACCGGTACTTTTAATTCTTCAATAATAAATTTAATACCGTATGGATTTTGAACACCTAAGCCAGAACCAATCGGTGCGGCTAGTGGCATTACGGCAACACAACCAATGGCTTCTAATTCTTTAGCGATAGTTAAATCGTCAGTGGTGTAAACCATCACTTCAAACCCTTCTTTAACTAATGTTTCAGCGGCCTTTAAGGTTTGAATCACATCAGGATAAAGTGTTTTTTCATCTGCTAATACTTCGAGCTTTACTAAGTTATGTCCGTCTAATAACTCACGCGCTAAACGACAAGTGCGCACGGCCTCTTCTGCGTTATAACAACCCGCGGTGTTCGGCAAAATGGTGTATTTTTCTGGAGGTATCGCATCCAATAAATTTGGTTCATCTGGCTTTTGTCCGATATTACTTCGGCGTACAGCAACAGTAATAATTTCTGCACCACTCGCTTCGGTTGCTAAACGTGTTTCTTCGTTATCTTTGTATTTACCTGAACCGACTAATAAACGTGATGAATATGTTTTTCCCGCAATAACTAAAGGGTTATCTTGAATTGTGTCTGTCTTATCTAACATTGGATTACCTAATCTGAATAAATTTATTTTGAACGAAAACTTAATGATATTTTAAATTGCTAGATTATCCACCGCCAACGGCGTGAACAATTTCAACTTTATCGCCATCATTGAAGCGATATTCGGCGTAGGTACTACGAGGAACAATTTCAAGATTGACCTCCATTGCTATTCGTTTACCTGTAATTTCCATGTCTTCAACTAACTGAGCTGCAGTGAGCCCATCTGCGACATCTCTGTGTTCACCATTTACGATAATTTGCATTCTTAAGCCTAAAGGGTCGATGGAGTTAAGGATTTAATATATCCTTTAAGGCACCATAAATTAAAAAAATAAAAATAATATGCAAATTCTACCACAGCTTATACCTTGCAACACGGCCGGCACACTCGACAGATTATTTCGTATCCGTTGCCTGACCTCCCCTGATCGAATGGCTTATCGCTATTTTGACCGTGAAACAAAAACCTGGCCGGAAGTAACCTGGAAAGAAATGGCAGACCTAACCAGCCGCTGGCAGCAAGGTTTACAACAAGAAAATTTAGACAAAGGTGACCGCGTTGCGATTCAGCTAAAAAATAGTATTGAATGGATTGCCTTTGAACAAGCTGCATTAGGCTTAGGTCTGGTCGTTGTTCCACTTTATGTTGATGATCGTCCCGATAATGTCGCCTATATTCTTCAAGATGCCGGCGTGAAAGTTCTATTGGTCAATGACGATAAACAATGGCAAGACGTTTCTGTGCATATTACAGAAGACTCTCAATTGAAGAGGGTTGTGTTACTAAACAATGACAATGATGATTCAGATCCTATTCTGAGCACCATTAATAACTGGTTACCAAAAGATCCTATTCATTTACAAGAGCGTGGTGGTGATCCTCATAAATTAGCTACCATTGTCTATACCTCGGGCACCACAGGGCGTCCAAAAGGCGTCATGCTAAGTCACAAAAATATTTTATTTGATACTGAGTCACTAATAAATACGATTGGTATTGATGATCCTCATATACTTGAGTTTTTATCATTCTTACCCTTATCACACATGTATGAACGCACCGTTGGGTATTACGTACCAATGATGGCGGGTGGAAAAGTTAGCTTTGCACGATCGGTCCAAACCCTGGCAGAAGACTTTCAAACAATAAAACCTAATATTATTGCAACCGTTCCTCGCATCTTCGAACGCTTTTACGACAAGATGCATCAAAAACTATCCAAACAATCTATCGTTTCCCGCTCTATCTTTCGTTTTGCTGTTTTTGTTGGCTGGAAACATTTTCAATTTAAACAAAAGACTGGCTGGTTTAATCCTGTCATCATATTTAATCCCCTATTAAGTAAGATTATTGGTAAAAAAGTCCAGCAGCTTTTAGGAGGCAACTTACTAATAGCCGCGTCAGGTGGAGCCGCATTACCTGAAACGGTCGCACGCACTTTTGTCGGTTTAGGGATAAATATTTTTCAGGGTTATGGAATGACCGAAAGTAGTCCTGCCGTTACCATGAATAATTTTTCACTAAATGTCCCATCAAGCGTGGGACAAATTATGCCCGGTGTCGATTTACGTATAGGTGAAAATGATGAGCTATTGATTAAAGGCCCAATGGTCATGCTGGGTTACTGGAATAATCATCAAGCCACCAGCGAAATTTTATCGGATGACGGTTGGTTACACACAGGTGACAAGGCACGCATCGAAAAAGGTGTTGTATATATAACCGGCCGTATTAAAGATATTTTAATTTTATCAAATGGTGAGAAGATTCCCCCTGTTGATATGGAACTCGCCATTACTTTAGAGCCTGAATTTGATCAAGCTCTTATTGTTGGCGAAGGAAAATCATATCTAAGTGCTTTAGTGGTGTTAGACGGAGAAAACTGGCCACACATTGCACAACAGCATGGACTTGATCCGCTCGACCCTGAAAGCTTAAAAGATAAAAAACTCATGTCCGCAATGCAAAAAGTAATTGCCAAAGCACTACATGATTTTCCGGGCTATGCAAAAGTACGACGAGTATCATTAACACTTCAACCTTGGACAATTGAAGATGGATTGATGACACCAACACTAAAAATTAAACGTCCAAAAGTAATTGAAGCTCATCAAGCAGAAATTAATGCTATGTATACTTAAGACAACAATATTTCCTAAGCAATAAAAAAAGCGGCTATAAGCCGCTTTTTTATTTTTCCCTTTCAAAAATATTATTCAATATTCCAATTAGCAATATCATCATCACTTGGTTGACCATCTGGTCCTAAAGAATACAAATCAAAATCGCCGTGAGTACCCGGGAATAGATAAAGATATTCTTTACCCCATGGATCATTTTTTAATTTTTTAATATAACCGTCTTTTTTATAATTACGAGGCTGAGGCACACCAGAAGGTTTTGTGACTAACGCTTCTAAACCTTGATCTGTGCTTGGATATTGATAATTATCCAACTTATAAATATCTAGTGCAGTTTCATAACTACCAATATCGTGCTTTGCTTTTTCTATTCTTGCTTGCTCTGGGCGACTCATTATCTTGGGTACAACTGCTGCAGCTAAAATACCCAGAATGACCACCACCACCATAATCTCAATCAAGGTAAAACCGGATTGTTTATTATTTATTTGTTTCATTACCAATGATCCCTGTAATTTTTTTATATTTTTACCACAAAACCGTTACATTAATACCGATATTACGTGTTTCACTTCGTGGTTCATAGATCGATGTCGCTGTTGCTACACCACCGCTAGTCACAACCACACTATTACTTCTTCCAATATCGATTATCTCATAATACGGCGCTACAATAAGCGAATGCGTACTCATTTTTACTTTAATTGGTAAAGCAAATCTTGCTCCAAACTCATTTCCCAGATTAACTTGAGCATTATCATAATTTTTATACCCCAAAAAATTAACATCCATTTTTCCGTTTAGCATTAAAGTCGATCGTATATCAAAACCAATTTTTACGTTATCAGATACGTAAAAACTACTTTCATAACCCGCAAGCAAATAATTCCAATAATAATGTTCAAGTAATCCTGCAACAGAGTTACCGTTAACATCATACCCCGGACGGATATTTCTCAGCCAATATCGAAATCCCAGCCCTAAGTAAGGTGAATGATTTCTAGCAGTATTCATGTACAAACCCAGCTTTACAAAATGGTCTAAGATAATAGCATCAGATTTTGTCTGCAAAGGTGTTCCGCCTTGAGTTTGTCCGTCGTACTTAATTGTATTACCGTGTAAATTACCGACAATCTCTATAAAACCATTTCTATTATGGAATTTTCCTTTTATTACTACGCCGGGAATGAAGCCAGTTTCACCATCTAAAAAAACACCACTATCAGTATATTCAGTGTATTTAAATTTTATTACTCCACCGCCTATTTCAAATGCAGGAGCATCTGCTACAGAGTTGCAGGTAAATAACATTGCCAATAAAAAAAAGGGGTAATGACTCTTAGTGCATCCCATACAAAATAATATCTCCGTTTTGATTCACTTAGTATCAACGCCTTCTAAAGAAAACTCAATAGAACCACCTCCCAAGCTAACCGTTTCGAGCTATACTCGACAATCGGCAACTGAGGCTATAACAATATGAAGCTTTTTTTTAAAATTTTCCTCGCAATTTCCACACTTTTATTCATTGCCATTATTGGCTTTGCAATAGTGTTTAATCCGAATGATTATAAAAATGACATTATTAACGTAGTCAAAGAAAAAACAGGACGTACACTTTCTATCCCTGGGGACATTTCATTATCTCTTTTCCCCTGGATTGGTATTAACTTAGGAGCAATAGAAATCAGTAACGCAAAAGGCTTTGGTGATAAACCTTTTGCAAAAATGAAGCATTTGCAAGTACGAGCAAAACTATGGCCATTACTAAAACAAAAACTTGAAGCAGACACCATCGTCATTGAAGGATTAAACCTAAATCTTGCAAAGAACAAACAAGGCATTAGTAACTGGGACGATTTAAATAAAACACATCCCGCTACAAAAACAGAAGGTCAAGTTTCATCAAAAAACACTAAAGAAAATGCAAACGCACAAAATATACTAGGTGCGATCGCTTTAAATGGACTAATAATTTCAGATGCGCAATTTAATTGGAACGATAAACAAAATAAACAAAAAATCACGGTTAAAAATGTCGACCTGAGTCTTGGAGCTTTAAAACCTGAAACTAAAATACCGTTCACAATGCTATTCCAGCTGGAAGATAAAACACTCAATGCAAACGTGAACTTTAAAAGTGAACTGTTTTTTTCATCTGATTTTCAACAGTTTTCTTTTTATAACACTCAATTGAGTTCTGATCTTAAACTTGCCTCATTAAAACAACGCTTATCACCAAGTCTAAGCAGCCCATTAATACAGCTAAACCTTAAAAAAGAAACGTTCAATACAAAAGAATTAGCGTTAACTGAAGGCCAGCTTAATTTAAAGACTCAACTAACTGTCTCAAATTTATTAACTACACCTTATTTAAAAGGTAATCTCAGCATAGCGACATTTAACCCTCGTAAAGTTGCAGAAAAATTTGAAGTTAAGCTTCCAAGCATGGCAGATGAAAATGCCGCAACCAACATGAGTGCTCAACTTGCTATAAATGGCACATTAAACAAACTAGGATTGCCAGATATCAAATTAACACTTGATGATTCACACCTTACAGGCAATGCCAGTGTTAGTCTCACGCCAGGCACCTCAGCCATTCAGCTTGCTATAGACACCATTAACCTGGATCGTTATTTACCGAAACCTGTAGATGAAAACGATAAAACAACAAAGAACAAAATTAATCAGAAGCAATCCTCTAAAATAAACGAAGCCATATTAATACCCGTTGGAATTTTGGCCGCAGTCAATCTGGATGCTGACTTTAAAATTAATAAAATACAAATTAAAAAAACACATTGGACTAATTTCAATTTGAAGGCACATTCAAAAAATGGCTTAATCCAAATCAAACCTTTGACTATGAATGGTTATGATTCTACGGTTAAATCCGATCTAAAATTACGCGTTATAAAAAACAATGCTATATTATCAGGTAACCTTAACATTCAAAAAATTAAAGCTGGCAAGCTTCTTAATGATCTAATTGGTAAGGATAAGCTAAAAGGTGAAACTACTCTTACTGCTAACTTTGATACTGCTGGTATTAAATTGTCTCAATTAAAAAGCAATTTAAATGGCAACTTAAAACTCAATTTAAAGGATGGAACGATAAAAGGCTTTGACCTTAATCATCAAAAAAATGTATTAGATGCAAAGCTTAAACGTAAACCAGAACCTAAAGCGCCATCTCCTGTTGAAACCAAAATTGCCAGTCTCTCAGCAAGCGCTATTATTAACAAAGGTGTTTTGAGCAACAAAGATTTACGGGCCGCTACACCGCTTGCACGTATTATTGGACAAGGTACTGTTGATATTGCCAATGAAAAAATTAATTACACTGCCTCTGTAAAATTTACAGACTCAACAAATATTCAGCCAAGTGCAACGTTTGAAAAAATGAATTCCATTCCTCTTGATATTGATATTTCAGGCACATTTGATAAACCAAATATTCAACCGAATTTTGGAAAAGTGTTAAATAGTTTAGTTAAAAAAGAACTCAAAAAACAAGAGACAAAAATCAAAGAAAAAGTGACTAAAGACATTAAAAAAGAACTTGAAAAAAAACTCGGTAACGAACTTAAAAACCTGTTTAAATTTTAAATATTGCTATAAATGTATTCTTATAAGCTGTTAAGCCTTTTTGGCTGTGTGTTTTTATTATCTATTTCTTACAACTCCCTTGTTTTTAGTGGAGAAGTGATTAAAAGTGCTGTTTCGCATAAAAAAGATATTTACTCTGCATCCTTAGAAATGCATATCAATGCGCCTGCAAGCAAAGTGTATGCATTTTTTACAGACTATGACGAGCTGTCCCTTTTAAGTGACAATATAACGGATAGTGAGATCATCGATGAAGATCACCCTGAATACACCGTTATCGTTAAAACACATAACTGTGTTTTGTTTTTTTGCAAAGACTTAAAACAAACGCAGCAAGTACTTGAACTAGGTGATGGTTACATTGCAGTTAAAGATATTAAAGGACAAAGTGATTTTATTTACGCTGAAAGTTACTGGCATATTTTTTCCCATAAAAAAGGCACTCGAATTACTTTCAAAAGTGAAATGAAACCGGACTTTTGGTTACCGCCCTTAATTGGCCCCTGGTACTTTAAAAAAAGAATGCTTAAAGAAACAAAAAATATGATTGAACGACTCGAAAATTTAGCAAAAAATGGGAAATAATTCTTCTCCTTTTAGCCAACAATTACTTAGTTGGTACGCGCAACATGGTCGCCATAATCTTCCATGGCAGAAAGATCGTAGCCTTTATCGAGTTTGGGTCTCTGAAATCATGTTGCAACAAACACAAGTAGTCACCGTAATACCCTATTTTGAACGTTTCATGTCATCCTTTTCTGACATTCATGCATTGGCCAATGCGAGTCAAGATGAAGTGCTTCATCACTGGACTGGATTAGGCTACTACGCACGCGCCCGAAATTTACATAAAGCTGCTCAAATAATTCGTGATGAATATAACAATCAGTTTCCAGAAGACTATGAATCTGTTTTAACGTTACCTGGTATAGGGCCCTCGACGGCAGGTGCAATTTTGGCCCAAGCTTTAGGACAGAGGCATGTCATCCTTGATGGTAACGTGAAGCGAGTGCTTACTAGGCTATATGCCATCGAAGGGTGGCCCGGTAAAAAAGAGGTAGAAAATCAGCTGTGGGAAATCGCGACTTCTCTCACTCCCGAGCAGCAGCTTACTGATTATACTCAAGCCATTATGGACTTGGGTGCAACGGTTTGTGCTCGTAAATCTAACTGCTCAGCATGTCCAGTTACGGCTCTGTGTAAAGCTCATCAACAAGGCAATGTAGCGCATTACCCAACACCTAAAAAACGCAAAGCCATCCCCGTCAAAGCAACTCACATGCTCATTCTCACCAACAAGAAGGGTGAGATTCTGTTACAACAACGTCCTCCAAGCGGTATTTGGGGCGGCTTATGGAGCCTACCTGAATACTCTGTCAATGATGAGAATGGCATTCAACAGTGGTGTAAAAAAGAATTAGGACTAATCATAGATCAGGTTGAAACCCAGCCTGTTTTCCGCCATACCTTCAGCCATTTTCACCTCGATATCACCCCTGTTATCAGTCAGGTAAAAAGCCCTGCAAATCATGTGATGGAAGCAGACAACAGAGTCTGGTATAACACGCAGCAACCTGAGTCGTTGGGCTTGCCCGCGCCAGTAGTAAAGATATTAAACGGTAATTTAGGAGAGCCACATGGGTGAAATGGTCAATTGCGTAGTACTTAAAAAAGAAGCTGAAGGCTTAGACAAAGCCCCTTACCCGGGTGAATTAGGACAGCGAATTTTAGAAAATGCCAGCAAAGAAGCATGGGGCATGTGGATGAAGCAACAAACGATGCTCATGAATGAAAATAAACTTAGCCCAATGGATCCTAAGCATCGTCAGTTTTTAGTTGATGAAATGGAAAAATTCTTTTTTGGTGAAGGCTCTGCTACGGTTGATGGCTACACACCCGAATAATCGACTTGACGAAAGCCTCGTGATCACGTCTAATACGCGGCTGTTGATGGCCGGATAGCTCAGTCGGTAGAGCAGAGGATTGAAAATCCTCGTGTCCCTGGTTCGATTCCAGGTCCGGCCACCACTTTTATCTTGAAGCTTATATTATTCTGTTTCACTTAAATAATTCCTGTATATCTCACTAAACCATCATTAATTCTGAAGTGATCTTGCACTTTATTTATATGTGTATGCATCGAGATTTATTCTTCAATTTCCTCTTGTCTCACCACCTAATAATTCACCTACACTTTGCTTGGTATCCCTCTAAATTCACAAATAAAATTACTCCCACTCTTAATAAAGCCATATTTTGACCGATAGAGGGTATATGACTGAAATGCCAGATCACGCTTAAATTTTGGAAAAGAATAGATGAGTAAACCTTATAAACTGGGGCTGCGAGGTAAATCCACACTTGTATTGGGTGCGTTTTTATTTTTGTCACTTTTTGTAAGTAATCTAATCAATTACTGGCAGTCAAGAAACATCGCAGAAGCACAAGTCATCGAGGTAGAGCAAGGTAAAATTGACTTACTTAAGCACGCTATTGAAGGAGCTCTACACAGTCATCATAAAAACCTTTTGACCTTACGTGATGTACCACCGATAAAAGCTATTTTGCGCGCTCGAAGCAACAACGACGTTGACCCAGAAAACGGGGATACCCTCGATCAGTGGCGCCAGCGGTTAAATATTATCTTCACTTCTTTTATAGAGCACCATACAGATTACCAACAAGTTAGATATATCGATAACTCAGGTAATGAACTCGTCAGGGTTCAACTCACACCTGATAATACCTTAGAGGTTGTTAAACAGGCTGATTTGCAAAATAAATCAGCTCACTTATATGTCAGCGAAACACTCAAAATGAAAAAAGGGGAGGCGTATTATTCTGACGTTTCTCTTAACCGTGAGCAAGATCTCATCCAAACTCCACATCTACCCGTCTTAAGGTTAGCAACACCTGTTTACCTCAACAATAAGGCGTCTGGTTTGATCGTAATAAACATTGCGACAGATCGATTATTTAGCCTGATAAAATCAGATGGTAATGGTTTGCTCCGAAGTATTGTTAATAACAAGGGTGACTATTTGAAAGATGATGATCCGAGTAAAACATTTGGCTGGGAACTCGGCTTTGACTATAAATTTCAAAATATCGAACCTGAACTAGCTGACATATCAAAGACGAAAGATCAGTTTTTTAGACGGCATGCAGCGCATGCTGGTGAATTAGACGGATTTCAGAAAATTTATTTTTCACCAAATGACCCAAGCCGCTACTGGTTATTAGTCTTAAATATTCCAAAAGAGCTCGTCTTCGCTGAAGTCGATGCCACTCTCACTCGATCACTCGTTAGCAGCTTACTTTTCGGCCTAATTTTGTTACTCATTATCGTAATTTACATGTCGAAAAAAGTCTTAACACCAATAGTTAAATTGGCCTCTGTTACGGAGCAATTACGAAACGGTGATTTGTCAGTACGTATTGACGAGACATCGGCTCATGATGAATTTTATACTTTGTATTCTGCTATCAATGCTTTTGCCGAAAATCAACAACAAGCGACCTCACAACTAGAGAAAGAAGTTTCAATACAAACGAAGCGTCTTTCTGCCGTTATCGACAATATCATCGATGGCATTATTACTATTGATAAAAAAGGCTTAATTAAGTCTTTAAATCCTGCAGCAAGAGAATTATTTGGTTACCAAGATGAAGAAGTGATCGGACAAAACGTAAAAATGTTGATGCCTGAACCTTATCACAGTGAGCATGACGGCTACCTTCATAATCACACCACAACGGGTAAGAAAAAAATTATTGGCATTGGGCGTGAAGTGGTGGGTAGACGAAAAGATGGGACAACTTTTCCGATGGATTTGGCAGTGAGTAAAATACTCACTGATGGTGTTACACACTTTGTTGGTATTACTCGCGATATTACCGAACGCAAGCATAATGAACAAATGCAACGAGAGTTTGTATCTACTGTTAGTCATGAATTACGTACGCCATTAACCTCTGTTAGCGGAACACTAGGCTTGCTTGCCGGTG
>Ga0316204_10007226_pt1 | contig 16459 bp, 25 predicted proteins | sample 6monrhotite_MG_2_FD_205661 | JGI IMG/M metagenome (GOLD analysis project Ga0316204, IMG submission 205661) | Microbial mat bacterial communities from mineral coupon in-situ incubated in ocean water Damariscotta River, Maine, United States -... | ecosystem: Environmental > Aquatic > Marine >... | reverse complement strand
TGCTTAGATATGGGGCGTATGATTTATGGCAGGCAAGAAGCGTCGTGGTAAATGGAGTGAGGCGTTCAGGCGTCGTATAGTTGCTGAGGCTGAAGCATCTGATGAACCCATGTCGGATATAGCGCGGCGTCACGGTTTGAACCCGAAGCGTTTATATAGCTGGCGGCAAAAGTTTCTCAAGGATCAAGAGACGGCAAAAACTGGCAAGGAAGTCTGCCTGTTGCCGGTTGAGGTTAAAGCAGCTCTGGATGAAACACCCGTCAATACCAGCGATCCCGCATCACCAGGTATCTTTGAGATAGATTTGCCATGCGGATCAAAGTTACGGTGCGGCGGTCATATTAATCCAGCCTTCCTCACTGTTGCACTCGCTGAACTGAAGCCAGCTACATCGAGCAGCACTGTATGATCCCGGTTCCCTCAAATACAAAGATATGGCTGGCTGCGGGTGTTACGGATATGCGCAAAGGATTTGGTGGTCTTTCGATGCTGGTGCAGCAGGTGCTCGGGGAAGACCCTTTCTCCGGTCACCTGTTTATCTTTCGTGGCAGGCGCGGTGATTTGTGCAAGATCATCTGGTGGGATAGTCAGGGAGCGTGCCTATTCTCCAAGCGGCTGGAGCGAGGCCGGTTTGTCTGGCCTCGCGCAGAAGGCGGCAAGATTACGCTGCGTGCTTCCCAGCTTTCGATGCTGCTTGAAGGCATTGACTGGCGTATTCAGACGAAAACGTGGAAGCCAACACAGGCAGGCTAATCTCACTGCGATAAACCACTGATGTAATGTATGTTCTTTGACATTGTACATAGCTTTCAGGCAGTTGATGAGCTATAAAATGGCCATGATTGCAGCGCCCTTTTCCATGCCCAAAACCCTTGCAGCATCAAACACATTGGTGCTTGAGCAGCACTATGTAATTGAGAAGCTACGGCTGCAAATTGCAGGCCTGCGCCGAGCCAAGTTTGGCTCTTCCTCAGAGGCAATTGACAGCATCGTTGAGCAAATGGAGCTGACGCTTGAGGATCTGATTACTGAGCAAGCGGCCATCCTGCAAAATGATCCTGATGTTGATAAAACCATTGCCGATGCTGAGGCAAAGCAAAAGCCTGTACGCAAGCCGCTGCCTGAACACCTGCCACGAGATGTCACAGAGCATCTGCCAAACGGCGGCATGTGTGACTGCTGTGGTAAGCCACTCCATAAGATTGGTGAGGATATTACCGAGGTGCTGGATTATGTACCTGCGAGCTTTCGGGTCAAACATCACATCCGGCTAAAGATGGCATGCAGAAGCTGTGATACAATAACGCAAGCACCTGCAATCTCATTGCCCATTGAGAAAGGCAAACCCGGCCCCGGTCTTTTAGCTAACGTGCTTGTATCAAAATACGCGGATCATTTGCCTCTGTACCGGCAATCCGGTATTTATGCCCGCGAAGGTGTTGACCTGAGCCGCAACACAATGGCTGATTGGGTTGGGCGCAGTATGGAATTGGTGCGCCCGCTTGTTGATACCATTGGCAAGCATGTAATGGCAGGTGCCGCTATCCACACCGATGATACGCCTGTGCCGGTACAGGCACCGGGAACAGGCAAAACCAAGACCGGCAGAATATGGACGTACCTTCGGGACGAACGTGACTGGCAAGGTGAGGCTGCTCCTGCTGCTTTCTATAAATATTCTCCTGACAGAAAAGGCATGCGGCCGCAGGATCACCTCAAGGATTACGAGGGCTTTCTCCATGCTGACGGCTACGCGGGCTATGAAAAACTCTACGGCAGCGGCAAGATTACTGAAGTTGCCTGCCTCGCCCATGTCAGACGCAAGTTCTTTGATCTTCATAAGGCAAATGGTTCGCTGATTGCCAAGGAAGCGCTAGAGCAGATAGCAACCTTGTACGGTGTTGAGAAACAGATCCGCAAAAAGCCACCAGACATTAAACGGCAAGTTCGCCAGCTAAAGGCAAAACCGCTGTTTGAAGCCTTGCAAGCCTGGTTGCCAATCCAATTGAACAAAATACCTGCCAAATCAGCTTTGGCCGGGGCCATTCGCTATGGCATCACCAGACTGAAACGACTGGAGGTCTATCTGACAGATGGTAGGCTGGCGATTGATAACAATCCGGCAGAACGGTGCATGCGGCCCATAGCCCTCGGCCGCAAAAACTTCCTGTTTTACGGTTCTGACAAAGGCGGTGAACGCGCCGCTGCTGCATACACTCTGCTGGAAACTGCCAAACTCAACGGTATCAACCCGCAGGCTTACCTAACATGGGTGTTTGAAACTATTGCTGATCACCCGATAAACCGGATCGATGAACTGTTGCCCTGGAACTTCAGTAAAAGCGAGCTGAAAGAAGCGGCTTAGGGGTATTCCTCGGGCGCTTACATATTAAGGTTGCAATTGTGTTTTATATAATATGGTATGGTTGAGAAAAATGCTAAAAGGAACAGTAATGGTTGAAATTCAAATCTATAGTATTTTCCGTCACATCGCTATAATTGGTTGTATTTTTGTTGTATCCATATCGCGTCAAAGCCAAGCGTTGGACCTGCCAACACAAAATACTGTTGGCTCCAAATACACTATTAATTACGATGATTGGGGCTTTGTGCTGGAAAATAGTGTTCTGTATACAGGGCGGTCAGATCGACGCCCTCCGAGCAGAGCTGCTTACAAAAACTCGGCGACACGCATCAAACATGGCAATACTTCTGTATCTGCTTTAGAAGGCAATCGAGTATTGTATCATGAGTTTGGAGAACAACACCGCTCACTTTTACTTTCCATCAGAAAAGACCTCGAAGCACTACCTGACAGTGTGGCGCTTGAGAAATTCAGCAAAAATGAACAGTTAGCCTACTGGCTGAATCTACACAATATAGCCGTGATGCTAGAGGTATCTCAAAATTATCCTATTAGAAACCTGCGGGCCCTTTCCCAAGGTAAAAAAAATGCTTGGGCGGCAAAAACCATGAAAATCGGGAACACTCCGACATCTATCCAGGATATAGAAAACCACATTGTTGAGAACTGGAAAGACCCGCTTGTACTATATGGTCTTTATATGGGTGCAATTGGTGGCCCAAATATACGAACAGAAGCTTTTACAGGCGGCCTAATCAACCAGCAGCTAGAAGAAAACGCAACTGAATTTGTTAATAGTCTACGAGGAGTTAGGTTTTGGAATAATGGTGCACGAATCTCTGCACATTACTTTGATTTAGGTAAAACATTTTTTCCAGACTTCAAAAACGATATTAAACGGCATTTACTTAAATTTTCTAGTGGTCCAATCGGAGCGAAGCTAAGAAATATAAATAGCTTCAAGAAAGCTCGCTATGATTGGAGCATTGCTGACTTGAAAAATGGAGAAAGTTATAGCGGAAGTAGTTATAATACTAATTCTGGTGCTCTCGTTCACTTTATTGATAGTGACACCTCTGGGACACCCGCTTTGCCAGCTCTTAGTTTTATTAACATGCAAAAAGACCGAGGTGTGGAATATGCAGGTATACCTCCGCATGTAGCTGCGCTACTTAGCGGAATTCAGAAACGAAATGCAAAACGTTTAAAGGTCGGCACAGTTACCGTAGAAGAATTTGTCACTATTGAAGGTAGCCGCATCCGCCTCAAGTAAGTTGGACGATAGTGCCGTAGTTTATGGGCGTTTTTATTATATGTCCGAAATCAACTCCAATGGCTCAACGGAGCTTCCTTGATGGATTAAAAAACATTCTGGTTTCGCCAATTGTATCAGACGACTCGGTTAGTACGCTTAACATAGACAATTTTGCGGATAAGCTCACTAGCTAGATAGTGAGAAATGGGAGCAACTCTTTATCGTCAAAAACTAGAATGCTTCCCAAAAGCGCCCCGCCATCTCCCGTTCCTCTGGGCCAATTGCATCTGCGTAGATTGCGGTAGTGCGCAGGTGAGTGTGTCCAAGCCACTTTTGCAGAATGTTAAGTGGAACGCCTGATTGCAATGCCGACACCCCCAGACTGTGCCGCAGTCCTTTGGGGCTGGCGTGAGTACCGGCAATGCCAGCTTTTTCCATAACTTCTTTAACTCGTGTCCAAGCTGTTGTCCGGCACCAAGGCCAAAGGACCTCCTTTGGACCACTGACAGATTCCTGAGCCTTTTTCACGCCGTGTACTGCATCAAGGGCTACCAATACTTTACGCGGTACAGGTACTGCTCGGTAATGCCCTCTACGGCGTTTCTTCAAACTTTCGAAAACGATAACACAAGCCTTAAAATCAATACGTGATGGTGAGAGAGCCAACACCTCGGAAATGCGCGCGCCAGTATAGGCAAGCACCATGCAAAACGTTTTGACTTCGGGGCTAGCTGTATCAGCCGCAGCTAAAAATGCCCGTCGCTCTGACTGATCAAGATATTTACGGTTTCCATAACCGTCAAAAACGAAAGATAGGGACATAATATACAACTAAAACTCAATACCATTTGACATCAGACCTGCATTTTGAACACTATAGCCATACTGTTCAAAACCGCTTGAACCCGCTGATTAAATAGTTCCTATACTGTACCATTTCCCTTGCATCTCAGATAGTTAGAACCCTTCGCGTTTCGTAATGCATGGATTGCAAAAATTTGTACTGCCAAATATTTTTTCCACAAATAACGTAATTAAACATTGAACAAAATTACGCATTCTGTTCAATGTTAAAGATACGGAATTGGTTACAAGGTAACCCGTCTGACAAGCTTCATTGCCCTATGCTGTATCGTTGCCTAGCGCAACCACTGGATAACCATGATGAGACGGGAAAGTCCCGAGGAGCCACCCAGTACTGTCTTCACCGATCAGGAAATCGAGTTCCTCGACCAACTGATGGCCACCGCCAACCCGGACAAAGCGCGGAACCTGAATACCTACATGATAAAAGTCGCGTGCCTCGGTGGTCACCTATAGCAGTTCTAACTATAAATTCCCCATCAGACCACAACGGGCGCGACTGCGCCCCGCCAGCTTTCTGGCGAAGCCTAGGTGGCGTTTGAGCGCCTACTGAGTAAAACTCTATTGGAAAGACTATAAACCGTAAAAATGATCCGCCACCCGGTGCAACGATAATATAGTGGGGAATGGTCTGGCTGGCTGATCTCCTCGAAAGCTTCACAAGGACCCGACAGGGAACATCAATTTGTGGGTAATTGAAAGGCTCACCGGACGCTTACGAAGTAACTGAGGATTTAGGGGTTGAGGAAGATTTGGCCGCCGAATCTGATACCGCATCACCTGGTGAGGCTTCAGGCACAGAAATGCCACCACAGGAAGCGCAAGCGACTGTTGAGGGCAACACCGCCACCAGTGCAGAGATTATCTCTCTGGCGCAGCGGGAAAAGGACGCCAAGGACCTATTCTATAATATCCTGTGCGGTAGCTTTGATGTTGCCAATGGCCGGGTTGCTAAAGGTATGCCCGAAGGTCCCTATAAATCACTAGACCTTAAAGGTTACGGTGACATAGGCCGAACGGCTAGTGACCAGTTTTTTGATAGGCTCTGCGAAGTCGCAATCATTAAGCGCTGGCTTTATAAGCTCAATGAAAACGCCCTTATGAACAAGTGGGGCGCGATCTTTGTGTTGGGCTACAGCGTGCAAAGTAATTTCCGGGACGAGCATGCTGACCGCCTTAAGGAGCGCTCCTTAAGGAACGAGGATGAAAAGCCCGTTAAAGAACAAGCCGCATGAGTGAGCCAGAAGTAACAACCATTATTGGCTGTACTGGTGCCGGGAAGACTGTGCTCATTAATGAGCTTCTTAAGGGCGTCTCGCGCCATATTGTTATGACGACCAAACCCAGCGGCTTTAAACAGGGCTGGAAACAGGTGTCATCATGGCAAGAGCTTCTTAAGCTGCTTCTTAAGAACTACCACCATAAAAAGCTCAAGGTTTGCTTGCGGCTGGTGGTAGGGCCGCAAGAGAATGATTTACCTGTAGCCACCCTTAACGGCGTCGCTAACGCGCTCTTTAAAGTGCAAAAGAAGGCACTTGAAAAAGGTATCCTTAAACAGATCGGCTTAACAGTGGATGAGGCACAAGTGTTTTGTCCGCACGGTGCAAACCTGGAAGGCACTAAATGGATTGTTGGGCAAGGGAGAGAATGGGGTATATGCCCCACCTTTGCCACCCAGCGCCCGACAAACATCCCGCCTGTCATTCGAGATAACGCCAAAAATCTTTATGTGTTGATGCTTGGTGGCGATACGGCGCTAAAAACTATTCAAAAGCTGGTGGGCCCATCCCTCAAAAATCCCGAACAATATCACTATGCGCTCTACCGCGAGGGCATTTTGAAAGACCAGGGCAATACAAAAAGACCGAAAAAAATACTAAATTTGCCCTGATTTTCTTAAGGGCATTTGCGCTACCGCTACTTAAGGAGCTTCCGCTGGCAAACGCTTGCGGAAGCTTTTTATCATTGTGCCTGAACTTGAATAGCACGGGTAGCCAGAATGATTAATTGGACAACATTTTTCACATCAATCCTCTCGGCCATCGTTGTGTTTTTTGGAACGAAACTTTTTAACACACGAGGTTGCAATGAAACTCATTGAAGAATTCGGCCCAACAATCGCAGCGGCGGCTGTTGGTGCATTTATTGGCGTAGGCCTTCTTGGCTTGGCGCTCTATTACGGCGACAAAAAAGGCATTGGTTTTGCGGAAAACGTCCGTGACGGCCTTGGCGGCTAACCCCAAAATTTAGGAGCCTGTAATATGGCCGGTTTTAAAGAATATAAACGCAATCCGAAGTCGATGTCCGATGTTGCCACAGGCGGCACGCCAGTTGTCGATTTCCCATCATCTGTCGGCCAGATTGACCGTTCAGATACATATTATGAAGAAGGCGGCGTGCCTGCCACCCGCACACAAGTTGAAGCCAACATCAAACACCAACAGTTGGTTTTTGGTGGCGACACTTTTGGCACCTATAAGCCAGCAGATATTTTGTTGCTGAATGACTTTTATGGTCGCGTGTTTGAGGCTGGCTATCTTCGTCAGCATTTCACTGAGGAATGGCGGCAAAGCACTTTTGAAGCCGAAATCACAGCTTTCACGCCGGGCCTGTTTGTCGAGCCCGCTTTGCGCACTGTGCTTAACGGTACGGCGCTTGCGCCAGACCTAAAACACTGGCTGAAATCAGAAGGGCTTGGCTCTAGGGGTCGGCAGAGCGTGCAAACCCAGCCAGAAAATGTTGTTGCGACTTTCGAGCAACAAGGCTTTCCCGGTCTTATCAAACACCTTGAGCAAAATGTTCGTATTTATGCATCTGGTGAAACCGAGAATGATTATGTTTTTGATCGTAGCAGCGGTGTTATTCGCGGCTGGCACTTTAAGGGTGCAAACATCACAAGCTTGCGCATGCTGGTTGACGGGCAAGAACGGCTGCATTTTAAAAACAAACGGGCGCTTGATAGCCAGCTTGAGGAAAACGGTTTTTTCCCTCAGACAGACGTTTGGTCAATCGTGCCGGAGGCTTTGGCCGGAAGCGCCCAGGCGCATTTCCGCAAGAACCACGGCGACGCCTCAAACGAAGTGCTGTTTAAAATCAAAACAAGCACAGCCGTCAATGTTGACGTTCTGGTTGAGCAATATGAAATGCCGCCCCTGCGCGCTAATGCCGGACGCGTTTAATGGAAGGGTTCGGTATTTTTGACAGCTTCTCAGGCAGAGACACCTTTGATCTGTTTGGCGGCGGTTCAGGAACACTGAACCCTGCCGCGAACTTGGGCGGAAGCACGCCAGTTTCAACAACCCGTAACTCAAGCACCACTTCCGGTTCGTCTGGAAGTGGTGGCGGTAGCGACTGGGGTGGCTTCCTATCAAATGCGCTCAACAGAAGTCTGGACTTTGTAGGCGGTCTTGCGAGCATTGACCTGTTTGGCCGGGCGCAGAATGCCGGGCTTGTCCCTGCGGCAAATCAGACGGCGCAGACGGGTGGCACGCAAACAGGCGGCACGCAAACGAGCACGTCGGCTGGCAGTAAGCTGCCGAACTGGGTTGTTCCGGTGGGTGCCGCCGTTATGGGGTTGGTGGCGTTCAAGCTGCTGACGAAGTAGCAATGCTCGGCGTCGGTCTTGGTGAAGGTGCAAGTCTTTCGTTTGGGGCTGATGGTGGCCCCATTAATTCCAATGATCAGTTCGACACGCGTTTTTCTACTGGAAGTTTTTCACTTCGAGGCAACAACGAAGGCTCACTTAATCAAGTGGTTTTGGTTCTTGCCGGATTGGTCGCAGGGGTTGTGTTATGGCAATTGATTTCGTCCCGCTAATTGATTTTGATTTACGTGCAAAACAGGGTTTTGCCCGAATTTCAGGCGGTAAAAGTCTATCTTTCTATGTCGCGGAACATAAGGCCGGTCGGTGTGCTCTTTTTGCTGTTTTGGACGGTGATGTGCGTGCCGGATCAATGCTTTTATGTTCCGAGACAAAGCCGAGCGGCGAGAGAATTCTCGCAGTTATGGCGGCCTCTATTGAAGGAAATGTAAACCGGATACTTAAGGGTGGGCTGGGTTTCGTTAATGACTACGCCAGAAAAACCCGCCACCACACGGTAAAATTTTACACCAGCAGCGATAGGCTAGCGGGCGCTTTTCTTAAGAATGGAGCCCGCGCTAAAATTACGTGGAACCCGTACAATGGGTAGCACGCGCCGCAATCAGGAAAGCACGACCAATCAAATTGATAGCCGTCAAATCCATGAGACAGTGAACACGACCGAAGTTGAGACTGATATCGAGACGGATATTGATAACTCTCAGGAAGACAGCAACAACGGCAATATCATTGCGCAAGGCAATGTGACGGTACAGTCGGAGGCTGCGTCTGTTGCCGCAAGTCAAGCAGCGCAAGCAAGTGCCGAAGCTGTAAGTGAAGCCGCTTCTGACATATTCAGGCAGGCGTCACAGGCGCAGGAAGCACAGGCGCGCGCGCAAGCAGAGATAACCAGAGGACAAATTGCCGCCGCCACGGCGCTTGCAGAAGAAGCGAGAGGATTGGGTCAAGGGGCCTTTGATGCCGCTGCGCAATTATCCGAGCAAATGCGCCGCCTTTCTGAGAGTGCAAATGACAATGTAACCGACACAGCGCGAGCAAGCATTGAGGCAAGCGTTGATGCGGCAAGGCTGGCGATCGACTCTGCCGAGAGAATTAATAGGCAAGTCGGTGACTTGGTGGAAAACGTCAACGCCGCGTCACTTGAGGCCAATGAGAATATCGTTGACCGGGCTTTTGATGCTGGCGAAGCGACTTTGCGTGACACGCTGGACTTTGCCAGCAAGTCGGCCACAGCCAATCAGCAAAGCCTCAAGGATGGCTTCGGGGTTCTAACAGGCACGCTTGAAGACGCGAACGAGCTAAACACCCTGGCGTTGACCGAGAGCTTCAAATCAACAGTAGGCGGCATTACCGATCAGCAGCAAAAAACCCTGCTTTACGGGCTTGGGATTGTCGCTGCCATGGGCGTTGCGATGGCGGTCTTTTTATCAATCAGGAAGGTCGGGAAATGATCAAGCTAACGAGCGCAAAAAATGTAACCGTTTCCGGTGATCGGGCTGTTCTGCTTGTGAGGGACAACCCGAGGCGGCGGGTCTTGAATATTACGGCGGGCGGCTTTGATGTCTGGATCGGCCAAGAGGATGTTTCACCCGATACTGAGCAAAATAAAATACCAGCGAACACTCGTGGTGTTTTTAAAAATATCCAGTCTGAACTGTGGCTGATTGGCCCGGTGGGGAACCTTGGGGCAATCAGTTACTCCGAAGAAATTGAGGTCGGTTAATGGCTGAGATTTTCGACAGTGTTTCAAGTGAAGAACTGGTTTTGCTGCTTGCAGCTAAGTCAGATGCGGGACACTTGCATGCTCAGTACATCACGACTGCGCAAGGCGATGCCCGTTATCACCTGAAAACCTTCATAGACACGAGTTTCTACACCAAAAGTGAGATTGATACCGCGCATGCGGGCTTTGCTGCCAGCACGCACGGCCATACGCTAGCCTCCTTAACAGACGTGGGCGAACAAGTAGCAACAGACGGCCAGTCGCTTGTCTGGAACGCGGGTTTTGCAGAGTGGCGCCAGCGTCTCTTGTATCGGGCGGTGTGGTTGATCACGGGGCGCTGACAGGCCTCGCTGATGATGATCATGCGATTTACCACACCGATTTGCGGGGTGACGCTCGCTACTATGTCAAAGCGTATATCGACACGAACTTTTATACCAAAACGGAAACCGATACGGCGCTTGCTGGCAAGGCATCCAGTGGCCACAGCCATACATTGGAATCCCTTACCGACGTAGGCTCTACTGTAGCTACAGACGGGCAGGCGCTTGTCTGGAACGCCGGTTTTGCCGAGTGGCGACCGGCAACAGTGTCTAGCGGCGGTGTAACCGATCACGGCGCTTTGACGGGCCTCGCTGATGATGATCACGCAAACTATCACACCGATGCGCGGGGCGATGTTCGCTACTACCTGAAAAGCGAAGTTGATACGGCGCTTGCGGGTAAAGCGTCGGCAATCTCTAGGGTTTTTGTTGCAGCAAATCACACGGCGACGCCTGAGCAAATCATTGCCGTTGATACAGATGTTGCGGCGGTAACAGTAACCGCGCCAGCAGCGCCTGCGGATCAAACCTATTTCTTTGTAGGTGATGCGGGCGGCAACGCCGCAATCAACAACATCACTATAAATTTTGGCGCGCAAACCTTTGGCGGCAACGCCGAAAGCTTCGTCATTGATGTGAGTAATTACGGCACCGGATTTTTATATTCTGGTGGTGATTGGGAGTTGTTTAAATAATGGTATTTACAGCAAGTTCACTTTTTGACACAGGCATCACGGCACACGCTGGTTTAACTGGCCTCGGCAATGATGATCACACGCAATATCTCACGAATGCGCGGGGCGACGCTCGCTATCACCTTAAGGCCACTATAGACACGGCTTTAGGCTTGAAGTCAGACGCCACCCACCTTCATTCATTCGATGCATTAAGCAATGTTTCAATCTCGGCTATTGCGTCCGGTGAAATCATTAAATGGGACGGTGCGGCGTTTATCAACCAAACGCTAGCGGAGGCGGGCATTGCTGCGGCCTCTCATGCTCATGCGTGGGGTTCAATTACGGGCAAGCCAACAACTTTTACACCTTCGGCGCATAGTAACCATGCCGTAAGTGATGTGACAGGGCTGCAAACACAGTTGACAGGCCTGCAAGCCGATATTGACGGCAAGGTTGATTTTAGCCGGGTGATTGTAACCGCGAACCACACAGCAACCGCAGAGCAAATTGTTTGCGCTGATAGTTCTGTTGCCGCGATTACGGTCACGGCCCCGGCTGGCCCAGCGGCCAACACATACTTTTATGTTGGTGACGCGGGCGCGAATGCAGCGACCAATAACATCACCGTCGCGTTTGGAGCTGCGACCTACAACGGCCTCGCCAGCGAAATATTTTTAATCGACGTAACAGAATTTGGAACCGGTTTTCTCTACACCGGTACAACTTGGAGAATGGTTAGATAATGGTAAATGCAAGCACATTTTTAACAGTGAATTCCTCAAGTTCTGATGCTCAGTATCTTACAGAAGAATTCTTAACGCCCGGAACGTTCGGCTGGATAGTGCCTACTGGTATTACTCGCATTCTTGTTTCAGTGGTTGGTGCAGGTGGTAGCGGTGGTTGTGGCGGCGGTGCTTATTACCGTGGCGGCGGTGGTGGTGGCGGGGCGTATACAGAAGCCCTTTTAGATGTTGTAGCGGGCCAGACATTTACGGTTGTCGTTGGTGCTGGCGGTGCCACTGTTGAAAGCAGCGCAGGTAGTTTAGCCGGAAATACCGGCGGATCATCTTCATTCTCGGGAAACGGCACCAATATGGTGTCTACAGGTGGAATTGGCGGCGGCGGGTACTTGGTGGGTCCGAACCCTGCGCTCGGCGGAACGGCAACAGGCGGCGACAAGAATTTCTCAGGCGGAAATGCGGGTGCCTTCATTGATACTTCAAATCCTGTAACCGGTGGCGGCACGGCAGGGTGGCCGGGTGGAAACGGTTTTGCCAGCCCTGATGCATCTGGTTCAGGGTATAGACCGGGTGGGAACTTTGACGGCCTACCGCGCCCATTAATGAGCGTTCCCCCGTTTGAATATCCCGGCCTTTTCGGCACAAAGCCGCACCTAATTATGAGTAATGGAATCACGCACATAGGTGATTTTCTCGGCTATGAAGATACCACTGGATCAACTGGAATTTGCGGGGGCAAAGGAAATTTTGGTTCCAACACCACAAGCGCCCGCGCAGGCGGTATAGGCGGCGGCGGTGGTGGTGCCGTAGCCTATTCGTCCGCAAAAAAAGCCACGTCTGGAAAAGGCGGAGACGGCATGATCTCCATTACCTACACCGACCAAACCCCAAAATTTACAATTTAGGAAATTAGATATGGCCCTTTACGCTCATATTGAAAATGGCATTGTTTTTGATCCAGTAATCGCAGCAGACGCTACTGAGGCTAAAGCCCTCTTTGTCCCCTTATCCGATGCTTGGGTGTTTACCTCTATTCCAGACGGGACGCAGCAGGGCGCAACCGATAACGGCGATGGCACCTATACAAATCCAGTCGGGGCAACAGCGACCCCGGTCACCCTCGCAAAAGTTGCCTTTATGGATTTGGCCTATCCTTTCCTTGGCGTCGATCTGGCCGGGGTGGCCCGCTACGGCGAGATTTTGACACAAGCCAAGGCAAGCGTAAGCCCGCTGGTTGTTGCCTCAATGGAGCGCTACACACACGCCAGCGTTTTTGAGCGCGATGATGTGGCGACCTTTCTTGACATTTTAGTTGCTGATGCTGGTGTCGATGTGACGCAAGCGGAGCGTGACGCAATTGTAAACGGCTGGCCGGAAAATGGTGCCGCTTAAATATCTGGCCGTAGTAGGTGCCGGAGCATTAATTTTTATAGGTGTGAGAATGAGAAATATTGATTTATCGGCGCGTGTTGCTTGGGGCGAAGCACGAAACCAAGGACCGGAGGGCTTGCAGGCCGTTTTGAATGTGATGAAAAACCGCGAGCAAGACAGACGCTGGCCGTCAAGTTTGGCTGGTGTAGCCACACAGAAATGGCAGTTTTCAGCCTTTAACGAAAGCGATCCAAACCGTTCGCAGCTTGATAATGTTACAGATGCCGACCCGGTATTTGTCCAGGCTGTGGAATTGTCGGCGCGCAATGTGCGCGGTGAATTGCCAGACATTACAGGCGGGGCCACCCATTATCACAGCCGCTTCATTAGCCCGCCTTTCTGGGCACGAGGCGCAACCGTATCAGCATCAATCGGCGACCATATTTTTTATAAAGGAGTAGCCTGATGGCTTTTTTTCTAGCCCCGGCAGTTCCGTACATCGTTGGCGGCGCTGTCACCTTTATAGCTACCCAATTGGATGGTGCGATTGAAGTGGTGACGGGCGAAAAGGACGGTATCAACCCCGTAACGCTCGCAATTATCGTGGCTGGCCTTGGTTATTTTTACGTCAAGGTGATCAAAGAATGACTGTTGAGCAAGTCCTCATTGTTGCTTTTGGGCTCCCGACGATCGGGCTGTTAACAGGTATCTTTTTTCGCATGGGAAAACTGGAAGCGGCGAACGAAAGCCTAAGCAAAACAATCGCAGCTTTTGAGAAAGACATCGCCGATCTGTGGCGGGCGGTGAACCGCATTAGGGAGAATAAGAAGTGAGACGAAGACTGAAAATTGTACGTAACAAGGCCCGCAAGGGCAACAGCCTCAGCTCTCTTGAGCATGAGGAACTTGTAAACCGCGCTGTTGCACTCGGCATGCCAGCCTTTTGCGGCACATGGGCGCGTGAAACTCTCGAACGTAAAATCATGGAGAAAGACATTGTTTAGCAAAAAGAAAAAGCGAACTACAGCACCAAAGCGCCGGAAAACTACGGCCAAGCGCAAAACAAGCCGCCGCACAAAGGCAACACCGGCACAGATGCGCGCTCGCAGGAAGTTTGCAGCAGCCGCACGTAAAGCAGGCGGAAAAGTCCGCAAAGGCGCACGCCTGAAATAAGGGAGGCAATGATGTTTTTAAAAGGCCTGCTAGAAACCGGGTTAGGCATGTTCAATGGCTTTATGGAGCGCAAGCACGAAAAGGCTATGGCGAAACATAAAGTCCTTATCGCGCAGGAAACCAGCAAGGCGGTTATCGCCGAGAAGACGGCCACGGCCGATATTGACTGGGACCAGACAATGGCCGAGGCTTCTGGCAGCAGCTGGAAAGATGAATTTTGGACAATCGTTCTTGCGATGCCGTTTATGGCCGTTTTCGTACCAGGCGCGCAACCGTTCATCAAAGCCGGGTTTGAGGTTTTGCAGCAAGATACACCTGATTGGTACAGGTACGCGCTGCTGACGATGATTTCGGCATCTGTGGGCGTGTCTCAGTTGCGAAAGTTCAAGCGCTAAAGACGAATCAGGCCCCTCTGATATTAGGCTGCTTTCGGTTAGCAAAACTGACGGAAGGAACGTGGCGAGGGAAGTACCGCTGTTGACCCAAAGCGGCCTCTAGGCTCGCCGTATTCAGTTTTGTTGGCGACTATAGAATTCGGAAACGAGAGGTGGCTCTGTGTGGTCGAACTCGGTTGCTGCCCTAGACCCATTCATCAGCAGAATCATATCTGAGCCATGAATGAGCTCTTTCAAGCGCAAAGGAGTCGAACCAGTCGTTAAAGCACGTAGCGGTCGCAAATCGATCAATGTGAACGTGTCCTCAAATGCCAAATCTTCCAAGGCATCCAAGCCGGGTTGTTTAAAGGCGTTCAATGTCTCGTACCGCCATTTGTTCGGCATAAACATAGAGACTTCAGACTCATTGCCTGGCCGAACATAAATTGAAAAAACTTTATGTTCCATCAGTGCAGCGAGTTCATGGATCAGACTACCTAAACCAAAAGTGCCGTTAGGCGATAGTCCTCGCACCATGTGATTTGCGCCGAACTTAGCCATCAGTTTGTTGCCGCGTTCCGCCTTGCTACTTTCGATCCATTGCTGGATGAATTGCTTACGCATAAATCGAGCTCGCTCGAAATTCGCCAAGTAAAGCTTACCTTGGGCCCACCGTCGGTTAATGGCGGCGGTTTCTTCGACAACACGAATGATTTTATCTGCTCGCACTGTTCGTTCCGGCCAAGCCAATCTGACATCCCTTGCCAAAGCAGGGTCACCAGAGATGCTATATAACTTCATGAAGTCAGCGGTCGCATAGAATGAGCGCTTTGCTGATGTCACAGTCGCCTCAAGTAGGCTAAAGCCTTCCCTTGCTGCGGGAGGCATCTCGCCCTCGCTTAACATCGACAGAAGATAGGGGATTGTTGGAACCGCATAATCAAAGCCAAGGATTACCTGATCTGCACCTTGGTTTGTCCGGCGTGCGCGATATAGCAGTTCAGCCTCCTCCCGAAGACCATAATGCGCTGGCTCGCCACCTTCTTTAGAATACAATTCACGTAATCCGTCCAACCCATCTCGCTGCAGGCTTGAATCGATAACAGCGGCTATCGGCGAAGATATCTCGACGGCAAGGTTAGAATACCCAGAGTCCTTCAATTTTTCGAAGAGGCTAGCGGCCAGAATAGGATTCTCCTTAATTCCATGTGTCTCGCCAATCAGAAAGTAATCAGCCGCTTTTCCCTCATCAACAAGACGTCGCCAACCCGGGCCGGAAAACTGTTTGCCATCAAAATCCAATCGGTAACGGTGTGCGAGAGCGGCCTCGATAAATTTCTTTTCAGACGCCAATTCCTCGTTATTTTGCGCCAAAATCGGTGGCATCAGCGTCCAAGCTAGTACTACTGTTATCAAGTACGTCAAAATGCGAACTGACATCATAAGACCCCTTTCTTATACGATATCAATGATGACCTAGGGACTAAATGAGTGCTCAAGTTCACCACAAGGTTGAGTGCCATATAGAGCTTGCTAATTCACTGCGTGTCAACCAAAGCGGCGAAGTTGGAGACCCTTGTTTTCAACCCAGATGCTTTTAGGTACCAAACTCCATCATCATGCAAGCTTGGTCGGCGATTTCAATTAGGTTCCGCTTATGGCGAGCTGCGGATGTTTCTACACATATAGTATTATGACTACTAAATGCGGGAAAGCAGACACGGCCTTGCCCTCGAAACTTCTCATTAAATTAGACGAACACGCCGAAATTCTGCGTAAGGAAGAACAAGGCATTTGATCTAAGTCATTGAAAATATTGGCGCGCCCTACCGGGGACACTTCGAACGACTTATTCGACGTTTTAGAGGACTGGGAACATCAGTTAAAACATATTGATATTGACTTTGGAGGGCCGGAATTATGAGCGCTCCGAACCTTCAAAATAAACCCAAAAAACCAGCGCCATTTTCCCTGCGTTTGAGCGAGGCCGAAAA
>Ga0316204_10007225_pt1 | contig 16459 bp, 18 predicted proteins | sample 6monrhotite_MG_2_FD_205661 | JGI IMG/M metagenome (GOLD analysis project Ga0316204, IMG submission 205661) | Microbial mat bacterial communities from mineral coupon in-situ incubated in ocean water Damariscotta River, Maine, United States -... | ecosystem: Environmental > Aquatic > Marine >... | reverse complement strand
GTTATCCTCGATGTAGGCATCAATGGTCGGGATCAATACCCGAAGGAGACCGACCAGTTCGGCGTCTTCCATCAAGATGGTCGCAGCCGCCTGAATATCCTCATCCGGCAAGGAAAGCTCGCAATCGATCACGATTCCAACCGGATAGCCTCGACCATCACGGATATCGCCGCAGTTTTCCCGGATAGCCGCCTGAATGGTGAAGGGCATGATTTGTCTCAACCGGGATCGGTAGCCGGACTCCAGCACGGCGTTTGAGAGAATCAACCGGTTCTGGCTGGCATAATGCAAAATGAGCATGCGCATCAGGGCGGGCGGCTCGATCGCATCGATCCGGCCTGTATTGACGAGCATGTCAAAGGTCGCATCCTGTTCGTCAACGCGGACATATTGGGTCGCTGTATAAGCCGCGATCAAAAATTCCTCCTCGCTGATCGAGGCGTTGCTTTCAAAGTGAGCAATGGCGCGGTGGGCCGCATCGGAAACGGTAGCAAAGTAGCCGATCAAAATGTCGTAACTCCGCAATTCGGCGTCGATATCATTTTGCAAATTTGCCGCAAAACTCGCATTCTCGCCGCGTATACGATTGTTTTCGTATAGTGAATTCATCTGAAAAGCGAGAAAGACGCCTGCGACGACGATGACAAAGTCAACGCCAATCGCAAACCAGTCCCGCTTCTTCAGAGCCGCGCTGATCGACTTGTAAAACACCGCGCTTTATCCCTACTCCGAATAATTCGCCACAAGTGCACCAAGGCCGGCATCGTAAATTCCCGTGATGGTTTCCTGCATCGCGGTCTCTGCCCCCTCATCGGGACGATATTCGCTACTCCAGGTGATCGTCGCCATGCCCGAGCCATTTTCTTCCACGCGGATGGTGGCTTCATATTGCGTTATTGGCAGCGGGCTTGACGTGATGCTGTAAGAATAAGTGTGCGCCGCATCATCACGGGCCGTTTCCAGTTCGATAAATGTCGCAGCACCATCAACAGTGACCAAAGTGCGCGTTGGCGGTGTCTCACCATCCATAGTGCAGCTACCTATCGCCGGATGCCAATCCGGCACCGAACAGAAATCCCCAATGGCTGACCAGACATCGGCGGGCGTCGCATTGACGTCGACACTGCGCGACAGGGTTGCCAAGTCTTCTTCCATAGCTGTGTCCACCGCCGCCTCTTCAGGTGCGGAGCAGCCCGCCAAGAGTGCGAGCGCACCGACGCTAGCGGCCCAACCAAACGCATGCCGTGTCCGCCGCGATCCGGTGGTGATGCGCGATGTCTGTGTATTGAGCTGTGTCATGATCCGACCCCTATTTAATTGCCATTATCTTTGATGTGGTTTTAACCGTAAGCCAACTTGCCTAAATGGCCAATCGACAACGTTCCTGTCCTATCTCGAAAGCCCTTATGATGTCCGATCTCCCTGCCTGCCCGAAATGCTCTTGTGAATGGACGTATGAGGACGGCGCCTTGCTGATCTGCCCAGAGTGCGCGCATGAATGGTCAGCTGCCGTGGCGGAGACCAGTTCGGGTGAAGATGTGCGGATCTGGCGCGATGCCAATGGCACGGAGCTCGCCGATGGTGACACCGTCACCGTGATCAAGGATTTAAAGATCAAGGGAACCAGCCAGGTCGTGAAAGTCGGCACCAAGGTCAAGAATATCCGCCTGACCGACGGGGATCACGATATTGATTGCCGTATTGAGGGCGTCGGCTCTATGGGGCTAAAAACTGAATTCGTCCGGAAAGTCTAGGCGTTGTCCACCAGCCAGGCGCGAGCGGCGGCTTCATCCGACATGAATTTGACCTGGATGCCATCATTGAAGGCCGCAGCTTCGATCAGCATGAAATGCTTGGTGAACATGTTTTCCGGAGCCAGATAACAAAATCTGGACTTGGGCCCACCCGCAATGCCGACGCGGCGCACCTCATCCAACAAAGAAACAGGCGTGAAGACAGGTGTGGAGTCCGCGACATCATAGAGGAGACGTCGAACACCCTCAGCGAGGTGGGCGATGATTGTATCGCCAGCCCTAACCGCCAGATCAAGTGTGATATCGCCTGTAAAGCGCACGAACAGGATGTCATTTTCCTGGAGTTCGAAAACGACTCGCCCGTCTGTATTGGGATCGTGCGCGGCATGGATCATTTAGAACAACATACATCGAATGCGTAATGTTTCCAGTTTTCACTCGCCCGAAAGGCGAATTTGGACGTATTGACCCACCTTGCTGCCTTGTTGCGGCGGGCTAAGCGGGCTAGACGAAATAAAAAATGGGAATAGGCAGAATGACGACGCATTTTCATAAAGGTGATCTCGCACCGGGCATTCATTTTGGCGATGCGGTGGCGGTTGATACCGAAACACTTGGCTTGTCTCTGGTGCGTGACCCGCTTTGCGTGGTCCAGCTATCCGCCGGTGATGGCGAGGCGCATGTCGTCCAGATGGACCGCTCCAGTTATGATTGCCCCAATTTGAAAGCCCTGCTGGCGGATCCCAAAATCACGAAAATCCTGCATTTTGCGCGTTTCGACGTCGGTATGATTAAACGGGATCTGGGCGTCACTCTGGCACCGATTTTCTGCACGAAGATCGCCTCGAAGCTGTGCCGCACCTATACAGACCGGCACGGGTTGAAAGACGTCACGCGCGAACTTTTGAGCGTGGATATGTCAAAGCAGCAGCAAAGCTCGGACTGGGGCGCAGATGAGCTCTCGCAGGCCCAGCTCGATTATGCGGCTTCGGATGTGCTGTATCTTCATGCCCTGCGCGAAAAGCTGACGATGATGCTGGAACGCGAAGGTCGTATGGAAATGGCGCAAGCCTGTTTTGATTTCCTGCCAACACGGGCCGATCTGGATCTGTCTGGCTGGGACGAGACTGACATTTTCGCGCATTCGTGATGGCTTTGCCATAAACTTGCCGCGTCCGCCCTTCATTGACAGGTTCTGATGACCGCAACTACGGCCGATATCTCTCCCCTGCAGCCGCCCCAGCATGTCGCCTGGGAGCCGCAGCGTGCCACAACGCTGGCCGATGCTCGGAAGCGAACGGCCTTCATCCGCCTGCTTCGCATCTGTCTGGTGACTCTGACGGGTCTGATTGTCGCCGGCGTGATTTTGCAAATTATGTTGCGGTCGATGGGCGGCGAGGTTCAGGCGCCTGTGACGGTTGGCGAAGATGCGCGCATGATCAATCCACGTTTTACCGGGCGTGATGAAAACGGTACGCCTTACGTGGTGACTGCGGATGCGGCCATTCGCCGACGGGGTGAGGATGCCCGCATCACCGAACTGGAATCACCACAACTGGACTATGACCTCATTGCAGCGAATGACGATGCTGAAGGCGTTCTGGCTCGCACTGGCCTATTTGATGCCGACGCTCGGACGCTGGATCTAACCGCAGATGTGCGCTTTCGCACCCGGGCGGGTTATGAATTTCTGGCGGACCATGCCCGCGTCTTTCTGGCCGAGGAACGCATTGTTGGGGATAGTCCCGTTGAGGGCGATGGACCGATGGGTACAATCCGCGCCGATGGGTATGAAATACTGGACGGCGGCGATCGTGTCGTGTTCACAGGGAATGTCCGGACTCACCTCCGGAATGAAGCTTCTGACGACGGAGACCAGCCATGACGATAATGCGCATTTTGATCTTGCTGACGGCGATGGTCGGACTGACCGGTCCTGTCATGGCCCAGATTGGCGGTCAGGGCGGCCCGATGGATATTTCCGCCGACCGGCTGGAGACGTTTGATACCGATCGCCGTGCCATGTTCTCTGGGAATGTCGATGCCGCCCAGGGTGATGCCAATTTGCGCTCGGATCAGTTGGAAGTTTTCTTTTCACAGCGGTCCGGCAGCACAGCAGGCACAGGGGCAAGTTGGGGCGAGATTGATCGGGTGGTGGCAACAGGTGACGTGTTTTATGTGACCCCCGAAGAGGTGGCCCGAGGCGAACGCGCCGTCTATCAACTGACGACAGAAACCATCATCATGACTGGCGGCGTGACCCTGCGGCGCGGTGAGAACGTCATTCAAGGTAGTTGCTTGGTTGTTGATCTCGCCACGAATAATTCACAGATCAACGCGCCCGCCTGTACCGGTGAAACGCCCGCCAACGGCAGTCCCGGCAATGGCCGGGTTCGCGGTGTCTTCTATCCTGCTGCAAGCAATAACAGCGATGACGCCGACGATGATGATGCGGACGCTGAAGGGTGAGCATGACCGATACATTGCCTGAGGGCGACACATTGCCTGTCGCTGCCACCGAAGGGCTGGTGGTCGAAAATATCGGAAAATCTTACCGCAAGCGCCCTGTGGTCAAGGGTGTGTCCTTGCATCTGAAACGCGGCGAAGTTGCCGGACTTCTTGGTCCGAATGGCGCAGGCAAGACGACCTGTTTTTATATGATCACCGGTCTGGTCGAGGCGGATTATGGCCGCATCCTGATGGATGGCGAGGACATTACCCGCCTGCCCATGTATCAGCGGGCGCGTCTGGGCATTGGATATCTGCCACAGGAAGCCTCAATCTTTCGCGGACTGAGCGTCAAAGATAATATTATGGCGGTCGCGGAGATCGTTGAACCCGACAAAAAAACACGCAAGGAAACCGTCGCCCAGCTGATGGAAGAATTGCGTATTTCACATCTGGCTGATGCCGCCGCGTTGTCGCTCTCCGGTGGGGAACGTCGCCGCGTTGAAATTGCGCGCGCCTTGGCGACCCGGCCTTCATTTATGTTACTGGACGAGCCTTTCGCCGGGATTGACCCTCTGGCAATTACCGATATTCGGGACCTGATCCGCTTTTTGAAAGATCGCGGTATTGGTATTTTGATCACCGACCATAATGTCCGTGAAACACTGGAAATTACCGACCGCGCCACCATCATCCATGAAGGTGAAGTGCTGTTTGAAGGGGCGCCGGATGCGATCCGCGCCGACCCTGATGTCCGCCGCGTTTATCTCGGTGAAAGTTTTGGGTGATTTACTCCAAGTCTGATTCATCGGACTGGAGGCATCCCCTTGGCGGGACTTCATCAAAAACTGGAAATGCGACAGGGCCAGTCTCTGGTCATGACGCCGCAATTGCAGCAGGCGATCAAACTGCTGCAATTGTCCAATATCGAGCTGTCGGCCTTTGTCGAAGAAGAGCTGGAGCGCAATCCGCTATTGGAGCGCGATGAGCGATCCGACGAACCGGATGCTGTTGAACTCGCCCCGCTTGAGGGCCGAAAAGAACTGGAACTCGATGGCTCTGCCCATGCCGAGGCCAATGATGCCGTCGATGTGGATGCCGATGTTCTGAACTCTTCTGATTCGAAATGTGACATGGCCGGCATGGATCCGGGCATGTCTTCGTCCTGGTCGGGTGCCAATAAGGGCGGTTCGTTTGAAGGTGGCGATTATGATGCCGCCGCCAATACCAGCCGTGAAAAATCCCTGTCCGAGCATTTGCAGGACCAACTGACCGTTGCCGGGGCCGACCCCGTGCCGCGCCTGATTGCCGCGCATCTGATCGATCTCGCGGATGATGATGGCTATATGCGGTCTGATCTGGATGAAATCGCCGAGCGACTGGGCGTAGACACCGTCAATGTGGCGACCACGCTAGAGATGCTTCAGGGGTTCGAGCCCGCCGGAATCATGGCGCGCAACTTACAAGAATGCCTTGCGTTGCAGCTCAAAGATCGCGACCGACTTGATCCGGCGATGGCCAAACTGGTCGAAAATCTCGATCGCTTGGCCAAGCATGACTATCCGGCACTGCAATCCATTTGCGGTGTCGATGCGGAAGATCTCGACGATATGATCGCCGAACTTCGTTCGCTGACGCCAAAGCCGGGCCTCGCCTACGGCGTCGATAATACCCGCGCCATTGAACCGGATGTCTTCGTGCGTGAAAATCCGGATGGCAGCTGGCGTATCGAGCTTAATACTGACACTTTGCCCCGCGTTCTGATCAATCAGTCCTATGCGGCCGAAATCAACGCGGTTGCCCGCTCAGACGAAGACAAGACCTTCATCACCGAATGTTCCCAGAATGCCAGCTGGCTGGTGAAATCGCTGGATCAACGCGCCCGGACCATTCTCAAAGTCTCTTCTGAAATTGTGCGCCAGCAGGATCTCTTCCTGGCCAAGGGCGTCGCATTCCTGCGTCCGCTGAATCTGAAAACCGTCGCCGATGCCATCGAGATGCACGAATCCACGGTGAGCCGGGTGACGTCGAATAAATATGTCGCCACACCACGGGGCCTGTTTGAGCTCAAATACTTCTTCACCTCGTCGATTCCGTCTTCCGGGGGCGGTGAAGCCCATTCCGCAGAAGCGGTCCGCTACCGGATCAAGGCTCTGGTGGAAGGTGAAACGCTGGACGATATTATGTCCGATGATGCGCTGGTCGACCGACTTCGGGATGAAGGAATAGATATTGCCCGACGCACTGTGGCGAAATATCGTGAAGCCCTGAATATTCCGTCGTCGATCCAACGTCGTAGAGTGCTGAAACGCGCTAGCTGACATCGCTTTCGTGGTGCGATTGACATTTTGTAACGCACGAATAGGTTCCGCCCGCTCTTGCCGAGGGGTATCATTTCCCTGCAAGCGCCCGGCATGCTACGGTAGGTTTACACATGCAAATTCAAATCGTCTCCAAAGGTATCGACGTCTCTGCGGCTCTCCAGGAAGAAATTTCTGGCCGGGTGGAAGAAGGCGTTTCCAAGTATTTCAACCGACCGAGCGAAGCCTATGTGGCTGTATCGCGCGAGGGATCCGGGTTTCGGGTCACCGTTTCGCTGCATCTGCCATCGGGTGTCATGCTGCAGGCTCATGGTGATGATGGCGACGCCTACAAAGCCGCAGACAAAGCTGCTTCGCATCTTGAGAAACGCCTGCGCCGCTATAAGCGGAAGCTGAAAAACCACCACAATGAGAACAAGTCCGAGCTGCCCGCAGAGACCACACCGATCACGGTGTTCCAGGGGCAGTCGGACACTGATTTTGACAATGATGACGATGCGGAAACGCAGTCCGTTGAGCCGGTCATCGTTGCTGAAACGCCAGGGGAGATGCGGGCCATGACGGCCAGCATGGCTGTGTTGGAGCTGGAAGCGGCCGGAGCGCCATTCCTGATCTTTCGCAATATTGCGCATAACGGCGTGAACATCGTGTACCGGCGGCCTGATGGTCATGTCGGTTGGATCGATCCAGATCGCGATAAATCCCGCTAGCCCTTTCACGCATTTCGGGTTAGTGCGCCGCAAGCGCATTGCCTGAACCGATATCGGACCCTTGTCATGGCCTTATCCGACCTGTTGTCGGCAGATTCTATTCTGGGAACCCTGAGTGCGACCAATCGCAAGCAGGCTTTGCAGGTAATGAGTGAAGCAGCGGCGGCCAAACTTGGCCTCGACTCACGCATCATTTTTGATGCGGTGATGGAGCGGGAACGCCTGGGCTCGACCGGTGTTGGCGATGGCGTGGCCATCCCTCATGCAAGGCTGGAAGGTCTGGACCATGTCTTTGGCCTGTTTGCGCGGCTGAAACATCCGATTGATTTTGACGCCATTGATGGTCGCCCAGTTGATCTGATTTTTCTGCTACTGGCCCCTGCGACATCCAGCGCTGAACACCTCAAGGCGTTGGCGCGGATTTCCCGCGTCTTCCGCCGCGAGGATTTCCGCTCTCACCTTCGCGCGACCGATTCTCGGGATGGCATGTTCGCCATCCTGACGCTTCAGGACGAAAGCAACGCGGCTTAGCGCGGCAATTGAAACCTGTTGATAGTGGCTTATGTGGTCAACGGCCTCTAGGCTGAAAAAAAACAGGTTTCCGACATGGCTGATCGCATGACATTCAAGCCCAATTGGCTGGCCAACGGCTTGGCCGCGAGCGCTTTTGCATTGCTTGCAACAGCGCCTGTTTATGCGAGCGGGCTTTGCTATGCCGGGGCCATGTTTGAGCCCCCCATTGCGATGGACGACACGTTTTCGGTCGGGCTCAGCCAGCCCTATCCGATTGTCGATAGCGACTCGATCCCTGTGACCGCGCAGGTCAGCGGCACCTTCCCGCTGGATGATGCCGCCGGAAACGGCCGGGGGCGCTTTGCCCATGTTTTCAAAACGGCCGAGAATGACGGCGATATTCGCGCGCGCTTTTACGATGAGAACAATGCCGTGATTGGCGATGAGCAGCTGGTCTCTACGGAAGCCGATGGTGAACAGAGCGAGCCGAGCATCGCGGGTCTGGCCAATGGGGGTTATGTCATTGTCTGGCGCGATGAGATGTCGCGCGACGACGATCTGTACAATTCTTCAATTCGTGGACGCATTTATGACGCCGACGGAAATCCGACCATTGCGGCTTTCCGCGTGAACACGATTACGCCGGGCTATCAGATTGATCCGCAAATCACCGTCCTGGCAGATGGGCGTTTCGTTGTCGTCTGGACAGATGCAAGCAAATTTGGCCCGGACCCGGATGGCTATGGCGTGCATGGGCAGATTTACGCCGCTGATGGCACGCCGGAGGGCGACCAATTTCTGGTCAATACAGCCACATTCAGCTGGCAATATCAGCCCCATATAGCCGCGCTGACCACAGGCGGTTTCGCGGTTGTCTGGAAAGATTACGCCACAGAGCTGGCCCAATTTGGCGCCATTCGCGGACAGGTATTTGACGCAGCCGGACAGCGTGTCGGCATTGAGTTTCCAATCCACGAAACCAGTACACGGGTTCAAAATCACGAACCGCAAATTGTCGCCCAGCCTGGCGGCGGGTTCGCTGTGTTGTGGACGCAAGGTTATTTGTTTCAGTCCTATACCGGACCCAGCCATATATTACAGCGCTTTAGCGGCCCCAGCCTGCCGGTTGGCGATCCCCTGACAGTCCTGACAGATGGTTATGCCCCAGCGGAGATGACGGGTCTGGACAATGGCGAATTACTGTTCGCCTACAGCACTTACTCCATCGCCGGATGCTCTCATTCTCAGGGCGTGGTATCCGTCGGATTGCGACCGATAACACGATTACCGGCGTAGATGGCTATAGTGGTGGCTCTGTGCCGGTGGATGTATTTGCGTTCCCGGGCAGCGGTTGGGGCAGCGTCCGCCCCTATGGCACGACCAATGTACGCCTGCGCATTTCCCGGCCAGCCGATACGCCGATCCTGACCGATCGCCTGACGGCGGTGCATCCGCTGGAGAATGACAGCGATGGCGATAGCGATCCGCTGAGCATTACCGCCATTGCCGGCGTCGCCGTGACGGATGGCGATAGCGTCAGCCTGCCCGATGGCAATGTCATTACGCTGTCCGGCGATGCGCTGGTTTTCGACGGACGGCCTTCGACCCTGTCGACCGCGCTGGCGCACGGTGAAGCCGGGATGAGCGTCTTCACTTATGATATCTCCGATGGCAGCGCAGGCGCGAGCGCGGCGGTGACGTTGAATTATACCGGCGTGAACAATCCGCCTGTCGTGATGGATGACGAAATTATCCTCTATGAAGATATTCAGGTCAGCATTATTGAGCCGGAGATTTCCGCCAATGATTCCGACCCGGATAATGGCGATTTTGCATCTCTGAGATATTATGCGGGCCGCAATCTGTCACCCACGACGTAAGGGCGGCTTTGGAATTTTAACGGCAACGGCCAGCTCGCATTCGAGAATTTCGGTTCGTATGAATATCTGGCCGCCGGCGAAGAGGCGGTCATTCCAAAAGCCTATTTCGCCAGAGACCAATATGGTGCCTATTCCGGCGAAGCCATCGTGACCATCCGTATTCAGGGCGCGAATGACTTCCCAGTGGCTCAGAATGTTGAAGCCATCATTGATCACGCCACGCCGACCGATCTGACGGCGGCGATTATTGACGCCGTGCTGGATGTCGACGCCAGCGATACGCACCGTGTCACCGCAATTGATACGACGGGCACATCTGGTGTTCTGACCTTGACCAATGGCGTATTGACCTATGATCCGAGCTCCGGTTTCGCCGGGTTGACCGGGAGTGAAACGGGCAGCGACAGTTTCGGATTTACGGTGACGGATTCAGCTGGTGCCGAAACATCGGCCAGAGTTTCAGTTCGAATTGTTGCCGATACGCCGCCGCTCATCGGCATCGGAGTTGGTGGTATTGCGGGCTATTTTGGATATGTCAGCGGTGGCCGCAACACAGCTCGTTGCCTGGTTTTTTATTCCAGTACCGGCACCGCTCCCTGCACCGAGCTCTACGAATTTGGTGAGACGGTGACACTCACTGCCAGCGCCCCGACCGGATATCAATCGCCCGTCTTTCAGGCCTGGAATGCTGGACCTTGTGAAGGTCAGGGCCCCGTTTGTACCTTTGTGGTCGATGGTCCGGCAGAGATTATCGCGCAATTTGTCTATGCCGCCACGAATACGCCCGTTATCCGCAGCGCGATTCTGCCCGGCGCGCGTTCGGGATATATCGGCGGGCCCCCGATTACCGCGCTGATGTCGGTCGTTACCCAAGTCGATGTGATGCAGTCTTGCCGCCTCCTGCCGCCAGACGGCTTGCCCGGCAATTTCACCTATCAATTGATGGATGTCAGCGGGCAGTTGATTGGCGAACCCAATCCGCTTTTCGATGTCAATAATTTTGCGACGCAGGCTTTTGTCTTCGCCATCGAGCCGACTGCCACGACCGGAGCAGAAGGCTACACCTACTATCCACGCTTTGATTGTTATGAGGGCGAATTCAATCCGATCTCGGGCGTGAATTCCCTCTTTCTGTCGATTGACGCCGCGCCAGGCCCGGACATTCTTTCCATAGGCGTCACACCGTCGGGCAATGGCATTATCACCATTGCTGAATCGGGTGGTGTAAGCTTCATGTCGGCCGCCGCGATGAATATCGGCGCTGGCGATGGCAGTGGAGCTGCTCAGGATGCCTTGATGACGGTGTCGGTTGATACCGGCAATGCGACCTTGCCGCTGAATCTGAGTGTTTGTGAAACCAATGCTGCGGGAGCGTGTATCTCCGAGCGCGCAACGTCGATCACGCGGACTATCGGGGCGACGCCCGGCCTGTTCGCGGTCTTTGTTCGCAATGATCCGGCGGAGTCCATTCCGGTCGCCCCCGCGACGTCGCGGGTCTTCCTGCGCTTTACCGATCAGAACGGTATTGAGCGCTCATCCACCAGCGCGGCCGTCGTCGCGCCCTGATCAATCGGGCTTGATCAGGGTCTTTTGGGCGAGGTGTTTCATCTGCTGGATATAGGCTTTTTGCGACCAACCGCAGGTCTGGCGCAATTGCTCCCAGTTCGGCACGGATAGAAGCATCCAGAGAAGGTCGGTGGCGCGAGGCTGCGACAGGTCCGGGTTCAGGTCTCCATCCGCTTTCAACGCTTTGACCGCTGCGGCACCGCCATGGCGAACCGCCTGCATGCGATCCGTCCACGCCGCCTCAGCGGCCGCATCTGTTCGCTGCAAAGCCATGAAGGCGCGCGATATTCCGTAAATCTCCGGAATATAATTGCCCCACGCGTCGATATAGGCGTCCAGCCTTTCTCGACCCGTTGAGGCCTGGCGGCTGGCGGCCAGTCGCTCATCCACCTTGAAGACCTCATCGAGATGGCGCGCGGTCGCGATGAGCAATTCGGCACGGGCCGGGAAATGCAGATAGAGCGCCTGGCGACTAATCCCCGCCGCCTTGGCGATCGTTGCCATGCTGACGCTTTCGCCCGGCTGATCCTCCAACAGCTTCCATGTGGCTTTCAGGATTTTTTCGCGGGTATTCGAATTGTTTCTTGACATGCTGTCAATCTACGCCTACTTGACGCGGTGTCAACTTTACACAGTGTCAAGAAAGGTTATATCATGCTCTCGCTTTTCAAATCAAAATCGGCGCACAAAAATCTCACGCTCGTCCTCGGCGGCACCGGCAAGACCGGTCGCCGTATCGCCGAACAATTGACCGCAAAGGGCTTGCCCGTCCGGATCGGTTCGCGGTCGTCGGACATACCCTTTGATTGGAACGACCCCGCTGGCTGGCCGCGGCTGCTGGATGGCGTGACATCGGTCTATGTCAATTACGCGCCGGATCTTGCCTTGCCAGGTGCACGGGAAAGCATTGAAAGGCTCGTGGGCGTTGCGCGGGAAGCTGGCGTGAAACGCCTCGTTCTGTTGTCCGGGCGCGGCGAAGCGGAAGCACAGGCCAGCGAGCGCATTGTTCAAGGCAGCGGGTTGGAATGGACGATCGTTCGTGCCAGCTGGTTCAACCAGAATTTCACAGAAGGGGCCTTTACAGAGATGGTTCAGGCGGGCGCGATCACCCTACCTGTGGCGCAGGTGGCTGAGCCCTTCATTGACGTCAGGGACATTGCCGATGTTGTCGTCGCCGCGCTGACCGAGGACGGTCATGTCGGTGAGGTTTACGAAGTTACCGGATCGCGCCTCCTGACATTTGATGATGTCGCGGCAGAGCTATCCATCGCGACCGGACGCCCCATCGAGCTCATTTCGATTCCGCATCACGCTTTCATTGAGGGGCTGAAGCAGGCGGGCACGCCCGAAGATGTGGCCTGGCTTCTGGATTATCTCTTCACCGAAGTCCTCGATGGCCGCAATGCCTCGATCTGTAATGGCGTCGAACGCGCGCTCGGGCGCAATCCGCGAGACTTTTCCGACTTCGCCCGTGAAGCCGCAAAATCCGGCGTGTGGGAGAAAGCAGCATGAGACAGGGCGCTATATTTCTACTGTTGATCGTGTCGGGCGCTGTCGCGACATTGATCGGCCTCATCATCCTTTTTATCCCGCAAGCCCTCTATGCCGGAAACACGATAGTCCTGACGGCAGGTGCCGAGCTCTACTCGGAGATCAGAGCTCCCGGTGCCTTGTTAACCGTTCTAGGTGGACTAATCCTCACAGGCGCCTTGATACCAGCCCGGAGACAAGCAAGCCTTGGCCTGTCAGCCGCTCTGTATCTGTCCTATGGCACGGCGAGGCTTTGGAGCTTTCATGTCGATGGGCATCCCGGTGATCTGCTGATCCTAACCATGGGGGTCGAACTGGCTCTAGGCTTGGCAGCCTTGAGCGGTCTCGTCTTTCCGGGGTCCCGCTTAGTATTGAAGGGAGCAACATCATGACGATGCTAGCCCTTCTCTGCTTCTTGACGGGGCTGGTCACCCTATTAGTCGCAGGCGTCCTCCTCGGATTTTCCGACTTCATCATGCAGGCGCTGATCCGGTCGAAACCGGCGGCCGCCATCGAAGTGATGCAGAAGATCAATGTGACGGTTTTCCGGTCGATATTTCTGACGGCCTTCCTGTTCCTGACACCTGTCCTTCTGGGCCTGTCCGTCTGGGTCTGGAATGCCGAAGTGGGCGCCGCAGGGTTGTGGGTAATAGCCGGTACGGGGCTCTACCTGTTTGGCAGTTTTCTGGTGACGATTTTCGGCAATGTCCCGATGAACAATAAACTCGCCGCAATGGACGCCCAATCGGCCGAAGCGGCGGCCTACTGGACGATCTATGGTCGACGTTGGACGCAGCTCAACACGATCCGAACTCTTGCCGGAGTGGCCGCCGCTCTCTGCCTCATTTTCTCCGGCGGGCTATCAATAGCCTATCCTGGATAGTAGGTCGGAGAGCCTGGCCCGACCGGCAGGCCCAGAACAAAGGTCCAGAGGAAAAAGAAGCCTGACCAGATGAGCATGAACAGGATGGAATAGGGCAGCATCATCGCAATTAGCGTTCCGACGCCGAGATCCTTCTGATATCGAGTCGCCCAGGCGAGGATCAGCCCGAAATAGCTCATCATCGGGGTGATGATGTTGGTCGAGGAATCGCCAATACGGTAGGCCGCCTGAATGACCTCCGGCGCATAGCCGATCAGCATCAGCATGGGCACGAAAATCGGAGCCGTCACCGCCCATTGCGCCGATGCCGAGCCCAGCATGAGGTTCACGAAGGCACACATCAGGATGAAGAGGAAGAAGATGACCGGTCCGGTCAGTCCCGTATCCTGCAAGAAATTGGCGCCGGTGACCGCCGTGATCGCGCCCAGATTGGTCCAGCCGAAAAAGGCCACGAATTGCGCTGCAAAGAAGACCAGAACGATGTAGAGGCCCAGCGACGCCAGAGCCGCCGCCATGGCATTGATCACATCGCGATCATTCTTCATCGTTCCGACCACGCGCCCATAGGCAATACCCGTGACGACAAAGAAAATCAGGATCCAAACCACGAAGCCTCTGAAGAAGGGCGAATTGATCCGGTCGCCCGTATCTGGATTGCGTAGAATACCCCATTCCGGAACAAGCGTGAGCGCCATGACGGCCAGAACGCCCAGCAGGGCGAACCCCGCCCAGACCAATCCTTTACGCTCACCGGCGCTCAACGGTTCCATCATGCGCTTGTCGAGAATGTCAGGATCGGCCTTATCCGGATTATATGTTCCGAGTTTTGGCTCAACGATAAAAATCGTCACCAGAGATCCGATCGCCGTAATCAGGAAGGTCGAAGCAACCATGAAATACCAGTTCGCGGTGGCGACAACGACATATTCTGCGTCGATCAAGCGCGCGGCTTCCTGGGTGATCCCTGCCAGGAGCGGGTCGATCGTACCAATGAGAATGTTAGCACTATATCCGCCTGACACACCGGCAAAGGCCGCCGCCATACCTGCAAGCGGATGACGGCCCAGCGCGTAAAAAATCGCGCCTGCCAACGGAATCAACACGACATAACCAACTTCGGATGCGGTGTTGGAAATAATGCCGGCAAAGACGATAACAACGGTCACCACATGGCGCGGCGCGCCCAGAACCATTCCACGTACCGCCGCCGAGAGCAGGCCGGATTTTTCTGCCACACCGACGCCGAGCATCGCCACCAGAACGACTCCCAGAGGCGCAAACCCGGTGAAATTGGTGACCAGTCCGGTCCAAATTCGGCGGACGCCATCAGCGCTCAACAGACTTACAGCGCGGATCATGCCGTCATCGGCACGGCCATTGGCGCCCAACGGTCGCGGGTCTTCAACGGCCAGCCCCAGACCGCCCAGAATACCGGACAGGATCACAATACCCACAGCGAGAATGGCAAACAATGTGACCGGGTGGGGCAGAAGATTGCCCAACCATTCAACACCATCCAGAAAACGGGTGAAGGCATTGCGGTGCGGGGCTTGTGGCGGTTTGTCCGTCATATCGTCTCTCCTCGGCGGGCAGTGATCGCGACAAAGGAGAGTGCCGGGCCGCAGATATCAACCCCAAGATTTGTAGGGAATTACGGACGTCGCCATTTCCTGAAATTAGGCATATCGATAAGACAGGGTGCCGGAAGACGCCGGTCCAAGACCGGGGCAGCGAGGAGACAGCGCCGCCCGGCGGGGGAGTTACTGCGTGCGAACAGCGATACTGGTCGAACCACGTGAAACGCCTGCGTTGTCGACCACCTCAACGAAAATCCGGCGAGATGCCGGACTAAACATAATAGGTGAAGCAGCGCTGGCGAAGACAGCAAAACTGGCCGTTTCACCGGCAGCAAAGCTGCGTTGAACGTCGCCTGCCCTCGCGGCGAGGCATTGCCCGGTGACGGGATTGGTTTCGCAAATTGTCAGCGACATTTCACCGGTATTAATACCCGAAGCCCTTGGACGGACAGTCAGCGGACCTGCACTTCCAACATTGGCCGTAGCGATAGCAAAGGCCCCCGGGTGATTGATGCCATTGAGTGCAAGTATCCCGTTCTGGCTCGACGTTACGGATATTGCGATCATGTCGGGTTGATCAGCGGCGCCGAAGGACAGGCGGAGCGAGTTGACGCCGATAATCGTCGGCGCAGCATTGCCGTTCACACAATCATACCGAAGCGTGAGGTCAAAAGATTCGCCGATGGCCGTTGCTGCTGGCGTTGCGGCAATAACGAAGGAATGCGCACTTCCGGCGGGCAGATCGAACAGTGCGTTGGCGACACCGGTGACGGCGTTCGTGGCCGGATTTGTCCCGGTGTATTCAAAACTACCATCGAAAGGCTGGGCGGTATGAATGGAACAACCGAACGCATCGCCTGTGCCAGCATTCAGAACGGTTGTAAAAGCCGTCGCCGCCGTGCCCGAGCGAACCGAACGGCTGGCAGGCAAGACCGAGGATCGCACACGCACATCGCCGCTTATGTCTTCATTGCCGACAAGGAACATCCGATCGACCGATCGACCTTGAAAACGGGCCTGCATACGCCAGCGCCCGGTGGGGGCATTTGCCGGAAGTTGGGCGCCGGCATACCAATATGTGTAGGGCTGAAATCCGGTGAGTGTGGTGCCCAGCGTCCAATTCTGAAAACTTGTGCCGTCGGGGCGAAAAACTTCCATCTCGACAAGCTCGCCCGGCTGCTGATTGCGAAGATAGACAGCCCAGTAAGCCTGTTGGCCCGGCTGGAACCGGTCCGCTAGATTGGGTTGATCGGGTGTGCAAGAGGACGCAAACGACG
>Ga0316204_10007224_pt1 | contig 16460 bp, 8 predicted proteins | sample 6monrhotite_MG_2_FD_205661 | JGI IMG/M metagenome (GOLD analysis project Ga0316204, IMG submission 205661) | Microbial mat bacterial communities from mineral coupon in-situ incubated in ocean water Damariscotta River, Maine, United States -... | ecosystem: Environmental > Aquatic > Marine >... | reverse complement strand
ATAAACACCATCTTTTAATGTCATGCCAATGTCTAAACTGGCAGTAGGGTTATTGGTTGTTCCACCAATGATAAAGTCACTAAATGGCATAATAACATCATCACCTAGCAATGCGCCACAATCCATTGTTTGTAAGTCTTGATCCATACCTGTATCAATCAGTCGATAATTATCACTGTTATCCACTCCAATTAAACCATCATTGTTTTCATCAAATGCGACTATGAGTTGATTAATCATGGCATCATTTTGACTACATTGTGAAATTTCTGATATTGTTGGAATGGCATCAATTAGTGTAATTACCGGTGCTAGACCATCTAATGGTGTTTCTTCACTATCACTGGCAAGTAATGGGGCATTTGTTGCATCAATACTGGCGGTATTGGATATTGATGTGGTACCACCTGGAACCGTTGAATTGACTTTCACACTAAAGAGCGATGAACTCTTTTGTCCACCAGTAATGTCACCAAGATTGATTGTACAGTTTGAACCTGCTGTATTATCTGGGGTACATGCCCACTCTGGTGAACTACTTTGAGGATAGAAAGTGGTATTTTCAGGAACTGTTTCAATCAATTCACCATCTACTGCATTGCGGTTTCCATCATTAAAATATATCAGCGTATATCCAATGATATTATCAAGTCCAGCCGCGACTCCACCATCTGTTTTTACTATTCTCAAGCTAACTTGGGCATCAACCGGTGTTGTATCTGCAGCATTGACAGTCGTCGCATTGGTTGCAGAAATAGAAGCTTGATTTGTGAGTTCTGTAATGGTGTCTGAAACTGGGGAATCAAGCAAGAGTGCAAAATTCAGAGAATCACTTGACCCGCCATTTACTGTGCCGATATCAAATGTACAAATACTTCCAGGAGAACTATCAGGAACACAAGACCACCCAACTGTACTATTTGAGGCATCGAATACTGTCTCAGGCAATACTGTTTCTGTTATTGACACCGTATCAGCATCTTGATCTCCAGTATTTCCATAACTCAACTGATAAACCACTGATGATCCTGGCACTACACTAACACCACTATCATCTTTGCTTAAAGATAATATGGCAGATGAAATAATTGGCGTACTATCTGATGCTTGTACCGATGCAACATCTGCAGCTGATAGGATGACAGTATTATCAATTTGAGTGGTTCCAGCTGGAACTGATGCAATGACATCTACCACAAAATCAGAACTGAACGGGGTATCTGCTAAGTCACCAATTTCATTGATACAGCTTGAACCGGCGGAGTCATCTGGAAAACAAGTCCAATCAACACTGTTAGCTGCGTTTAAGATAGTATTAACTGGAACGGTTTCTGTTAATACAGCACTGGCAACTTCTCTATTGCCCGAATTTGAAGCCACTATTTGATAGGTTATCGTACCTCCTGGTACAGTATCAATCACATCATTATCTGTTTTTGTAACAACTAAATTTGCTATTGCAGATGTTATGGGTGTCTCATCCGAACTTGTTGCATTGTTAATGGCATTACTGGCAGAGATGATTACTGTATTGTTTAATTCAATTGCCAGTGGCGATACAATGTCATTAACTTGAACTGTAAAAATGGCTAAATCACTGGATCCACTTGTTAACTCAGCAGGAGACAATTCACATGTAGATCCAGCATTGTTATCTGGAACACAACTCCAACCTGCGGTACTACTTCCTGGTAAGAAAGTTGTTTCCAATGGCACAGTTTCCGTTAATAGCAAGTCCACAGTTGTTGGAGAACCAATGGCTGTTGAATAATCCAATGTATATGTCACAATGCCACCTGGAACAGTTGAAACATCTCCATCTGATTTATTAATATTCATCACAGGGCCTTCTGACACTTCTTGGAGAATAATTTCATCTACACTGGCGACAAATCCACCATCATTATTTGAAAACAAACTGACTTTGCAATTGGCTGAAACTGCCGATGATGGGCTCTGTAAGATTGATGTGAAATTTTGCCATTCTGGATTCTCAACACTATCAATTTGATGGGAATCAGTTTGAGAATCAATAATAGAGGCGCAATTTGCTTGATCAGAAAAATCACAACTCAATACCAAATCAGCACTGTTTTGTAGTGGATTGGCAGATTCTAATATACTGCCACTAAAAGAATAAAAGCTGTCACCTATCAGGCTAACACACTGTTCTATACTGGCTGTATTGCCGCCTGAACTGCTCAACAAAACAGCTCCAGAATTAGCCGAATCATCAAAATCCACTATGGGCAGAGGAATGGCAGAATTTCCTAGCCAAGGTGGTAAAGAAACAGGTACGTCACTGCAATCATCAAAATAGGCATTATCAAATAAATTGTCTTGTTCTAACCTAAATATCCTGGTTAAATTACCGCCTTGAGAACCATCGTTGTCTCCGTCTAATAAATTTCCAGCGGCATCAGAAATTCCATCGCATATCAATAACGCGTAATGGTTGTCCAGCAATGGAAAGGGCAAATCAAGCATCACTTCAGGATCAGTTCCTAATCCAAATTGTACAACATTATCTATAGCCGAGACGACATCATCGCCCAATGGTGATAAGCAACTGGTTGTTTGTAATTCTTGATCTTCTCCCATGTCAACTAATAAATAGTTACTCGGTGATTCAAGACCCAATATTCCTCCGTTATCATCCTGAAATGTCACCGATAGCTGATCAATGGCTGGTCTTTGCTGACTACATTGATTAATGCCCATGACACTGGGCACATTATCCACCAAAGTTACAGTTGGCGGCACCCTATCAACAGGTGTTAATTCCGTATCATCAGCACTGGCTGGAGCATTGGAAGCATCCACACTGGCCGTATTACTCAATTCAGTAACTGAAACATCCAATGAATTATCAACCCTTACTGCGAAGAAAACCGATCCGCTGGTGCCACCTGTTAAATTTCCAACCGGATAAGTACAGGTTGACCCTGCAGAATTATCTGGCAAACAAGTCCAAATTGGCGTACTACTTAATGCATAAAAAGAGGTATTTGCAGGAACTGTTTCAGTTAAAACAACATCCACAGCATTTCTATCACCATCATTAAAATAGGACAAGGTATAACTGATGATTTTGTTTAAAGCAGCAGTGACATTGCCATCATTTTTTTCTAGCCTTAGATCAACACTGGCAACAATAGGCGTTGTATCTAGGGCATCAACAGCAGCCGCATTTGTGGCATCTATGGTTGCAGTATTGTCCAATTGCACAATGGTATCTGAAACGGGATTGTTTAATTGTAAAGCAAAATCAACACTGCCATTGGATCCACCTCCAAGTGTCCCAATTGAAAATGTACAAGTACTTGGTGGATTGTTATCTGGAACACACACCCAACCGACTGAACTGTTGGTTGCGTCAAATGTTGTTTCTGTCAAAATAGTTTCAACAATTGTTGTCGTATCAGCGTCTTGATCACCAGTGTTGGCGTAATCCAATTGGTATATCACTGAATCTCCAGGAACCAAACTTCCACCACCATCATCTTTGCTTAGCGTTAATATTGCTGTCGATGTAATAGGAGTAGTATCGGTGGCTTGGGCTGGAGAAACCATACCATCAGCTGAAAAAATCACTGTGTTACTAATTGCCATGGTTCCAGCTGGGACAGATGCAATGACATCAACCCCAAAAATGGTATCAAATGCGATACCTGCAAGACTACCTACAGAGTTTGTACAGGTCGCACCTGCAAGACCAGCCACAGGTAAACAAGCCCAACCAGGACTTGAGGCAGAATTAAACACAGTATTGGCTGGGACCGTTTCGGTTAATAATGCATTGACCGAAATTCTATTGCCTGTATTACTGGCACTAATTTGGTAAGAAATGGTGTCGCCAGGTACCTTATCAGTAACACCACCATCAGTTTTTGTCACAGCCAATACCGCAAATGCACTAATTGGTGTCGTATCAACAGCAACCAAGGGGTCAGAGGCATTTGTTGCACTGAGTGTAGCACTATTACTGATTTGAGATAATCCAGCAGTTACATAAGCATCCACTTGCACGGCAAATGTAGCTGAACCATTGCCACCAGGCCCTATTTGTGCTGGAGAAACTTCACAGATAGACCCTGCTGAATTATTTGGAACACAGTTCCATCCTACTGTACTACTCCCAGGTAAAAAGGTGGATTCTGCAGGAACTGTTTCGGTTATTTTTAATCCCGCTGTAGCTCCAGAACCTGCAGCATTAGAATAGTTTAATGTATAAGTAATTGTACTGCCTGGTGTTGAAGAAACCCCTCCATCGGTTTTACTAAAACTTAAAATAGGTCCAGGTAGAACTTCAATACCAGCATATCCATTGGTTTGAACCAGAGAATCATTTTCTATGTCGACACTGGTATTGTCTTGACCTAATAAATCAACAGTATATAAACTCCATTTATTAACATTTGTAGCGCCATTATAATTTACACTAGGACGTCCAATAAAGAAGAAACTAGAAGATTGAACATCTATTGCTGATAAGCCGCTGGCGGTTGATATTGGGGCATCATTGTCTAGAGTGATACTACTTTCTTGAAAAGGTTCCCCTCCATCCATAAACCCATCTTCTTCTTTAATTTGCATCAATTTTCGATTGAATAAGTCCTCATGGAATAACACCCATAAACTATCATTGCTTTTATCCCATTCCATTCCATAGACATTGCTTGTATTTAGGTTTGGTTGAATTTCACCAGCTATATCAAAAAAATGACCTGTATTAGTAGATATTGTGCTAACAACATATAAAAAACCATCTCCTAAAAAGTAAATTTGTTCTCCAACAGAATTACCTGTTAATAAGCCGCTTCCTAATGCGGTCCCATCCGGTGCTGCTGTTGAGTGATGCGGAGTAATAGCACCTGTGGTGGTATTGATAACAACGATTTCAATATCAAAACCAACTCGATGAAATAATCCATATAATACTGCATTAGGCTCATCATACCACACCCCCCAATTATTTGATGTGGTATAGCCAGCAGAAATTACAGGATTTGTATCGGTAATACCCGTAGCTAGATCAACAGTATAAATTCGATCTGCATTTAATGAGTCTCTGCCTATAAAATAAGATTTGTTGCCTGCTACATTCAATGCAGTTGCTCCAGTAGTCATGGCTAGAGTGCTGCTATCAACTGAAGTATTTGTTCCCAATAATGAAATAGTTCCAGTAGTTGGACTAACCGTACCAATTTGTTTCTCACCTACATTAGTCGATGGTGGTAAACTAAAAACACCATACACACCTTGAGAATGTGATGGAATAGAAACTAATAAACTAGAAAACAACAGAAATGAAATAAAAAAACGTAACATGATAACTCCCCAAAAATTAATCATTAAAAAAACATTGATTAACAATTATACACCCACAATACATTTTTTTCATTTATTAATTTGTATTCAGTCTATTCGTCTATCTGCTTGCTTAAATGAAGTTATTACCGATTCAATTAACAACACTAAATTATAATTAGTCATAATTGTTTAACAATTAGTTTTTAAACTTGTTAAAATATTCGCACACATAAAAGACTGAAAAATAATAAGTGAAAAATAATAAAACAAAGATTGTTGCGACTCTGGGTCCAGCAAGTAATTCTCCTGAAAAAATCAAACAACTCATAGAATGTGGTGTCAATGTGTTTCGCCTCAATTTCTCACATGGTACACATGCTGACCACAAGAATAGTTATGACAACATCCGTAATTCAGCAAAAGATTTGGACCGAATTATTGGTATTTTATTAGATTTGCAAGGGCCAAAGATTAGAGTAGGGAAGTTTGAAAAAGGCTCTGTCGAATTAGTTAATGGCAAACCTTTTGCCTTAACATGTGAAGACACTGAACAAACTGGCAACCAACAAATCTGTTCTGTTAGTTATAAAGATCTGTACAAAGACATAACTATTGGTGATGAGTTATTGTTTGATGATGGCAAATTAAAAGTAGTTGTCACCGGAATTGATGGCAAACAAATCAACACAAAAGTTTTGGTTGGTGGCATCTTAAGCAACAATAAAGGCATTAATATTCCATCAGCTGATTTGTCAGTTGCTGCCATGACCCAAAAAGACATTGATGACTTAAAGTTTGGTGCCTCTCTTGGTGTAGATTGGGTGGCATTGAGCTTTGTAAGAAAACACGAAGATTTATTATTGGCAAAACATTATTTAAAACTGCACAATTCTGATGCAAAATTAATGGCCAAGATTGAAAAACCAGGTGCAATTAAAAACTTTGACGAAATTTTAGCAACCGCCGATGGCATTATGGTTGCCCGTGGTGATTTGGGTGTAGAACTTTCTCCACAAGAAGTGCCGATGTTACAAAAAAAATTAATCCGGAAATCACGCCAAGCTGGTAAACCAGTTGTTACTGCCACACAAATGCTTGAAACCATGACTGACAGCCCTGTGCCTACACGTGCTGAAGCCAGTGATGTTGCCAATGCCATTTTTGATGGCACAGATGCCATTATGTTATCTGCAGAAACCGCGGTTGGGAAATATCCTGTAGAAGCAGTAACCACCATGCGAACCATTGCCAATTCTGTTGAAAAAGACGATGAATACATCACCCGTATGATTGAAAGACAAATGCACACAGAAGAAAACACGCCAGATGCTGTGTCATCAGGTGCTTGTGATATTGCTTCAAACATTAATGCAAAGGTAATGGTTTGTTTCAGTAGTTCAGGTGCCACAGCTTTACGTGTTGCACGCAATAGAATCCAGACCATCGTGATTGCCATTTCACCCAAAATTCGTTCCTGCCAACAATTGGCCATGAGTTGGGGCATTCATCCTGTTTTATCTCCTGATGCCAACAATACCAGTGATATGGTATCGATTTCAAAAGCCACTATTCGCAATTGTAACGCAGCTGAAAGTAACGACAGATATGTAATAACAGCAGGTGTTCCTTTTGGTATGTCTGGCACCACTAATGTGATTCGGGTTGAAAAATTATAAAGCCTGAATCGGGATTGACATAAGTCAATTTCACTGCTTACAAAGTTCTATATCATATAGGCATGTTAGACAGATTCATCACTTGTACTAACATTAATTTCCTTAAAAATTTGCAAATTTCAATCCAAACGGTGTCTATGCCCTCTATTGACATCGCATGAGTATAATGCTGATTTAATTAGGAAAGGATAGAAAAAAGTAAAAGTTAGAATGTACTTTAACTTTCTCCTCAAAAATGTGAGTGTTTTTACGAGTGGTGTCAATTTGTCGCCAAATTACCACCACTCGGTTTTTGATCTTTGAGAGATTATTCAGTCACCGCTTCAATATTTGTTGATGTGTTCGGATCGACGCCTATTACTTTAACCAAATCATCAAAATGCATAGGACCTACTCTTTTGCTTACCTCCACTCCATCGGGGTTAAAAATAACGGTTGTGGGTAAACCCATGGTATTTTCTCTGTCAAACTCAGTTGGGTTATATACATCAGCCAATAAGATTGGATAATTGACCGAGTAATCTTCGGCAAAAGTACGGATAACTTCAATATCAGCATCTTCATTATCTATGCCTAATATTTCTACATTATCAGAATACAATGATTTAAATCTCACAAAATCTGGGATTTCCTTACGACAAGGAGGACACCAAGTTGCCCAAAAATTAACCACCACCCATTTGCCCCTATAATCTGACAAGTTTACATCCTTATCATTGAGGTCTTTATAAGTAAAATCCATCGGTTGATTTTCCTTATCACCGCTTGATTGATCCGGTACAGGAGATTCTTCAGTTTGAACCGTTTGTTTTTCGACTTTTGGCGTCAATTCAGTATCGGTTTCCACTTGTGATTTATCATCACTGCAAGCACTAACCAATAGCATTAATAGTATCAATACACTAACTTTCATTTTCTTTCTCTAATTGTTTAAATATGTTTTTCACAGAGACTTTCATGTCTGGTTCTATCTTAGACCAAATGGTTTCGATAAATGGTTCAAAAAACTCAAAGTTTTTTGCCTTAGTGGTTGGTAAGCTAAAGCCACCCAACGCATAAAGCTTGCCTATACTAATGCTATCAAGGTCTCTTAGCAATACAAAATCACCATCTTGATTGACTTGGGCTAAGTTGTTTTCCACCAACCAATCCAGTTGTTTATTGATGACATTATCTGGAACACAATCTAAACAATTAAAAATTTCATTCAGAGGAATGGTTCTGCCCTTTTTACTTGCGTTGTATAATCTATACAGAATATCAAAAACCACAAGAAAACGTTGGTCACCTGAATAAGCCTGCACATGTCCCCGCCACCGCGATGTTTCAAGAGTAGCAGCAATGGTTCCACCTAATAGAATGATATTCCATGACATAAAAACCCAAATTAAAAATATGGGAATGGTAGCCAATGCTCCATAAATTTTGGTCATGCTCGGAAAAGTTGTCACATACCAAGCAAACCCTCTCTTAGCAAATTCAAACAATATGGCTGCAACCAACGCACCAACAATGGCTGATTTCCAATTCACTTTTCTATTGGGCACGATGAGATAGATGAGGAAAAAGCCAATGGTTGATGAGATAATCGGTAAAAACTTTAACATAAAGACTTTTATTCCCGCTAATCCTGGGTTGGCAAACATCAATGAAGTCAGCGCAATGCCGCCTAACACCATTAATGGCCCCATGGTTAAAACAGTCCAATACATAATCACTTTTTTTAATATGTTTCCAGATGGCTTTGTGTCCCAAATCCGATTCAATGCTTTTTCCATGGTGTACATCATCATAATAGATGTCACAAATACAAATATAGGCATGGTCACATTTAAATTCCGAGATTTGTCGACAAATCCTTGAATGTGTTCTTGAATCACCTCACCAGAGGTGGGAACAAAATTTGAAAAAATAAAATCTTGAACTTGGTCACTGACATCTTCAAACATGGGAAAAACTGAAAAAACTGTGATCATTACAGCCATAAAAGGCACCAGTGACAACATAGAAGTATAAGCCAATGATGAAGCAGATAGTGATGTCTCATTCACAACAAATTGATGAGCAACTTCTTTAACGAAACGTTTAAATGTGTCTATCCTTTGTTTCAAGACATCATCCTTGTTAATTCAGCGCCAGGATCACTGCGGCGCATAAACGCTTCGCCAATCAAAAAAGTATTGATACCATTGCTTTTTAACATATTGATGTCTTGCGAACAGTGGATACCACTCTCACTAATGACAATTCGATCATTGGGAATTTCTTTTGCAATATCAACAGATGTTTCAAGTGAAGTCACAAAGGTTTTTAAGTTTCGGTTATTAATGCCAATCAATTTAGCCGGGGTATTTAATGCCCTTTGTAACTCATCATGGTCATGAACTTCCATCAATACATCCATGCCCAGCTCTTGAGCTAAAACCGTTAACTCATATAATTTTGGATCAGCCAATGCCGCAACTATTAATAAGATGCAATCCGCACCTAACGCACGTGATTGATAAACGTGCCATTCATCAATAATAAAGTCCTTTCTCAGCACTGGTATTTTTACAGATTCTTTCACTTGCATTAAGTAATCATTGTGTCCTTGAAAGTATTCTTCGTCAGTTAATACGGATAAACAAGATGCTCCAGCTTTTTCATATGACATGGCTGCTGTTTTGGGATTAAAATTTTCACTGATGACACCCTTAGAAGGAGATGCCTTTTTGATTTCAGCAATGACAGCTGGGCTATCTGACTCTGCTTTGGCTTTTATGGCTTGATAAAAGCCTCTGCATTTTGGCAGTCCTTCAATCTCTTTTTGAAGTTGTGTGATGTTTTTTAGTTTGCGGCCTTCATCAACTTCTTGTTTTTTAGTTTCTAGAATTTTATTTAAGATATTTGACATTAAGAAAACCCTTTGGTGAATGTAATAAGTTGATTAAATTTAGCTTTGGCAGCACCAGAGCTTAAAATCTCTCGGGCCACATCTATACCTTGTTGTAAATCGTTTACTTTACCCGAAACATAAATAGCTGCTCCTGCATTAAGTGCCAATATATCAGCTGCAGCACCTTGACCAGATTCAAATGCTTGATTGATTAATGCCAAACTTTGTTGTGAATTATTGACAACCAATGAATCTACATTTTGTGTAGCGATGCCAAAATCTTCGGGTTTGATTTTATATTTGCTTATTTTGCCCTCTTTTAATTCAACCACATAGGTCGGTGCAGACAATGAAATCTCATCCATTCCATCTTTTGAGTGCACAACCATAACATGCCTAGAACCTAATTTTTTCAATACTTTTGCGGTTTTTTTCATCCAATCCTTCGCAAAAACACCCATGACTTGGTTAGGAGTATCAGCAGGGTTTGTTAAAGGGCCGAGTAAATTAAAAAATGTACGTAAGCCCAATTCTTTTCTTGGCGCTACAGCATACCTGGTTGCAGCATGGTGGGCCGGTGCAAATAAAAAACCTATATTGCATTCATCAATACACTGTTCTACTTGTTCGGCTGACAAGGACAAATCAACACCTGCTGTTTCTAACACATCCGCTGAACCTGTTGTACTCGATACTGAACGGTTGCCATGTTTTGCAACACAGCACCCAGCAGCTGCAGCCACTATGGCGGCACCTGTTGATACGTTAAATAATCCAACACCATCACCACCTGTGCCACAGGTGTCGACCACATACTGACCAGATGTCTTTACTTTTATAGACCTGTTTCGCATGACTTGTGCTGCTTCAGTAATGGTTTGAACACTGTCTCCTTTTATTCTAGATGCCATTAAAAGAGCGCCAATTTGTGCAGGTGTTGCATTACCATCCATGATTTGATTCATCACTTCAGATATGAGTCCTTTGGGTAATTTGTCACTGTTTCCTAATAGAGCCAGTGCTTGATTAATTGCTGTCATACAAATATTATTTGATTAAATTGAGATTGAACATATTGCTTATTTTAATATAATTTAGCTTATTTGATGCGATTATTGTAATAAATATGGGTTATTAAGGTCTTTTGTTTAAGTTAGCTTAATATTGGTTTTTTTAAGAATTTAATAATATTGTGAAGATTTTTAGCAAACTATATGTCAATATGTACCTAATATTATGCTAATAATATTAAATTTAATTAAAACTAAGAGGAAACACTCATGATTAATCAAACAAAATCTAAGATATCTTTATTAACATTTGCTGCAATGATGTTCGCTATTTTTGGCTTTGCTACTATGGCTCAAAGCTCTACCAGTCCATTTGCACAAAGTGATGTAGATAGCTCTGCACAGGTTCTTAAAGGCGACAAAAAAGCTGAGAAGAAATGTGGCGAAGGAAAATGTGGCGACGACAAAAAAGCCGAAAAGAAATGCGGTGAAGGAAAATGTGGCGACAAAAAAGCTGAGAAAAAATGTGGCGAAGGAAAATGTGGCGACAAAAAAGCCGATCACAAATGTGGCGAAGGAAAATGTGGCGACAAAAAAGCCGATCACAAATGTGGCGAAGGAAAATGTGGCGACAAAAAAGCCGATAAGAAATGTGGTGAAGGAAAATGTGGCGACAAAAAAGCCGATCACAAATGTGGCGAAGGAAAATGTGGCGACAAAAAAGCTGAGAAAAAATGTGGCGAAGGAAAATGTGGCGACAAAAAAGCTGAGAAAAAATGTGGCGATAAAAAAGCCGAGAAAAAATGTGGTGAAGGAAAATGCGGTTAATTTTTTAATCACATCAGTAATTTAAAAAAACGGCATTTTTTGATGCCGTTTTTTTTTAAAAGAAAATTCTGTGTAATTTATTTCTATATATTGGGTCATCTAAAACACAACTACAAAAGAGACAGTGAATGAAAATTTTAAAAACAAGCAAAACCCTTTGGCACGAATTGGTTACCCGGTTGAATGCTGCTGGTACTTTCCTCCCGCAAATTTTTTTAAGACTTATTTTATTTTGGGAATTTTGGGAAGCCGGCAAAATGAAATATGACACCATACAAGAAGGGGGTGAAAGTTTAAGTCAAACTGTTAATTGGTTTGCAGGATTAAGTTTTCCTTTTCCTTTTGATCAGATATCAGCTTCAGCCAATTATCACATATCAATGGTGGCGGAAATTTTATTTGCACTACTCATTTTATTTGGTCTCTTTACGCGTTTTGCTGCAATCGCATTAATTGTACTGACGGTTGTTGCCACAGCTGCTGTCCATTGGCCTGAAAGTTACTCAAGTTTAGGCGAGTTATGGAAAGGATATGCTATTTCTAATAATGGTTTTGGTAATTATAAATTACCTTTGTTGTATATCATTATGTTATTGCCATTGTTATTTAGTGGCGCTGGTAAATTTAGTTTAGATAATTTGATTGCTAAAATAAGCCATTATTCAGATTCTCAAGCACAAACTTCAGACTTGGGCATGTGGGGACTGGCAATAATGGCAATAGGTGTACCTTTGATGTTTGTTATGCCAACTTTTGGAACTGGTTTAGCTGTTGTCGGTTTAATTGCATTGGTAGCAAATAAATTCATGACTCCTAAGTAAAACCATAATAGTAAAGGGCTCTAATAAAGGCGCATAACTGCGCCTTTATTTATTTGGACAGTTAATGTATAATCGCTGACCAATAAAAATATTGTAGATTATTTATGAAAAAAGTTTTACTCGCATTTACCACTCTATTCTCCATTTCAAGCTTAGCTGATGTCAGTAATTTACTCATTACTGAACTTGCTGTTACACCAACAAACGGTGAGTTTGTTGAAATATACAATAACGGAGCTACCCCTGTTGATTTATCAGATGTGTATTTAACCGATGCCACTTTTGCTGGCAGTAGTACTTACTATTATCAAATCGTATTAGGAGCAGGTGGTGGTGGCGGTTTTGCTGATTTTCATGCCCGTTTTCCTGATGGTGCATCAATCGCCGCAGGCGAATACCAAACCATCGCTTTAAATGGTTCTGACGATTTCTTTTCAGTTTATTCACAAAACCCAACTTACGAAATCTTTGAAGATGCAGGCAGTCCTGATTCAATTGCTGATATGCGAGAAGCCGTTTCGGGCTCTATACATGATCTTGAAAGTGGTCTATCAGGTGGAGAGGTTTTGATTCTTTATACGTGGGATGGAGCCAATGACCTGGTTCAAGATTTAGATTATGTCTTGTGGGGAGACAAAAATGAAGCAGTTGACAAATCTGGTGTTTCAATTGATAGTGTGACAGATGCCGATGCAGACACATCGACATATGCCAGTGATACATCAATAGCTAACCAGGCAGTCATCGCAACAAGTCAACATCCAAGCGGGAAAAGTTGGCAGCGTGCTGATTTAAGCGAAGGTGTAGAAACACAATCAGCAGGCAATGGTATTAATGGAGCCGATGAAACCTCTGAAGACCTCAACAATACATTTTTTGAAGGAGATCCAACACCAAACGCCGTTGGAACACCTCCTCCACCAACTGCTCCATTGATTATAATTAATGAAGTTGATGCAGTTGGATCAGCTGATTTTATTGAAATTTATGATGGTGGTGTTGGCGGAACATCTCTCATGGACGTGACAGTTATCATGTATGATGGTGCTACAGATAGCATTGAACAAATCATTGATTTAACCGGTAACAACACCGATAGCAATGGTTATTATCTCGTAGATGGTATTACATTAAATGACAATGTCAGTGCTGTTGCGCTCTATTTCAGTAATTTCAGTAATTTCACAATTAGCGATCCTGTGACAGATACCAATCTTATCGATGCATTGGTTTATGATTCTGGACAAGACGATGATGCTGGGTTGTTAACTCTACTTAACCAAACAGGTGGACAAATTGATGAAAACGCAGACTCTAATGCCAGCAGTGTTGCCAATGCCCGATGCCCAAATGGTTTTGGCCCTGCTTTAGACTCTTCTTCATATGATCAAGTATTACCAACACCAGGTGCAAAAAATGACGAATGCCCTGTATTGCCTTATTATGCCAATGTTGATGTTTCATCACCAGAAAATTTAAGAACTTCACTGCATAACATTATTAGAGTGGCGGAGTCTTTTGATTATTCAAGTAGTGAGACTGATACATGGGATGTTTTGGGTTTTGCTGATGAAGATCCAAACCCGAATGTTGATTTAGATGATATGGTAGCGGAAAACGTACTAGCCGTTTATAAAAACACGTCTTATGTGAATGTCGCTACTGGTAATAATGACTACAATCGCGAACACACTTGGCCACAATCGAAAGGTTTTAAAGACGATGACATGGGTTCTAATAATGCTGCACGAACAGATGCACACCATTTGATGATCTCTAATAGCAGTTACAATTCTGAACGTGGCTCTAAATATTTTGATAACTGTGTTTCATCTTGTACTTCATTAGCCACTGATGATTATAACGGGGTAGGTGGTACAGGCATGTCAAACTTAACAAATGGCTCAGTTTTTGAGGTATGGGATTTCCGCAAAGGAGACATTGCCAGGGCCATGTTTTATATGGATGTCAGGTATGAAGGCACACAAATAGATCCAGATAGCCAGCCGTTACAAATGGAACCTGATCTAACACTAACCAATAACATCAGCGACATAACAAGTGGCGGGCCATACATGGGACTGTTAAGTACATTATTACAATGGCACATAGATGATCCTGTTGATAACATAGAAAGACTCAGAAATGATACGGTGTTTTTCTGGCAGGAAAACCGCAACCCATTTGTAGATCATCCTGAGTGGGTCGCTTGTGTATTTGAAGATGACTGTACTGATCTTGATTTGATTTTTCAGAATGGATTTGAATAGCTTTAATTAAAATTTTAAGAATTCCTAAAAAGCCTGTGAAATTCACAGGCTTTTTTCATGTTTAATTCACAAAATAAAGTGTACAATACTGATAATAATTAATAACCCGAATAAAGTCATTATCATTAACAGAATTCACTTTTTACTTGCCCTACTCTTTTGCTTTAATTTCTCCGCTCAGTCATCGAAATATGCAGAAATTGGCATGCCTGTCACAGAAACTTATGATTCATTTGCTCATAAAGGAGCCAATCAAAATTGGTGGTTGGCACAAGCTAAAAACGGATTAATCTATAACGGCACTGGAACAGGCTTAAATGAATGGGATGGGGAACAGTGGTCAATTTACATGACTCCACAAAAATCACGAATTCGCAGCCTCAGCATTTGGAAAGATGAAAAAATTTATGTAGGAACCACCAATGACATTGGCTTTTATCAAGCAAATGATCATGGCATTTTAACTTATTATTCATTATTAGATGATTGGTCATTTGAAGACAAACAATTTGGTGAAATTTGGTCTGTTGCATCAACCAGTCAAGGGGTTGTCTTTTTAGCCAATGAAGTTGTTTTGTTTTGGGATGGTACCACAATTAATCTATTTGACTATAAAGTAGGGTCTCATCGCCTATTTAGCGTAGACAACCAGTTTTATTTTAAAAGTAACGATGACCCCAATATTAGCATTTTAAAAATTGGTTCAGATTTTAATATTGAAAAAACTGGAATCGTACTTGAAAAAAATGTTGTTGTTAGAAAAATGCTTAGAAATAGAGCAGGTAATCTGATTCTCATCACAGCCAAACACGGGCTTTTTGAGGTCACTAATAAGCAAGCGAATCAAAGGTTATCTAATCTAGATTTTGTAGATGAAACACATATATACAATGGTATTCAGGCTAACGATGGCTATTATTATTTAACCTCTTTATATAACGGATTATTCATCGTTAATGAAGAGTTCAAACTGGTAAAACACTATACCCAAGATCATGGCATGGGCACTAACACCCTGTTATCCGTAATAGAAGGTTTTCAAGGTAACATTTGGATTTCTGGCGCACCCCATATTATTAAAATGGTGCCTCCACATGTTTATAGTCACTATAAAACTCATAAAAACTCTACCAATTCTGAATGGATAACCAGCGTAGATAACACAGTTACGGTTTTAGGTGATGGAATCAATCAACTACAAGTAGAAGAAAACTCTATAGCACCAGCTTATTTTAAAAATGTTTCTTCACAACACAAAAGCACATGGGGGGCGATTAAATATGAAAACCACTTAATTTATGGAGGGACTGATGGTGTATTTGCAATTGCTTATGATGATAAAGGACAACTGGCCACTACTGAAAATATCATTAAAACCAATTTTGCCAAATTATTTGTGATTGAACCATTGACCAATACATTATTTGTTAGCAGTGACGAAGGGATATTTAGAATTAAATATGAAAATAATCAATGGATAACACAAAATATACCTGATACTTCTGATGAGCTTTATTCAATTGCCATTGAAAACGGTATTCTGTGGGCAGGAACATCAACCCAAGAACTGTACCGTGTTGAGAATGCCCAATACGATGATATAGAAACCATTGTTACAAAATATATTGATAAAGACGGATTGGGTGCCAACAATGTTATGCCAT
>Ga0316204_10007223_pt1 | contig 16460 bp, 13 predicted proteins | sample 6monrhotite_MG_2_FD_205661 | JGI IMG/M metagenome (GOLD analysis project Ga0316204, IMG submission 205661) | Microbial mat bacterial communities from mineral coupon in-situ incubated in ocean water Damariscotta River, Maine, United States -... | ecosystem: Environmental > Aquatic > Marine >... | reverse complement strand
TAGTCAAGATTATTTATTTTTTACGAGGTGATGTAATGGAAGCGATTGTTGACGGTAAAACAATTGAATTAAGCGAAGCAGGTTGGCTGTTAAATTTAGATGAGTGGAGCGAAGAATTAGCTGCGCAAATTGCAATTACTGAGAAAGTGCCTGAACTTACAGAAGAGCACTGGAACATTATTAAAATGGCACGTGAATATTTTCAGGCCAATGGTACAGTATGTGAGCCACGTGCTTTTTCTAAATTAATGAAGAAAGAGTACGGCAAAGATAAAAGTGACCAGAAGTATATCTATTCTCTATTCCCAACAGGGTTAATTAAGTGTGCAAATAAAATTGCTGGCTTACCACGCCCTAAAGGTTGTAGTTAATTTACTACCTGACTTAATAAAAAAGGGTGCCTTAGGCACCCTTTTTTATTAGTCATCTCTAATTATCTACAACAAACACAAGAAAACATGCTTACAATCGATGAGTCACACCAAATGTAAAAGCAACATCTGGCCCATTATCAAAATTGACAATATTTTCAACTAACCCCACTTCAAAAATATTATCATTTGTCCGCCATTTATAACCTAAATGTATTTCATGGCTGACGTCTTCTAATGCCCCCAGATTAACCAGTACACCATCGCTGAATAAGTACTGTACGATAAAGGCCTCATCTTTACCTAAAGTAAATTCATACCCCATCATCCCTGAAAACTGCTTATCAGTCAGTGGGATTAAATCTAGACTTTCTTCTGAGCCAAAATGAGTATATGAAATATTACCAAACATATAACCCGCTGATTGCTTTTGCGCCATTGTTAACTGTATACCGTAATCGATAGCACCTTTTTCAATCATTCCATCAGACAGAGTTTCCAGACTTGCATTAAACACGATTGCAACTGCAGGCCATTCCACGCTTTTATCAATTAACACTTTTTGTATAGATAGACCGAGGGTTTGAGAGAACACCCCATTTAACTCATCTGCAAAACTTACCGAATATTGTGGAATTTCTATATGCGTTTGATTTAGATTGATATCTCTTCCATTTTGCTCAATACCAAATACATCATGAAAAGACTCAACCACCTCGTCTAAATTTAAATTCCTGATTCTTCGATCATTAAATGACAGCTCAGTTGACCAGCCATTCTCAAAACCATGGTTTACTGCCAACCGCGTATCTGTAAAATTGAAATCTATCAGATATATATCTGGAGACTGTAAATAAACACTCGCTGCTGCAATATTTAATTTAAGCTCTGTTTCGCCCACGGGCAAACCATATGGTGATCTGGGGATTGGGGCTAAGCGTAATGCCTGACCAGGTGATAGTGAACGGATATTTAATGGCCCCAATGTACCTTGCCAATAAGGGTCTGGCGATAGTGAACCTGCGGAAATAGGCACGGAAATAGACACAACCATAAGTAATACAATAAATTTGAAACTAAATTTATTAACTATTATTGGCTTTTCTATACATTTATTATTTATGTCATTTTTATTAAACACTTATTAAATCCTTTATATACAGTGACTTAACTTAAAATAAATTCTAATTAAATATTTTTTAAAGAATTATTGAATATTAAGACTTTATAATAGTCAGACAGTTGCATTAATAACATTGGAAATATTTGCATGTTTTGTTTAATATATTTGAATGAAACTAACCCTTGATGCCCTGATCGTGCTTGATGCCATCCATCGACAAGGCAGTTTTGCTGCAGCCGCAAAGTCACTCCACCGAGTCCCCTCTGCCATTACCTACAGCATGAAAAAACTCGAACAGGATTTAAATGCGCCTCTATTTGATAGAGCGGGACATAAAGCACAACTAACAGAAACTGGTGAATTTTTATTATCTGAAGGACGCCATTTACTGGATACTGCAGCTCAGCTTGAAAATCAGGTGAGAAAAGTATCCAGAGGATGGGAAGTTGAATTAAATATTGCCATCGCAGATATGCTACCCATAGATGGCCTGCTTGAATTAATTAAACGGTTTTATAAAGAAAATAGCAGTACCCGGATTAAGTTACACACAGAAGTTTATGGCGGCACCTGGGATGCATTAATGAGTAATAGAGCAGATCTGGTTATAGGTGCACCCGATAATGGCCCAACGGGAGGCGGTTATCATACTCAGGCTTTATGTGAGATCGAATGGATTTTTGTCGTCGCGCCTCACCACCCGCTTGCAACACATCGCGAACCTATACCAGAGAGTATTATTTCTGAATACCGTGTTATTGCAGTTGCTGATACTTCTCGTGACCTACCTAAACGCACTGCCGGTATTTATACTGGCCAGGATGTATTTACTGTTTCAGATTTTAGATCAAAAATTTCAGCCCATATTATGGGTATGGGTGTAGGTTTTTTACCTCACTTTTTAGTAAAGAAAGAAATTGAAAACGGGTTATTAGTTGAAAAAAAAGTTGAAACAGTTCATCAAACAGCATCAACTCATCTTGCCTGGAGAACAGGAAAAACAGGGCGTTCATTAGAATGGTTTTTAAATAAACTGAACTGTTCTATTTTTTTAGAAAACTAATGCAGAGTAATTATCATGTCTGAAAAAATCTATACGGGTAGCTGTCTGTGTAATACGGTTAAATTCGAAATTACTGGAGCAATTAAAAATATTATTTATTGTCATTGCTCAAAGTGCAGAAAAGCACAGGGCAGTGCATTTGCTACAAACGGAAATATTGATATAGACAAGTTCAATATTATAACTGGAGAGAACGCCTTAACTGCCTACAAGTCTGGCGATGATCAAACAAAATATTTTTGTAAACATTGTGGGTCGCCTATTATAAGTAAGAATGCTCGTGATCCTGACAAGCTTCGCGTGCGCATTGGCACGATTGAATCCGCAATTACTGAACAACCTGAAGCACATATATTCGTTAGCTCAAAAGCAAACTGGGAAAAAATAGAAAGTGATTTACCTCAATTCGAATCATATCAACCTGAACTGTAGTTTGAAGTAGAAATATAATATTTAATTCTTAAGTATCGTTATGAAATCATCGTTTTACTAAAACGAGAGTAATACCATTTCATGGCAAAAGGTGGCAAGATTGTTGTTAATGCAATAACAATTATCATGCCCGCATAAATTTCATTCGTAAATATTTTACTTTCTCGACCAAGCTCCGCAAAAATAAGACCAACTTCACCACGGGGAATCATAGCCGTCCCTATCATTAAACGAACGGGCCAGGATTCTTTTAAAAACATTGCACCCAGTATTTTTCCCGCTATAGCCGCAACGACGAGAAATAGTGAAAACTGCCATATAAAAGGTGACGCCCAGTCAATTTCTCGTAAATTTAATGAAAGCCCAACCATGACGAAAAATATGGGTGTAAAGAGTTGTACAATAGGTTTCATCTGATTTTCAATTCTGTCTGCAAACTCTGTATCTGTATGTAACGCTATACCGAGGGGCATAAAAAATCGCCTCGACAATGCAAGTCCTGCCGCAAAACCACCTAATAGTTCAGGCGCACCAATAGCGTGTGCTAACCAGGCAAAAAATAAAACAAGTGAAACAATTGTGGTTGGTATCAGACCAGGAATATCGCTGTTTGCATCGAAACGTTTAATAATAATCGACATCAATTTTGCTGCAATTGGCGCCAGCACAAAAAAAGCTGTGATAAATACCAGTACCTTTCCAGTATTCATAAAACTAACGCCGCCGCCAATTGAATATTCATATAACAGAGCCAATAATACAACACCCATGACATCATCAAGCACAGCCGCACCCAGAACTATTTGGCCTTCTTTAGAATTTTGTCTTTTAAGATCGGCTAGTACGCGTACAGTTATGCCAATACTCGTCGCAGTAAGTGTGCCACCTATAAATAAAGAGACTAATAGTGATAAATTAAAAACGTGATAAGCTAGTAAAAAGCCAAATAATAAAGGTAATATAAAGCCAGCGAATGCAACCAATATTGATGAACCGCCGGTACGTACCAGACGCTTTACATCCGTTCCCAGTCCTACTTCAAATAAAAGCAGAATAATACCTATACCCGCCATTAAACGGATAGCCTGAGTCGGTTCAATCCAGCCTAAAAGGCTAGGGCCTAAGACTACCCCGGCAAATAACTCACCGATAACTGCCGGAGAATTAATACGAGTCGCTAACTCGGCAAATATTCTCGCTGTTAACAGAACTATCAATAATGTCAGGAAAAAATCATGAGCTTGCATTAAATATCCTGCCTGAGTTTATGAAATTCATCGATCTCTTAGGAGAACTTATCTTAGTTCCACCTTATAATTAATCAGCGATTATTATATCGATACAGATCAAATATGCCGTATTCTACCGGTTCCTGCTTCGCAAACTGCTCATTAAAATAGTCAGCCTCTTTCCAGAAATTTGATGCTGTTCTGCGAATACCATACCTTCCAACGAACTGTTCATAATCATCTCTATTATTGATAGCTATTATTTGATTCGTAAATTCTTCCAGTTCATTTTCTTTAACATTGAAAAAGAAATTTGGGTATGAACCTAACAGACCTTTATATACAGTCAATGTATCTGATTTTTTATCTCTGTTAGTAACTTCGCTCAAAAGTGAACTTATATTCTTATAACCTTTATTATTAATGAGCGTATAAACCTGGGATTTCTTTTTCCCTGTCACTTTAATGAAACTCAGATCAGGAAACACCATTAAACGACTACCTTTAATCCTGGCTACCCTCTTAATTTGTTTATCAAGTTCACTAAGTTTGTTAGTTGATCGGCATTGCATACTTTCACATCGGTTAATAACATCATCTATATAGTCATTATTCTTTAGCCGTTTTGATATTTTATCGTATAACTCTCTTTGCGAGTCTTCTGTTTTAAATCCATTTACTATTTGAACATCCAACCATTTCTCCGGTTCTTCAAAATATTTTATTAAGCTCTCTCGAATTCCTTTATACCAGGATTCACGTAGTTTCTTTCTATTCTCAGTCGGTAGAAAAGCTAAAAAAGTATTCTCTGCCTCCATTCTAAGAAAATCCATATATATTCTTGTATTAAACTGATGACCTATATTGCCATGCACATCATAACCAGCGACCAGCAAGTAATGTATTCTTTCAAACACGGGATAATCTATCACCCAGGCTGACTCAGGATAATTTCCAATTAAACCCTGCTTCACCGTCGCACTATCAAAGTGCCTGAATACAGTAAGTGCATTATTATTCTTATCCATACTATTACTTCCATCCCAAATAAATGAAAGTGCAGTATCTAAATCTACCGGCGGTAGTTTTATAAACTCTTCCTGCCTGATAAGCATATTATTACGCTGCAATTCCCAGTACTTGGTCCAGGTACTGAACAAGTTTAATGTATTTCCTTTTTCCGCAGGTAAACTAAAATCCGAAGCCATCGCTTTTAAATATTTCGTATCACGATTAACTTTTAATTTTTCAGGGTCAGTAAAGAAAATCCAGAAATTATCTTCTATTACATTCAATGCTACCTGGCCGCGACACACGGGACCTTTAATAAAGCCCTCAATAAAAAATTTGGCGTCATCTAGCAAAAATTTATATCTTGATTTTACGGGAATATCTGAAAATGCCTCAATAGGATTTGAGGCGACAACAGGTTCATAAGAAGGTAACTTCGTTACTTTATAATCTGTTTCAATGAACAGCTCTTTAAAGCGTTCTACTCGCTTATCTGATAATTCATAAACCACATGCGACTTATCAACAATTGATGATTTTACATACTTGAGTCGATAATAAAACACATCGACTCCTGGATCATCATAAGGCCTAACCGTAGCAATTTCATCTATTGCTGTTCCGGTTGGTGTAGTTGATCGAACTAACCTGAAAAAGTCACGATCGTTTTCACCTTTAAAGTGAAGATGTGCAATAAATAAATGCTCATATATGTACCGACTAAAGAGTTTATGTTTTAAATCTGAATGATTTAATATTGCCTCCCATTTTTTAATTTGTTCTTTTGTAGATTCTGAAAATTTCTCCTGACTATCATCTGGCATACCCTGCGATATCCACTTAACTAAAGTATGATATTCTTCATCAGATAAATTAGGTGTTGCAAATGGCATTCCCTGTAGAGGAAATTCCTCAGCATAATCTTCAAAGTCTTCATTTGCCGGACATGTTTGCTCTCGATTTAAAGTTAAATCAAAACTATCATCAATCATACCTACTCTGGGTTGTGGATTTAGTTGTTTTAAACGGAGCATTTTATACAACACAGAGTGTCGTAAATTATTTATTGAGTCATTCTCTTGTTCATTTAATACTGAATGAAAGCCTTTTTCTCGCCACTCTTCTTCTGATTTTGCATCAATAAACAAACGTGTCGGTTCAGTAGACAGTATACGCTCAGAATCATATACTTTTTTTGAATTTGCACCTCGTTTTATACCTTCTATTGACGTTAATTTTAATTGACAAGGAGCATCGTAACAGCCATGACAAACAACACATCTTTTTTCTAATACCGGGCGTGCTTCATTCATATATGAGATATTTTTTTCACCCCCTTTCAATATAATATGATATTCAATATCCGCCTGGTTCTTTGTCATACTCTCCTTTTCGCCGCCACACGAAACCATTAAGATTGAAGCGAGCAATAATAGACTAAGTTGTATAACTTTTACCTTCATTATCCGTCCTCTAACTGCTCCCAACGTTTATAAGCTTCTTTTAACTCATACTCTATTTCTGAAACTCGTGCTGTTGTAATCGCTATAATTTCTTTATTTTGCTGATAAAATTTGGCATCTGCCATTCTTTCAGTAATTTCTGCCATTTCAACATCAAGCTTTTCAATTATAAGGGGCAGCTCATCTAGCTCTCTCTGTTCTTTAAAGCTTAGTTTTTTAACAGAAACTTCTTTTGATTTTATATTATTATCTGATGCCTTACTTTTCTTATCGTTAGCAGGTAATTTCTTTTTCTTAGCCAGTTTATCTTTAAACTGTCTTAACCAGTCTTCATATCCACCCACATATTCATTAACTTGACAATCACCTTCAAATACTAAAGTACTGGTTACAACATTATCTAAAAAGGCTCTGTCATGGCTAATTAAAATTAAAGTTCCTTCATATTGCATTAACAAATCTTCAAGCAACTCTAGCGTCTCAACATCCAGGTCGTTAGTTGGCTCATCCATCACTAGTAAGTTAAATGGTCTTGCAAATAATTTTGCCAGCATTAGTCGATTTCGCTCTCCACCTGATAATGTACTTACAGGTGAATTGGCTCTATCTGGTGCAAATAAAAAGTCACTTAAATAACTCATGACATGTTTCTCTTTACCTGCCACATCAATTTTATCTGTACCAGGTGCCAGGTTATCTCGTACACTTTTCTTTAAATCCAGGTCTGCACGTAATTGATCAAAATAAGCAATTTCAAGTTTTGTTCCTAACTCAACTTTACCCTCATCAGCTATTAATTCGCCTAACATTAACTTTATTAACGTTGATTTTCCTACACCATTAGGCCCGATTATTCCAATACGATCACCTCTTGTAATTAATGTATTGAACTTCTTAATTATCGGTATATCACCATAGCTATAACTCACGTTCTCAGCCTCTATAACTCGCTTACCTGAGCTATCTTGAGCTGTTACCTGCATATTTACCTGACCTTTCTGCTCTCGGCGCTGTTGTCGCTCGTTACGCATTGCTTTTAATGCCCGAACCCTGCCTTCATTTCTAGTTCGACGTGCTTTGATACCCTGCCTTATCCATATCTCTTCCTGAGCAAGGCGTTTATCAAATAAGGCATTTTCCTTCTCTTCATTTTCAAGAGACTCTTGCTTACGTAATAAGTAGGTTTCATAGTTTCCGGGCCATGAGGTCAGCTTACCTCTGTCAAGCTCAACGATTCGTGTAGCTAGTCGTCTTAAAAATGACCTATCGTGAGTTACAAATAGAACACTGCCATTCCAGTTCAATAAAAATTCCTCAATCCACTGAATCGCTTCTACATCAAGGTGATTGGTTGGTTCGTCTAATAACAACAAATCTGGCTCTGTAACTAAAGCCCTACCCAACAAAACTCGCCTTTTAAGCCCACCGGACAGTGAGTTGAATTCGTCATCAGTGGGTAACTCAAGCAATGAAATGGTGGTTTCAATCTGCTGTGATAAGCTCCAGCCATCAACCGCTTCCAGTTCATGCTGAATTCTAGACAACTCCTCCATCTTCTGATCAGAGTATTCCTCGGCTAATTCAAGACTACAGTGATGATAGTTTTTAAGTATTTCGCCCACACCTTCCAATCCAGAAGCGACAACATCATAAACACTCCCCTCTACATCGTCCGGTATGTCCTGCGTCAGATAAGCAATTTTAAGATTTTGCTGCTGCTCAATGCTTCCCTCATCTGCTTTTACCATACCGCCAATGAGTTTCATAAGAGTAGATTTGCCCTCACCATTGCGTCCTAAAAGGCAAAGTCGTTCTTTTGCTTCAATTTGTAAGTTGAGAGAGTCAAATAAGTTTGGGCCGCCAAAACCCAGATTAATATTGCGTAAAGTCAGAAGTGCCATAGATTATTTTGCTAATTATCCTGTTGAGTAACGTGTATTTTATCAGAGCCAGATAGTATTATTAGGTTTTTCATAAATTAGATTCAATATGAGCCTCACCATTCTATCTATTATCGATTCACCAACTCACCCAAAGCTATCAAGCCTTTTTCAAAGTATTGGTGCCCGTGAAATTAAGGTGAACTCTAGCCGTAATGCAATTAAGGCTCTAAAAACTTATAAACCAGATTTTATCGTTGCGGAGTTCTTTTATGGATATGGAAATAATTATGCGGGTGTCAATGTGAGTAATCTGGATGTTCTTCTATCCAGTCTGCCTAAGTACTCACCTGATACCAAAACCATCGTATTCGTTATGAAGGATGAGGTTCAATACATCGAAAAATTGAACAACCTCTACCCAATACAAGCTGCTTTTTTACATGACACTCCTGAATATGCTATTGAAGACGTACTTATAACACCTGAAGACCCTGATTAATTACAATTATCACAAATTATTAACATCAATGAACCTCATCTACTGGCAGCGCTCTAATTACTGACAGGAGAAATATATGCTTAATCACTTTATACTTATTTACCTTATATTCATTTTATTTTTAAGTACCAGCTTATCTGCTCAGACATTTAAGAGCGCAAACACACAAACACAATTACTAGAGCTTTATTCTTCTCAAGGATGTAGTAGTTGTCCTCCAGCAGAAAGATGGATTTCTAAACAACTTACTCACCCTCAACTTTGGAAACAATTTATACCCATTGTATTTCATGTTGACTACTGGGACTATCTTGGTTGGAAAGATCCTTTTTCTTCAAAATTATTTTCTCAACGCCAAAGAATGTACCACTATCAAGGGGGCATCAGCTCTGTGTATACACCAGGTATGCTTTTCAATGGCCAGGAGTGGCGCGGCTGGCATCGCGGACATACTTTACCTGTATCCCAACTTAAACCTGGTATTCTTTCAGCTGAGTTACGCGATGATAATTTAACAGTTAAATTTCAACATATTACTCCACTGATACTCCATGTATCACTTTTGGGTTTTGGTTTAAGTACTGATGTTATTAGAGGCGAAAACAGTGGCAAGATTTTCTCTGAAAATTTTGTTGTTTTAAACAAAGTCACTGCGCATTCTAATGATGGAAAGTGGAATTTAAATATTCCAACTGACAGTAAATTTCCAGCTGAACGTTATGCACTGGCGATTTGGGTTAATAAACCTGACAGTTTAAAACCTCTACAAACAACAGGTGGATGGATTGACTAATAAACGGCAAAACTGACTAATTTTTAAATACTATTTTAGTCACGACGATTAAATTTTGGTATTTTTTCTATTAATTCATTCCAGGTGTCTGCAAACCGTGGTTTAGTCGATTTCACAGGTCGTGATAAAAATCTGGATAACTCTTCTGCAAACACATCTGCATCTTTTACCATGCCTTTTATACCACGATGATCAACAAAAATAAGTTTTGCTTTATCTTCTACTATAAGTGAAAGCATTAAACGATTCGCAGCACGATTATCTGCCGTATATAAATCATACCATTCGCCCACTCTTACGGACTCTGGTAGAGAGCTTATTTTTTGCGTCATAAGCCTCTCTTCACTATTTTCTGCTTCATTTTTTATTTCTGATGATGAAAATAGTACTTGATTATCACTTCTATATTTATTGATATTAACACTGATAGCTTTTTTTAACGCATGTGTGTTTATTTTTATCCTGTTTTTATTTATATTTGAATCAGTCAATAAAACATTAATTGATTCAACAAAATTTACATAATCATTGTTTAGACTATTCCATTGTTCTATATTTTTAACAGGTTGTAAATATTCAATGATTTTTTTAAATATTTGAATACCTTCAATCCAGTATGCACTATTAACCCCATGAGCCATACACATTTGAAACATAAATTGAGGCCATATCTTAAGCGTTAACTCATGGGCTAATATTGGAATACTGTTATCTGATATAATTTCCTGTAACTCAGTAATAATTAACTGTTTATACTGAACTTTTTTATCCTGTTTCTCTTTCTGTTTATCCTGTAACTCATATTTATTTATAATATTATTTTTATCTTCTGCACTGATTATTTTTAGCAGTTCTCTATTTGCGATAACAAAACTTTGCTTATTAATCTCTTCTACATGAGTAAGTTTATCTGTAATTTGGCTTATATTTATAGACAACTCACGCACATCTTTTCCTGAACTACTAATCTTAGTTAGTAGCATTAAGCAAATCCTTGCCGGATGAGTTGCCTCTGTAAACAAAAATTTATCTTCAGACACTTTAATTAATGGTATCTGCATTTCCATTAAATAAGGTTTGATTTCATATGGAATACTCGAATCTTCTGATATAGCAGTAAAAAGCATTTCTATAAATTCAAGCGCTTTGGTAGTCATATTAATAACCAATATTCAATTAACTAAATGACATTTCCTGCATCATCTTAGAATATAAAATCTTTACACATTCATATGTAAAGTACTTTTCTGATTATCAATTTGATTAAGTCATTTCTCTAGAACTGAGAAGGCAATAGGCATAGCAATAAATGCTTAACTATTAAGGGTACTTAGAATGTGAACTTTATCAATTAAATACTACTAATTAATCACGCATAACAGACAAATGGTAATTGGCATAAAGCCAGCTTATATTTAACTATTCATTATTAGTTTATTTTATTGCCTGAGCTGCGCACCACGCGGACGCCCATGCCCATTGAAAATTATACCCTCCAAGTTGACCGGTCACGTCCAGAACCTCACCTATAAAATATAAGTTCTCAGATAATTTTGACTCTAACGTTTTAGATGAGATTTGGTCTGTATTAACACCTCCTAATGTTACTTCAGCCGTTTTATAACCTTCTGTGCCTGTAGGAACAATACGCCAATGATGAATATTTTTCATCAAACTATCGATTGATTTTTTTTCCAGTTGTTTAAGTTTACTTTCATGTAATTTCTCTCTGCAAACAAACCCTGCTAGTCGTTTTGGCATTATGCTGCTCAAGCTATTTATGACTAATTTATCCGGATGTTTTAATCGCTCAGTTTTTAAATATTCAGTAATATTTTCACCTGGCAAGAAATTTATCTCAATTTCGTCACCGTAATGCCAGGTTGCAGACAACCGGAGAATTGCCGGGCCACTTATCCCACGATGGGTAAACAGTAAATCATCTTCTATCGAGATTGATTTATCACTAACAGAAACAGTTTGTGATACGCCTGCCAAACCGGCTATCTGTTGTAATATTTTTTTTGATAACGTAAAAGGAACTAACGATGCGCTGGTGTCAATCAATTCGTGCTTAAACTGCTTTGCTATTTCATAACCGAAACCGGATGCACCCAGGGTGGGTATAGACAGTCCTCCAGTCGCAATAACTAAAGATTTGGCTGTATAATTGTCGATACTTGTTTCAATAAAGTACTGGTCATCTTTAGTTATATTTTTAATAGTACATTTTTTAAATATTTTTACTGATACCTTTGCACATTCATCTAATAATAATTTTAAAATATCCTTTGAACTATTTTTACAAAATAACTGTCCAGGGCCTTTTTCTACATATTCAATTTTTGCTTCTTCTACTAATGACAGAAAACTATAAGGCGAATACTGATTTAGTGCTGATTTGCAGAAATGTGGGTTTTTAGACGAGAAGTCATCATGTGTTGTATTTAAATTTGTAAAGTTACAGCGCCCACCTCCGGACATAAGTATTTTCTTGCCGACTTTATTAGCATGATCAAGTACCAGTACACTCTTACCTCTTTGCCCAGCATTAAATGCACAAAATAAACCAGCTGCACCGGCACCGATAATAATAACGTCGTAATAATTATCCACTGAGACGATTAACCAACCGTGCGATCTGTGCCCAGTCATGTGACACTATATCCTGAGAATGGGCAAGGTGATTTCTAAGTGACTCCAATTCTTTAATTACTTTTTTTGCCTGTTTACCTGTTTCAAAACCCATTTTTTCAAGTGATGGTTTATGTGTAATTAATATTCCAGCTTTATCTGAAAATTGTAAACAATCGATAAGCTTACAGTGTAAGTTTCTTCTTTTTCTCTCAATATAAATTGATTCTGTTTTTTCCAATCGCCCTTCGGATACAACAGATTTCCAGGTTTCTTCAGGAAACACTCTTTCTATTAATTGAGTTAGAGCTGTTTCAATCATCGTTACCAGACCAAACAACCACATCCTGACCTGTGGTTTATTTATATCTTCACGTGTTATTACACCCGTGACTTCACCGAATATATTTATAAAACAATAATCATGTCGCGTTAATACATGAATAACATCACTTAAACTTGCAGTCCCACTCAGCACCTGATCGACAGTGTAATAGTGCATATTATCGCCACAAACATCACCTTTTAAAGCAGCCTGTTTTATAAAGCCCTGTACTCTGCCATTAATTCTTATACTGGCGACACTCTGTTTATGATAGTTAAAAGCTTTTTCAGCTTTATTTACTCTGGTCTCACTATCAAAAGATAAAAGATTTTCCGCGATATCTCTGGCTGTGAATAATTGTAAATACTTATTTTTAAAGTTTTTATCTGAAAATCCAGGAAGATTTATGATTGTATTATTTATAGGCTCAATATGTCTTTCAACTGAATTATCAATGCCAAGTTCTTTTGCGCTCTTTATCTGTAACTTAACTGCACGAGAATATAAGCTTGGGTCACCACCTTCAAGTACGTTCAATAACGCTTTCATTTCAGATACAAAGGTAATCGCAAATTTTTTGTCATTCTTAACTATATCTGCGCAATTATGGATAAGGTCTGCAAGCTTTATTGTTTTAGCTCTGCGTGATGCTGTTGCTAAATGCTGTCGATCTATTTCTTTACGTGCAGCTCTGTTTCCATCTGATGGTTTACTAAGATCTGTTAATTCCTCTACAAGTTCGGCAACTTGTTTGCCAAAGGCCTCCTCTATATCACCTAAAGTCGCAGGTGTATCTTCAACTGTATCGTGTAACCATGCTGCAGCTATTACTTCTTCATCATCAGTTATAGTACTGACTAATTTCGCTACAGCCTGTAAATGAGTCTGGTATGGTTTATTCGTGTACTTACGAACGTGATTGATTCGTTGATGCTCAGTTGTTGCAAAGTCTTTAGCTTTTTCAATTAAATTAATCATAATTTGTTTCGCATAAGATGATGCCTATATTCAACATAAACTCATTTTGAGACAACCCAGTTTTATTTCTTTTTAAGTCTTTCCCAGCCTGAAATAGATTTTTGTGGTGAACGACTTATTACCAGCATATCTTCAGCAACATCTTTTGTAACAGTTGCACCCGCACCGATTGTCACACCGTCTGCTATATTAACTGGTGCAATCAGTTGTGTATCTGAACCCACAAATACATTATCGCCAATTATTGTTTTATGTTTATTTGCCCCGTCATAATTACAGGTGATGGTGCCTGCCCCTACATTTACATTTTTTCCCATTTCAGTATCACCAACATAGGATAAATGATTTACTTTGCTACCTTCTCCAATTAACGCTTTCTTAATTTCTACAAAATTTCCAATTTTAGCACTCTTACTTAGGTGCGTTTCAGGTCTTAATCTTGCGAATGGGCCGACTTCACATTCATCTTCTACTCTTGCATTTTCTATCACACAATTAGCTTTTATATTTACATTTTTACCTATTGTAGAGTTTATGATTACACAGTTTGGCCCAATAGATGTTCCACTACCTATTTTCACATCACCTTCTAATACAGCATTTATATCAATATAAACATCATTACTAATTTCGGCATTTCCTCGGACATCAAGACGCGCAGGATCGGCAAGTGCTACGCCATTTGTCATTAGCTCTTCAGCAATATTTTTTTGATATATTCTTTCTAATGTTCCCAATTGTAACCGGTTATTAATACCTTCAACTTCATAACTCGCTTTTGGCTGTGCCGTTTTAATATCAATATTATTTTTTTCTGCAAGTTCAAATATATCTGTTAAATAATATTCTCCCTGACTATTTTTATTATCAATTTTATTTAACAGCTGCTTTAGTATCTCTCCGTTACAAGATAGAATTCCGGTATTCACTTCCTGAATGTTTTGCTGCTCTTCTGATGCATCTTTCTGCTCAACTATTCCGACTACTTTATTATTTGAACTTCTTAATATTCGGCCGTAACCAAATGGGTCATCAAGATTTACAGATAGTAATGCAACCTTATCTTCAGAATCTTCTAATAGTTCTTCTAATGTCTCTTTTTTGGTTAAAGGTACGTCACCATATAACACTAAAACATTATTATTCAGGTTCACAGAATCAAATGCCTGCATTACTGCATGCCCAGTACCTAGCTGTTCTTTTTGCTCAACCCATTTGGCATCAAAATGTTTACAGGTGTTTTTTACCTGAGCACCACCGTGTCCATATATAACAATAACCTCTTCAGCACCCAGGTCCTTAGCTGTATCATATACATGTTCAACCAGAGGTTTATTCGCTAATTTATGTAACACCTTTGGAGTGCTCGATTTCATTCGAGTGCCTTTACCAGCGGCGAGAATAACTACACTTAGAGGCATTTTCATTCCTTTTTAATTTAACATTCACTCGCCCAATTTTTTATACTGGGCAATAATTAGATTTACATCTAATAATACAACATTTGTAAGATTTTGCGGCTATTTGTTATTTCTTCAGGCATAAAAAAAGCCGGAACAAAGTCCGGCTTTTTTTATAATTATTAACAGCAGATTATCCGCGGCCTCTAATCTTTTTGATTGTTTCAACCAATGCAGCTGCTTCAGCTAACTGAGCACTTGCTTTTGCAAAGTCCATATCAGAATTTTTATCCTGCATGGCCTCTTCAGCGCGTTGCTTAGCTTCTAATGCTGCTGCTTCATCCAGATCATCTGCACGAATTGCGGTATCAGACAATATTGTTACTACATGAGGCTGAATTTCTAACATACCGCCGGAGATGAAATAAGATTCATCTTCGCCGTTTTGACCACGTACACGGACTTCACCTGCTTTAAGCTTGGTTAGTAATGGTGTGTGACGTGGGGCAATACCTAATTCACCCATAACACCTGGAGCAAATACCATAGTGGCTTCACCAGACCAGATCTCATTTTCTGCACTAACAATGTCTACATGTGTTGTCATAGCCATAAGAGCTTTTCCTTACATGTTTTTCGCTTTTTCTTTAACTTCGTCGATGCCGCCTACCATGTAGAACGCCTGCTCTGGAATATCATCCAGTTCACCATCAAGGATTGCTTTAAAGCTAGCTAAAGTTTCTTTTAAACCTACGTATTTACCTTCTGCACCAGTAAATACTTCAGCTACGAAGAATGGCTGTGATAAGAAACGCTGGATTTTACGAGCGCGGGCAACTGCCTGCTTATCTTCATCAGATAATTCGTCCATACCCAGAATTGCAATGATATCTTTAAGCTCTTTATAACGCTGTAAAGTACCCTGTACACCACGAGCAATATCATAATGCTCCTGGCCAACAACCTGTGGATCAAGCTGACGTGAAGTTGAATCCAAAGGATCAACCGCTGGGTATATACCTAGTTCAGCAATTTGACGAGACAGTACTAATGTCGCATCCAGGTGAGCGAATGTAGTTGCAGGAGATGGGTCAGTTAAATCATCCGCAGGTACATAAACTGCCTGGAAAGAAGTAATCGATCCAGTTTTAGTTGATGTAATACGTTCCTGAAGAACACCCATTTCTTCCGCTAGTGTTGGTTGGTAACCAACCGCTGAAGGCATACGGCCTAACAGTGCAGATACCTCAGTACCC
>Ga0316204_10007221_pt1 | contig 16461 bp, 16 predicted proteins | sample 6monrhotite_MG_2_FD_205661 | JGI IMG/M metagenome (GOLD analysis project Ga0316204, IMG submission 205661) | Microbial mat bacterial communities from mineral coupon in-situ incubated in ocean water Damariscotta River, Maine, United States -... | ecosystem: Environmental > Aquatic > Marine >... | reverse complement strand
GCCCGCGCATAGAACCGCAACTGGATGACGCGCATATCATGGCGCATGGCTGTGATTATGCGTTTGAACTGCGCCCAGGCCAACAAGCCGTCTTTGATCGCATGGCCCGCGCCGTCGAGGCCGCTGTTGCCGAAGACCCCGCGATCACGCCTTTGGATCAGGGCGCGCTGATCCACCTTACCATGCCGCAGGACTTTATCACCTGCGATGCCCTGCACTGGCGCGATGGCGATCACCTCAGCGCGTCGGGGTTGGACTGGTTGGCTGAACGTCTGGCACCGCATTTGGTGCCCTGATATGTGTGCGCCGTTGCACATGACGTGTGCAAAAACCTGAATGGTGTTCACGCATTCGCTATCGTGTGCGTTCACCAAACTGTGTCATTCTGCCACGGTACCAACAGCCATAACGGGAGAATGCCATGTTTCGTCGAACAGCCTTTATTGCAACGGTTGCTGTGGGGTCGCTGGCGGCTTCCGCCATTGCCCATGCCGACTCTCATGGCGCTGCCGCCATGGATCCGAATGTCGCAGCGCGCCAATCGTTGATGGGGTTGATGGCCTATAACATCGGCGTTCTGGGCGGCATGGCCCAAGGCCGGGTGGCGTACGAGTCCGAGGCCGCATCGGCAGCCGCCGCCAGCCTGTACCACCTGTCGATGGTCGATCAATCCCGCATGTGGCCCGAAGGCACCGACAGCATGAGCATCGACAACACGCGCGCCTTGCCTGCGTTGTGGGAAAACATCGATGACGCAATCGCCCGCCAGATGACATTGCGGTCAGCGGCCGAAGATATGATGAACGCGGCCGGAACGGATCTGGCGTCATTGCAAGGCGCGATCGGGGCGCTTGGCGGGGCCTGCGGTGGCTGTCACCGCGCGTATCGTGAGCCTGATCAATAAACCCATGCGCAAACTGGCAGGCTTTGGCGTTTTCATCGCTTTGGCGGGGTTGGCAGTCTTTTGGCTGCTGACCGGGCCTGCCAGCTTGCCGCCGCAAACGTTGGCGGCACTGAACACGCACACGCCTGACCCTGAACACGGCGAGGCTGTGTTTTGGGCAGGCGGTTGCGCCGGATGCCATGCTGCGCCCGGATTGGAAATGAACGCCCCGACCGAGGAGCGGTTGCGTCTTGGTGGCGGGCACCGGTTTACGACGCCGTTTGGCACATTCCGCGCGCCCAACGTGTCGATGCACCCCACCGAAGGGATCGGCGCATGGTCATTGCAGGACTTCGCCCGCGCCGTCTTGCTGGGCGTGTCCCCGGACGGCCAACACTATTATCCCGCGTTTCCTTATGCGTCTTATGTCCACATGCGGCCTCAGGATATCGCAGATCTTTGGGCATTCTGGCAAACATTGCCCGCCGTGGACACGCCCTCACAGCCGCATGAGGTCGGCTTTCCGTTCACGATACGCCGTGGATTGGGATTGTGGAAATTGCTGAACGTGACGCCCGATTTCGTACTCCCGGACAGCGATGATCCGCAACTGATGCGCGGTCGGTATCTGGTCGAAGGTCTGGGGCACTGCACCGAATGCCATACGCCGCGCAACGTCATCGGCGGATTGGATCGGGGGGCTTGGTTAGCTGGCGCTCCGAACCCGTCAGGGCGTGGGCGTATCCCGGCATTGCCGCCTCAAGGCTGGTCGGCACTGGACATCACCGCGTATTTGCAAAGCGGATTCACGCCGGAATTTGATGTCGTCGGCGGGTCGATGGCCGACGTGATCGCAAATCTGAGCCGCATTCCTGCGGCAGACCGCGACGCAATTGCCGCGTATTTGCTGGCGGTCAGATCATCGCCCAGTCGGCGAATTTATGAACCGGGCGCGGGGCAGGATTAACGGGCTTCGGGGCGGGGTGCGTCGGGCGGGCAGGCTTGGTCATGGGGTTACCTTTCTATGGGATCACGTGCGGGCGCCTCTGAATATGTGTCGTAAATCGAACCTCTAAGGTTCAACTCAAATTTGGGCAAAATTTGGGCGTGTTAACCACACCCGCTCAATCCCCATCCCAAACCCGGCAATTTCGCAACGCATTCGCCCTTGACTTGCCGCCAGAGCAATGGCCAAACCACAGGCATGAGCGCCGCCCGATTGAGTATTGACCTGGACGCGATCGCCACCAATTGGCGGCGGCTTGCACGTCTTTGCGACGGTGAAACCGGGGCAACGATCAAGGCCAACGCGTATGGGCTGGGCGTCGTCCCGGTCGCCCAGCGGCTGGCGGCCGAGGGCGCGCGCACCTTTTTTGTGGCGCTTGCCGAGGAAGGCGCGGCTGTGCGGCAGGCCGTGGGCGCCGGGCCCCGGATCTTCGTCTTTTCGGGCCATATGCACGGCGACACCCAGCTTCTTCGCAACCTCGACCTGATCCCGCTGCTGAATTCGCCGGACCAACTGGTGCGCCATTCCGAAATGGCCCGGGGCCGCCCCTGCGGCATTCAACTTGATACCGGGATGAACCGTTTGGGCATGGAACCCGGCGAATGGTCAGCGGTGCGGGACTTGGTAATGGCGCTGGAGCCTGCACTGGTGATGTCCCATCTGGCCTGCGCAGATGAACCCGCACATCCCTTCAACGCCACGCAACGCCAAACCTTTGCCGATATGACCGCCGGGATCTCGGCGCCCCGCTCTTTGGCTGCGACCGGCGGAATTCTTCTTGGCCGCGACTACCACTTTGACCTGACGCGCCCCGGCATCGGCCTTTATGGCGGCGCGCCGTATGATCAGGCCGTGCCAGTGGTGACCGTGTCCCTGCCGGTGATCCAGACGCGCACCGTCATGGCCGGCGAAACAGTTGGCTACGGCAACGCCTGGGTGGCGCAGGCGGACACACAGGTGGCGACGGTTGCGGCGGGGTATGCTGATGGTGTCCACCGCGCCCTTTCCAAGGGGATGCAACTGTGGGCCGGGGACATCCCCTGCCCCGTGGTTGGCCGGGTGTCGATGGACCTGATCACTGTTGACGTCAGCGCATTGAAAACGGTGCCGCCGATGTTGGAGTTGCTGAACACCCATCAACGCATTGACGCATTGGCCGAAAACGCCGGGACAATCGGGTATGAGATTTTGACCAGCCTGGGGATGCGCTACAACCGCCGCTACGCCGGGGCATCAACGTGACGGCGGCCGGAATTTTGGGTGCCGCCGGGCGCGGCGCGGCTGGTGCGTTGGGCGCCATCGGCGGGTTTGTGGGTTTTGCGTTGGCGAGCCTGATGTGGATGCTGCGCCCGCCGTTCTATCTGCGCGAACTGGGCCAGCAGCTGATTCAAATCGGCTGGTTGTCCCTGCCAGTTGTCGGCATGACCGCGCTTTTTACAGGGGGCGCGCTGGCCTTGCAGATCTATGCCGGTTCTGCCCGATTTTCAGCAGAATTCGCCGTGCCGTCGATCACCGCGATTGGCATGGTGCGCGAATTGGGGCCGGTATTGGGGGGGTTGATGGTTGCCGCGCGGGTGGCATCTTCCATCGCGGCTGAGGTCGGAACAATGAAAGTATCCGAACAGATTGACGCGCTACGCACGCTTGCGGTTGAGCCCATGCAATATCTGACCGTTCCCCGCATCGTTGCCGCAACCTTGGCGATGCCGGTTTTGGTGGCCGTTGGCGACGCCATTGGCATTCTGGGCGGGTATGCCGTTGGCGTTTCCCGGCTTGGATTTGACGGCCCCACATATCTGCGCAACACTCTGGATTTTCTAGAATTTTGGGATATCGGATCTGGACTTGTGAAGGGGGCGGTGTTCGGCTTCCTCGTTGCTCTTTCGGGCTGCTTTTTCGGCATTCATTCCGGACGGGGGGCGCAAGGTGTAGGCGAGGCCACCAAATCAGCGGTCGTTATGGCGTCGATCCTGATTCTGGCGGCCAATTACCTGCTGACAGAGGCGTTCTTTTCCGCATGATCCAAGGTGACGATCTTCACAAGGCCTTTGGCACCAAGCAGGTACTGCGCGGGGTGACGTTTTCAGTTGCGAAAGGCGAAAGCCTGGTGGTTATCGGCGGGTCTGGCACTGGAAAGTCGGTGCTGCTGAAATGCTTGCTGGGGCTGGAACGGGCCGATCGCGGACACGTCAAAGTCGCCGGATTGAACAATCCACGCCCGCAGATTTTGGCGCAAAAAGTTGGCATGCTGTTTCAAGGCGCAGCCCTGTTCGATTCGCTTCCTGTCTGGCAAAATGTCTCCTTTCGGCTGATGCGCGGGCCCGGACGCCTGAACACCGCAGCTGCGCGGGACCTTGCGGTGGAAAAGCTGGCGCGCGTCGGGCTTGGCGCGGATACGGCTGATTTGTTTCCGGCCGAACTGTCCGGCGGTATGCAAAAGCGTGTCGGATTGGCGCGGGCCATCGCCGGCAACCCCCCGGTTCTGTTCTTTGATGAGCCCACCGCAGGGTTGGACCCGATCATGGCAGCTGTAATCAACGCTCTGATCCGCGAGATTGTGACGGAACTGGGCGCAACAGCGGTGACGATCACCCATGACATGCGCACGGTGAAGGACGTCGGCGATACCGTTGCCATGCTGCATGAAGGGCGTTTCTACTGGCAGGGAACGGCCACCGACGCATTGCACAGCGATGACCCCGTTATGCGGCAATTCACCGAAGGGCGCACCGAAGGGCCGATCCCAACGTTGCGCTAGGGGGGCGGGTCATGCGTTGATATCGACGAGGGCGTTGACGCCGCTGAAGGGGCTGACGCGGGCGCGGGTGTCAACAAAGCCGCGTCGCTTGCGGAACTACTGGCCACCGCGTTTATCATATCGGCCATTGGCGGCGCGCCGCCGGGCCAGCATGTCAGTCGAATCGCACGGTTGCCCCGGCTTTGCCCCAAACGCCCGACAGCCTGCGCCTGACCGTCCAGCGCGACCAATTGAATGTCTTCCAGATTGGACAGCGGCAGGGTCAGCGTATCGCCAATTCCCAAATCCAACACCCTTGAAAGCGGCATGGTAAGGCGGCCCAACTCGGCGCGCAACGTGGCGGGTGACGCCATGACTGCGGCTTCCAGCGTTTTGGTCCAGCCCAGACCGACGCCGCCATCGCATTCTTCTTCCGGGTCGGCTGGGTCCTGCGCCGGATGATGCGGCAATGCGAACGCGACCAGTGCCGGGCGCTCCATGTCCCCAGACAGCAGCGAAAAATTTGCGCTGACAAAGTCATATGTGATGTCCTCAACCAAAACGGCCAGCAACCGGTGATCTGCAACCGCGCGATGAAACCGCAAGCTGGTCGAACCGGGCTCGGACAGGCCTGCCAATGTGGCATCCAGAAGATCTGCCAGCAGGCTGGCATCAGTGGGCGTGGGACGCCGCGGCATCGGTGCACGAGGCGCAAGGCGGCCGATGGTCATGGCCTCAATCACGGCGGAAAACCCGGACTGATCCAACACAGCAAGCCCGGTTTCCCCATCAGCATCACGAAGAACGGCCACAAAGGCGTCACCGTCCAGCATGTCCAACAGTTCTGCCTGAGACACCGTCTGCCGCTGAACCGTCCCGGCATCCGCGATCAATGGGGCGGCATCCGATATCGCCCGCGCGAAGGCGCGCCGCAACCCGGCCGCTGCACCGGTGGAAACCGGTTCAGTGGCGGGCTCAGGGTCCGCTTTGGGCGCGAGTTTCCGCCGCAAGACCGGATCACGGTTTTCGACATTCATGGCCTAAGAATCCTGCCTTTTGGACAGGATCGCAGTTGCCGGTTAAGAAACCCTTCCCAAATGCCGCAACCCGAACGCTATTCCTCAGACAGCCGTGAAATCACCGTGGTGACCTCTGGCTTTTTGCCGATTTCATCCACGCAAACCGATCGTGCACGCCGTTTGATCAGATCGGTCAACTTGGAATCGTTGCCCAAAACCTTGCGTGTTGCGCGTTCAAGCTCGCTGGCCAATTCCGCCTCGATCACGTCCGACAGAGGCCGGTTCGAGCGCCCTTTGCGTGCCAGCCCCGAACAATCGGCCCAGGGCTCGCCCATCGGCAACCCGTCTTCATCGATGATCACCGTCACCACGACTTGCCCATTCAGCGCCATCTTCATGCGCTCACGCACAATGCCGTCCAGCGCCCCGTAGATCGCCGTGCCATCCAGATACAGCCGACCCGTGTCAACGTAGTCCACGACAGCCGGTTCATCACCTGTCAGATCCAACATGGTGCCGTTGGGGGCAATTGCGGTGGTCATGCCGCGCGCGGCCCCAAGCCGGGCATGCTGACGCAAGTGACGATGCTCACCGTGCATGGGCACCAGCATCTTTGGGCGCACCAGTTCGTGCATCCGCTCCAGATCCGGGCGGTTGGCGTGGCCAGAGACGTGAAAGGCGCCCATGGTGTTGTCCACCACATCGACCCCCATTTCCGAGAACGCGTTGACGATCTTCAAGACACCACGTTCGTTGCCCGGGATGGTCATCGAGGAGAAGAGGAACATGTCCCCTTCCTTCAAGGTGAACCCAAGATAGGATCCGCGCGCCAGTTGCGCGGATGCGGCCCGGCGCTCTCCCTGGGATCCGGTCACCAGCAGCATCAGGCTTTCACGTGGCAGATCTTTCGCGTCATCGATGCTGACCGTGGGCGGGAAATCCAGCAGCAGCCCGGCTTCAGTTGCCGTGCGGACCATGTTCTGCATGGCGCGGCCCAGCAAGACAACCGACCGGCCCGCTGTGCGCGCGGCTTTGGCCAAGGTGCGCAGGCGTGCCACGTTCGACGCGAAGGTCGTGGCGACAACCAGGCCCGGGGCTTCACGAACCAATTCGGTGATCGCGCCCGGCAAAGAGCTTTCCGACCGCCCGGGATGCAAGGAAAAGACGTTGGTCGAATCGCAGACCAGGGTCTTTACGCCGCCGTCACCAATGCGCTGATAGATGTCTTCATCAAAGGGTTCCCCGACCCCCGGTGCCATATCCAGCTTGAAATCGCCGGTGTGCAAAATCCGCCCGGCAGGCGTTTCGATCAGCAGTGCGGACGCCTCAGGCAGGGAATGCGAGATCGGCACGAATTGCACCTTGAAGGGGCCCAGTTCGACGGTGTCGGGCATCGCGCCGACAGTGTTGACCTGTTCCACCGGCTGACCCGCTTCGATCATCTTCTTGGCGGCAATGCGGGCGGTGAAGTCACGGGTATAGACGGGCGCGCGCAGGCGGCTCCACAAATGGCCCAGCCCGCCGACGTGGTCCTCATGGGCGTGGGTGATGAAAATCCCCTCGATCCGTTCCTTGCGTTCTTCCAGCCAGGAAATGTCGGCCATGATCAGGTCAACGCCCGGAGAGCCATCCATATCCGGGAACGTAACCCCCAGATCGACCACGATGTACCGCTCGCGGTTCTTGGGGCCGTAGCCGTAAACATAGGTGTTCATGCCGATTTCACCGGCCCCACCCAGGGGCAGGTAGATCAGTCTATCGCGCGTCATGCGGGGTTCCTGTTCGTATTAAAGATGACGGTCAAGCCGTGCATCGTCAGATCGTCTTCGATCACGTCAAATAAGATATCGGCTTGCCCGAACAAAGGCGCAAGGCCCCCGGTGCCGACGATTTTCATGGGACGGCCATATTCGGCCTTGATGCGGGCGGTAATCCCTTCGATGAGGCCGATATAGCCCCAAAAGACGCCCGATTGAATACATTCCACCGTATTGGTGCCGATAACCTTGTCCGGACGGGAAATATCGACATGTGGCAGGGCAGCGGCCCCCTGGTGCAGCGCCTCAAGGCTCAGGTTCACACCGGGCGAAATCACCCCACCGATATAGGCGCCATCCTGGGCCACGACGTCGAAGTTGGTCGCGGTGCCGAAATCAACCACCACAACATCGCCGCCGTGCCGGTCAAAAGCGCCGGCGGCATTGGCCAGACGGTCGGGGCCCGGGCGCACGCCTGGTTCGACCCTGGGATCCACGGGCAACTGGCATTCAGGTTTACCCACCACCAACGGGCGGCAATCAAAATACCGGTCACATAGCACCCGCAGGTTGAACACCACACGCGGCACGGTGGAGGATACGATCACATCCTTGATCACAGCGTCGATCTTGTTCAGCGTCATCAATGTGGACAGCCAGACAAAGTACTGGTCGGCGGTCCGCGCGTGATCGGTCTTGGTGCGCCAGGTCGCGGCAAAGCGGGTCCCGTCCCAGATGGAAAACACGGTATTGGTATTTCCGCAGTCAATGCACAGCAGCATGGGCTCCTCCTGACGTCAGGGAAAATAGATGTCGGCGGCGGGCACGGTGCGCCGGCCCTGCGCGGTGTTCAGCACCAGTGCCCCGGTGTCGTCGATCGTATCGAACACGCCGTGAAATTCGTCGGTCTGGGTGCGGGCGATCAGCGGTTCGCCAAGTCGCACGGCATGGCGCAGAAACGCCGTGCGCACGGGCTCAAAGCCATAGGTGTTCAGCCGCGTTTCCCATGTTGCAAACGCAGGACCCAGATGATCGAGGAACTGTTCGGGCGAGATGTCTACACCGGTTTCGGCGCGCAAAGACACCGGGGCAAAGGCGGCCCCGGCATCAGCCGCGGGGGCATTTCGTAAATTCACCCCGATACCAAGCGCCAACGCACCCTGCCCCGCGCTTTCCAACAAGATGCCGGACAGTTTGCCACCGTTCAACAGCACGTCGTTGGGCCATTTCAAGGAAAACACCCCGTCAAGCCCGGTGACCGACACCAACGCATCGCGCAATGCCAATGCCGCTGTGAACGACCGCAGCGCCAGTTTCGACGGGCCATCAGAGGACGGCATCACCAGTGTTGCGGCGAAATTCCCTGCCGGGTCCGCCCAGGCCCGGCCACGTCGCCCGCGTCCTTGCGTTTGATGCAGCCCCAAAATCCAGCACGGGCCGGACACAGATCCGGCCCGCCTTTGGGCTTCGGCATTGGTGCTGTCAACTTGCGGCAACACCAGCCGTTGAACGTCTTGCGGCCAGGCCGGCGCTTTACTGGACAAGCGCCTGTGCCGCGATGCTGGCCGCGCCTTCCAGGCCAAACAGATTGACCACGCCCAAAAGCGTGACCGCCGCCGCAATCAGCGTCAGCCAGCGCTGAACCGGCGCGGCATCGCCATCAAGCGGGTCGGATTCGCTGCCGAAGTAGAGGAAGTAGACAATGCGCAGGTAGTAGAAGGCACCGATCACCGAGGCAATCACACCGATCACCGCCAGCAGCATGTAGCCGGCACCAATGACTGCGGCCAGCACGGCGAATTTCGCCCAGAAGCCGATCAACGGCGGCACCCCCGCAAGGCTGAACATCAAGATCAAAAGGGCCAGCGCCTGCAGGGGTTGGGTTTTTGACAGCATGTTCAGATCGTCAATTTCCAGAACCGGGCGCCCTTCACGGCGCATGGTCAGCATAAACGCGAACACGCCGATGGACATGGTGACATAGATCGCCATGTAGATCAGCGTCGCCTGCACGCCGGCTTCGGTGCCCGCGGTCAGGCCCAGCAAGGCAAAGCCCATATGCGAGATCGACGAATAGGCCATCAGCCGCTTCAAGTTGCGCTGACCCAAGGCACCAATCGCCCCGACGACCATTGACGCGCCTGCCATGAAACCCAGGATCTGGCCCCAGTCGGCCGCGGCATCGCCAAACCCGCCGAACACCAACCGGGCAATCAGCGCCATCGCGGCAACCTTCGGCGCCGTGGCAAAGAACGCGGTCACCGGGGTCGGAGAGCCTTCATACACGTCCGGCGTCCACATATGGAACGGCACGGCGGACACCTTGAAGGCCAGCCCAGCCACCATGAACGCCAGCCCCATCAGCAGGCCAACAGGCAGATGATCGCCCTGCGCGGTGCTGGCAATATCTGACAGGCGCGTGGTGCCCGAATACCCGTAAATCAGCGACGCCCCATAAAGCAGCAGACCAGACGCCAACGCCCCCAGCACGAAATACTTCAGCCCGGCCTCGGTCGCGCGGACACTGTCACGGCGGAACGCGGCCAGCACATACAGCGCCAGCGACTGCAATTCCAAGCCCATATACAGCGTCATCAGGTCCCCGGCCGAGACCATGACCATCATGCCCACTGTCGCCAGGGCCACCAGGATCGGGTATTCGAACTTCATCAAATTGGTGCGTTCCAGGTAATCCATACCCATCACCAACACAGCGGCGCCAGACACCAGGATCGCCGCCTTGGCGAAGCGGGCGAAACTGTCGTCGATAAACAACCCGCCAAAGCCTTCGCGGGATTGCGGTTCCAGCACAGACACAAGGATCGCCAGAAACCCGAACACCACAACCGTGCCCCAGGTCAGAACCGTCGCCAGTTTGTCCTTGCCGAAATAGGCCCCGGCCATCAACGCCACCATCGCCCAAAGCGACAGCAGGATTTCAGGCAGAGCAATCGAAAGATCAGCCGAATTCATCGGGATGGGCCTTTCAGTGACTGGGGGCTGCGTGGGCGGCAGTGGATGCCGCCTCGGTGATGGCATCAATGCCAACCGCAGCGTTGTAATGGGTGAGAAGGTTATCGACCGACGGGCCAATGAGATCGGTGACCAATGACGGATAGACGCCCAGCAGCAAGGTCATGACCAACAGAGGGTAGATCATCATCTTTTCGCGGGCATCCATATCGGCAATGGACTTCAGGCTGTCCTTGATCATCGCGCCCAGCACCACCCGGCGATACAGCCACAGTGCGTAACTGGCCGACAAGATCACCCCAAAGGCCGCCACCACGGCAACCCAGGTGTTGACCTGATAGACCGCCATGAATGTCAGGAATTCGCCGACAAAGCCTGACGTGCCGGGCAAGCCGACATTGGCCATGGTGAACAACATGAACACGGCCGCATAGACCGGCATCCGGTTCACCAATCCGCCATAGGCGTCAATGTCCCGCGTGTGCATCCGGTCATAGATCACACCAACGGCCAGGAAGAGCGCGCCAGACACAAACCCGTGGCTGATCATCTGGAAGATCGCCCCATCAAGCCCCTGCTTGTTGGCGGCAAAGATGCCCATCGTCACAAAGCCCATGTGCGCGACCGACGAATAGGCAACCAGCTTCTTCATATCCTCCTGCACCAGGGCCACCAATGAGGTGTAGACAATGGCGATGGCCGACAACCACAGCACCATCGGCGCCAGCAGATCACTGGCCACCGGGAACATCGGCAAGCTGAACCGCAGGAAGCCGTAGCCGCCCATTTTCAGCAGCACGGCCGCCAGAACCACGGAACCGGCCGTCGGCGCCTGCACGTGGGCGTCGGGTAACCAGGTGTGAAACGGCCACATCGGCATTTTCACGGCAAACGAGGCAAAGAACGCCAGGAACAGAAGTGTCTGCGCACCGCCAGCGATCTGCCAGCCCAGCAAAGTGATTGGGCCGGTGCTGAACTCATAGGTCAGCAACGTCGGAATATCCGTCGTCCCGGCCTGCATGTACATGTAGATCATCGCCACCAGCATCAGCACCGAACCGATGAAGGTATAGAGGAAGAATTTGAACGCCGCATAAATCCGGTTCTTGCCACCCCAGATGCCGATGATCAGGAACATCGGGATCAGGCCGGCTTCGAAGAACAGGTAAAACAGCACCAGATCCAGCGCCACGAACACGCCGATCATCAGCGTTTCCAGCAGCAGGAAGGCGATCATGAATTCCTTGACGCGGGTATTCACTTTCCAGCACGCGGCAATGGTGATCGGCATCAGCGCCGTCGTCAGCAAGACAAACAGCACCGAAATGCCGTCTACGCCCAACTTGTAGGTCAGGCCCATGATCCAGTCGCGCTCGACCACATGCTGAAACCCGGTGTCGCTGGGATCAAAGGAAAACAGCAAGATCAACGAAATCCCGAACGTCGCGATCGTGGCGAACAGCGCGGAAATCTTGGCCTGACGCTGGGCGTTTTCGTCATCGCCATGCAGGCCGAACGCCATGACAAAGGCAGCCGCCGCTGGAAGGAAGGTGATGATGTTCAGAAGGCTCAGCATCAGTGTGCCCCTCCGGTGAGCATAACATAGGAAACCAGAGCCGCGATGCCGATCACCATGGCGAAGGCATAGTGGAAGACATAGCCCGATTGCGCGCGGGAATAGACCCGGTTGAGCATCGGCATGACGCCCAGGGCCAACCCGTTCAGGACGCCGTCAATCACGCCGCCGTCACCGCGGATCCACAGGAAGCGGCCAATGGCAATCGCCGGGCGCACGAAGATCGCGTCGTAGATTTCGTCGAAGTACCATTTGTTCAGCAAGAACCGATACAGGATCGGCTGACTGGCCGCCAGTTTGCCCGGCAGGTCGGTGCGCTTGATGTAGAACAGCCACGCCAGACAAAAGCCCAACACCATGGCAATGGACGGCGCAAGTTTTGTCATCCGGCTCAGATGTTCGTGGGCGTTGGTCATCGTCGTGTTGGTTTCCAACATGACGATGGAATGGCCGAAGAAGTCATGCACGGCCTCATGGCTGCCGAAGAACGGCTGGTACCATACAATCCCTGCAAAGATCGCACCTACCGCCAGAACGCCCAGTGGGATCAACATCGACATCGGGCTTTCATGAGCGTGGTCATGTTTATGCGCGTCACCGCGCTGCGTGCCATAAAAGGTCATGAATATCAGGCGCCAGCTGTAGAACGCCGTCATCGCCGCCGCGATCACCAGAAGCCAGTAGGCATAAATGGCCCCGCCACCAAACGCGCTTTCGATGATCGCATCCTTGGATACAAACCCGGCAAAGCCAATATGGGTGAACGGAATGCCGACGCCGGTGATGGCCAGCGTGCCGATCATCATGGCCCAATAGGTATAGGGCAACTTGCCCCGCAGACCGCCATAGTTGCGCATGTCTTGCTCATGGTGCATCCCGTGGATCACCGAGCCTGCGCCCAGAAACAGCATCGCCTTGAAGAAGGCATGTGTCAGCAGGTGGAACATGGCGACCGAATAGACGCCGACGCCCGCCGCGACAAACATGTAGCCCAGCTGCGAACAGGTCGAATAGGCGATCACGCGTTTGATGTCGTTTTGCACCAAAGCCACGGTGGCCGCGAAGAAGGCGGTCAAAGAGCCAATCAGCACGATGAACGTGCGGGTGTCTTGTGCGTATTCCATCAAGGGCGACATACGGCAGATCAGGAACACACCGGCGGTCACCATGGTTGCAGCGTGGATCAGCGCCGACACAGGCGTCGGGCCTTCCATCGCGTCGGGCAGCCAGGTGTGCAGGAACAACTGCGCCGACTTGCCCATCGCACCGATGAACAGGAAGAAGCACGCCGTGTTCAACGCGTTCCAGTCGGTCCACAAGAAGTGAATGGTCTGCTGTGACAACGCCTCGGCGGAATGGAAGATTTCGGTGAACGACAGCGAGTCGGTCATGAAATACAACATCATGATGCCGATCACGAAACCAAAGTCCCCGACCCGGTTGACGATGAAGGCTTTCATCGCCGCCGCGCCCGCGCTTTCCTTCTTCCAATAAAAGCCGATCAACAGGTAAGACGCCAGCCCCACGCCCTCCCAGCCAAAGAAGATCTGCACCAGGTTATCAGCGGTGACCAGCATCAACATGGCAAAGGTGAACAGCGACAAATAGGCGAAGAACCGGGCGCGGTAACTCTCGTCGTCTGTCCAGTTTTCGTCATGGGCCATGTAGCCGAACGAATAAAGGTGCACCAGCGCCGATACCGTCGTGACAACGATCAACATGACGGTCGTCAATCGGTCCAGGCGGATCGCCCAATCGCCAACCAGGCTGCCGCTGTCGATGAAGCGAAGCACCTGGATGGTCTGATCGTTCCCGTCAAACGTCAGGAACAGGATCCAGGACAACAGCGCCGACAGGAACAACAGCGCGGCGGCAATAATCTGCGCCGGCTTCTCGCCGATCACGCGCCAGAACAGGCCCGCGATGATCGCACCCACCAAAGGGGCAAAAAGAAGGATCGTAGCCATCGTGCTCAGCCTTTCATCACGTTGACGTCTTCAACGTCAATCGTGCCGCGGTTCCTGAAGAAGGTGACAAGGATCGCCAGACCAATCGCCGCCTCGGCCGCGGCGACCGTCAGGACGAACATGGTGAACACCTGTCCGACCAAATCGCTGTGGCCCAGATGAGACGAGAACGCCACGAGGTTGATGTTCACGGACAACAGGATCAGTTCGATCGACATCAGGATCACGATGACGTTCTTCCGGTTCAGGAAGATCCCGAAAATCCCGATGACGAACAGCGCCGCCGCCACCGTCAGATAATGCTCTAGTCCAACCATTTTCGTCCCTCGTCGGCGGTCTGTCCGCCTGTCTTGTTTGTTCGGGGCACGTCGGGGCGCCCCTGTTGGGCCCGTCTGGCCCGGTTATCGCGTAGGGTGCGTGCTTGCACGCACCGTCATAGCCCCGATTACAGGCCTTTCCCCGGCTTCACGTCCTTCAGTTCCATGGCCTTGGCCGGATCGCGCCACATCTGGTGCAACACATTCTGGCGCTTCACCCCGGTGCGGTGGCGCATGGTCAGAACGATCGCACCAATCATCGCCACCAGCAGGATCAGCCCGGCCAGTTGGAACAACAGGAAATACTGGTCGAAAATGATCAGACCCAGCGCCTGCGTGTTGTCGATCTGCGCGGTATCCGGTGTCGGCGCCAGCGACAACGCAGCCGCGCCGTCGGCCTCGGTCCACGCCCCGTACAGCAGGGCCAACTGCATCAAGATCACCACACCCACCAGCGCCGCCAGTGGGAAATAGCGGGTCATTTCAGCCTTCAGCGCGGCGAAATCGATGTCCAGCATCATCACCACGAACAAGAACAGCACCGCAACCGCGCCGATGTAGACGATCATCAGCAGCATCGCCAGGAATTCGGCCCCCAACAGCACGAACAACCCGGCTGCCGACAGGAAAGACAGGATCAGCCACAACACCGAATGCACCGGGTTGCGCGCGGTGACCACCAGCAGGCCCGCCAGCACGACGACGATGGCAAAGGCGTAAAAGGCAAAATCGGCAACGCTCATGCGTCCGTCTCCTTGGTTTCGGCAAAGACACTCTGGGCCAGTTCCAGGGCCTTTTGCATGGCGGGCAACCCGCCGAACATGCTCATCTGCCAGATCACTTCCGCGATCTCGCGTTCAGTTGCGCCAGCTTCCAGGGCATGGCGCACGGTCATCTTCACTTGCTGCTCGGCCTGTGCGCCCAGTACGGTCAGCGCGCTCAACGTGACCAGCAACCGCGTCTTGGCGTCCAACCCTTCGCGGTTGAAGGCGCGTCCGAACCACATTTCCATCATGTCCTTGGTCATGGTGGGAAACAGCGTCTCCAAGCCCTTTGCCGTCGCGGATTCCATGCCTGGATTGAAGGCGCGCATCATTTCCTGACCGCTTTCCATCATCTGCTGCATCATCTTGGTATAGGCTTCGGTCATCGGGCTTACCTGTAGGGCGCGTCGAGTTCGAGGTTGCGGGCGATCTGGGCTTCCCAGCGATCCCCGTTCGCCAGCAGCCGGTCCTTGTCATAAAACAGCTCTTCGCGGGTTTCGGTGGCGAATTCGAAATTCGGCCCTTCGACAATCGCATCCACCGGGCAGGCTTCCTGGCAAAACCCGCAATAGATGCATTTGGTCATGTCGATGTCATAGCGTGTGGTGCGGCGGCTGCCGTCATCGCGCGGTTCGGCATCAATGGTGATCGCCTGCGCCGGGCAGATGGCCTCGCACAGTTTGCAGGCGATGCAGCGTTCTTCGCCGTTCGGATAGCGGCGTAGCGCATGCTCACCCCGGAAACGCGGGCTGAGTGGCCCCTTTTCATGCGGGTAGTTCAGCGTTTCCTTGGGGGCGAAGAAATACTTCAGCCCCAGCCCAAAACCCTTGATGAAGTCGGCCAGCAGAAAATACTTCAGCGAGCGTCCATAATCGATGTTCGCCATATCAGCCTCCAATCATCCAGCGGGCCCAAAAGCCGCCGAAAACTTCGAATTTTGCCAGGAACGCCACGATCACCACCCAGGCCAGCGACATCGGCAGGAACACTTTCCAACCAATCCGCATCAGTTGGTCATAGCGATAGCGGGGCGTGATGGCCTTGACCATCGAGAACACAAAGAAGCAGCCCAGCATCTTCAGGATCATCCAGTGGATGCCATCAGGCAAGAAGCCCACGGGGCTGAGCCAGCCGCCAAAGAACATCAGGCTGATCAGCGCGCACATCAGCACCACGGCCACAAGCTCGCCGATCATGAACAGCAAGAACGGCGTGGAGGAATATTCCACCTGATAGCCGGCCACCAGCTCGGATTCCGCTTCCGGCAAGTCGAACGGCGGGCGGTTGGTTTCCGCCAGGGCCGAGATCAGGAACAGGAACATCATTGGGAAATGAGGGATGAAATACCAGTTCAGCAGGCCATAGTTGCCATCTTGAGCGTGCACAATCGCGGTCAGGTTCATCGAGCCCGTGGAAATCACCACGCCGATGATGATCAGGCCAATCGATACCTCGTAGGAAA
>Ga0316204_10007220_pt1 | contig 16463 bp, 14 predicted proteins | sample 6monrhotite_MG_2_FD_205661 | JGI IMG/M metagenome (GOLD analysis project Ga0316204, IMG submission 205661) | Microbial mat bacterial communities from mineral coupon in-situ incubated in ocean water Damariscotta River, Maine, United States -... | ecosystem: Environmental > Aquatic > Marine >... | reverse complement strand
TATATGTCTGTGCCTGCGACCTTGTATCCCAGCTCTGAAAAGGCGGTTAGGTAATCCCCACGCCCGCAACCGATATCCAGCAGCGAGCCGTTAGGCGGCAGAAAAGAACTTGCCAGCCATTTTGCAAGTTGCGCCGGGTAGGGGCCTTGGGCAGCGCGCGCTTCGCTATAGGTCAGGTTGAGATAGGCTGCATCTTCCATGACAGAGGATGGCATTTCATCGCCGTTTCCCTGTCCCCAGTCCCAGGTTTCCGAATTGAAGGCTTTGTCGTCTATATAGACGTGCGCTGTTGGTTTGCCCAAATACAGTTTGTGATAGCAAACACCCCAGGCGGCCATTTGGCCTTCGGTGACGTCGCGCCAGTCGATATCGGTGGTCGATCCCCGGGCCGTGTATAGAAGTATAGTATGCCCAGCCTTGTGCAGGCGATTGACGTAGGCGATCCGGTCCGGGAAGGGTTGGGCGTCTTCGTATGCGCCTTCCGTGTTGGTGCACAGCGTCCCGTCAATATCAAAGCAATAGGTTTTCATGTCCGGTGCGCTCAAATTATTATGTTACAGCCAATAACGGAGTTTTCCGGCGATTTCCTTTTCTTTGGCCGTAATGCGTTTTGTACCATCACCCAGAACAATCGGGATTTTACGAATTTGCGAGACCATTAGTTCCAACCCACTGCCTTCAAGCGAGGCGGCCTGGTCGGACCCGTACATGGACCGGTCGAGCGTGATGTGACGTTCGATGACCGTTGCGCCCAGCGTCGCGGCGATGACCGAAGGCGACACGGACGGCTCATGGCCGCTGTACCCGACGGGGCAGTTGTAGCGTTTGCGCAGGTCATGCATGGCAAGAAGATTGAGGCCGCTTTCGGGCGCCGGATATTCTGATACCGTGTGCATTAATGTGAACGGGCAGTTGTGTTTTTTGAAAACTTCAACGGCCCGGTCCGATTCCTCGTAGGTGCACATGCCAAGGGAAATAAAGGTATGTTTCCCTTCGGCGGCGACGGCTTCCAGAAGCTCCAGATGGATCGCCATGGCAGAAGCGATTTTGTTATACTTGCTATCGTATTGACGCAGAAATTCCTGACTTGGAATATCCCAGGCGGATGCAAACCAGTCGATTCCAACCTGTTTGCAATAGGCGTCAATTTCATCGTATTCGGTCTGACCGAATTCAAGCCCTTCCTTTTGTTCCCGTTGTGTCGTTCCCCAAGGGCTTTCGCGGGGGGCATCGAGCACGTCGGTCGGATAGACGATGTCGATCGTTCGTTTTTGAAATTTCACCGCGTCACAACCGGCATGTTTGGCCATATCGATCAGCTGTCTGGTGATTGCCATATCACCATTATGATTGATGCCGATTTCACCGATAATGAAAACATGACGTGGAATATCGCTGGCGCGAAGATGGGGGAAATCGTTTGTCATTTGTCGTGTTAACGCCCTTCGTTAGATCTTCAGTGTCACGAAACCAGCAAATTTTCCCGTGCCGCACGGAATGCTGTCGTTATGTACCGGTCGGCTGAAACAGCGAACACGACATTGTATCCCTTAGACGGGATTCAATTAACTTTTAGTGAAAGAAAAGTAGCGTCAACCGAATGGGCAAAAAGAACCATGTTCCCTTTGCTGCGAAAGGAAAGTTTTGCGCTCAGGCGTGTCGTCCCGGATCAGACTTCAACGTTTACGACCTGCCCAGTTACCTGAGCATTGCTGAACGTGTTCGAAGCGTCAGAGGGGGCGACAGCGGAAGCATCAGACGAGTTTTCAGACTTGCTGGCTTCCTGCTTCTTTTCATCGGCAACAGGCTCAGCGACTAACTCTCTGATTTCTCGGTTTTTGTCCACAGCAACGCGCGCCAACAACGATGTTACGTTGACGAGACTGCTTGGTGCATTTCCTTTTATGTCCATCATTCTGATGTACCAACATTTCTATTCTAAAAAAAGCAAAACGAAATCTACTTCACGGTGAATGTACCACAACAACAGAGGGCGCGGCAACTTTTTTTTAATAATTAACGAAAAAAGTCAGATTGTTCTGGATCTAGCGTGATCAGGGGCCCCAGATTCCATATGTTGTTATGGCATTGTACTGTTTGAAGAGAGGGTTGAACAGGCGGAACAGCCCTTAATTCGGTAAAAACCCATGGGGAGGCAGTCGATCATCCGGCGGAGCTGAAGGGTGGGTGATGGTTGACGTTAGTCCGCGAGATATACGGACATTGATGTCAATCAGGGCGTCCAGCTTTGCTGCATTTGGCGTTGTTAGCGCGCTGATTGTGCGTCGATCAACAAAAATGCTGAGATCCAGCAAGTTCGTCCGGATGGCGGCAGGCACGCCGTCGCCGTTATCTGCCAGGGCTGACTGAATGAATGTCCACAGGCGCTGGTTGAATTTCAAGGAGTCGGCATAGCCTTGAAACGCGGTGATGTCTTCCTGGGCAATCTTGAGCATGCTGATAGCCTGGGCGAAAGCCTCTTGTTCCATATATCGGGGGGGCATCGCGGAGTGTTGTGCTCGCTGATAGGCCTGAAGCGCTTTTTTGTACGTCATGATGCGCTACTTCGGTGTCAAAATACTGGTTAGTGCGGTGTCGCTCAGCAATATATTGATCCCTGACAGAGTAAGGTCGTGGCGGGTCTGTGTTGCCAAAGTCAAAGCTGATTCCGCGTCCAGGTTGACACCTGTCAACCTGACCGCACCCTCCTCCAGCAATGAGATAAGTGAATCCGTATAGCTGAGGCGGGTATCGAAAACGATATCGTTTGCAGTGAAACTTGCTTTGGTTGCCTGCAGGGTCGTTAATGCGGCGTCAAGTTCTACAATGACCGCGTCCAATCCTGCCTCGGTGGCGAAGCTGTTGGCGGCGTTAACTTCACTGATGCCAAGTCCGTTTGCGTCTGATGCGATACCTGAAATACTGATGGAAGACGTGCCACCTTCGCTGAATGTCACTTCTAAAGTGTCCGGATTATGCGAAATAAGGTTGGTTCCGTGGTAGGTCGCCTCGCCGGCCAATGTATTAATTCTCTGGCGCAAGACATCGTGTTGGCTTTCCGCCGTTTCAATCGCCGTTGCCGATGCAACCAGGCCGTTGGTCGAGGTTGCGAGGCCCAGGTCCGTGGCAAGCGAATTCACGTTATTGGTGATCACGATGTCATTACCGTCAGCGGCAGAAATGCTCAGTGCATTTCCATCGGAAACAGTCGCCGTCAGTCCGGTGATGGCATCGATCTGTGCGGCCAGGAGTGTGAAGGTCTCGCTGGTGTTATTGGTAATCGTCGTCGTTGTTCCGTTGTAGGTGATGTCGAAGCTGTCATTGTCTGCGGCACCTGCAACAGTGCCGGTGATGATTGCCGCTGCGTTGGAGACAACGTCACCGACAGCGGTTGTCGAAACGGTTGCTGCCCGTGCTGTCAGGGCCTGTGATTTGAGTTGATTGACGACATTGATGATCGAATTAAGGGCGCTGACGGTGCCGCCCGAGATGGTTGCTGCCTCGGTAATTTTTTCCTTGATAGACAGCAATTGGGTGGCGCGATTGGAAAGGCCGCTGGCATCAAAGAACGCGGCAACCCCTTCAGTAGGGCTTAAAATGCGCCTTCCAGACTGGATGCGATCCGCAGAAACCTTCAGCGTTTTTTGCGCCTGCGCCAACGCGAGCAGGGTCGTTTGGGTCGATGTGCGGAGAAAAATTTCCGCCATGCGTCAGTACTCCTGATCGGCGCTGCGACGATCTATTTTCAATTGATTCAACGGCATATGGCGCAAAGTTTACTGTTTGTTAACTAATTTGACAAGGCGTCACAGAATCAACGCACTAAAATTGTGCGGCCAGACCCCCATCAAAAACCCTGTTACCTGGTATCAATATATTGATATAGTCGCGGCTATGAATCGCAATGAACGTCGCCGGCTGGCCAAGCAAAACAACAAACTAAATAAAAAATCGGCGGCGGATGGCGAGGCTCAGCTATCGGCGGAACTCATAAACCTGCTGGAAAAAGCTATACAATGCCAGCAAAGCGGTCAGTTCGACGAGGCAGAATCCCTTTATCGGCATGTCTTGCGCTATGATCCGGCCAACACCTTCGCCAATCATTTGCTGGGTGTCACCTTGCATCAAAAAGGTGATCCACAGGGGGCCATCGAGCTTATCAGAAAAGCCCTTGAGAAAGACCCGGACAATCAGGGAATGCTTGCCAATCTTGGCAATGCGCAAATGGCGGCGGGGCATATTCTTGATGCCGAACAGACGCTGCTGCATTTACTGAACTCGCATCCGAACCATGCGGGCGCCTTGGCCGGTCTGGGAAATATATATCTTGGCAGTGGTCGGTATGAATTGGCGGATGAAGCCTATGCCAAAGCATTGGAAGCCAATCCCGGTGATTTTGTGACACTGGGAAATCAGGGCATAGCATTGCAATATCAGGAAAAAAACGAAGAGGCCAAGGATTGTTACCGTCGGGCTCTGGAGCTACAGCCCGAGTATGTTGGAGTCCTGAAGAACCTGGCGAACGCGTTGATGTGTGAAGGCGCGTTGCAAGACGCTGCCGACGTTTATGATCGGGCCATCACCCTGAAACCCGATGATACAGGGCTTCGGGTCAGGCGGGCGATGATCCTGCCGGTAATTCCGTCTTCGGCCTATGAAATAGACCAATTCCGGACGACGTTGATGGAAAATCTCGAGGTGCTGATTACCAGCGGCGGCCACCTGCAGGAACCGTCCAAGGAAGCCGGTGTCACCGGCTTCTACCTGGCCTATCACGCCCGCAATGACGTGCCCGTCGTGCAAAAAATTTCCAAAATGTATGGCACGCTTTGCCCGCGCCTGACCTGGTCGTCCGATCACGCCTCATCGTCAGGCGGAAAGTTGCGCATTGGGTTCCTGTCGCATCATTTCCACAATCACACCATCGGAAAACTGAATCGGGGGTTCATTGAGCATTTGGATCGCAACCGCTTCGAAGTGGTGGTTATGCGGACCGGCGCGACTTCCGACAAAGTATCAGACATCATCGAAACCGCCGCCGATCGGACCATTCATCTACCTGAAAGTCTGGACACGGCGCAGCGTATGGTTGCCGACGAGAAACTGGACCTGCTGTTCTTCCCTGACACGGGCATGGACGCCTTTACGTATTTCCTGGCCTATGCCCGCTTGGCCCCGGTTCAGGCCACCAGTTGGGGGCACCCGGTGACCACCGGCATCACCAATATGGATTATTTCATTTCGTCACGTGATCTGGAAACAGAAGCGGGTGACCAGCATTACACGGAAAAGCTGGTTCGCCTGAAAACGCCGCCGACCTATTATTACCGCCCGGAAAAGCCCGAAAAAACGTTGGGCAGGGCCGACTTCGACTTACCCGAAGACGCCAATTTGTATCTGTGCCCACAAACCCTGTTCAAGTTCCATCCCGACTACGACGTCGTTTTGGGCAACATTCTAAAAGCCGACCCGAATGGCAGAATCGTTATCATTTGCGGGCGTTATGCCAACAAACAAAGACTTCTGTGCGACCGGTTTGCCAAGGCCTTCCCCGACCAGTTCGACAGGCTTTTGTTTGTGCCCCGCATGCCGCTGGAAAGATTTCTGCAATTGATCCTTAACACCGATGTGATGTTGGACCCGATGTTCTTTGGTGGCGGCAATACCTCGGCCGAGGCCGTCGCCATGGGAATGCCAATCGTTACAGTCGCCGGTGATTATCTGCGCGACCGGGTAACGTACGCCTATTACAGGGCTATGGGTTTTGATGACCTGATCGCCAGCGATGCGGAAGATTATGTAAAAAAGGCCGTTCGTCTGGCGACAGACAAAACCTGGCATACAGAAATGACGGACAAGCTGAACCTGTTATCAAGTGCAATGTTTGAAAACATGGAAACCGTCCGGGAACTGGAACAGTTCTTTATCGCCGCCATCGAGGCCCGGCGAAACAATTTGCCCCCGATTAACTGGGCTCCCTGAAAGGAAGACACCATGGATAACGATATGTTCGAAAAAGGCCTGGCCAAACGCAAAGCCGTTCTGGGGGCTGAATACGTAGAAAAAAACCTGGCAGCGGCGGATGATTTTACCCGTCCTTTTCAGGAAGCCATGACCGCCTGGTGCTGGGGTTTTGGCTGGGGGGACGACGTTATTGATCCCAAGACCCGCTCGATGATGAATTTGGCGATGATCGGCGCCCTTGGCAAAATGCATGAATGGGAAATTCATTGCCGCGGCGCGATTGACAACGGTGTCACTCACGATGAATTGCGCGCCATTATCCACGTCGTCGCTATTTATTGCGGGGTGCCGCAATCACTGGAATGTTTCCGCGTCGCCAGAAAAGTGCTTGAAGAACGCGACATGATCTAGTTTCAATATTGCGATTTGCCGACGATGGGCATAGCGTCGTTTCGAACTGTACGGATCGGCAGTTATTCAGGGAGGCACAATGTTCACAAAGCGTATGAATCGCCTGCGGCAAAGGCTCGGCGAGGCTGGTATTGATGTTGCGGTGATCACCGATGACGACAGTGTCTATTACTTCACAGGTTATTACGATTACCTGCATATGGAATTTGGTCGCCCGACGTTCCTGATTGTCCCTGCCGACGGTAAAAGCACGCTTGTTACGCCGGCCATGGAATTGGACATGGCTGAAGCCGCAGCAACGGTCGATTGCATAGAAATCTGGAATGACGGCAAAGGGGATGAATGGCGCGAAGTGTTGCCAGAAGCCCTCAAGGGACCGGGCCGCATCGGCATTGAGCCAGACCTTATGCCGCCCGTCGTTCGTAATTTCATAGACACCATCGTTGACGGTCAAAGGCTGTGCGATGTTATGCCCGTCATCGCCAAGATGCGCATGATCAAGTCTGAGGAGGAATTGAACCTGGCGCGCCACGCGGGTCAGGTCGGTATGGCGATGATGGATGCTGCCAGGGAAACCATTGGCGACGGCGTACACGAATATGAAGTGGCGCTGGCAACCTCGGTGGCCGGGACCAAAAAGGCCGCCCAATTGCTGGATGCCCATTACGCCGATTCCCGAATGTCCCCAAACACGCATTTTTTGCAAATCATGGCTTCTGGAAAAAATACAACAATGCCCCATCACCGGGCGACGACGCGCTTGATGCAACGGGGCGAACCGGTTTTCATGTGTTTTTGCGGGATGACCAATTTTCATCGCTTCAAGCTTGGGTTTGATCGTACCTTCTGGATCGGTGAAGTCGGAAGTGAATTGGAAAGCACTGTGTATCAGGTGGCCGTTGACAGTCAGGCGGCGGCCCTTGCGGTGCTCAAACCCGGTGCTCTGGCCGAAGATGTTCACGCGGCCTATGCCGATGTCATTCAAAATGCAGGGTACGAATATCCTTTCCGCTGTGGTCGGGCGACGGGGTTCAGTTTCCTTGAAACGCCGCAACTGGTCTTTGGCGATAAAACGGTTCTGGAACCGGGCATGGTGTTCGCTGTTGACGGTTCTGTCAGCGTGGCAAATACGTTTCGGGCCCAGGTGGGTGACAGTTTTATCGTGACCGAAGACGGATACGAGCAATTGACCTCGCATCCGAAGGCTCTTGAGGATGTTATCCTGTAACGATTATTCCTAAACCTTAGTCCTATACGGCCCAAACCGGCATTTCGGTTGATTGTCGGTATCGGGTGTCCATGCTTCGCTGTCGGTATCGAAACAAAACCGGCTGACACCATCATGGACTTTCATTTGCATTCTGATCCGGCCCGGGTGGCCGCTGAGCCACCGGCCAAAGAAACCTTGATCTGGGATTTGCCGCTCAGGCTCTTCCATTGGTCCATGGTCTGTGTTGTCTCCGTTGCGGCCCTTACAGGCTTCCTCGAGCTGACCGGTTGGTTGGATGTTCATACGATCGCTGGTTACGCGTTGGCGGCACTTCTGGCCTTCCGTTTGATTTGGGGATTTTTCGGCGGCCACTTCAGCAGGTTCAGGACATTTCCGTTATCTCGAGATGGTGTGATCAAGCATCTGGGCCAGGTCATCGCCAAGAAATCACCCGCGCACATGGGCCATAACCCGACCGGGGCACTAATGATCGTTGTTTTGTTGCTTGGCCTGATTGCGCTGGTGCTTACCGGCCTGGTCACCCTTGGCGGGCAGGAAAAACTTGGGCCCCTGGCTTTCATAACGTCATACAAGATCGGTCACTTTGCAAAGGAACTCCACGAAATTGCCGCCTTTGCCGTCGTCGGGGCCATCTTCGTTCATTTACTGGGTGTCTTCATTGAAACCTGGGTGTTCAAGCATCGGGTCATTCAGGCCATGGTCACCGGAAAAAAGGCCACGGTCGGAAAATGGCTGATTCCGAAACATCGCAATGCTTCGCTACGTAGGGTGATCTTGTCCTTATGTGTCCCCGCCGCGTTGATTATGGGCGGCACGGTGCTGGCAAACAAAACCCCCGCCGGTTGGGCACCGCTTGAAATTCCTGCGGTTTATGCCAGCGAATGCGGCGATTGCCACAGTCCCTATCACCCCAGCCTGCGTAGCGCCGGGGCCTGGGCGGCGCTAATGACGGGGTTGCCGGATCATTTTGGCGAAGATGCCTCGTTGGGACAAAAAACCGCGAGTAACATCAGCACGTTCCTGCAAGCTAATTCTGCTACGACATTCGATACCAAAGTCGCCCGGCGTGTGGGCCGTAGTGATACGGCATCGTTGCGCATGACCGACACACGTTTTTGGAAAAAACAGCATGACGAAATAGACGATGCGGTATTTCGCATGCAGGGCGTCGGTTCAAAGGTGAACTGCAATTCCTGTCACAAAGACGCCATGTCTGGCCGCTTTGGTGACGCCAATATTCACGTTCCAACAGGAGACAAAAAATGAATATATCCAGGGTTCTGCTCGCCCGTTCCATGGTTGCCATCGCCATTGTGGCGACCCTGGCGTTGTTGCCAGGCCAGTCGGCATCGGCGGACCAACGCCAGCAAATTGTTGAAAAAACCACCAACGAGGCGAAAGCGCTGGATCCAAATTTTTCGGGGTTTTCGGCAGACCGAGGCAAGGCCTTGTTCTTGTCCAAACAGGCAACGGGAAAGCCCGACACGCCGTCGTGCACCTCCTGCCACTCAAGCAGCCCGTTGAATGTTGGCGAGACCCGGGCGGGCAAAAAAATAGCGCCCATGGCCTTGTCTAAAAGTCCCGAGCGTTACGGCGATCTTGAAAAAGTCGAAAAATGGTTTCGCCGTAATTGCAACAGCGTTCTGGGGCGGGCCTGCACGCCTGTCGAACAGGGCGATTACCTGACTTTCATGTTCTCTCAGTAAACTTGAATAAACAAAGGAAATAATCATGTTCAAAATTTTAAGGATGATATTGCCGGCCGCCGCCCTGATGGTGATGTTCGCAACGGCTGCAAAAGCTGACGAACGGTACAAGCCTGTTTTGGATGAAACAGTCGTCAAGGAATGCGGTGTTTGCCATATGGCGTTTCAGCCCCAGATGTTGCCTAAAAAATCATGGCAGAAAATCATGATAAATTTAGTCGATCATTTTGGCGAAGACGCTTCCCTTAATGCGAAGATGACGAATTCAATTGAAAAGTATTACGTGAAAAACGCGGCCAATTCGGGATGGCGGGGTGGTAAATTCATGCGCGGGTTGACCGACGAGTCGGCTCCGCTGAGAATCACAGAAACCCCATACTGGGTCCGGGAGCATAATCACGAAGTGCCGAAAAGTGCCTGGAAAAACCCAAAAGTGAAAACCAAGGCAAATTGTGTGGCCTGTCACCGGGATGCCAGCAGGGGAAATTATGACGACGATTGAGGTCTTCTGAACCGCTTGTTGTTGCCGTCATCCACAGATACAATTCCGACCGGATGACAACGCGGGATAGAAAACCAAATGAAAAATAAACAGGCCTTCGAGGTCAGGTCTCTCGTTATTTCCTTTGTTGTGATCGCATTATGCCTCGTTTTCTTTGTATTGGATGTTGCAGCCGATATTTTTTATATCGATATCGCGGCCCTATGGATTGATCATACTATTGTTGAACTGATTACCACATTCACCCTGGCATTTGCCCTGATATTGATCGGTCGACAGATCAGGCAATTGCTGGGGGAACACCGTGATGCGCAGGCCTTCGTCAAGGTCGCTTCAGGCGAATTGCTGACGGTGATTTTTGCCAAATTTGACGACTGGAAATTAACAGCATCAGAACGCGACATCGCGTTGCTGTTGATCAAGGGTTTGTCGGTCCAGGAAATTGCGGATCTTCGCGATACCCGCCCGGGAACCGTGAAAAGCCAAGGTAGCGCGGTTTATTTGAAGGCCGGCGTTAAGGGGCGAAATGAGCTCGTCGCCTATTTTGTCGAAGATTTGCTGGGTGGGGATATCTTGGCTCCTGATCAACCCGCTGGCACCTGATCGACAGATGAAGGCCATACTTTAAGCTTTGTTTCAAAAGCGTCGTCAGGCGTCGTGTACCGGACTTGACCGGTGCGCGTCTGCAACGATAGTTTCCAAAGAGGCTATGCTGGTTGGTTTGGCCGAAAACTGGGGGCAAAAATGGTCGTCGTGCAATGACACGCTTTTCGGGATGGAATGTCCTTTGGAACGGTTTAACCGGCCAAAAAGGATGGGGCCGCCAATGGCGGGACCCCGAACCGAAATCATCCTATGACGTGGTGATTGTCGGCGGCGGGCTGCATGGCCTGGCCACAGCGTATTATCTGGCCAAAAACCACGGTGTTAAGAATATTGCGGTGGTTGAAAAGGGTTGGTTGGGCGGCGGCAACGCCGGGCGCAATACGACCATCGTGCGGTCCAACTATTTCATGCCCGGCAACCGTGAATTTTACGAACATTCTCTGAAGCTGTGGGAAGAGCTCAGCCATGACCTGAACTACAACGTGATGTTCAGCCAGCGCAGCCATGTGTCGCTGCTCCACAGTCCAGCCGCCGTTGACGCCGCCGCTCGGGCATACAACACCATGGTGTTGACCGGTACGGATGCGGAATTGTGGGGGCTGGATGAACTTAAAAAGAATGTACCGCACCTGAATTTTGGCCCCAATGTCCGCTTTCCGATCTTTGGTGCCGCCGTGCAAAAACGCGCCGGCACCGCCCGGCATGATGCCGTGGCCTGGGGTTTTGCGCGGGCCGCCGATCAGTTGGGCGTGGATATTCTGCAAAATTGCGAAGTTCTTGGCGTTACCCGCGACGGCGGCCATGTCACCGGCCTGGAAACGTCGCGTGGGGCCATCGCGGCGGGGAAAGTCGGCTTTGCTGTAGCTGGAAACACGTCGCGCCTGTGGGATATGGCGGGGCTTGGGACGCTGCCTATAGAATCGCACAAGTTACAGGCCTTTGTGACAGAGCCTGTGAAGCCGTTGCTTGACCAGGTCGTCGTATTTGGTGTCGGCGGGGCGCATTTCTATATTTCCCAGTCCGACAAGGGCGGCATGGTATTTGGTGGTGATATCGACTGGTACAAATCCTATGCCCAGCGCGGTGCGCTGCCCATTGTTCAGGACGTGGCGGAATGTGCCACCGCAATTTTGCCCTGTCTAGGCCGGTTGCGCCTTCTCAGGCATTGGTCCGGGGTGATGGATATGTCCATGGATGGCTCGTTCTTCATATGTAAAACGCCTCTCGATAATTTGTATCTGAACGCCGGATGGAACTATGGCGGGTTTAAGGCCTCTCCGGGGTCGGGCTGGTACTTCGCCGATCTGATCGCCAACGATCGTCCGCTAAAGGAAATCGCCAATCACGATTTGAAACGGTTTGAGCGGGGCATCAATATAGATGAACGTGGCGCGGGTCCTGACCCCAAGTTGCACGGATGAGGAACCTGTAGATGATCCGTATTCCCTGTCCATTTTGCGGCGAACGCGACCACAGTGAATTCACCTATGGCGGTGATGGCACGATCACCTACCCGGCGTTGGACGCCCCGGCGGAAGATTGGCTCGATGCGGTGTTTCAGCGCGAAAACATTCGCGGCGTGCAAATCGAAAGCTGGCATCATGTGAATGGCTGCCGCATGTGGTTGCTGGTTGAACGCGATACGCTGAGCCATGAAATTCATTCCGTACGGGCTGCCCACAGCGGTATGGCAAAAGTGCTGGAGGCCGACACATGAGCGCCCGACGCCTGTCATCGGGAGGACGCATTGACCGCACCAAATCCCTTCAGTTCAATTGGGATGGCGGCAAGCTTGACGGGCACCCAGGCGACACCCTGGCATCGGCATTGTTGGCCAATGGCAAACGCGTTATCGGCCGCAGTTTCAAGTATCACCGCCCGCGCGGTATTATGGCGGCGGGGGTTGAGGAATCCGGCGCCATCGTGACCATCGGTGAAGGTGGGCGCAGGGACCCCAATGTCAAGGCGAGCACCCAGGAATTATATGAGGGCCTTTCGGCTTTCGGTCAGAACGCCTGGCCGAACGTGCGGTTTGATCTCGGCGCCGTAACGGGGCTGTTCAGTCGGTTCTTTGCTGCCGGTTTTTATTACAAGACCTTCATGGGCGCGCCGATGTTCGAATGGGGCAGAGGCACCGGGATGTGGATGCGTTATGAAAAACTGATCCGTCGCGCCGCTGGCATGGGGTCGGCTTCGCGCGTTGCGGACCCGGACAATTACGAACACGCCAACACATTTTGTGATGTGCTGATCGTCGGGTCCGGGCCTGCCGGGCTGTCGGCGGCTCTTCAAGCCGCCCATTCGGGGTTGGATGTGATCCTGGTCGAACAGGACTTTGAACTGGGGGGTGATTTACTCAACCAGGGGACCGCCGATGCGGACCTGAAGCGGACAGACATGATCGCCTCGATCGTTTCGGCAGGGGTGCGCGTCATGACCCGGACAACGGCTTTCGGGCTGTATGATCACGGGGTTGCGGGATTGTTGGAGCGGGTGACGGATCACCAGACGGCCCCCGATCCGCACGCGCCGCGCCAACGGTTCTGGATCGTACGTACCAAGCGCACGATCCTCGCCACCGGCGCACTGGAACGGCATATAGCCTTTGGCAACAATGACCGCCCCGGCATCATGACGGCAGCGGCGGCGCGAACGTATCTCAACCGATATGGCGTGTTGCCCGGCGAAAAAATCATCGTCGCGACCAACAATGATTCGGCCTACGGCCCGGCCCTTGATCTGGCGGCGGCGGGAGCGACGGTCAGTTTGCTGGATGCCCGGCCCGTATTGCCGGACGAACTTGCAAAAAGGGCAGGGGCAGCCGGTATTGCACTTCAGTCAGGCACCACGCCGCTGAATGCGATGGGTTCAGGCGGTGTGGACGGGCTGGCGACCGCACGGCGGGATGGTTCGGGTTGGAAGCTGGGTGGGGCGGAAAAATGTGACCTTTTGCTGGTTTCCGGTGGCTGGTCGCCAGTGGTCAACCTGTTGTCGCACACCGGAATCAAGCCGGTCTGGAATGTAGAAAATGCCTGTTTCATCCCTGCCGCCAATGACGGGCCGGTGCATATGGCGGGATCTGCGGCGGGTATCTGGGATACCGGCAATTGCGAAATTTCCGGTCTTGCCGCGGCTTCGGCGGTGGCAAAAGCCCTTGGGAAGTCGGCCCCTGAAACGGTTATGCCGCCGCCCGGCGGCTGGGATATGGCGATTTCGCCGCTTTATGAAGTCAGGGTGCCGGGCAAAAAATTGAAAAGCTTCGTCGATCCTCAGCATGATGTGACGGCCGAAGATGTGCGCCTGGCTCACCGCGAGGGCTTCGTATCGGTGGAACACTTGAAACGTTATACGACGTTGGGCATGGCGACCGACCAGGGCAAGATGGGCAATATTATTGGCATGGCGCTGATGGCCGAGGCGCTGGGCAGGGAAATCCCGGATATCGGCACGACGACATTCCGTCCCCCATACACGCCGATCAGCATTGGATCGCTTAGCGGTCGGGCCGTCGGCAGCCATTTCAGGCCCCTGCGACGCACGCCCCTGCACGCCTGGAACCTGGCCAATGGCGGCACCATGACGGACGCCGGATTGTGGCAGCGGCCCTGGTACTTCGCGCGCGACGAGGAAACGATCAAGGAAGCCTATATCCGCGAAGCCGCCACCGTGCGCGCGTCCGTCGGGCTGTGCGATGTGACGTCCCTTGGAAAAATTGCCATACAGGGGCCGGACGCCACGGAATTCCTGAACCGCATCTACACCAACCCGTTCGCCAAACTGCCCATCGGCAAGGCCCGTTACGGCATCATGTTGCGAGACGACGGCATTGTCATGGACGACGGCACAACCTGGCGTCTGGCCGATACCGATTATTTCATGACCACGACCACGGCGCACGCGGGCAAGGTCATGGTTTGGCTGGAAGAACTTCTGCAATTGCGCTGGCCCGATCTCAAGGTCCATGTAACGTCTGTTTCCGAACAATGGGCGGGCTGCGCTGTGGCGGGGCCCAAGTCCCGCGCCGTTCTGGAAGCCTGCCTTGCTGATCCCGCCGCCGTTTCAAACGATGCCTGCCCCTTTATGGGGGTCATCGAGGCCAAGTTGAAAGATGGCGCGCCGTGTCGCATTGCGCGGATCAGCTTTTCGGGCGAAATGGCTTTTGAAGTCTATGTGCCCAGCGATTATGCGCCCGGCATGATGGATCTGTTGTGGGGTACGGCTGAACCCATGGGCGGTTGCCTGTACGGGCTCGAGGCGCTGGGCGCGTTGCGCATCGAAAAAGGTCACGTCACGGGGGCGGAACTGGATGGTCGTGTGACCATCGATGATGCTGGGCTTGGTAAAATGGCGTCCGACAAAAAAACATACATCGGTGATGCCTTGCGTAAACGCCCCGCATTGATGGCAAAAGATAGACCCCGACTGGTCGGGATATTCCCGAAAAACCGGGACCAGACCTTTAACGCGGGTGCAATTCTGTGCAAACAGGATGCGGTATCGGGGTTTGGCGAAGGCTGGATTACGGGCGTCACTTATTCTCCGGTGTTTGGCCACTGGATCGGAATCGGGTTTATGTCCGGCGGTGCTGAAAGCTGGACCGGGCAAACCGTTATTGCCGCCGACCCGGTGCGGAAGGGCAATATCGAAGTCGAAATTGTCTCACCGCATATGTATGACCCCAGCGGGGAGAAAATGTATGGCTGAGCGCATATCTGCTCTGGCGGGGCATGTTAACCCGGGTCGTTTCGGCACCGTGGGCGAAGTCGGGGTAACCTTGTGCGAGGTACCGAGCCTTGAACTCGTTCAGGTCGCTGCTTGGCCCGATACATTGGCGACGGTGGGGGCTAAAATCGTCGACGCGGTTGACATCATCGAAGCACCAGGGCCAGGGCGGGCCACGGTCGGCAAGGGGTGTGCTGTATTGCGTATCGAGCCGTTAAAGTTTTGGCTGCTGGGTGCCAGCGGGCCGCAACTTGGTGTCGATGAGGGGGCGGTCCTTGATCTGTCTCATTCGCGTACGCATGTGCGGATTTCCGGGCCACACGCGGCGACTTTGCTTAATCGACACCTGCCGCTGGATTTACGCGATATGTCGTTCCCGGTGGGATCGGTGGCATCGACGGCATTTGATCATGTGGGGGTGACGTTGTGGCGGTCCGAGGACAGTTTTGATGTGTTCCTGCCGCGCGGATTCGCATTGTCCTTGTGGCAAGTCCTGTTGCTGGGGGCGGCGCAGTTTGGGTGTCAGGTTACGGGTTAATCATCTGGCACCTCGGTTTGCGACGCTCCGGGGACAGTCGTTGACGCCATGAGGACATAACACTACGATCAAAGTGTTGAAATAATTCAGTTCAACTGAGAAATGTGGTTGGCTTTTTGCAGGGCTTTGGTTTTTTGCTCTTGGTCGGCTACCGTTTCGACATACGACGATAAAATTAGTCTTTATAATTGTAACAGGGAACGTGTTTCCGGGGTCGCGTCTTTAACAAAGACCAAACATAAAATAAATTCGCTAACCCGTATCCAAGACAAGTTTTCCGAAAAACCCAGGGAGGGGTGTCATGTCTAAGACCAAGATGGACCATGAAAACAGTGGTTATGAACACGCGGATATTCCGGAACTCAAAAATCAACTTCTGACAGGCAAGCTCGATCGTCGCGAATTTTTGCGCACGACCACTTTGCTTGGCCTTTCGGCAACCGCCGCTTATTCGTTTGCCAATCTTCTTGAAGGTCCGCAAATCATAAAAAGCGCCGAAGCTGCTGGAAAAAAGGGCGGTACGCTTCGTTGCGCCATGCAGGTTCAGGACATGTCCGATCCGGCTGTATATGACTGGGTCGAAAAGTCCAATGTGACGCGGCAGATGTGTGAATATCTGACAATCACCGGGGCCGATAACGTAACGCGCCCCATGCTGGCCGAAAAATGGGTGCCGTCTGATGATTTGAAGACATGGACGTTTCACATCCGTAAAGGCGTCATGTTCGGAAATGGCGATGAACTGACCGCTGATGACGTTATTTTCAACATCCAGCGCTGGCT
>Ga0316204_10007219_pt1 | contig 16463 bp, 17 predicted proteins | sample 6monrhotite_MG_2_FD_205661 | JGI IMG/M metagenome (GOLD analysis project Ga0316204, IMG submission 205661) | Microbial mat bacterial communities from mineral coupon in-situ incubated in ocean water Damariscotta River, Maine, United States -... | ecosystem: Environmental > Aquatic > Marine >... | reverse complement strand
AAGTAAGCCAAAGGGCGAATGCTATTCTTAATGCTATGTCTCGACAAAACGGTTCAGCCGGAGCTATGCCGCCAGCCGGAAGATTACCACAAAACACCATTAATCAATTGGAAGCATGGATTGATAATGGGTCACCAGAGAACTAATAAATAAAATCTAACTATTAAAACTAAGAAATGAAAAAAAATAAAACCCTGTTTTTGGTACTGATACTATTAGCAATTAATGTATTTGTTTATAGCCTACAGGCACAAGAAAGATATATTGATAAATCTGGGTATCTAAAATTTGAAGCCTCTGAAAAACTCTTTGAACCTGTTGAAGCCATAAATGATGTTGTTACCGCCGTTTTAAATGCGGATAATGGTGAATTTGCCTCTCTAGCGCTCGTTACGGGATTTCGTTTTAAGAACTCCCTTATGGAAGAGCATTTTAATGAAAACTATATAGAATCTGAAACCTACCCTAAAGCAATATTCAAAGGTAAGTTACTTGGTTTTGATCTTTCAAGTTTGTCGAATACTCCAAAGGAATTTGAAGTTGATGGGAAATTAGAATTGCATGGAAAAGAAAAGCAGGTCAAAACGGTAGTTAGCTTACATCAATTGGATGGCGCCATAGTCATGAAGGGCAGCTTCGCAGTTGCCCCTTCAGACTTTGATATTGAGATTCCATCAATAGTAAAAAATAAAATTGCCAAACAAGTAAATGTCTTTCTCAATTTTAATTTAAAGCCATGAATAAAAAAAGAATTCTATCTATTGTATTGACTCTTTTTGGCTTAGGGATAATAGGCAGTTTAATAGTATATAAAAAGGTAATAAACCCTGCACATAGAGAAATAGCTAAAGAAGTTACTGATTTTACTATTGATGTAGATGATTTGCAATTCCATTTTCTGAATAACCCAGAAGAGGCTACTCTAAAATATGTGGATAAGGTTATTGAAACCTATGGAACCGTAACTGAAGTAGGTTCAGATCTAGTAGTATTTGAAGAGAAGGTACAAGCAAATTTTCTTGAAACGAACGATCAGAATATTGCTGTCGGGGATAATATAAGAATCAAGGGAAGATGTGTCGGTTTTGATGAATTTCTTCTATTGGTAAAAATAGACCAAGTAACAACCATTAAAATAAACTAATGAAAACAAAGATATTTTTAAACGTAGTTCTTTTCGCAATGTGTCTCACAAACGCACAAGAAGATTTACTGGCAGAATTTGACTCCATACAACCTAGTACTTATAAAAGCGCAGCATTTAAAGGGCTAAAGATTGTAAATTTTGAATCCACAAAAATGATTTCAAAAGGAGAGTTATATTTCATAGTATCGCATCGTTTTGGTTCTGTAAAGACCGGTTTTGAAGATTTTTTCGGACTGGATCAAGCAGTGACGCGATTAAACTTTTTATATGGAATAACTGATGGAATTAATATCGGAATTTCAAGAAGCTCTTTCCAGAAAATTTATGAATCCTCACTAAAGTTAAGATTGTTAAGAGAGAAAAAAGGTGGTTTTCCATTTACAATTGTGAGTTCAAACAATATTCTTGTAAATACAGCTTTGGATAAGCAATTTTTACCTGGTTTGGAATTTGATAACCGATTGGGCTATACTACGCAACTATTGATTTCAAAAAAGTTCAATAAGAACTTTTCGCTTCAATTAATGCCAACTTTTTTTCATGATAATTATGTCGCTATCGATGAGCAAGAGAACTCACAATATGTACTTGGTTTTGGAGGAAGACATAAATTGACGAAACGCTTTTCACTCAACTTTGATTATGGGTTGCATTTGAACAGAGCTTCAAATTCTCCCTTTGTAAATCCACTTTCTATTGGTGTTGATATTGAAACCGGTGGACATGTTTTTCAGTTACATTTTACCAATGCCCAACCAATGAACACCAATGGCTTTCTAGGACAGGGAACAGGAGATTGGGGCAATGGTGATTTTTTCTTCGGATTCAATCTTTCAAGAGTATTTAATTAATAATAAGAAAATGAAAACACAATTAGCAAGAATACAAGTTCAAAACAGCTTCTGCACGAACTGCAAGAATTCAATAAAGTCAAGATTGTCAGAGATAGAGTCCATTTCAAATATTCAACTTTATGTAAGAGACTCTCTAGTTGTTTTTAATTTTTTAAGAGCAAATGAGCTATCTGATGTATTAAATGTTCTTTCAGAAATTGGTTATCCAGAAATCGGGGAACGACATAGTACCACCAATAAGATAATATCAAAAATATGTTTGTGTTAATTTGTTTTAGGTAGTTTGAAGAAAGACCTCTCTAGGGGGAGGTCTTTTAAAACAGTTACGACTGCGAACAATCAACAATTTTTATTCCCTTTTAAATGCAAATATTCCCTTTCACACAAGTTTAATCTTTAAAGAGGCCTATACAGCGGTTTCTTTGACACCATTAATAAATCATAAAAAACAAAAAAATGAAAAAATTATTTTTATTAGCTACTATTACTTTTTTAGTTTTCAGCTGCAGTTCTGATGATAACGGTTATGGCAATGAGCCGGATCAAGACCAAGACCAAAATGATGATCAAAACGCCGGAGGAGATGACGACGACGATTCAGTAACTGTTGAAAATACAGTTAGATTGGCCGCAGATGGCACTTTTGGATCAGTTTTGACTAACTCTGAAGGCTTTACCCTATACTTTTTTGCTCCAGATAGTAAGGGAGACGCCAATTGCCTAGATGGCTGCGCTGCAGTCTGGCCTGCATTCAACACGAGCGAGTTGACTCTAGATGCAGGTCTTGAGACCACTGATTTTGGTTCTATTACCAGAACTGATGGTCAAGAACAAACAACCTACAAAGGATGGCCTTTATATACCTTTTCAAATGATGCAACACCGGGCGACATCAATGGAGACGGAGCAGGGGGTACTTGGTTTGTTGCCAAACCAGATTATTCTGTAATGTTTTCAAGGTCTCAATTGGTAGGAAGAGATTCAGATGGTAATGAAACTAATCTTAATAGTTCTTTTGAACCTGGAGATGAAGAAACATTTTATATCACCGACGCAAACGGTAATACCCTATATCATTTCAGCAATGATGAAAACGGAACAAATAATTTTACTGCTGAAGATTTTTCAAATAACGGGGTTTGGCCTATTTTTCACACGGAGTTACAAAACGTACCAAGTATATTAAATATTGATGGCTTTGGAGTAATCAGCGTTTCTGGAGAGCCACAAATGACTTACAAGGGCTGGCCACTTTATAAGTTTAGCGGTGATGAGAACAGAGGCGATAATTTTGGCGTAGGTTTTCCAGTTGCGGGTGTTTGGCCAATTCTTAATCTTGAAACTGAAATTGCACCAGAGGCAGAGGCACAAGCTACAACAACGGTATATGAGGTAACAAATGAGGGAGCTTCGGCATATATTTTCTCAGGTGAGGGATTAACAAATGCCGCTAATCCTGATTTTACACTCAAGAGAGGTAATACCTATGAGTTTAATGTCAATACGCCTGGGCATCCATTTATAATTAAATCTGTTCAAAGTACTGGTACAGCAAATGCCTTTAATGAGGGTGTTACTAATAATGGCGCAGTAGCAGGGACCATATCGTTTACAGTTCCTGCGAATGCTCCAGATACGCTGTTTTATAACTGTGAGTTTCATGGCAGTATGACCGGTGTTTTTACAATTATTGATTAGTGTTCATTTACAAAAAGCCCTCAACTACAACTGAGGGCTTTTCTTTAATTTTAAATGACCGCGTTTCTATAAATTAATCTTAAAGTAGTAGTTTTAATTATTGTATTTGTAAGTAGACATGGTTAAAAATTCATCATTTTCTTATATGATTTTCTTTGTGTTTTCGGCCTTATTCTGTTTAGGCTGCCAAAGATTAACAAATGAAGACCTTAGTTCTATCGAACCAAAGAAACTCTACTCTACGGAAAATTTAATTTCTACTTTACAATCTAATACCGAATATGACAGCGAAGAAGTTATTGCTGTAACAGGAATTGTTCATGAAATTAATACAATCAATAAGAGAATAACTATTTTGCTTAAGGCAGATAAAGCTCAAGAACAATTTGTAATATGCGATATGAATTCTAGCCAAACTACTACCATAAAAACCATAAAAAAGGGAGATTCCATTTTAATAAAAGGTCTTTTAAAAGGAATATTAAAAGATGTCATCTTGTTAAATTGTGTAATCGTGAAGGACAAATAGAATGATAAGAATTTTAATTATTTTTTTTCTAACTGTCGGCACTATACCTCAAACAGATGAAGACAATGAAAAAGTGATTGCCCGACAAGGTAAGGTTTCATTTTTTTCATACACCTCCGTTGAAGATATAAAAGCCGAGAACAACCAAGTTCTTAGCGTTATTGACCTTGATAAGAAGGAAATCGCTGTTAGAATGCTCATGAACGCCTTTATATTTGAAAAAGCACTGATGAGAGAACATTTTAATGAAAGTTATTTAGAGACAGATATTTATCCTGAAGCAGTTTTTGAAGGTAAAATAATGGATTTTGATAGTACGATTGTTGGTGAACAGACTAGAATTGTCAAAGGTGTTTTTACAATGCACGGAAACTCCGAAGAATTGGAAATAAAAACGAAAATTTTAAAAGAAGCAGATAATTACATAGTTTCAGGTGTTTTTGAAACGCTCGTTAAAGATTATAACATAAATATTCCGCCACTACTTGCAGGTAATATAGCGAAGAGCATTTCAGTTGAATTTAGATTTGAATATGAGCCTTATGAAGATTAGAATTACGTTTTCCGTGATAATGGCGCTGGTGGTAATTAACAGTTCATTTTCTCAAGATTTGCTAGAAATTTTGGAGTCGGAAACTCCAAAAGAGACTCAGTTTATACCTGCTACTTTTAAAATGACCAGAATAGCTATTGGACACTCTACAGAGGTTAGGGCAAAGGGAGTACTGGAGGTTTTTGCTGCAAATCGGTTTTGGAACTTACCAGTTGATAGAACTCAAAGCTTTGTTGCGGATAGAATGAGTACCCGATTCGCCTTGGAGTATGCGGTTTCTGATGATTTGACTTTTGGAACCGGAGCAACAACCTTTGATGGTCTTTTTGATGCGCACCTTAAGTATAGGATACCTACAAAAAGCAATAGTAACGGGCTCCCTTTCAGGGTGACTTTATTGCAAAATTTTAGCTATAATAGCAGTGCCATAGCAAATCAAGACATTTCAGACGAATTCTCTGACAGAACGGCATTCACAACCCAATTATTACTGTCCAAAAAAGTGTCTAAAGACTTTTCATTTCAGCTTGCACCAACGTATATACATAGCACATTGGGATTACAAGAAAATGACCCAAATAACTTTTTCGCAATTGGTATTGGGGCACGTTATAAACTGGGTGGTCATTTGAGCTTGGTATCAGAATATTACCATACGTTCAATGAAATTGAATCTTTTGAAACCCATAGCCCATTTGCTATTGGAGCCAATTGGGAACTTGGCGATATACTGTTGCAATTTATGTTGACTAATGCGGTTAATATGGTCGAAGATAGGTTTATCACCCAGACCAGAAATAACTTTAATTTTCGGAATCCCAATTTAAATTTTGGTTTTAATGCTACCTATGTATTTCATTTTAAGAATAGACTTAAGGAAAAATAGGTCAGAAGATTCTTATTATAAATTTAAATTTTTGTAGACCATCTTCAACGGTAGTACTTTTACCAAATGTATGAATGGTATCATTTTGCCTTGTTGGTAATTGTTGGTTTTATGGTGGGGTTCATAAATACCATTGCAGGCGGCGCCTCTTTAATCTCTTTGCCGACACTAATATTTTTAGGTTTGCCTCCTGCTGTAGCCAATGGAACTAATAGGGTAGCTATTCTAGTTCAAACCGCAATGGCGACCGCAGGTTTTAAAAGTAAAGGCATCAGTACTTATCCATTTAATATTTATTTAGGTATTTCCGCCTTTTTAGGTTCAATCATTGGCGCTAGAATAGCTGTTGATGTTGATGGAGAGGCCTTTAACCGAATTCTGGCAATCGTAATGATTGCCGTGGTTTTGATTATAATCTTTAAACCAAAAATAAAACTAACTGATTTAGAAGAAAGGCTAACAGGTAAATATTTATGGCTTGGTATCATTGTTTTCTTTTTCTTCGGAATTTATGGGGGATTTATTAATGCAGGACTAGGTTTTTTGATGCTCTTATTTCTTCACTTTGTAAATAAAATGACCCTAGTTCGGGCAAACGCCACAAAAGTAGTTGTGGTCTTCATTTATATGCTATCTGCATTGGCTGTTTTTGCCTATAATGATAAAGTAGAATGGTTAATCGGTTTGGTTTTAGCAATTGGCAATGGAACAGGAGCTTGGGTTGCTAGTCGTTTTTCTGTGAAGAAAGGCGACGGATTTATAAAATCATTCCTCATTGTTATGGTTATAATCATGGCAATTAAGCTTTGGTTCTTTACATAGTTAAAGTTCAATTGTAAATTTGTATTTTTTCACAAATCAAAAGAAATATGCCAGGATTTGAATTTTTTGGGGAACAAGAAAAAGCTCAAGTACAAGATGTATTAGACAACGGTGTTTTAATGCGTTATGGTTTTGATGGCATGCGCAATGGACATTGGAAGGCCAAAGAACTAGAAAAGGCTTTAGCCAACCGTATGCAAACCAAATATGCCCAAGTTGTCAGTAGCGGAACTTCTGCCTTGACCGTGGCATTGGTAAGTGCAGGAGTTGGAGCAGGGGATGAGGTAATTATGCCTACATTTACTTTTGTTGCTAGCTTTGAATCTATTTTAGCTATTGGTGCCATTCCTATCCTTGTTGATGTTGATGATACATTGACCTTGAATCCTGAAGCGGTTGTAAAGGCGATAACTCCAAAAACTAAAGTTGTAATGCCTGTTCATATGTGCGGCTCTATGGCAGATTTAAATGCCTTGAAAGCTATTTGTAAACGATATGGCTTACTACTCTTAGAAGACGCCTGCCAAGCAATAGGAGGAAGTTATAAAGGAAGACCTTTGGGAAGTATTGGTGACTTAGGTTGTTTTTCTTTTGATTATGTGAAGACTATCACCTGTGGAGAGGGAGGAGGAATTATAACGAATAATGAAGCTTATTTCAAAAATGCAGATTATTATTCAGACCATGGGCATGACCATATTGGGAATGATAGAGGAGCGGAAACACATCCCTTTTTAGGATATAATTTTCGAATTTCAGAATTGAATGCAGCCGTAGGATGTGCGCAGATTGAACGATTGGATGAATTTTTATCTATTCAAAAAAACCATTATACTATTTTGCGTCAGGCATTAAGTGAAATCGCTGAAGTAACTTTTAGGCGCGTACCTGAAGGGGGTATTGAAAATCATTCTTTTTTAAACTTTTTTCTTCCTACAGAAGAGCTCACTCGAAAAACTCACAAAGCTCTTGGAGAAGGAGGTGTTGATGCTTGTTTTTATTGGTATGATAACAACTGGCACTATTATCGTAAATGGGAACATTTAATTCAGAAAAAATCTTTGGGGAAATTACCTAAGGACGTTATGGAAGGACTTCCAGATTATTCAAAAGCTAATTTTTCAGCTTCTGACCATTGGATTGGCAGAACTATCTCATGTTTGGTTAAATTGAGTTGGACGGAGGAGGAAGTAAATCAAAGGGCTCAAAAACTGAAGTCAATCATTAAGAAAGTGCTATGCCAGTAATACCTTTAGAAACTTGCTCGTAAAGAAAAAGAATTCTGCTTTCCTTGTTTGCGGCCGAAGGCATCTGTTGCTGAAGGACTAATTCCCGGGTGAATACCGAGTTCCAAAAGCATATTTGGATTTACTTCATAACCAACACCAAAATTTAGGTTAACCCTTAAAAGTTCAAGTTCTCCTGTTGCTTGATTAGTGCCGTATTCTGTTTCAGGACCGGCAAATAAGTAGAGTCTTTTTTTGAGATACCATTTAAATAAGAACGAAGTGTTTGTGCCTTCTTGGGTTCCGAATTTGCTATAAAAGTGTTGCAGTTGTACTCCCAACTTATCCGACACCATATAATCCAACCTAAAATTTTTAAAAACTTCATCATTTACACCAATAGGGTAGCTATGTGCGTAGAGTGATAGCTTTGGTTCTGTGTCAATAGGCGGTATTTCAACGAATTCTTGAGCTATTATGTTTGAGACCCAAAATAAAATTATAAGAAACGGTATCACATTTTTAATCATGGTACAACCTATAGAATAATAGAAAGGTACCTATTAGATAGCTACATCGGTTGTTAATTATAGAATATTTAGCATCAATAAAAAGGCAGAAAAATTATTCTTCTAAACTTTTAATATCTGACATACTCTACAATCTCCAATCCATAACCCACAATACCTACGCGTTTAGTTTGTTCTGAATTTGAAAGTAATCTGATTTTAGAAATATTCAAATCATGTAGAATTTGTGCACCTACACCAAAATCTTTGGCATCCATATCAATTTTAGGGGCTTTATTGATTCCTTCACCCTGCAGTATTTTCAATTCTTTTAACCTACCCAAAAGGTTCATAGCTTTTGGTTCTTGATTAATGAACACAAAAGCACCTTTTTCCTCCTTATTGATAGCTTTGAACATATCATTCAATTTATCATCAGGATTATTGGTCAGTGTGCCAAGTATATCGTTATTCACTAATGTTGAATTGATACGGGTTAATACCAATTCATTATTTTTCCAGCTCCCTTTGGTTAGGGCGATATGAACTTGTTCATTTGTGGTCTGTTTGTAGGCACGTAGTCTAAACTCACCAAAACGGGTCTGGATATTGAAATCTTCTTTCTTTTCAATAAGACTATCGTGCTCCATACGATAGGCAATCAAATCTTCAATCGAAACAATCTTTAAGTCGAATTTTTCAGCAACTTTAATCAATTCAGGTAACCTTGCCATACTACCATCTTCATTCATGATTTCCACAATCACACCAGCTGGTTTTAGTCCTGCCAAGCGGGCAAAATCAATAGCAGCTTCTGTATGGCCTGTTCGTCTTAAAACACCACCTTCTTTAGCGATTAATGGAAAAATATGTCCTGGTCTAGCCAACTCATGTGGTTTTGTAGCAGCATCGGTTAAAGAGAGAACCGTTTTTGCCCTATCAGATGCAGAAATTCCTGTGGTCACTCCATTTCCCCTTAAATCAACCGACACAGTAAATGCAGTTTCTAGAGGGTCTGTATTGTGAGTAACCATTTTGTGAAGGCCCAAAGCTTCACAACGACCTTCAGTCAAAGGCGCACAAATCAATCCTTTGCCATGAGTAGCCATAAAATTGATGGTTGCTGGTGTAATTAATTCAGCGGCGGCCAAAAAATCACCTTCATTTTCCCTATTCTCATCGTCAACAACAATAATGACCTTACCCGCTTTTATGTCAGCAATGGCATCTTCTATGGTGTTTAGTTTCAATTGAACTTCGGCATTCTCACTCATCTATTCTGATTCTTTTTTCTTTTTAAATAAGTTGGTCACTTTATCTATCACATTTCCAAAACTCATCAACCCTTTATCGGCAGTAGCCCTCTTAGTTAAAGATACGCCCAATGGTAGCATGATTAAAGTAGATATCCATGCTCCTAAAATAGGGTGCCAAGCTCCTTTTTTTGCATAATTATCGGCAAACACGCCAATAAAATAATAGGCTAAAAAAAGAATGATGGCGACTACCATGGGTAAACCTAAACCACCTTTTCTAATTATGGCCCCTAAAGGTGCACCAACAAAAAATAAGATGATACAAGAAAATGCAAGAGCAAACTTTTTATGCAAAGAGAGTATGTGTCGGTTATAAATCTCATACCGTTTATTGAGTTCTGTTTTCTTTCCACCAATGGTATTCAATATATTGGTGACTGAGTTTTTAGCATTCTCCATTAACTGCCCTTTTTGCCAAACTGGCAAAATAGTAGCAATATCATTTCTTTTGAAAGAAGTGTCTGTTTTTTTTTCTGTAACCTTCTTCTCAATTTTAGTTAATTGTTCACTCTTTGTAGAATCAACTATTTTTATAGGAAAAGCACCCATTCTTGCTGTAATATTTTTAGAAAAGGCTTTTACTTGTTTGATATTGTTGAGTCTTAGAGAATCAATGTCTTTATTTAATCGAAAGACATTTTTCATTTTATCGGTGGTAATATCTGATTCTTGTTCAATGTCTTGGTCGTTTAATGTAGAAACATCAATATTCTTTATATAGGTCTCAAACTTTGAACGTGTAAAAGGTTTTTTCTTTTTCTCTTTTTGGGATTTGGGCTGCATTTCATCATAATAGTACCCGTCATTTAATACTAATTGAATAATATCAGATTCTTCACTACTGATTAATTCTCCTGTTTTAGCCTTTATAACCGTAGTGTTTAAGTTGGAAGGTGTTTTTTGATGAATTATTACATTCTCTAAGAAACGGTCTTGCTCTCCAGTTTTTTTAGCAACTTTAATATTCATCTCAGTACCTTCAATATCACTGAAAACCCCTTCAACAATAACTGCGGCAGGTTTTACTTTAGCAATGTTACGCCGCATATTGAAGATTTTTTGCTCTGCGGCAGGAATAACATTGTTTGCTAAAAAAAAGGTGCCTACGCCTAGAAAACAAACAAAAACGACAATGCTTCGCATTCCTCTTTGCAGCGAAATGCCAGAGGCTTTCATAGCAGCAAATTCATAATTTTCTGCAAAGGTTCCAAAAGTTAATATGGATGAAAGTAATACGGTTAACGGCAAGACTTTGTCTACCAAGGTTGGCATGTAATAGAAAAGAAACTTTCCAATAATTGCGAGGTCCAAGTCTTTTCCCGCAAGGTCATCAATAAAAAGCCACACCGTTTGAAATATGAAGATGACCATCAATATTGCAAACGAGCTTAGAAAATTGTAAAGAAAACTTGTTAAAATGTAGCGATCTAAAAGCTTCAAGACATTAATTTCTTATGATGTAATAGCCGTCATTTTTATATTTGGCTTCATCAAAAGTAAACAAGCTTTTTGATAAGGGCTGATTGGTTTTGAAAGAATTAACTGTAATAGTCGTTTTTGTGCTATTCATACCTGTTTCAATGAGTTTATAAATATGCTTTGTTTCCGCATCGATACCCAATAATATTGATTTGATTTCCGTGTTGGTATCAATAGGGGTAAGCTTTACAAATTGAATTTTTCTTCCTTGAACATTTTGAAGAATATCCCAGACATAGGTATGCCCTTCTTTATAGAAAGTAAGCATTTTCGAGGGTGTTACCGTATTTTCTCCCTCACTTGGGCTTTCAATAGTAACTTCTTCGTTGTCAGGAACTATGGTATATACTTTTGAGCCATCAAAAAGTTGTTTGGCCCCAAATAAATCTACTAAGTACTTATCGCCTTTTAGTGCAGCTTTGCCTTGAGTCTCACTTTTGGTATTCGCCTCGGTATTTTCTAAGGAATAATTGAAATCAATTTGAATATTCTCGTATCCTGTTACCTTTGAATATACTTCGTCAAGCAAGGCCTTAGCTTTTTGTGAGTTTTGAGCCATTGATGCTAGGCTAATTGAAAAAAGGAGTACTAGTGCTAGTGTTTTTTTAATCATGGTTTCAATATTGCTCGATAATCGAGATTAAAGTGTTTCGTTTTTTAATAATTGATCTAGGGCATACATATCTGGTACTAATACCTGTCGAGCCTTACTACCCTCAAAAGGACCAACAATTCCTGCTGCTTCCAACTGATCAATAATTCGTCCAGCCCTATTATATCCTAGTTTTAATTTTCTTTGGATTAAAGATGCTGAACCTTGTTGCGCAATAACAATAACCTCAGCAGCATCTCGGAACATTTTATCCCTATCCGCTATGTCATTATCAAGACTCGTGCCAGATTCCTCTCCAACATATTCGGGTAGTTCATGGGCATTTGGGTATGCTCTTTGCGAACCAATGTAGTCTGTGATTTTTGCAACTTCTGGAGTATCAACAAAAGCACATTGTATTCTTGTTACATCATTACCTTGAGTATACAGCATATCACCGCGACCAATTAGTTGGTCTGCGCCTTGTGCATCTAAAATAGTTCTAGAATCAATCTTAGAAGTAACCCTAAAAGCAATTCGCGCTGGGAAGTTTGCTTTGATAATACCCGTAATCACATTTACGGAAGGACGTTGGGTTGCAATAATCAAGTGGATGCCTATCGCCCTGGCCAATTGTGCCAATCGTGCAATTGGAGCTTCCACTTCTTTACCTGCTGTCATAATTAAATCAGCAAATTCATCGACCACCAAAATAATATAAGGTAAAAATTTATGCCCATCATTAGGGTTCAACTTTCTTGATTTAAATTTGGTATTGTATTCTTTAATATTACGAACCATTGCTAATTTTAATAATTCGTATCGATTATCCATTTCAATACAGAGGGAGTTCAAAGTGTTAATCACTTTGGTATTGTCCGTAATAATAGCCTCATCAGAATCAGGTAATTTAGCTAAATAGTGACGCTCGATTTTATTAAAAAGTGTCAATTCAACTTTTTTAGGATCCACTAGAACAAATTTGATTTCGGCTGGATGCTTTTTGTAGAGCAATGATGTAATAACTGCATTTAAGCCTACTGATTTTCCTTGTCCGGTAGCACCGGCCATTAAAAGGTGTGGCATTTTAGCCAAATCAACTACAAAGGTTTCATTACTGATAGTTTTACCAAAAGCAATGGGTAGTTGCATTTCAGCATCTTGAAATTTTTTAGAAGCAATTACCGAACGCATAGAAACAATCGTCGAATTTTTATTGGGTACTTCAATACCAATAGTACCCTTACCCGGAATAGGAGCAATAATTCGAATACCCAATGCAGCTAGGGATAGTGCGATATCATCTTCAAGATTTTTGATTTTGGATATTCGAACACCTGCTTCAGGTACTATTTCATATAGTGTTACTGTTGGCCCTATGGTAGCCTTTATTTGAGCAATACCGATTTTGTAGTTTTTGAGAGTATTGACAATTTTGTTCTTATTTTCTTCAAGTTCTTCTTGATTGATGGTTATTCCACCTGTCACCCCATGTTGATCCAATAAATCAAGGGTTGGAAATTTATAATTGCCCAATTCAAGTTTTGGATCAAACTCACCATAATCTTTGACCAGTTTATCGGCTTTAATAGCTGCCTCCTCTTTCTCTTCAATAACCTTGCCTACCTCTAAATCAATACCGGGCTCTTCTTCAGGTAGGTTAACATCTAATCCCGCTTCGGTTTGCAATGGAGGAATATCTTTTTTATGGGTATAGGTATCTATTTTGATTTCGGGCTCAGGTCCTGATTCGTGTTCCAAATTGAGTTCTACTTCTTTGTCAGCTGTTACAACAGGTTTAAACTCATCTTTTACTTTAGCTCTTTTTTCTCTGAAATAGTTTCCAATCGCTTCCGGAGAAAAATTAAATAAACGGACAAGAATTACAATCAAAGCAAAAAATAAGACTAAAAAAACGCCAATTTTACCAATATAATCCTGTAAAAAATCATTCATTTCGTAACCAATCAAACCACCAAGTAATGGCTGTTCAGCAGCTAAAAATCCTAATGCAATTGAAACCCAGATAATACCGAGCATTCCCCAAATCCATTTCCCCCATAAATTTTTACCATTCAAACCTAAAAAGAGATATAACCCTGTAATCGCTAATAAAATTGTAAAGGCAAATGATGCCAGACCAAAACCTTGATACATAAAAAAATGGCTAATCGATGCACCGAATTTGTTTAATAAATTAGATGCCTCTGCATTGCGATTGGTAAATTCAGTCAGAAGACTTTGGTCTTCTTGCCAAGTGAAATAATATGAAATAAATGAAAAGAATAGCGCTATGCTCAAAATAATAAGCAGGCTACCAAATATGACCTTGTTCTGTTTAGAAGGTTTAAGCGAAATGCTCTTCTTTTTTGATGCAGGTTTAGATTTTCTTCGCTTTTTCGCCATTAAACAAAAGTAATAAGGGACTAATTTACAAATTTACAAAGCTTCTAATCGTTTAGTGCCATTTGCCATCTGAAATTGCAGTGGAAAAATGCGCCTTTTTCTTTCACTAAAATTTCAAATGGTAAATGATATAAGATCTTTGCTTAGAAAATTTTGGGCAAGTAAATAAGGAAACCTACGACAACAGCCGCTATAGAAACTATCATTACGGCGCCGGCAGAAATATCTTTTATAAAACCAATTTTTTCATCAAACTTGGGTTGAACAAAGTCTGATAATTTTTCAACAGCAGTATTCATGCCTTCAACACCCATTACAAGGGCAATAGAAAGACATTGTAAAATCCATTCAGTCGTTGAGATTTCTAAATAGAAACCTAGCGCAGTCATTATTAGAGCGATAAATACCTGAGTTTTTATACTTGCTTCTGTTCTAACTAGCAAGAAAAGACCCTTGAAAGCAAAACCAACGCTTTTGACTCGGTTGACTAAAAATGATTCTTTAGGCATCCATTAAAGCTTCTAAGGCTGCTTTATAGTTGGGTTCATCTGCAGTTTCTTGAACCTGTTCTGTGTGTAAAACTGTGCCGTTAACATTGAGCACAACGATACATCTTGAGTGAAGACCACTAAAACCTCCTGTTGCAAATTCAAGACCATAATCTTTACCAAATTGCCCAGTTTTAAAGTCAGATAACATTACTACATTCTCAATACCTTCTGCACCACAAAACCGTTGTTGGGCAAATGGGAGGTCACGAGAAATACATATAACTTTTGTGCCATCCAATTCAGCTGCTTCTTCGTTGAATTGACGTACTGATTTTGCACAAGTACCTGTATCAACACTTGGAAAAATATTCATTACTACTTTGTGCCCTTTAAAATCACTTAAAGTAGCTTCAGATAAATCAGTTTTAGATAATGTAAAGTCTGGTGCTGATGATGCTATTTGAGGAAGCTCTCCGAGAGTACTTACAGGAGTTCCGCCTAGTGTTATAGATGCCATTTTATATTAATTTAATTTGGTGTGAAGTTAATAAACCAAAGGACTAAAACCAATAAGATGTTAGTGAAAATTTAGGCTTCCTTAATACTAACTATTTTTTTTATTTTTATTTTGAAAGCTGCAAAAATCATTGTCATTATTGGACTCAGCCAATTAAAAATCGCGTAAAGAGCATATTCTCCAACTCCGACCCCAAGTACACCACTATGGTATGCCCCACAAGTATTCCAAGGAACTAATACTGATGTCACCGTACCTGTGTCTTCTAAAGTTCGACTTAAGTTTTCAGGAGCTAACCCTCGTTCTTTGTATGCCTTTGCAAACATTTTACCTGGAACAACTAAAGCTAAATATTGATCAGAGGCAGTTCCATTTAAGACAATGCAACTCAAGCCAGTACTTGCAAAAAGTCCAGTATCTGAAGTCACCATATTTAATAATGATTTGGTTATGCGTTCTAAGGCTCCGATACCATCCATAATTCCACCAAATACCATAGCACAAACAATTAACCAAATAGTTCCTAACATTCCCGACATTCCTCCCGAAGAAAATAAATCATTTAAAGCAGGGTCAGGAGTTTCAATTGAGGTGTTTACTGTGATAGCGTTCAAAATGCCTTTATAACTCGATTCAAAATTCAGATTTGTTCCTCCACCAATTGTGGTAATAATATCTGGTTGAAAAATGAGCGCAAAAACAGCACCTAAAAGTGTGCCTATCAATAGTGCTAGAAGGGGAGGAGCTTTTTTAACAATCATAAAAATAACAGCTAGAGGAACTAAAAACAACCAGCCATTGATATTAAAAGTATTATCAATCGTCGCTAGAATAGCATCGGTATCTGCAACTCCTGAAGTGTCTATGGTAAACCCCATAATTATAAATACTAGAAGGGTTACTGAAATAGTAGGGATTGTCGTCCAAGTCATGTATTTGATGTGAGAGAAAAGCTCACCACCCGCCATGGCCGGAGCAAGATTAGTGGTATCGCTAAGAGGAGATAATTTATCTCCAAAATAGGCTCCAGATAGCACAGCACCAGCTGTCATACCTAATGAAATACCTAAGGCATCACCAATACCGACTAAAGCAATACCAACTGTGGCAGAAGTCGTCCAACTGCTTCCAGTGGCTATTGAAATGATGGCACAAATAATCACACAAGCTGCAAGAAAAATAGTTGGATTAAGAATTTGCAGGCCATAATAAATCATTGCCGGAATTATACCGCTTACCAACCATGTGCCCGAGAGTGCACCTACCATTAAAAGTATGAGTAAAGCACCAGTAGTCGACTTGACATTTTCTGCAACTTCCGTAAGCATTTGTTTGTAAGAGACTTTATTAAAAAAGCCTACAATTGCTGCAACCGCACCACCTAATAATAAAATGAACTGATTGGAACCACTCAATGCATCGTCACCAAAAACGTATA